>Ga0207711_10002612_pt1 | contig 15991 bp, 19 predicted proteins | sample KBSS34metaG_FD_184401 | JGI IMG/M metagenome (GOLD analysis project Ga0207711, IMG submission 184401) | Switchgrass rhizosphere microbial communities from Kellogg Biological Station, Michigan, USA - KBS S3-4 metaG (SPAdes) (version 2) | ecosystem: Host-associated > Plants > Roots > Rhizosphere...
ATTATTGGACCGTAGCTGTATTTGAAGACTTATATGGAAACCGCTGGGACTTGATCCAGCATACCGGCTTTTTCGGATTAGAGCCGCTTTCCCGTTGAACCATCCCAACGAGAATGCCCCGGCCGTCTCGCGCGCCGTTCCCAATCGGGAAAGTCGCCGCGCCTGCATCGCGCTCGATTGTGGGGATAGCTAGCCGGTGATAGGGAACAGCCGTGATCGCGATCCGCCCTGCCGTGCCCGATGATGCGGAAGCACTTACCAATCTGATGCATGGTTCGGCCGCTTATCGGGGTAAGTACGCGAGTATTCTCGACGGGTATGCGGTAACACCCTCGCAGATCAAGCAAGATGTTTTTTATATCGCTGAACGTGACGGCACCTTGTGCGGATTTTACAGTCTGACCCTCGATGGTGAACCCGAACTCGACCTGATGTTCGTAGCAGATGGCGTTCAGGGTAGCGGCTTAGGGTCTATGCTGTTCCGGCACATGATGGCGGAAGCGAGGCGGCGGGGCATCGCTTCGATCAAGATCGTTTCCCATCCGCCCTCGATCGGCTTCTATGAGGCGATGGGCGCAATCGTCGTCGGTACGAAACCACCGACAATCAAGGCAACGTGGAGCCGCCCGATCCTGTCGCTGGCGATCTAGCCGCCTTTTCCCGATATTCGATCCCAATCGGGACGCTCGTGAATGGCTGCTCTCGGTTCAACCCGCCGTCGGCTAGGCCCCGGTGGATGTGGGCGGGTCGCGTCCCGGGTGGTGGTGTAGCTGAGGGGTGGTCATCGGAGATCTTCGGATAGGTTTGGGTTGCGAAACTCAACCGACGGAGACCCCGATGACCGACGATACGATGAACCTGCAGGCACTGGTGGGAAAGAGCGCAGACGCCGATTTCCTGCGTGAGATGATCGGCTTTGCCGCGCAGCGGCTGATGGACCTGGAGGTCGACAGCCTTACTGGCGCGGGCTATGGCGAGAAAAGCAGCGACCGGCTCGTCCAACGGAATGGCTATCGCGAGCGCGATTCGGAAGCCCGCGCCGGTACGGTCGAGCTGCGCATCCCCAAGTTGAGGACCGGCAGTTACTTCCCGACCTTCCGCGAACCACGCCGCCTGGCCGAGAAGGCACCGACCGCGGTCGTGCAGGAGGCGTATATCCAGGGTATCTCGACCCGCTCGGTCGATGATCTGGTGAATGCCATGGGGATGACCGGCATCTCAAAAAGCCAGGTGAGCCGGCTCTGCAAGGAGATCGATGTGCGCGTGAGGGCGTTCCTCGACCGGCCCATTGAGGGCGATTGGCCATATGTCTGGGTCGACGCCACCTAACTGAAGGTGCGGCAGGCCGGACGCATCGTCTCCGTCGCCGTCACCATCGCGGTGGGCGTGAACGGCGACGGTCGACGCGAAGTGCTGGAGATGGCGATCGGCGCATCGGAGGCCGAGACGTTCTGGACCGAAGGGGTGTCGCGGGTTTCGCCGTCCATCGGATCAACCTTTCTGCCGAAAAACATAGCATGGATAGTGGCCCGTGTGAATCTCAATGGGCGGGCTGGGTCCGGATCGAAGCGGTGCATAATTTGACCTTTGAATGCCAATTACCCCCCACTCGTCCTCCCCCTTCATCAGGGCATAGCATGTCAGGCTGCATGATATTGGGTGACAGTCTTGCCATAGGCATAGCCCTCGCCTTGAGCACAGTGGCGGCGCCAGTTTGCGATGTTCGTGCTCGCCAGGGCGCGTCGACCGCCAAAATCGCAAGAATGGCCGACGGTGTCAGGACCTCTCAATTAGTGATCGTATCAGCCGGGTCTAACGACATGAGCGGTGCAGCGCTTTTACGCGAACTAATAAAGCCCAGAAACCAGCTGCCATAACGAGGCGTCGTTTGGATCTATCCAAGGGATCGTAAACCGCCTGGGAAGGCTATCGAGTCGCCCAGGCGCGTCGAGATCGCGTCATAAAAATCCTTCGCCTAGGAACTAAGGACGGCATGCATCCCGCGGCATATCATCGGCTTGCGCCCCTGATTTTGAGAGACCGGATATCCCCTATCCTTTATGCCGCCGGGGGTATCCGTTATCCCGATAACCGATTGTCAGCACTAGCTTTTTTCGGTTCTCGAAACACACATACCTAACCGGCTGTACGCTACGGTTGGCTTTCTAGGTGCACCTATTCTGCACCTGAAAATCCGACCTCAACGGAGGTTAGGAATGCCCAAAATCAAACTCACAAAGACCGCTGTAGACGCCGCAACCCCGCAGGAGCGCGATTACGAACTCCGGGATACGACGATACCCGGCTTCCTTGTCAAGGTCACCCCGACCGGCCGCAAGATTTTCATGGTGGCTTACGTCGCCCACAATGGACAGCGGCGTAAGCCGGCGATCGGCCGGTACGGCGAGATCACGGTCGAGCAGGCGCGCAACATCGCGCAGGACTGGCTTGCGGAGGTGCGTCGGGGTGTCGACCCGAGTGCTGAGCGCGCGGCTGCTCGGCAGGCCCTCACCGTGAAGGAATTGTTCGACCGGTTCATCACCGACTATTCGGAGAGCCGCAACAAGCCAGCGACGGTCGAGTCGAACCGCTGATACGGCAAGCGCTACATCATCCCGATCCTGGGCCAGCTCAAGGTTCCGGATGTCACCCGGGCCGACATCGCCCACCTCATGAAGAAAATGGCGAAGAGCCCGACCAACGCCAATCGCGTCCTGGCGGCGGTGCGAAAGATGTTCAACATGGCCGAGGTCTGGGGCCTGCGTCCCGATGGCTCCAACCCGTGCCGGCACGTCCCAAAATACCCCGAGCGCGGCAAGACCCGCCTCATCACGGACGCCGAGCTGCGCAGGCTGTTCGAGTATCTGGACCGCGCCGAGGCCGAGGGCTTGGAGCACCCCTTCATCCTTCTTGCCATCCGGCTCCAGTTCGAATTCGCGGCGCGCATGTCCGAGATCCTGAATCTCGAATGGGAGTGGATCGACTTCGACAATCACCGCGTCGTCTGGCCCGACAGCAAGACGGGTGGCATGTCCAAGCCGATGAGCGCCGAGGCGCTCCGGCTCTTCGAAACCGCGCCCCGGCTGGAAGAGTCGGCGTTTGTCTGCCCATCGGTCTTCGACCCCAACCTGCCGATGTCGAAGCACACCTATTATCAGGGCTGGCGTCGCATCCTGCAGCGCGCCGGGCTACCGCATATCGGCACCCACGGCATTCGCCATCGCTCGGCGACGGACATCGCCAATTCCGGCGTCCCGGTGAAGGTCGGGATGGCGCTGACGGCGCATAAGACCGTCACCATGTTCATGAAGTATGTCCATACCGAGGATGACCCGGTACGGGCAGCGGCCGAGGCGGTGGCTCAGCGGCGTCTGTCTGTGGTGGGTGGCAGGCCTGCTCCGGCTCCAGCGCCGATTGTCGTGCCGCCCGAGCCGCCGACTATCGCACCAGCGACCCAGATCGAACCGGCGCCGACCGGGCCGGACGGCAAGCCGCTTGGCTTCGACGACGGGGCCTATTCCTCGCGCACGCGCGTCGGAAACTATCGGCCTTACCGCCACCGCAGCGGCGAGAACCGCGGCGTTCCTCCTGGCACGAAGCGCGCCGAAGCGAAGGAGGCGACCCATGGCTGAGAAGGCACAATCTCAACGCCGGTGGCCGACGCCAGATATCCTCAAGCGCGCGAAGTTCGTCGACGACGCCGGGCCGATCCGGTTTGTCGATACGGAGGCGGCTGCCCGCTACCTCGCGCTCGAGGCTCACACCCTCGAATGCTATCACTCGCTGGGTGGCGGCCCTGCCTACCACAAGTTCGGGAAATGGGTGCGCTACGCGGTCGATGATCTCGATGCATGGGCCGAGAGCTGCCGGCGAGCGACGACGACTTCGCCGACGGCCGCTCGAATCCTACCCATTGACCGAATATAGGTTTCAACCTATATGGAATGGGAGGTCGAGTTCTACCCAGCCTTCGAGGTCGAGGTCCTGGCCTTTGAGCGTGACGTTCGCGTCGCGTTGGTTGCTGCCGCCAGGTTGTTGTCCGACTACGGCCCGCAGCTTGGTCGGCCTCATGCCGACACGCTCAAAGGGTCGCGATACGCCAACATGAAGGAGCTGCGGTTCGAGGGCGGCGATGGTGAATGGCGCGCGGCCTTCGCCTTCGATCCCGAGAGAAAGGCCATCGTCCTTGTGGCGGGTGACAAGTCTGGCGGCAGCCAGAAGCGCTTCTACAAGACGCTGATCGCGAAGGCGGATCTACGGTTTTCCGCGCATCTGGAAGGCCTGAAAACCGCAAAGAAGGGCAAATGAGATGGGCCGTAGCCTGAAGGACATCATAGCCGCGCTGCCCCCTGATGAGCAGGAAGCGGTTGAGGATCGCTATCACGAGCTGAAGCAGGAGGTGGAAGGCCTTCGTGAGCTTCGGCAAATCGCCGGAAAGGCGCAAGCCGACATTGCATCGGCTCTTAATATCAAGCAGCCCTCCGTATCCCAGATCGAACGGCAAACTGACATGTACCTCTCTACGCTTCGCGGCTACGTCGAAGCGATTGGAGGAAAGCTTGAACTGACAGTCAAGCTGCCGGCTAAGCCGCCGGTAAGGATCGAACATCTCGGCGACCTTACTCAGTCGGATCCCAAAGCGTCAGGCCGGCGCGCCGGCCCTCGACGGAGGGTCGCTTGACACCTCAGACGGTCGCTCGGCTTCTAGCATCGATGAACGCAGGCCGCCTTTTGGTGGTCTGCGGTGCCGGGCTTTCCATGGCGCCGCCCAGCAGCCTGCCGTCAGCTCGGGCAGTCGCCGAAAACTGCTTCGACAAATACCGGCTCGAGTCTGACCCGAACTGCGATCTCGGTCTCCGGGACAATCTAGAGGCACTCGCCGAGCACTTTGCAGGCCTCAATACCCTGCAATCCGTCTTTATCGAACATCTCGTGCCCTGGCCCGCTTTTGTGCGGCCCTCGAACACAGGGCATGCCGCGATTGCGGACTTTCTGATCACCCGCGCCGCCGTCGCCGGCATATCGAGCAACTACGACACGCTGATCGAGCGACGGGCTTGGGACTATGGCGCAGACTTCCGCGGCTCACTCGACGGAGATGAAGCCACCGCCGATGCCGTCCGTCAGGCACCCTTACTGAAATTCCATGGCTGCTCCCACCGTGATCGGCAAGCCACGGTCTGGGCACCTTCGCAGCTCGACGATCCGACCATCTCGGGGCGCATTGCGCGAAGCAAAGTGTGGATGGCTGCCAACCTTCGGCAGAAGGATCTGCTCGTCGTCGGCTTCTGGTCGGACTGGGAATATCTCAACGCCGTGATCGGCGAAGCGCTGATCGACGTGCAGCCGCTGTCCGTGACCGTCATCGACCTCTCGCCGATAAATGCGCTCGAACAGAAGGCCCCGCAACTCTGGCAGATCGCGCACGCACAAAACGTAACGTTCGAACATGTGCAAGAGTCAGGGGCTGCAGCGCTCGACGAGCTTCGCCAAGCCTTCTCATCGAACTACCTGCGTCAGGTCCTTAACGCCGGACGAGCCGCCTTTGAGCAAGCTACTGGCGCCCAATGCGACCCCGCTTGGCTAGACATCGGGAATTTCGATAGCGAGGCCCTTTATGGCCTGAGGCGAGATGCTGAAGGCGTCTCGGCGACAGAGCCGGCTAAGCTCCTGCGGCCAGCAAATCCAGAGGCCCTCGGCTTCTTCCACTTGCTGCTCCGCCAAGCCGGTGCCGTTCAACGCGCTGATGGTTATGATCTGAACGGGCGAAGTATCCGAGTCCTCAACGGGGCCCAATGCATCCTCGGCACGCTACGTGGGAAGTTCGTCGAGCCGCCTGCGGCGGTGCAGCCCGACATTGTCGTTGCAGTGGGTGCAACCGACTTGGGCGTACCGGACAATGTCGTGCGTAGCGGACGCACCGGCGACGTAATTCGCCCGGACCCAGCCGGTGAATGGTACGACCTTCCTGGGGCAAGAGCTGCGTTGGGCATCTGATGGACATCTTCACCCAAGCCGAAATCCTTCTTCGCGACGCCCAGTACGAAACTTGGACGTGGGCTGGCTCGGCTGGGCCGGTGACCTGTTTCGAAAATGCGGCGCTTATGGGATTCGTCCACATCTTCGACAGTGCAGATGCTCTCCTCGGCACCTGGAAGGAGAAGGAGCAGATCGCGCTCGCTCGGCATGCCGCGTCGCTGCGAGGAGCCGGAGCGAAGGCGTGGAACGTCTATTCGGTCTTCCTGACCCCTGATCAGGATGCGCGCCGAGGACGCGAGATCGAGCGGATCGAAGAGAATTTCTCTTTGACCCGAAAGATCGCGAGGCCCTCCATCACCACACCTGATGACGTTGAGAAGGCGCTGCTACCGCTGCTGTCGATCCGCTCCAAGCCGCTGCTCGGCGCGTCCAACTTCGAAACGAGACTGCGCACCAGGCTGAAGGACATCCCTCCGGATGCCGTTACCGCGTTTCTCAGCGAGACCACGCCGGCCGAGATCGCTCGCATCTTAGGGGCGACATCATGAGGCTCGATTTCATCGAAATATGTGGCTTTCGTGGATTCAGGGATCTCGTCCGGATCAATTTTGGGCGGGGCTTCACGGTCATTACCGGCCGCAACGGCGTGGGCAAGAGCACCTTATGCGACGCGGTTGAGTTCGCGATCACAGGCTCAATCGACAAGTACGCCGTCGAAAAGGCCGCGAAGGAGAGCCTCAGCGATTACCTTTGGTGGCGCGGCGAAGGTGTTCCCAAAGCCCACTACGTGACAGCCTCTTTCGTCGACGACAGCGGGAACCCTTTTGCCATCACGCGGACGCGGGAACGCGGCTCCGATCGCTCACCAGAAGAAATCCAGGCTGCGCTTTGCCAAGGGCCTGCGCCAGACGACGCACTCCGGCAGCTCACTCGGACGTCGATCATCCGCGACGAATGGATCGCCGCGCTCAGCCTAGATCTCACCGAAACGGAGCGGTTCGATCTCGTGCGCTCGGCCCTCGGTGCATTGGAAGGCTCGGAAGCCGGTAGTAGAGCCAAGTTGGTGGTCACTGCTGCCGAAGCCGCGCACGCTAAAGACGAAGCGGCGTATGAGGCTGCCCGGTCGCGACTGGCGGACAGACTGGCGCAGCAGTCCGAAACACAAGCGGCGCTCAGCCGATCAGGTGACGTGTCCGGCGCGCTTCAGGTGATCGCCGCCGCAGCGCCGGATGCGCCCACCGAGCTGACGGCAAGACTGACTGCAGGTCGAAATGCCCTCGCAAACGGACGAACCCGATTGGGTCGGATGGGCGAAGCGCTTCAACTCGGTCGAGAGGTCGCGGCCGCGCAGGCCGTCTACAACGCTCCGGAGGCTGTGGTTAAGCGCGAGGCAGCGTCGGCAGCGCATGAAGCGGCACAGCGCGAGCACGAGGCTGCACAGCAAGTCATCTCGGAAGCCGCACAACGCCTCTCGCGGGAAGAAGAGATGGACGCGATGGCAGCATCGCTGAGCCTCCTCGTTGAGCACGGCGAGCGCCTCGGGCTGCACGATGATCATTGCCCGCTATGCGCAGCCCATCGAACATCCGACGAGTTCGCCGCCGGCCTGGCCGCCGCGCGGCAACGGATTACATCTCTGGCATCGGGCGTTCAGGCTGCTCGCGATGCTCTCGCCTCCGCGAAAGAGAATGCCCGTCAACCCAGTCTTACGTTGCAGGCCGCCGCCGCCGAGGTCCAAACTCATGCGGAGGAGCTACGGCGTCTGCGCGACCAGGAAGCGGCACATGTGGCTTTCTACCACCAGTGGGGCCTCGATCACCGCTTCATCCAGGATCCTGACGGGCTTGAGCAGGCGATTTCGGCGGAACGCGACCGGCTGATCGACCTCGAGCGCGCGCTACTGGTGCTGGAGGCTTCGCAAGCGGTGTCGCGAATGTCGTCAATAGAAAGCAACATATCGGCGCTGCGCGCTGAAATCGAGAAGCTCGCGCAGGCGGTTAGCCAGTCGCAAAATGCCGTCACGGCGGCCCGCGAAATCGAACGCTCTGTCAGGCGTGTGAGCGCGGAAATCATCGATGAGCGTCTTGCTCAGATCAGTCCTCTGCTCAACGAGCTCTATCAGCGCCTGCGACCGCACGCCGACTGGCGGACAATCGATTACAGTATCCGCGGCGACGTCCGACGTTTCCTAAGCCTCAAAGTGGGCGACGGGCTGAATCCGCAGTTCGTCTTCAGCAGTGGTCAACGTCGCGCCGCCGGTCTCGCTTTCCTTCTCTCAGTCCATCTTGCGCGGGCATGGACACCGCTCAGGTCTCTCCTGCTCGACGACCCGGTTCAGCACATCGATGATTTCAGGGCCCTTCACCTGGTCGAAGTGCTCGCCGCTCTGCGCTCGGATGGACGCCAGATAATCTGCGCCGTCGAAGACCCCGCGCTGGCCGATCTCTTGTGCCGGCGCTTGGTGAGCACCTCGACGGAGGGAGGCCGCCGTGTCGACATCGACCTTGGGCCGCTCGGCGCCACAAGCGTGGTCATCGATCAGGAAATCAATCCGATGCCGGTCGGTGTTTTACGTGGTGTCGCCACTGCATGACGGCTGAGAGCGCGCAGATCGAGCTTCCGGCGCAGCGCGAACGTCGAGCGCACGGACCCTGGAGCGATCTGGCGCTTCACACCATCGGCTGGCGCGCGTTTCAGGATCTTTGCTCGCAGGTATGCGAGGTCGTGCTCAGCCGACCCGTAGAGATCTTCCGTGAAGCACGGGACGGCGGCCAGGACGCAGTCTTCCTCATCCCCTCGGGAACGGACGCACCGCCTATCGGCACGGTCCAGTGCAAGCATACGTCCGATGCCATGAGGGCCTTGAAGCTCGGCGATCTCACCGCCGAGCTCGAAAATGTCGAGGAACTGGTCAAAGCCGGTCAAGCGGATACCTATGCCTTCATGACGAACATGAGCGTAGATGCGCCTGTCGCGGCGGCGATGCGCGCGAGGCTTCGGGCGCTCGGCGTGCGTAAGCCGCACATTCTTGGTCGCCAGTATATCGTCCGGGTCATCAGAACCAGCGCGCGGCTACGGGCCCTCGTCCCGCAGGTCTACGGTCTAGGCGATCTCACCTCGATCGTGGACGAGCGCCTGAGCGAGCAAAGCCGGGCGCTGCTTGACAGTTGGATTCCAAAGCTTCGCACCTATGTGCCCACAAAAGCCCATCGCGACGCCGTCAACGCCATTTCCACACACGGCGTAGTGCTGTTGTTGGGCAATCCCTCAAGCGGCAAATCAGCGATCGGCGCGATCGTCTCGACGATCGCTTCGGAAAACCCGGACAACACCGTTCTCGCTTTGACCAGTCCCCGCGATTTCGAGGCTGGCTGGAATCCGAACGATCCGGGCCGTTTCTTCTGGATCGATGACGCCTTCGGCTCAAATGTGCTACGCGACGACTACGTGCAGGACTGGGCGTCGGCCTTCTCGAAGATGCGGGCCGCGATCAAGCACGGCAACCGCTTCCTCCTGACCTCGCGCAAACATATCTACGAAGCGGCGCGGCGTCGGCTCGGACAGCGCAACCTTGCCCAATTCGCTGATGAAAGCGCCGTCGTCGATGTCGGCGAACTGACATTCGAAGAGAAGGCGCAGATCCTCTATAATCATGTGAATTTCGGCGAGCAGAGCCAGAGCTGGCGATCAAGCGTCAAGCCACATCTAACCGCGGTCGCCGCCGTTGACGACTTTCTTCCTGGAATTGCCGAACGTCTTGGCGATCCGAACTTCACAAAGGGACTCGCGCCTCGCGAAAGCTCCCTCGTCCGCTTCATGAAAGAGCCGACAGAGCATTTGATCGATACGGTCAATGCCTTGGATGATCAGCTTCAAGCTGCGCTCATCCTGGTTTACGTCCATCAAGCCGGCTTCGATCCCAGCGACCACGATGTGTTGGCCGCGCAAGCAGTCGCGGAGCTGACGGGGTACAACCTCGCTAAGATCCAGGATTGTTTCGCCGAGCTGAAGGGCTCGTTCCTGAAACTCTCCGGGTCAAAATGGACCTTCGCCCACCCCACGATATCCGATGCGCTGACGGAGATACTGCGTCAGAAGCCGCATATGATGGCGGCACTCATACGGGGCGCGACAATCGATACCATTCTCAACAGTTTCACATGCGAGGGCTCGCCTCTTATTCGAGACGCGCTCGTCATCCCCACCGCGCTTGACGACGCGCTGGTCGCCCGGCTCGGCCATACCCCCGATGAATGGCATCGCAATTGGATGCTATTCCACTTCCTGTCCTATCGGGCGAGCGGACCCGTATTCGCCAAAGCGGTCCAGCAATTTCCAGATTTACTTCGACGGTCCTGCTGGCCAACCGATCTCGCCGGCAACGACCCCAAGATCGCGGCCCTCGCCCGAGCGCATCACCTCGGCGTCTTACCGGACGATTTGCGTTCGGAGGCAGCCGACACTCTCGAATCTGCCGTGCTCACGAACCTGGATGCTTCCGTCTTCGAAGAACCAGAGATGCTGGCGCTCATACCACCCCTGAAACTGGTCGGCATAGGGTTGGCACTGCGAACAACTGTGTTGCCTTCGCTCGAAGAGCGGATCGATGAGATCGTTGCCGACGCTGACTTGGACGAAGAGCCTGATAGCCACTTCAAGAAGCTTCTTGGTGTACTCGATCGCATTGAGGAGATCGGTGTCGACGCGGACGCCGCAGCCCTGATCGACGACGCGCGTGATCAGGTGAAGAGGTCAATCAAGGGCCTGGAGGAGCGCAAGCGCGAGCGGGAAGACGGCTCCACAGACGAAGCAGATTGGACGCACATCGTGACGCAAAAGAAGGAGGAAGCTCCGGCTCCCACTCCGGTCGCCACGAAGCGCTCGGTGTTCGACGATGTCGACAGATAGGCCAACGAGATGCTTGTACGAAAAATCGCCGCGTCCGATCTCGAACAGCTTGCCGACCCGATTTCGGAGCGCGGCTGGTCGCTACGCGAGAGCGAAGGGTCACATCCCGACGACATTGTCCAGGCGCTGGTCGAGCTGGGCGAGCGACTCGGCACACGTGTCGCCGCCCGCGCGGGCTCGCTCTATGAAGTCATCCAGCCGCTTTCCGCCAACGATGCGCATCCACGCTCCCTGAGCGCGCGCTATGGCTTGAGCACTTTGCCATTCCATACAGAGCTCAGCCATCGCCCAAAGCCGTGCCGATACCTCCTTCTGGGGTGCGTTGACCCCGGATCGCCGGCCGCTGCGACGCTGCTTCTCGATTGGCGCACGCTAGGCTTTTCTCAGGACGAGCTCGCTTTCCTCGAAGAGACGCCCGTCCTCGTTAGGACGGGTCGGCGATCCTTCTACTCGACCATCCTGGCCCGGGGCGGAGCGTTCCTGCGATACGATCCCGGTTGCCTCGAAGCGGTCGACGATCGCGGCCGAAGAGCAATGCAGCTCATCCATGATCGGGCCGCAGCCGCGCCATTCGACGCCCATCATTGGCGTGAGGGCGACATCCTCATCATTGACAACTGGCGCGTCCTGCATGGGCGCAGCCCGTCGGACCAAGGGTCCGGCCGCCGCCTCGCGAGGGTCCTCATCGATGCCTGAGAACGTCTTCATCGCCATCGACGGCGATGCGCTGCATTCCAAGTCGAAAGTTTACATAGGCCGCGCACTCGCGCGCAAAGGCGCCGGCGATCTCGACGAGTATCAGCTCTGGGCATCGCTCGCGCTCGAGCTGCTCGGGAAGGCTGCGCTAGCGCGAAAGCACCCGAGCCTGGTGGTCGATCCAACGCACTGGCAGTCAATGTTCGTCGCCGCCGGTGTGAATGTCACCACGGACGTTAAGACGATTACCGCGAAGACGCTGTTCGAGCGGCTCGCACACCTCGTCCCTCGGTTCGACAAGACGGTGCAGAAATTCTGCCAGGACATAGCCGAGCGCCGAAACGCCGAGTTGCACTCGGCTGATCTTCCGTTCCGGACCATGCGCCTCGACGCCTGGGAGGCGCGCTACTGGCATGCCTGCGAAACGATCCTGCACCAGATGGGATCGTCCCTGGAGCAGTGGCTCGGTGCGGCCGATGCCAAAGCGCCCCGCCAATTGCTCGACGAAGCTGCCAATGCCCTTGAGGCTGCGGTCAAACTGCGCGTTGAAGCTGCTAAAGAGCAGTTCGAGGGGCTGAAAAAGGCCGAGCGAGAGCGTCTGGCCGCCGAGGCCGAGCTGCGCGAGCCCGACCAACAGGCAGGGATCTTCAAAGGTCGCTACGACGAGATCTGGGTGGAGAGCTGCCCGGCCTGCAAATGCCGCGCCTTCATGACTGGCGAGCAGTCTGGCGAGGATATCAGCGAGGAGCGCGATGAACACGTGATCTGGGAGGTCGTCGACCGGGAGTTTCTTGGCGAGGAATTCCGCTGCCCGACGTGCGAGCTGACGCTCATGGGAAGCGACGAAATCGATGCCTCTGGCCTCAGCTACATTCACGAGGACCAGCAGGAGCGCGAAATGGAGTACGAGCCAGACTACGGCAATGACTAGAACCGGACGGTCACGGACGGCCCAGACAACGTATGGGGGGCACAAAATTGGCGAGGCGACTAGGGAACACGCTTGAAAAGTGGGAGGTCGCGATCGTGAAGGCGATGTTGTCCCGCAAATACGTGCCCCAAGATATTCAGGCGTATTTCTCGCGGCCGACCCGGTCGATCTAAGGTGGTGCCGGTTTTTCGGACAGGGTGTTAAGCTACTCCCGACCTGATGGATTGGTACGGGAATGAAGACGACGAGAAAGCGCTACAGCGCGGATTTCAAGGCGAAGGTGGCGCTGGAGGCGATCCGGGGCGACCTGACGCTGGCGGAGCTGGCGGCCAAGCACGGCGTGCACCACACGATGATCGCGTCCTGGAAGCGGCAGGCCATTGACGGGATGGCAGGCACGTTCTCCGGAGCTAGCGATGCGGCCAGGGCTGCCAGCGATAGCGAGGTGGAAAAGCTGCACGCCAAGATCGGACAACTGGTGGTGGAGCGGGATTTTTTAGTGAAAGCCTTCGGTCGATGAGCGTGGATCGGAGGCGGGCGATGGTCGAACCAGCTCACCGTCGCCTGTCGATCTCGGCGCAGTGCAGCCTGCTGCGGATCAGCCGCTCGTCCTATTACTATGCGCCGGTGCCGGAGACCGAGGAGACCCTGGCGCTGATGACAGTGGTCGACGCGACCTTCCTGGGCTGCCCGTGGTATGGCAGCCGCCAGATGGCGCGGCACCTGCGGCGTGCAGGCCACGAGATCGGTCGCCGCCGGGCGCGGCGGCTGATGGCGAAGATGGGCCTGACGCCGATCTACCAGCGGCCGCGCACGAGCGATCCCAATCCGCAGCACCGGGTCTACCCGTACCTGCTGCGCAAGCTGGCGATCGAGCGGCCCAACCACGTGTGGTGCGCTGACGTGACCTACATCCCGATGCGCCGGGGCTTCCTGTATCTGGTCGCGATCATGGACTGGGCAACCCGCAAGGTGCTGGCGTGGCGGTTGTCGAACACGATGGACGCCGGCTTCTGCGTCGCGGCGCTGGAGGAGGCGCTGGCCCGCTACGGCAAGCCCGAGATCTTCAACACCGACCAGGGCAGCCAGTTCACGTCGCAGGCCTTCACCACGGTGCTGCGCGAGGCCGAGGTCTGCATCAGCATGGATGGCCGGGGCCGGTGGATGGACAATGTCTTCATCGAGCGGCTCTGGCGATCCTTGAAGTACGAGTGCGTCTACCTCCATGCCTTCGAGACTGGCTCGGAGCTGCGGGCTGGCCTTGGCCGCTGGATTACCTATTACAACACCCAGCGCCCGCACTCGGGCCTCGCCGGAAGAACCCCGGTGGAGGCCTATCGGTGGATCGGGCAATCAGATCATGGGGGGCATGCCCCCCATGATCTGATGATCAAACAGGCGGCATGAACGACAACCGGGATTAGCTTAACTTAGCCGCCAAACTGTCCAAGAAGGCGGGACCACCTCACGTCTACCAGTTTCACCACACCCGCACGGTGTAGAACCCTACGTGCAGTGCGCTTAAGGGTAGCTGGACGCTCCTGTACAGCACCTACGGAGGAAATTCCAGCCGGATTCTGCCCAACGATATGGAAGTTTCCACCTACAGCGGTTGCGCTGCCCTTCTGTTCAATCGCGTGCAAATCTCGCTGCGCTCCTGGGGCGCACCTGAACAGGGATCGCGTCATGGAAGCGACGTTACGATTGGCAAAGCGATAGCGGGACATTTCGGCAATCCTGGGTGAGTTGAGTGCCGCAGGACTCGAAACGCCGCTTACAGACTCCCCTCCGCCTGAAGTCTCTCGAACAGTGCGGCCAACCAATCAGCGAACACCCTCGTGCGCGGAGATAGGTTGCGGTGGCCGGGATGCAGTACAGAGATCGGCATGCGCGGCGGCGGATTGTGCTGAAGAATCGGAACAAGTTCGCCCAAATCGATCTGGTGCTGCACGCGGTAGCGCGGAACCTGGATAAGCCCAAAACCGGCAACCCCCGCGGCCGTGTAAATCTCGGCGCCGCGGACGGTGACATCGAACGGCAACAGCACCTCTCGAACCACTCCCTCCACGTCGAAATCAAGCGCGTAAGGCTGTCCGGAGGCGGAAGCCGCGTACGCGACCATTCGGTGCCCGACGAGATATTCCGGATCCGATGGAGTACCGAAACGCTCAAGATAGTCCGGGCTCGCCAATGTCAGCTGCTCCGATTCCGCCACCTTCCGTCCGACCAGCGAGGAATCCGGTAGGACGCCGGCGCGTAGCACGCAGTCCACGCCCTCCTCGACCAAATCCACCATGCGGTCCGTCTCGCTAAGCCGGATCTCGATGGCCGGGTGCTGGCGAACGAAATCCGGCAGCGCCGGTAGAACGAAAAATCGAGCAAGCGTCCCCTGCATGTCGACGCACAACGGTCCCTTGGGGTCGGATGCCCGAAATCCGCTTTCGACCTCGTCGAGATCGGCGAGAAGCTGGACGCACCGGCCATAATAGACCGTACCATCGTCCGTCGGTCGGACGGCCCGGGTCGTGCGCTCAAGCAGGCGGGTGCCCAGGTGTGCCTCCAGCTGTTGAATGGCTCGTGTCACCGTGGCGCGAGGAAGTCGCAAATCCCGGGCGGCACTTGCAAAATTTCCCCGCTCAACGATCCGGACGAACAGTTGCATGGTGTCGAAGCGATCCATGTCGAGGAGATGCGCCGATCCTCATCGCACATCAACCGCCGATTGTTGATTCTCGTGGAATGGTGAATTCAACCAGCGCTTCTTGAGTGGATCCGCTCGACCGATATTGTTGTCTCTAATGGCACAAGTCGAGGAGCTGGCTATGCTGGACGTACCAATCCGCGCAGCAGCGCATGAACCACGATTGCTCTTTCCCGCGCTCGCTCGGTTCTACGCGCGTGGGCGGGTCGTCAGTTACGTCCTTCTCCGCATAGCTTTCGGGATCACGATCGTCACGCACGGCGTTCCAAAGCTGACCGGCAATGCCCACGGCTCCATGGCCAACCCGATGGCAGGGTCGGTCAATCTAATCGAGAATGTGCTGGGCCTCCCCTTTGCACCGCAACTGGCTTTGTTCATCGCGCTGCTGGAGACCGTCGGAGGGTTCGCGGTCGCAGTCGGCTTCGCGACGCGGCTCTTCGCGCCGATGCTTGCGACCCAGATGGCGGCAATCTGCTTTGCGCTCGGGCCGACCTATCCGTGGATCGATCGAGGCATCGAATACCCGATCATTCTCGGCTTCATCGGCCTGCTCATCTCCATGAACGGCGCGCTTGCGTGGTCGCTGGACACTCGGCTGGGGCGCGAGCTCTGAAAAAAGGAGGCCTGCTGTGAACGAGTCCGAACCGACGGCTTTCGAGATCACGCGTCGCGAAACCCTGCGAGTTGGCGCAGCGGCGGGAGCCGTCAGCCTTATACCGGAAGCGCGGGCCAAGCCGCTTGCTCTCGCGCCGAGATCGACAACCGAGAGCGGCCCT
>Ga0207711_10002614_pt1 | contig 15971 bp, 13 predicted proteins | sample KBSS34metaG_FD_184401 | JGI IMG/M metagenome (GOLD analysis project Ga0207711, IMG submission 184401) | Switchgrass rhizosphere microbial communities from Kellogg Biological Station, Michigan, USA - KBS S3-4 metaG (SPAdes) (version 2) | ecosystem: Host-associated > Plants > Roots > Rhizosphere...
GGCCGACCTGCGGCGCATTGATGCCGACCTGGCGGATCTGAAAATCACAGCTCCAATCGCAGGCACCATCCTCACGCGCACCGCTGAACCTGGCAGATTTGTCGCGCCGGGTCAGACGATTCTCACGATGGTGGATATGTCGAAACTTTATCTTCGCGGGTTCGTCCCGGAAGAGAACGTCGGCAAAGTAAAGGTAGGGCAGCAGGCGCAGGTGTTTCTGGATTCCAACCCGAAGGAACCCATCGCTGCCACCGTGATCCGGGTGGATCCCGAAGCGATGTTCACACCGGAGAATACCTATTTCAAAGACGACCGCGTGAAGCAGGTCATGGGGGTGAAGCTGGGGCTACAGGGCGCCACCGGCTATGCGAAACCCGGCATGCCCGCAGACGGAACGATTTCGGTTGGAAGGTAGGTCATGGCAGAGGAACTGGTTGTCGAATCCAAAGCGCTATCGAAGAGCTACGGGTCACTCAAGGCTCTCGATGCTGTGGATTTCGATGTGCATCCAGGAGAAATATTCGGATTCATCGGCGCCGATGGATCGGGCAAAACCACGGCATTCCGGATCATCGCCGGTGTGCTCGAACCCGGTGGCGGTGAAGTCAAAGTCCTTGGCACGACTCCTCGCGCGGCGCGCCCGCGCGTGGGTTACCTGACACAACCCTTCAGTCTCTACATGGATCTCAGTGTCGACGAGAATCTCGGATACGCCGGAGGATTGCGCGAAGTTCCAGCCGCCGATTTCAAAGCGCGCAGAGACAAATATTTCAAACTATTTGACATGGACCGCTTCACCGATCGCCTTGCCGGACGGTTAAGTGGCGGCATGAAGCAAAAGCTGGCATTGACATGCGCTCTGATTGCAGGACCGGCCCTGCTTCTGCTGGACGAACCCACCACCGGAGTGGACCCGGTGACCCGGCGCGATTTCTGGGATGCATTGACCTCGCTGGCCACAGACGGAATGTCCATCATCGTGGCAACGCCATATCTCGATGAGGCCGAGCGTTGTCACCGCGTCGCGTTGATGGAGCAGGGCAAAATCTACGATATCGATTCCCCGGTCCACTTTCGATCCAAGATGGGAATGACTCGACTGGAAGTCAAAGTCGAGCCGCTGGGAAAGGCCGAGGATCTGCTGGCCGCATCCCCGGAAGCATCGGATGTGCAGCGCTTCGGCGATCGGCTGGATGTAATGGCCGCCAATCCCGATGCGGCCGAAGCGGATTTGCAGCAGCGTGCGAAAAATAACGATCTGAAGATCACACAGATTGTCCGGTCTTCCCCGACATTGGAAAACGCTTTTGTGGGTCAGTTGCGCAAGATGCGAGGCGTTCATGAAATTCCTCACTTTCCAAATCCGGCTGCGGCGGAGGGGGAGAAGAATGTGGTCATCGGCGCCAGGGATCTGAACAAAACGTATGGAAAATTCCAGGCGGTGAAGAACTTTCAACTGGAAGTCCGCAATGGCGAAATATACGGGCTGCTGGGAGCCAACGGCGCCGGAAAGACCACATCCATCAAGATCATCTGCGGACTGCAGGACCCTACTTCGGGAAGCGTTACCTTGATGGGAAAATCGAAGGGACTGCGTGCGGCGGCAGTGCGCTCAAGGATTGGGTACATGTCGCAAAAATTCGCCCTCTACGACGATCTCACCATTGGAGAAAACCTGGATTTTTACGCGCGTCTTTACGGTGTGAATGAAAGTGTGCGCGAAGACCGCAAGAAGTGGGTTCTTGAATTGTCGGAACTGAAGGGAGAATCCGGCATGCTGACGAAATCCCTTCCCGGAGGTTGGAAACAGCGTGTCGCATTTGGTGCAGCGGTGATGCATGAGCCCGATGCGATCTTTCTGGATGAGCCCACCTCCGGTGTGGACCCGCTGGCCCGGCGTGCCATGTGGCGGATGATCAATGAATTTGCCGATCGCGGAGCTGGGATTCTGGTGGTCACTCACTACCTGGAAGAAGCCGAACAATGCAACCGTCTGGGATTCATGGTCGCCGGCGAAATCATCGCCGATGGATCACCAACCGAAGTGAAGGCCAACATGAAGGGCAGCCTTTCGGAAATGGAGACGGATCATCCGAACCTGGCTCAGTCTGTCCTGAAGAAGAAATTCGGCGCTTCGCGTGTTTCGCTGTTCGGTGACCGCATCCATCTTGTCACGGAAACCGAAGAACAGAAGCGCGAGTCGGCCCAGGTTCTCGAACAAGCCGGTGTGAAGGTGCTCACGGATAAGAAAGTACCGTTCTCTCTCGAGGACGTTTTTATCTCTCTTATCGAATCCCGCAGATCGGAGATTCCGCTTTGAAAAAAATCTGGGCGCAGGCGATGAAGGAGTTCAAGCTGTTCCGGCGCGACAAGCTGCTGATCATGCTGGCGGTATTGATGCCTGTTGTCATGATGTATCTCGCCGGTTCTACCGCGTCGTTGCGGCTGCGCAATATTCCGCTGGTGGTATACGACTACGACAACACCCCGCTGAGCCGGACTTATTTGGAGACCTACGGCGCGTCGCTCTCGTTTAGAATCGTGCCGCGCGACCCGAAGGAATCGCCGGAACAGGCGCTGGCCAGCTGGCGCGGCCGTGCCGCCCTGATCATCCCGCAGAACTTCGAACGGGATACCCGGAGGGGCGGCTCGCCGATCGTTCAGCTGCTGATCGATGCCAGCGACTCGAACGCGGCCACCGCACTGGGTAACTATGCACAGGCGCTCAATTCCAGTTTTGCTCAAAAAAACGCTGTCAGCCGCGCCATGCCAAGGCTGGTGAGCATGTCGCAGCGATTGTGGTACAACCCCGGACTGTCGAATCCGATCTACTTCGGTACGGGTGCGATGGGCCTGATGCTGCTCCTGTTTCCGGCGTTATTGGGAGCCCTGGCGACGGCTAGAGAATACGAGGTCGGAACAATTATCCAGGCCTACGCTTCCAGCCTGACAGCGGTCCAGTGGATCCTCGGCAAGGCTCTGCTCTATGTCGCGATCGGAATTGTGAACCTGGTCATCTGTTTCACGCTCGGCCTGCTGATCTTCGATTACAGATTTCCATCGGATCCCAGCGTCTTGCTGGTCTCCACCCTGCTTTATCTGATGGCGGGAGTGTTTTTTGGAATGATGATGGGCAACTCCACTGGCAGCCAGAGTGCGGCAATTCAGGGCGTGCAGATGTGCGCCTTCCTGCTGTCGCTTCTGCTCTCCGGGTACCTGTTTGCCATACGGAACATTCCACCGCAAATTCGCTGGCTGTCGAGCTTTCTGCCAGCGACCTACTACATTCAGATTGTTCGAAATTCCATTCTGCGCGACGTGGGATGGAGTACGTCGCTGATGCCCGTTGTCGCATTGGCCCTGCTGGCCTTTGGTTATTTTTTCCTGAATGTCATTCAGATGCGCAAGATGCAGTTCAAGGGATAGGAGATTCTTATGCCTCCGGCAATACGACGTTACCTCGCTCTGGCGACCAAGGAAGTGCAGCAACTCCGGCGTAATCGTGTGTTGTTGATTCAGTTGCTGCTTCCTCCAACGGTGGTGCTGATTATTTTCGGATTCGCATTGAACCCGAAAGTCCGCGATCTTCGACTGGGGATCGTGGACGAGAGCTTGACGGCGCAGAGCCGGAACTTCGTCGACGCCCTGACGGAGAACGTGAACTTCGAAGTGACCCGCCGATTCCTGAACTCGAAACAGGCAGAAGACGCGATGAAGAATCTGGATCTGGATCTGTTCGTCGTCATTCCCGCGGACTTCGCGGTCACGCTGGGTCGCGCCGAGACGGCCAACGTGCAGGTCGTGATTGATGCGGTGGATGCCAACACGGCGCAGATCGCCCAGGGTTATATGCGATCGTCTCTGGATGATTACAACGCAACGGGTGGCGCCAGCTCCAACGTCGCGTTTCGCGCGCGTCGCACGCTGGCCCGCTCCACGCATCCGTCCGCACCGCCGGGCGCGCCGGATGTGTACCCGGCCTATCTCTACAATCCCGGGCTGGTGACCGCGTGGTACTACGTCAGCGGTCTGATGAGCGTCATCATGTTTATCAATGCCTCGCTGGTTGCCTCCGCGCTGGCCGTCAAAGAGAAGGAAACCGGAACCATTGAGCAGTTATTGATGACGCCGGCTCAGACCGGCGAAATGTTGCTCGCCAAAACATCGCCGGTTTTTGTCCTGATGATGGTCGTGCTGTTCGCTGCGCTGGGAGCGGCGACACTGGTCTTCGGCCTGCCGGTCCGAGGAGCACTGTGGCTGTTTACTGTCGCCGGCGCTTTTGCCGCGCTCGCCGGCATCGGCATCGGCGTCATGATCGCAACCGTCTCCAGGTCGCAGCAACAGGCACAGCTGTTGACGTTCTTCGTCAACCCGCCGTTGACAATGCTTTCGGGCGCAACGTCCCCTATCGAAAACATGCCTGCGATTTTTCAGAAGCTCTCGTATATCGATCCATTGCGCTACATGGTGACAATCGTCCGCGGAGTCACATTAAAGAATGCGCCTTGGGAAGCCCTCTGGCCGAATCTCGCCGCACTGGCTGGGTTCGCGATCGTTTTGTTCGCCATCAGCGCGGTGCGTTTCCGAAAGATCTAGTTCTGTAGGGGCGGTCTATGGCCGCCCCCGATGTCACATTCGCAGGATTGTGCGGTCATAGGCCGCCCCACAAGCGAACAACTGGAAAAGGAGCGGGCATGAAAAAGAAGAAGGAAGAATCCCAAGGCGACGACAGGCAGAAGCTGAAAGGGAAAGAATACGAAAAGCAGCTACGTGAACTTCAGGCGGAACTCTGCACTCTTCAGGACTGGGTCAAGCATAAGGGGCTGCGAGTCATCATTATATTTGAAGGCCGTGACGGCGCCGGCAAGGGAGGAACCATCCGGGCGCTCACCGAGCGGGTCAGCCCCAGGGTTTTCCGCGTCATCGCACTCCCCGCTCCTTCGGACCGCGAGAAATCACAAATATATCTTCAGCGGTATATGAAGCACTTTCCGGCAGCGGGCGAGATCGTGATCTTCGATCGAAGCTGGTACAATCGCGCCGGCGTTGAATATGTGATGGAGTTCTGCACGAAGGAACAGCACGAACATTTCCTGAAAAGATGTCCTGTGTTTGAAGCGTTTCTCATATCCAATGGGATCATCCTGATCAAATACTGGCTCGAGGTCGGAAACGACGAGCAGGAGAGACGTTTCAAAGCCCGAATTGAAGATCCGGTACGCCAATGGAAACTCAGCCCCATGGATCTGCCCGCGCGCACCCGCTGGTACGAGTACTCCCGTGCCCGCGACATGATGCTGGATGCCACCGACACGAAGATTGCGCCGTGGTACGTCGTGCGATCCGATGACAAGAAGCGGGCGCGTTTGAACTGCATTTCACATCTGTTGAGTGTCATCCCTTACGAAAAGGCGCCAAAGGAAAAGATAAAACTTCCCAAGCGTTCCCAGAAGCATGCCTATGACGATGAGGCGCCCATGAAGAACCGGAAGTTCGTGCCTGAAAAACACTGAGGGTGACAGTCATCGAATCCCGGGAGAACTGGACGAGTCGGATGATCGCTTTGTGGGAAACTGCCCTGACAATTTGCCCGCGGCGTTCCAACACGATCTTGCGTACGACAGGTAAAACACGGGCAATCACGTGGGCCTCTGACTGATCTCCTTCCGGCGCAAACGTAAACGGATCTTCCTCGCAGGCCGAGTGATTTCGACTCCACATCCGCGCGAAGCATACGCAATTCCAACCTTCGCAATGGAACTTTATGTGCAAAAGTGAGCAGTTTTCAGGAGTCGAGTTCCATAGACTCTGCCTGAAGGAGTCACTTATGAAAGAAAGCACGAAAAATGGGATTAAGGGCAAAGTTGAGGAAGTGAAGGGCAAAGCGAAGGCGATTGCCGGACGTGCCACGAAGAATCCGGACCTTGAAGCCGAAGGACAGACTCAGGAGGTCGTCGGCAAGATCCAGCAAAAAGTTGGTCAGGTAAAGAAGGTTTTTGGGAAATAGGCCGCTGTGGCTGGATGGACAGTCTGATTGTGATGTTCCTGGCTATTGGGTTTTCTCAGGAATGAATTGTGATCGTCATCGTTGGACTGATGCATCTAACAACGACACACTGGATAGGAGCAACCATCATGCCGGAACTCGCAATCCTTCCAGGCGTCAAGGCCACAGGCCAGAGGGATTCAAGCGGCTCGTGAGATTCACTGATTTGGGCGAAGCACCCATTGTCCACACAGGCACCGTTGGGAGGAAGAATTGCAAATGACAAAACCAATAGATCCCATAGACCCCACTCCGCCAGCCGAGTTCCCGAGTTGGGAAGGTGCGCTGACCGCGGGCCGGCTGAAACACGAACAGCGTGTCACACTTCAGACCATGGTGGACGAAGGCAAGGCCACGAGTCTGACAGAAGCCGCCTCCATTCTGGATTTGGAGGAAACGATTCACCATCCAGCCGAACACATGTGGGGATCGTAAGACAGAGTCCTCCCGCGTTCTAACCTTCAGGGTCTGTTCACTTCTGGCCGCTGGTCCTCGCGGCGGCATCGGGAATCGGGAGCGCTTCATCGGGACGCGGAGAATCAAAAACGCATGGGGTGAAAACGGATAAGCTCCGTTCACCGTTGAATTGGAGAGCGAACCTCCTGTGCAATACAGGACAGCCAATAAGCCCCATTGCCTCCATCCTGAGACAACTGGAATACGGCTACAGTGGTGACCATACACCTCGCGAGATTGGGGAAAGTTCGTGAATACGACGGCGAAGAGGATTGCGTTCTGTGCTGCAATAATGTTGACGGCTGTAATCTTCTACGACGTCTTCACGCCCGCGTCGAGCAGCAACCAAACGGAACTGAATTTCAGCCGGTTCCTGGATGAAGTTAATAACAAGAACGTCAAGAATGCGACGATCGTGGATGTTCACGTCAGCGGCGAACTTGCATCCGGCGGATTCTATAAGACTGTTATTCCTTCAGATTATCCCGCCCTATACGACAAGCTTGCCGGCGTGGACGTCCGGATAGCCCATCCCACCCGGAACACATGGCTGACTGCGTTTATTTCCTGGGCTCCGTTCCTCTTCATTATCGGATTCTGGATTTTCTTCACGCGGCAGATGCAGGGCGGTGGAAACAAGGCCGTTTCCTTCGGAAAGAGCCGCGCCCGGCTGATGACGTCACACCAGAAGAGGGTCACCTTTAAAGATGTTGCCGGTGTCGAAGAAGCCAAGGACGAATTGCAGGAGATAATCGACTTCCTGAAAGAGCCTCAGAAATTCCAAAGACTGGGAGGACGCATTCCCAAAGGCGTGCTGCTGGTTGGACCTCCGGGCACAGGCAAGACACTACTGGCTCGCGCCATTGCCGGGGAGGCCGGCGTCCCGTTCTTCTCGATCAGCGGATCAGAATTCGTCGAGATGTTTGTTGGCGTGGGCGCATCACGGGCGCGCGATCTTTTTGCACAGGGCAAAAAGAATGCCCCTTGCATCATTTTTATCGATGAAATTGACGCTGTCGGGCGTCATCGCGGAGCCGGTCTCGGCGGTGGCCACGACGAACGTGAACAGACCTTGAACCAGTTGCTGGTGGAGATGGACGGTTTCGAATCCAATGAAGGAGTCATCCTCATTGCAGCAACCAATCGGCCCGACGTTCTGGATCCGGCACTGCTGCGACCTGGACGATTCGATCGTCACATCGTCGTGCCCTTGCCAGATGTCCGGGGCCGCGAGGGCATTTTATCGGTGCATGTCCGCAAGATACCTCTTTCCGAGGATGTCGATATTTCCGTGATTGCGCGAAGCACTCCGGGTTTCTCCGGTGCGGATCTGGCGAACCTGGTGAATGAAGCGGCATTGAATGCTGCAGGCCTGAACCAGACATCGGTCACGCACGACAATTTCGAGGTGGCGAGAGACAAGGTCATGATGGGCGTGGCCCGAAAGTCGATGCTCATCAATGAAAATGAAAAGCGCGTCACGGCATATCACGAAGCGGGACACGCCATAGTCGCAGTGTTGACCGAAGGGGCAGATCCACTTCACAAAGTCACAATCATCCCCCGAGGCACGGCGCTCGGTGTCACGCAGCAGCTGCCGGTCGACGATCGCCATACCTATCCCAAGGCATATCTGGAAGGACGACTTGCCATCATGATGGGGGGCCGCCTTGCGGAGGAATTGTTCCTCAATACGATGACTACGGGTGCGGGTAACGACATTGAAGAGGCATCTCAGCTGGCACGCAAGATGGTATGTCAATTTGGAATGTCATCGCTTGGACCGATGATGTTTGGCAAAAAGGAAGAGCAGATTTTTCTCGGCCGGGAAATCGCTCAGCATCAGGACTTCAGCGAGGGGACCGCGGTTTCAATCGATTATGAAGTGCGCAAACTCATTCTCATGGCTTACGAACGCGCAAAGTCCATTCTCACAGAGAATCGCGATGCCTTGATCCGAATCGCCGAATCGCTGCAGGGACGGGAGACTCTGGACGCTGCCGAAATTCAATTGCTCCTTGCCGGGAAGAAGCTGGACGCCCGCCGTTCCCTCAAGATCGAAGCAAAGGCTGAACGACCGACGCCTGCAGTTGAAAAGAACGTGCGGCCCTTACCCATGCCCCCACAGGAAAAACCGGCGCCAGCGTAAACAGAACGGTCTTGTCTGGCATTTCAGCGTACGGCTTCTCGCGTTGTGGCGACCACAGAGCGCAAAAGTGAAATCAGGTTTCCAGATGCAGAATTCTTCAAATGCAGGTTCGGGAACTCCCCGTGCGATCGGACGTGTGGAGGGATCGCAGCAAGAATTTCCAGTCGACCACACCTTCGGGACATTTTAGAACGTCGAATTCGAAAACCCGAGCCATCAGTCGGGACCACTCAAAGTTCCGGGGAAGTTTCGCTATCGAGCCGCTTTTCTCTTCGTAGTTCCAGGAAAATTCCAAATGTGTTTGCCGCCACTTTTCGCGACTTTCGAAGCTGATTTGTTGCGAATCCAGGCCAGAACCCGTTTGGCGATCTGTCACGGAGAGGGCGCCGCCTTTATCGAGATCGAACTCCAGGCTTGAAGATGCAGGCCCAGCCCGCCTGATAACGCACAGTGCAATCGCAAACTCAGATTTCGATGCCGGTTGTGTTTCCTATTTTCATACTCTGGTCCTGTCGATTTCGACGACCTGCTACCTATTACAGTTCTATTGCGTGCCCACTGCGCGAAGAATGAAACAACTCAACGAACCATCCATGGACAAGGAGTATTTTCACGCTGAAACCGATCGGCACGACAGCAGTTCCGCTTTCGCTGTGCGCCTGCCTGACTGTCGGCGCTGAAAGGAAGATGATTTGGAGTTACGGATTCCGGCCGATGGCAAAATTTATATTTCGGGTATGAGCGGCGAGGGGGCGGCCCCGGAGTTTACGCAACCTTCGAAACGGAAAAAAAAGTCATTGGATAACATCAATGCGATGTTCGAGGAGTCAGGAATGGCGTCAGCGGATGTTGAGAGCATGCAGGTGTACATCGCCGATGGCGCTTTGTTCGATCGTTCTCATACGACGTACAAAGCGTACGTCAAGCTTCCAAAAACCGCCTCGACTACCGTCGTGATATCCAAGCCCGTTGGAACGGGGCAAGAGAGAATTACGGCAACGGCCAGGAAATAAACATCCGGCAAACGCAAAGGTCCGAATGAGCATGCGGCTGGACAATATAGTTTCCGTCGTCACAGGCGGGCTGTCGGGAATCGGAGCGGCACTCGCGCAACGCGCGATCAGCGACGGAGCCACGGTCATCGCCGCGGATGGATCGGCGAAACACACACCGGACTCTGGTGCGCTATGCCCGTTACACATGGATGTTGAGGATCTCCCGAGCGTGGATACGATGATACGCACGGTGATTGCGCGAGTTGGCCGGTGGGATTGTATGGTCCACTCCGCCGGGATCGGCATAACCCTTCATTTTCTTCAAACAATGCTGGAAACGTTCCACCGCATTAAACACACGGCGCTGCGCTGCTATGCCCGCTGCGAACAGGTAGCCGGTTCCGTTGTCTACCTCTGTTCCAGTGATGCCAGCTTCATTACCGGACATGTCCTTGTCGTCGACGGTGGATTTTCCGCAACCGGTGTGTCTGTGGGTGTACAGCGAGGGAGCCACAATTCCGCTCGGTGGTCATTGAGCGATGATCTGCCGTGATTGATCGCCAGGGCGGACAGATCATTCGCACCCGGGATGAAGGCGGTTCCCCATGGATGCGCTGGCTCCCGGGTCTGCGATTTCTGCTGCGATACGAGCGAGGCTGGCTGCGGCACGATATTCTCGCCGGTCTTGTCCTGACCACTATGCTCATACCGGTCGGTGTTGCCTACGCCGAAGCTTCCGGCGTTCCCGGCATCTATGGGCTGTATGCAACGATATTTCCACTCCTCGCCTATGCGATTTTCGGTCCGAGCCGGATCCTGGTCCTGGGGCCGGACTCCTCTCTGGCGGCTGTGATCCTTGCGGTTGTCCTGCCGCTCTCCGCGGGTGATCCGCATCGAGCCGTGGCCCTGGCGGGGATGATGGCGCTGGTTTCCGGTGTGGTCTGCATTGTCGCCGGCCTGGCCCGACTCGGATTCGTTATCGAGTTGCTGTCCAAACCCATTCGCTACGGATATATGAACGGCATCGCGCTGAGCGTCATGCTGAGTCAGATCCCGAAGATGCTCGGCTTCTCCATCTCGGCGAATGGACCGCTACGGCGCATGTGGGCCATTGTCCGAGCCGTGCTGGCCGGAGAGACGCACATCGTGACGCTGTTAATTGGCGCAGCCACGCTCGTGATCATTCTGTTTCTGAAGCGGTATCCGCGTGTGCCCGGAGTCCTGGTCGCCGTCGTCGGTGCCACTGTCGTCGTCGCCGCCTTCGGCCTCGGCACACGCGCTGGCGTTTCAGTGCTGGGTCCGTTGCCCCAGGGTTTGCCGTCACCGACCATTCCTTTCATTGATGCTTCAGCTCTGATGCAGGTCGTCATCGGAGGCTTCGCCGTGGCGCTCATCTCGGTCGCCGATACCAGTGTGCTGTCGCGGATCTACGCCGCGCGAACCGGAATTCGCGTCGACCCGAATCAGGAAATGGTTGGCCTTGGTGCGGCCAACCTTGCCGCCGGTTTCTTCCAGGGATTTCCAATCAGCAGCAGTTCGTCGCGAACCCCGGTTGCGGAGGCAGCCGGTGCGCGGTCCCAGGTGACGAGTGTCGTTGGGGCGTTGTCGATCGCGTTGCTGTTGCTGGTTGCGCCCTTGCTTCTCCAATACCTGCCCCACACGGCTCTCGCGGGTGTTGTCATCGCATCGGCGATCGGACTGGTGGAAGTGTCCGATCTGCGCCGCATTTATCGCATTCAGCGCTGGGAGTTCTGGTTATCGATGGTCTGCTTCGCCGGAGTTGCGGCTCTTGGCGCCATTCCGGGCATCGCTCTGGCAGTCGTCATCGCGGTGATCGAATTTCTGTGGGACGGCTGGCGCCCGCATTCAGCCGTACTCGGGCGTGTCGACCACGTGAGGGGTTACCATGACATCACCCGCTATCCGCAGGCTCGCCGAGTGCCGGGACTCGTTCTGTTCCGGTGGGACGCTCCGCTGTTTTTCGCCAACGCTGAGTTATTCCACGACCGTGTGCTGGACGCAATCGACGGCTCACCGACGCCCGTGCGCTGCCTGGTGGTGGCGGCCGAACCGGTGACCAGCGTCGATGTCACAGCCGCGGATATTCTCGTCGAACTCGACGAGAGTCTGAAGGCCGCGGACATCGAGCTCTGTTTCGCCGAAATGAAGGACCCTGTGAAGGACAAGCTGAAGCGTTTCGGATTATTCGCGAGGCTTGGTGAAGACACATTCTTCGCGACCGTTGGTGAATCTGTCAGCCGCTACGTCGAACGGTATCGCATCGAATGGTCGGATTGGGAAGACCATGAAAAGCGGTCTGAGGGGTCTGGCCTCTCTTCGAAATGACAAACGACAAATCTCCCTTCCCGAAGCCAGGGGATTTGCCATTCATCATTCGATTGCCATTTGCAATTTGAAAAAGGGGCATATCGAGACTTGCCCCTTTCTCAAGGCTCTCAACGCTGACGGCGGAGAAAAGCGGGGATGTCGAGGTCGGGCATTGTACTGATCGAAGGGGCCGTCTGCTTGGGAGCCATGGTCGAAATCGTACCGGCAGCTGCAGCGGACGCCATCGTCTGTACCGGTTCGCCACGGCCCCCGAAACCCGTCGCGATTACCGTGATCTTCACTTCTTCTGACATTCGCTCGTCGAGCACAGCGCCAAAAATGATATTGGCTTCCGGATCGGCCGCTTCCTGAATGATGCTCGAAGCCTCACTGACCTCATGCAGCAGCAGATCATGCCCGCCGGTGATATTAATAAGGACGCCGCGAGCTCCCTGGATGGTTCCGTCTTCGAGAAGACGGCTCGAAATCGCCCGTTTGGCCGCTTCGACCGCGCGATTTTCGCCGGTCGCCGATCCCGTGCCCATCAGAGCCATTCCCATTCCAGACATGATGGTCTTGACGTCGGCAAAATCCAGGTTGATCAATCCCGGCACTATGATGAGATCCGAAATGCCCTGCACGGCCTGGCGCAGGATATCGTCAGCGATGTGAAATGCATCGAACAGGCTTGTGCCTCGTTCGAGTGTGGCAAGCAGTCGCTCATTGGGAATCGTGATCACGGTGTCGACGCAGTCCTTCAACTCCGCCAATCCGCGGTCTGCCTGCTGCAAACGTTTCTTGCCTTCGAAAGCGAATGGTTTCGTGACGACGGCTACTGTCAACGCATTCAACTCCGCCGCGAGGCTGGCGACTATCGGCGCCGCTCCGGTTCCGGTTCCACCGCCAAGTCCTGTCGTAACAAAGACCATGTCCGCGCCCTGAAGGGCTTCAATGATCTTGTCGGTATCTTCCAACGCGGCCTGACGCCCGACTTCGGGATTTGCTCCTGCTCCGAGTCCTTTCGTCAGCTTCGCGCCGATCTGAATCTTAACTGGCGCCATGGATTGCGTCAGTGCCTGGGCGTCGGTATTGGCCACCAGGAATTCGACGCCGCCCAGACCTGCGGAAATCATGCGATTGACGGCGTTGGAACCGCCGCCACCCACGCCTACAACCTTGATGCAGGCTCCTGTGCGTGATCCTTCGTCGAATAGAAACCGGATGGATGATGTATCCGGTGCCTTTGCTGTTGTCGTTCCTCTTTTTTCAGCCATGCTTGCCTCGATTGAAATGGGGGTCTTAATTAAAGATCTTCAACCTTGCCAGAAGCCTTTTTGACCACGACCCGGAAGCCTCATGAAAGTCGTGCGTCTTGCGGCGACGGTCTCCGTACAACACTAAACCTGTAACAGTGGCGAATTCAGGTCCCTGCAGCGCAGAAACGTGAGAATTTTTTCCTTCCGCAAATCCGTTCGAAATCCCGATTCGTACCGGAAGATCGAGGATGGATTCGGCCAGATCCGTAAATCCCTTCAACATCGCGCCCCCGCCGACGAATACCACTCCGGCTCCGGCCTGCCTCTCGTATCCCGCACTACGAATTTCATTGCGGACGAAATGGATGATCTCTTCCGCGCGCGGCTGCAATATGTCGCTGAGCACCGTGTGTGCAATAGCGCGCGGCTGGCGTGCGCCCATACCCGTAATTTCGAAAACATGATCCTGGTCGGAAACCGACGCGGTGGCACTGCCCTGTTCACGCTTCAAACGCTCCGCTTCCGGAATCGAAGTTCGCAATCCGACGGCAATATCGTTGGTGAAGTGTTCCCCTCCCACCGGCACGACCACCGTGTGGCGTACCGCGCCATGGTGATAGATCGCGACGTTGGACTTTCCTCCGCCGATATCCACGAGCACGACGCCGAGTTCCTTTTCATCTTCACTGAGAACCGATTCTCCGGCAGCCATCTGTTCAAGAACCGTATCGCCGACCAGCAGGCCGCTGCGGTTAACAGCCGTAACGATATTCTGCGCGGCTGTGGTGGAACTCGTCACGATATGGACGTTTACTTCAAGACGTGTGCCAACCATCCCCAGCGGGTCGGCAATTCCAGTTTGTTCGTCCACCGTAAATTCCTGCGGCAGAATGTGAATGATTTCACGGTCCGGAGTGAGCGGAATGGCGCGGGCATTTTCGATGACGCGGCGAACGTCATCACTGGTGATCTCACGCGATCGCGCACCTACCGGGACGGCGCCCTGACTGTTGCAGCTTCGAATATGCGAGCCGGACAATCCGACGTAAACCTGTTCGGCATCACATTTAGCCATGGTCTCGGCCTCGGCAACCGATTTCCGGATCGATTGGACGGCGGCCTCGATGTTGACCACGACGCCTTTTTTAAGACCTTTGGATTCCGCAACGCCGATGCCAATCGGATCAAGTCCATCGGCTCGCGGAACCGCGATCAGCGTCGTAACCTTGGAAGATCCAATGTCGAGGCCTACAATGATTTTTTCTTTGCGTCCCATATCACCTTTCCAGAGTCATCCCCGTTCTGCATGGTCACGATGACCTTGTTGCGAAATCGCAGGTCCACATGCACCGCATTCTTGTATTCGGCGCTGATCATTTCCTTAAGCTTCAGGTAGCGGCCCCATCGCTCCTTGAAATCGGCCACCCCCAGCCGCACGATCAACGGATCTCCCTCCCTCACAATGGATACTTCGTCGTTTGAATTCACAATGACCTGACGGATCTCCTCCCCACCCAGGTCCGCAACGACCTTCCGATACATGGCAATCTTCCGGCGATTGGCTTCCACATTGTTCTCATCCAATTCAAGCAGTACCGGAAAGGCCGGAAGCGTGGGGTTGTCCGGTTCAAGAATTGCCGCCTCGTCATCGAATTCCACGAGGCGACCGTGAATCCGAGCTACCCCCTTCGGCTCGCGTTCAACAACCCGGATAACGATTTCATCCGGGAGCAGGCGCTGCACGGTCACGTGATGCACCCACCCGATCTGCTCCACACGGGTGCGAACCTCATCCATATTGACTGCGAAAATATTGGTATTGGTCCCGGTGTTCAGCTGGATGCGGCCGAGAATTTCATTGTCCTCAACATGCTTCAGTTCGCTGACCGTGACTTTTTTCAAGTCGAATCGGGGATCGGTGTGCAGGTAGTGATACCCGGCCCACACGAGCGAAGCCACGCAGCCAAGCCCGGTAACCACAAATACGAATCTGAGGAATCTGAAGAGTTTTGATTTCATGCAAGTTTGACCGGGATGACTTTGGGAATCTTCTGTGAAAGAACGTCCGACAGCTTCGTGACGCTGCCGGCGCCCATGACAATGACCGCATCGCCCTCCCGGACGTTGGCGGTGATGTAGGACTCAATCATTTCGTAGTCAGGCGCATACAGGACATTTCGATGACCGAAGCTCCGAATCTTTTCAATCAGGGCAGGGGTCGAAATGCCTTCGATCGGACTCTCACCCGCTGGATAGATGTCGAGAATCAGTGCAACGTCGGCGAGATTGAAAGCCCGCGCAAAATCGTCGAACAGGTGCATGGTGCGGGTATAACGATGGGGCTGGAATACCGCAAAGATGCGATGAAAGTCTCCGGCGCACTTTGCAGCAGAGAGCGTCGCACGGATTTCCGTAGGATGGTGCGCATAGTCATCAATAACGGTGACTCCGTCGCGACGCTTGATTTGAAATCTCCTGGCCACGCCCTGAAAGTCCGCTAGGGCGGCAGCGATAACAGCCGCATCGACACCCATGTCGTGTGCGGCGGCAAACGCGGCGGCGGCGTTGAGTACGTTGTGGTCTCCGGGCACCTGAAGTCGAATCTTCTGCGAATTGCCGCCGTTGTAACGGAGTGTGAATGACGACCCGAGATTTTCTGCCACGCAGTCCACGATGGAAACGTCCGCCTGTGCCGCCGTTCCAAATGTGATGAAGCGGCGCTTGATCCGCGGTATCAGCGA
>Ga0207711_10002615_pt1 | contig 15968 bp, 14 predicted proteins | sample KBSS34metaG_FD_184401 | JGI IMG/M metagenome (GOLD analysis project Ga0207711, IMG submission 184401) | Switchgrass rhizosphere microbial communities from Kellogg Biological Station, Michigan, USA - KBS S3-4 metaG (SPAdes) (version 2) | ecosystem: Host-associated > Plants > Roots > Rhizosphere...
TATTTCAATCATTCGCTGATGCACTTTCCGATGTCACCGCGTGACGAGTTTGTTGGAAAGAGCACGAACGGCGAATGGGGCGACTGTCTGCTGATGCTCGATCACGACTTCGGCGTGCTGCTCGACGAACTGGACCGGCTCGGCGTGGCGGACGACACCATCGTGATCCTGTGCGGTGACAACGGGGCCGAAGATCACCTCGCGGGTCGAGGCACCGGTGGCTTTTTCGACGGGTCGTATTTCAGCTCGGCCGAGGGCGGCATTCGCACGCCACTGCTCGCGCGCTGGCCGCGCCGCATTCCGGCGGGCGTGGAAAGCAACGAGATGGTGCACGTGACCGATCTGTTCACGACGCTGCTGAAATTTGCCGAATGCGACACGCCGAAGGATCGTCTGATCGACGGTAAGGATCAGACCGCATTCTTTCTCGGTCAACAACAAACGTCTAATCGTGAATCGTGCATGGTTTGGCTGAAGGACGAGCTGCACGCGGTGAAGTGGAAAGACTTCAAGATCAATTTCAAGCGTCAGCAACACTTCCACGATCCCGAACTGCCGCTCGGCTTCGCGCGTATCACGCATTTGCAGGAGGATCCAAAGGAACGCGAGGCAGTCAATCAGCGTTATGTGCGGTGGTGGGTGATGCAGCACGCGCATCGCGTCGTGCGCGAGTTCGAAGACAGCGTGAAACAGGAAGCGCTGATCCCGCCGGGCTCGGCGCTCGACTTCGTGCCGAAGTCGGCTTTGAACGCATAATGCGATGAGCGCGCCGACAACGGACGCACGAGCCAAAGATCGTGCATGCTGCTGTTCCTCCGGCAGGGCAGCGGTGCAAGTCCCAGACGGGGAGCACTTTCGCACCACCGGCATGATGCGGGTGACGGGAGGCCCGTTCACGATGGGATCCGACGTGTTCTACAGGGAGGAGCGTCCGGCGCGGCGCGCCACGACAGCTGATTTCTGGATGGACGCACATCCGGTGACCAATGCACAGTTCCAGCGTTTCGTCGACGCGACGAGCTATCGGACCACGGCTGAGCGCCAACCGGATCCAGCACTGTATCCGGATGCGGATCCTGCGCTTCTGTGCGCTGGTTCACTGGTATTTACACAGCCGCATTCCCGTAGCGGTTTGCGCGACTACCGGCAGTGGTGGGCCTACGTGCCAGGCGCAGACTGGTTGCATCCACAAGGGCCCGACAGCAGCATCGCGGGGCTCGGTAACCACCCGGTGGTGCATGTGTCGTTTGCGGACGCAAGCGCCTATGCCGCTTGGGCCGGTAAGACGCTACCCACCGAGACCGAATGGGAATACGCGGCGCGCGGCGGTCTGGAGGGAGCGGTCTACCCGTGGGGCGACGAGTTTGCGCCCGGCGGCCAGCAGATGGCGAATACGTGGCAGGGCGAGTTCCCGTGGCAGAACACGGCGCTCGACGGCTACGAACGGACTTCGCCGGTGAAGTCGTTTCCGCCGAACGGTTATGGGCTGTACGACGTGGCCGGCAACGTGTGGGAGTGGACCGTCACCCGCTATGGCAACCCGCCGGGCACCGAGCAGGGAAAATCGTGCTGTATTCCGTCGTCAGGTCTCGATGACCCGGACCTGCGCAACGTGGTGAAAGGCGGCTCGCACTTATGCGCGCCGAGCTACTGCCTGCGCTACCGGCCCGCGGCCCGTCAAGGCCAGACACTCGATACGTCGACCAGTCATATCGGCTTTCGATGCATCGTGCGGGTATGATGCGTCGCTTGCGCGGCGCGCCGGGGAGGCACGCCGCGTCACAGTCTGAAAACGAAATGGGTACTCCGTCATGTCAAATCCAGCAAACGGCTCCGATACGCCGCGCCCCCTGCAGTCCATCGTGTTGCCCGCAACGCGTACCGAACTGCTTCGCGAGGTTTTCGCGGGCGTGGTAACGAGTCTCGCGCTGATACCGGAAGTTATCTCCTTCTCCTTCATCTCGGGCGTTGAGCCTCGTGCAGCGCTGTTTGCGTCGGTCGTATTGTTGATCGTCACATCGCTATTCGGCGCCCGGCCGGCGATGGTCACCGCTGCGGCGGGTTCGGTCGCGCTGGTAGTGGGGCCGATGGTTCATGCGCACGGTGCGGCCTATATTCTTCCTGCCGTGCTGATCGGTGGTCTGGTACAAGTGGCGTTCGGTGCGCTTGGGTTTGGGCGTATCGTGCGCTTCATTCCTCGTTCAGTCATGCTGGGCTTCGTCAACGCATTAGGCATCTTGATCTTCTGCGCGCAGGTACCACACGTGATAAACCAGCCAGCTACAGTCTATGTGCTGTTCGCGCTCACACTGGCCATCGTACTCGGTGCACCGCGTCTGACACGTGCGGTACCGTCGCCACTGATCGCGATCGTCGCGGTAACAGGGCTCGCGATCGCGTTGCACTGGTCCGTGCCGAACGCAGGCGGCTATCAACCGCCGCAGGCCGGTTTGCCGCATCTGAGCGCGTGGCTCGTGCCGTTCGATTTAACGACGCTGCGGGTCGTCGGGCAAACAGCCTTGTCGATCGCCTTTGTGGGCTTGCTGGAGAGCCTGCTGACTGCGAAGCTGGTCGATGAAATCACCGAAACACGCTCGGACAAAACGCGCGAATCGTGGGCGCTTGGCCTCGCCAATTTGTGCGCTGGCATGCTTGGAGGCATCGGCGGATGCGCGATGATCGGCCAGACCGTGGTGAACGTCGGCATCGGCGGCGCGCGCACGCGGGTATCGACGCTCGCCGCTGCCCTGACGCTGCTATTGCTAATGACAGGCCTTAATTCGCTGATGGCACGCATTCCGATGGTCGCACTCGCGGCGGTGATGATGGTCGTGGCAGTCAAGACGCTCGATTGGCACAGCCTGAGGCCGACCACGCTCAGGCGCATGCCGTTGATGGAAACCTCGGTGATGATGGTGTCGATCGGCCTGACGGTCTACACAGGCAATCTTGCGATCGGCGTGGTGGGTGGCGTGTTGCTGGCGATGGTGCTGTTCGCGCGGCGCGTGGCGCATGTGGTTCGCACTGTGCGCCTGGTTGCTGCAGATGGCCAGAGTGTGCGCTACGAAGTGCACGGCCCGCTCTTTTTCGCCAGCAGCAACGACCTCGTGGATCAATTCGAATATGCAGCGGATCCCCTTGCGGTCGTGATCGATTTCTCAAGATCGCAGATCTGGGACGCTTCGACGGTTGCCGCGCTCGATTCGATCACGGCCAAATATCGACAGCACGAGGCCGTGGTTCAGTTCACCGGGCTCGATGAGCGCAGCCGCGCTTTTCACGCACGCTTAAGCGGTAACCTGAACGTCGGCTGACCACGCCCGTCTGGCGGCAGCGTGCCGTGGAAACCGGTGATCCAACAGCGGCCAGGACAGCCACTTACCGTCTTCACGCCCTGAACGCTCCAGGCAACGCCCGGCCGTATTTCCGGAACAGCCGGGCGAGATAGGATGGAGAGTCAAGACCGACGGCTGCCGCAGCCATAATCACCGTCGTACCGGGCATTTGCAGCAAGAGAGAAGCTTGATGAACACGCTGTCGTGATTGATATTCGACGATAGATTCGCCCGTGGCATCCCGGAACAGCCTCGTCAACGTCCTGCGCGATAGGCCGAATTCGTAAGCAACGCGGTCGAGTGTGGTCGGCTGATCGAGTGTGGTGTCGAGAAACTGCTGTATGTGTCTCACCAGTTCGCCGCGTGTGTCGGCTGCGGTTGGCATCACACATCTCGCCGTTAATCCGGCTTCGATGCATGTTGCCGCAACCATCCTCGCTGTCAGGTCGTGGCAGTATGCAGCGAGCTCGCCGTTGGGGCGATTGCTGACTTGAGTAGCCAGCCGCACAGCATGGAGGAGGGGCGAGGGCACGGACCAGATGGATATCTGCGGGCTGGTTAGCGTTCCCTGCGCCTTGCGCTCGCAATATGAGACGAAATCGCTCGACACATAGACGGCTACGTGTTTTTGCTGCGACCGGTAGCCGTGCGTGTCATGCAGGCGCCGTGGCGGAACAACGACAAATGACGTCGGTGCTATCCGCAAAGGCGCGGCGTTCGATTCGACGTTCAGGATCAGATGGCCCGTACGCGGCACCAGGAACATATATTCATCATGTTCGTGCGGTTGTGTGCGGTAATTTCCGACCGACACGTCTCTGACATCGGCAACGCGATCGCCGGAAAGATGGGTGTGTGCGGTAGGGTAGTATTTCACGACTCATCCTCGAACCAGACGGTCAGTATAGCGCGTCGGGTCCGGCGGCATGCAGTAGCAAAATCGACGTCGGTGCTTCTGCCCAGGGAAAACACCCATTCGCGCAGATACTTGCGCAGTGGGCAATTGAGGTAATTGGCCCGATCGTGCGATGGGCGTGGCCCGATAGGAGGCGCGAGATTTTATGGCCTCGGCAAACTGGCGGCACTTCATAGTGGAGCCAGTCAATGTCAGTTGCACCGTCCTCGTCATCCTCGTCCCTTTCTGCGGGCACTGCGATCGCTGTTCGCCCATCCGGTGACCTGCATTTTGTGCGGGTATTCGCTGCTGCGTCTGGCGGCGGCAACCCCGCTCCCGTGGTGCTGGATGCCGACAATCTGTCGGCCGACGAGATGAAGGCTGTCGCCGAGCGCTACGGGCACGAGAGCGTGTTCGTGTGCGCCGCTCGGGACGTGTCTCACATGTATCGCCTGCGTTTCTTTGTTCCCCATCATGAAATGGAAATGTGCGGCCACGCCACGCTCGGTGCGCTCTGGCTATTGCGTCAGCTTGGCCGCTGGACGTCCGGTAGCGCGTCGCTGGAAACCTTGAGCGGGATCGTAGAGGTTCGCGTTGACGAACGAACGCAGGCGATCGCAGTGAGCCAACCCGAGGGCGTAGTGACGTCGATCGAAGACGAACGGCTTCATACCGAAATATGCAGGGTGCTGCAGATCGATCCCGGCGACCTGGATTCAATCGGTATCGTCAACGCGACGACGAGCCGGACCAAGACACTGATACCGTTTCGTTCCGTAGAGCGTCTCAATGCGACGAAACCTTTGTTTGCAGAGGTGCGGGACTTGTGCGACGAACTCGGGTCGACAGGGCTGTATCCGTTTGCGGTCGATCGCATGAATCCTCTTGCAGTACATGCCAGGCAGTTTCCGCGCTCTTCGGGCTACGCCGAGGATGCAGCGACAGGTATTGCTGCGGCGGCAACCTTTTACGGCGCATTGCGCTACGGGCTGCTGGGTCAGGCGGAGTCGGGTATGACCGTCTATCAGGGGTACGCAATGGGAAAACCATCGAGTATCCGCGTCGAACTGCGGAACCCCAATGATCTTGCCGCGGGCTGCTGGATCAGCGGCGCGGTGGAATCCATGATCCTGGAGCCGCTGCAATGAGAATGTTCACGAACCAGCAGGTTGCGGCGCAACTCGACATCGCCTCGGCTTCGCAAGCGATCCGCGCGGCTTACCTCGACTTGCAACGTGGCGCAGCTGCGGTTCAGCCACGCGCACGTATTGACGTCGATACCGTCAAGTTCAGCGCAATGAGCGCCATATTGGAATCCTCGAAAATCGTTGCGAGCAAACTGTACACAACGATCGACGGCCTGTTCCGTTTTTATATCGCGTTGTTCTCCCTGATTGACGGTGAACTTCTTGCGATACTCGAAGGGGATGCCGTGACCGGTGTGCGAACGGCTGCAACCACGATGCTGGCGGCCCAGTATCTCGCGCGCCCGGAGAGTCGTAGCCTCGGATTATTCGGCAGCGGCATACAAGCACGTGCCCATGCAGAGGCATTCGCCGAAAGAGAAGGGCTGTGCGAGGTGCGAATTCATAGCCAGGACGTCGTTTCCGCCGAAGCACTGGCGATTGATCTCAAGCGTCGATTTGATCTCGACACTTGCGTCGTTGATGCTCGGGAAGCCGCCGCAGCCGACATTCTGGTGCTCGCCACGCGCGCGTGCGAGCCAGTGATTCGTGGCGAGTGGCTTCGTCCCGGAGCATTCGTTGCGAGCATCGGTGCCACACGCCCAGACCACCGAGAAATAGACGACATATCGCTGGGTTTGGCGTCGAGTGTCGTGGTTGACTGGATCAGGCAAACACCATTTGAGACCGGCGATCTGCTGCTTCCCGCTCGCGAGTTGCTTGATAGTGTGCGGATGGTCGATCTGTCCGCCGTTCTCGGAGCCGATGAGCGGCGCGCGACGGGCATAACGGACATCGTGATCTACAAGGCGGTCGGCATCGCGCTACAGGATGCCGCGGTTGCCCATCTGGCTTACTCGCGTCTCGTTGCCTGAATCATTCGGCTCGCGCATGCCGCGGGCGATCCGGAGTCTTCCATGAAATTCCCTTTTACTGCGCGCATCCTTGCTGGAATGGCGCTGGGCATCGGCGCGGGCATTGCCTGTCGTGCGATGTTGCCTGATGCGGGCGCTGCCAGTCAGGTCGGCGGCTACTTCTCGCTGATCGCCGATCTGTTTTTGCGTCTGATAAAGATGATTATCGCGCCGCTTGTGTTTTGTACGCTGGTTGTCGGCATCACACGGATCGGTGACGTGCAGACGGTGGGGCGCATCGGAACCCGCACGCTTGGCTGGTTTCTTGTGGCATCGTTCATTTCGCTTGTCCTGGGGGCGTTGATCGCGAACTGGCTGCATCCCGGCAGCTCGCTCGATCTGCCGCTACCTGCCACCAACGTCTCGACTGGCCTGAACACCGGAGCATTGTCGCTCAGGGCGTTCGTCGTTCACCTGGTTCCGAGCAGTATCGTCGAAGCGATGGGATATAACGAAGTCCTGCAAATCGTCGTATTCGCAGCCTTCTTCGGTGTCGGGCTCACGACGATTGGTGAAAAGGCAGAGCTTGTTGTACGCCTGCTTGAGCAAGTGTCGTATGCGATGTTAAAGGTGACGGGGTACGTAATGTCGGTCGCGCCGTTTGCCGTGTTTGGCGCAATCGCCAGCATCGTGACGACCAGAGGAATTTCTGTTCTCGTCGTCTATGGTCGGTTCATGGCGGAGTTCTACGGCAGTCTCGTCTTGCTATGGCTATTGCTGACGGCGGCCGGCGCTGCGTTGTTCGGGGGCAGGGTGTTCGAGTTGATACGACTGATGCGTATCCCGATGTTGATCGGATTCAGCACGGCGAGCAGCGAGGCCGTGTATCCGAAGACCCTGGAACAGCTCGAACGCTTCGGCGTTCCCAGGCGGATTGCGAGCTTTGTGCTGCCGATTGGCTATTCGTTCAATCTGGACGGTACGATGATGTACTGCACATTTGCCACATTGTTCATCGCCCAAGCGTACGGTATCCATATGTCGGTCGTTCAGCAAGTGTCGATGCTCGCGATTCTCATGCTCACGAGCAAGGGTATGGCAGCGGTGCCACGCGCATCGCTTGTGGTTATTGCCGCGACGCTGAATCAATTCAACATCCCCGGTGCCGGACTGCTTTTGATCATGGGGGTCGATCATTTTCTCGACATGGGACGCACAGCAACCAATGTGCTCGGCAATGCAGTCGCCTCAGCTGCTGTGGCGAAGTGGGAGGGCGTGCTTGCGCTGTCGCTTCCCGAAACACGACGGGCAAATGATCCGGACAACAGCGGACCCGATAGCAATTTTTTTGACGCCGAAGCAGGGCGGCTTGATTCAGCTGACGCGACAAGCCTGTCGTCCACGGCATCGTAATACTTCATCTTCAGCAAGCGTCGCGCTTTACCAACGCAGTACGCGTCGCCCCAGCAGCGCGCCCACTGCCATCGGAATCGCCATGCCGAGCAGATACCAGGTTGCCCAGAACGGCACAGCATGCTCCTGACAGCGCAGGCAATAGGCGAGCGCGCCGACTGCGCCTGCCAGCAGGCCTGCCATCGCGCCGGCAAGTGGCAAACGGGTCGGCGCCAGGCTGCGCAGCGCCACCAGTAGCGCGATCAGGCCGGGCAGGGACAGCAGCGCGATGTTCAGTGAACAGGTGCGCCACGTACGCCCCAGCACCAGTGCGACGCGCGTTTCGTCAGGCGCCAGCCACAGCCGCACTTCGCATGCGCGTCACGATCTGTATGGCGAGCGCGGGACCAGCCAGCGGAATCGGACGGGACCTGATATGGCGCCGCTGCGCTCATCATGCTCACGCCGCACCTAATGAGCGCGGATGCGACGCCTTCGCGGCGTAGCGCTTGCGGGGCGCGACCGGCAGGCTTTCCTGCTCGCGCGACAGCAATGCACGCAGCTTGCCACGACCTCTCGACAAGCGCGACATCACCGTACCCAGTGGAAGCTTCAACGCTTCGGCGACCTGTACATAGCTCATTTCCTCGAGGCCGACCATCAGCAATATCTCGCGCTGCTCGGGCGGAAGTTGCAGCAATGAACGCCCGAGATCGCGAACTTCCAGCAGGCTTGCCTGTGTAGGCTCCACCGTCAGGCCAAACTCGGCCACGCACTTTTCGTCGACCGGAATAGGGTATCCCGCGCGCGCGGAGCGGGACACCCCGTTCACGAATACATTGTGCATGATCGTCAGCAGCCACGCCTTCAGATCGGAGTCTGGACGAAAGCGTGAAGCGTAGCGCAAACCGCGCTCGAGCGTGTCTTGCACGAGATCGTCCGCGTGATCGCGGTTACCAACCAATGAGCGAGCATAGCGGCGCAAACACGGTAGATGACAAAGCATATCGTCGCCAATGTTCACCATATTCTTTTCGCCGGCTAGTGTCCGGCTCCTCTGTTGCAGTTCGAGTTGGCCGGCCCCTGGCTGGCAGGCGATTTCATGTGCGCTCACCGGTTCGCACACGCACGGTTCGTTATTAGGCCGTCCACGGATAGCGATCTTGGACTCGTCAAAACAAGCGCGGCCGGGCAAGCCAGAGACAAGCGGTCAGCCTCGTCACACGGCGGCCCGAATCGTGGCATACCCGCTGCGTGACTGCCATTAGCCTGATCGACGCGAGGCCATATTGCAGGTGCACAGCAAAGGTCGGGACGGCCAGCACCACGATCATCGGTATGCGGACAGGCGGCAGCAAAGCGCCTGCCGGCACGGGCAAGGCGACGCAGCATTTCGATAAGAATGTTGGGCCACGCCATCAGTTGCGGACCCGACACATTCGACGCTTGAAGAATATTTGCGAAGCCTCAGATCGCTTGGCGATCTTGGCGCGGCCGTGGGCCATATAGCCGTAGCCGGCAATCAACCGCAGCGGAAGCGGCGTCCATTGCGCCCGATCACTTAGGAAGGCCGCCGCTGTGTTCGCCATATTGCAACCGTTTTTCATTGCGCGTTGACCTTGTCACGTAGGAAAGCAGGAGACGGGAGAATCCGCGGAAAGTCTGTCTTTCCTCTAGTACGTCAATGCGATGCAGCGGGTTACAGCGTGCATCAAATATCATTGGGCGATTTGCACCGTGAGGGCGCGGATGACCTTGCGCGGCACACGGTACGCCAGGGTCTGCCGCAGGTCCTTCGACGGCCCGCAGTGAACAATGCGCATCATGCTCGCTGCGTGCGGGCCTGGCGAAGTACCGGTTGACGTCGGCGATGAAGTAGGGCGCATACGCGTCGGCGGCCTCCCATGTGCTGATGCCACGCAGCCGCAGCTTCTTCGCCGGTCCTTTAACGTCAGGTTGGCGCGCTCACGCGTCCCTTCGCCTGACCGGTGTAAGCACAGAGGCGTCGATATTGAGTTTGTACAAGGCCTGGCCGAACTGCGTGACGCCCTTGCCGGCGGTAGCCGTGCGGTCCTTCACAAGAACACGCTCGCCTTGTCCTGTAGAACGCCACCGGCTTGCCGCGCGCGCCCAGCTACTTCGACCGCGCCTCGAAGTAGCTGAAGGTCGATGCCATGGCGGTGAAGTGCGGCGTCATCAGGCTCGGTCGCGTCGTCGATAAACACCAGCGGCGTGCATGCTGGCGCGCGGTCCTCAAGCTAGCGGTGGTCGCTGCCGTCGAGCTGGATCAGCTCGCCGTGGCACGCGCGGCGGTTGCGCGGCTGGCAGACCTTCGGCGGGTGCTGTCTGCGCGGCACCCACGGTCATGCGTCGTACATCCATTGCCGCAGCGTCTCCCGCGCCAGCCGGATGCCGTGACACTCATACAGCCTCTCGCACGCCGGCGTCGGCCCGAAATCCCCGTAGCGCTCGCGGATTAGCGCCAACGCCCGTTGTGCCTCGTCGGCATCCGCAACTACCTGGGACGGCTGCGCGAGCAGCAACCGAGGTTGTTTGCCCATTGGTATATGTTGCAACAAAGCTGAATACGAGGAGCGTATGAATCGAGAGGTTCACGTACGGTTCTGTGAGAGGCTAGGGGGGAAGCTCCCTTGGTCTACTCGACTAAATTTGAACTGGGGACCTACGATATTCAGCATGAGAATGCAATTCACTGCTGCCCCTGCAGACGCGCTGGCAGCGTCGCGGCGACTAGTTGGCGAACTTATTCCGTGCTACGGCCCCTAACCTCAGCCAGCCTGACCAAAATGAGCAAGGTCTGACCACCGCAGCGACGCGAGCGATCCGCACCTTGCCTCCCTGATTGCTCAGAACTTGTGGCGCATCGCAAGGCGGACCACCGCCTGTCGATTGTTCGACGAATCACCGAGGCCGCCGATGTTCGCCACCGCTTCGTGGCCCGTCGAACTCACGCCGGATGCTAGCTGTATCGCTCCAGTGAAATACACATCAGTGCGCTTGGAGATAAAGTAGTCTGCCAACACAGCGACCTGGTGATAATGCTGGTCGCCAAGCGACACCTTGTTCGCCTCCACACCCGTGCTGCTGGCGTAGTTATACGCGATGCCCGCGAGGAACACCGGCGAGAACTGCCAGCGCAACCCTGCCTCCAGATCGTTGAACTTCGGCGACACACCGCCGAGCGACGCTACATTACCGTATTGCGTATTCGAATACGTCAGGCCGACCAGTGCCGGCCCGACAGCATAGGTCGCGCCGATAGCCGCCACCTGATACGAACTCGCACTGATGTAGTTGCTGTTCATAGTACCGCTCAATGAATTCGCACCGTTTACGTTGTCAGTGAAGAGTCCCGTTCCTGCCGTAGTGCCGGTCGGATTCTTGAAGTAGTTAAAGCCGGCACCCACCGTCAGCGCGCCGTTCGCATATGACGCACCGAAAGAATAGCCGCTGCCACCGGTGAAGTTTCCGGGTTGCCCACCGAGGCTCAATTCAGCACCGAAGCTGAAGCCGCCCACCTTCGGACTCGCATACTTGATGCTGTTGTTCACGCGCAACGTATTGACCAGATTGTCGAGGTCGACAGGATGCCCGAAGGTGGTCGAACCGCCGATGTAGCCTGTGCTTGTCACAGGCTGAACGTAGGCGACCACGAGGTCGTACTGTCGCCCCAGCGTAATGGCGCCGTAGTCGAGGCTGTTCAGGCCGACATACGTGGTGCGGCCGAACGGTGTGCCGCCCTGCGCGAATGCGCCGGAGTTCACGTTAATTCCCCCCTGGATATCGAAGATCGCCGCAAGTCGACCGCCCAGGTCTTCTGCGCCGCGAATCCCCCAGCGGCTGCCATTCAGGCCGTTAATCGAATCCAGCGTAAGCTGCCTTCCGCCGACATTGACGCCGTTCACGACGTTCTTCGCATTGGTATTGAACTGCACCCCTTCGTCGATGATGCCGTACAGCGTCACGCTGCTTTGAGCGTGCGCAGCCACCGATCCCACGGCGAGCAACGTCGCTAACCACTGCTTGTTCATTTTTCGTTCCTTGTTTGCATTCGCTGTGAAAAGACGTGCCGTTGCCACGGAATGACGTCGATTATTCCGTGCCGGATTAATTTTGTGATTCGGCATACGAACTAATTGGGGCGGAACATGCGCACGATCCGCGACCTTGCAGATGGCGCGCACCGTCGCAGCCTGGTGCGCGCGTTCTTATCAGTTGCGGTATTGAGTCAGAAGCTTCGCCGCAGCCTGAAATTCTGGAGTGAAGGGCCGGTCGTCGTCACGAAACGGTACGACGCGACGCAGTGCATCAACCAGCTTTTGGGTGGCTGGCGAAAGTGTGAAGCCGCCCGCTGCTTTCTGGCGCAACTCGGCCGCTTGTGCCGAAGAAATCAGTTCGATTGCGAATAGCTGGAACGAGTTATCGATCTGCTTTTGCACGCGCTGAATCACGATCGGCGCATTGGTGGCAATGTCCTCGATATCGCCTGCCGCCGGCAGATAGTCCATCGACACAGGCATCGCCAGCGCCTTGTTGGCTTCGGCCAGCGCCAGAGGCGGCTTCTCCATCGCCCCGAACGCGTGCAAGGTGTGATCGGTGCCGAGAAAGCGTGTCAGGTGCGTGAAGCGCGGATCATTCAGTTTGACGATACGCTGTGCGGACGCGAGCGACGCATGCGCAAGTGCAAGCCCGGTTTCCTCGAACGACAGCACGAACGGTAGCGGCTCGAAATTCGCATTCGGCAGTATCGCGCCCGCTTGCTTGCCGTCCTGCAGATAACTACGCTTCGCCTGGAACAGATCACTCTGCGGCTTTACGCCCACCGCAACACCTGGATTGTCGTCCGACGAGTTCAGCTGTATCAGGATCAGGCGTAGGTCTTCCTCATAGCTCTTGTTGATTTCGGCAAGCAGATATGGCGCGTCGCGAAAACTGAGCGGGTCTTGTAATGCACGTGCATCGTCGCGCTGCCAGAGGCTGCTGCCAACCAGCAGGTCGCGCAATTCGGCTCCGGTTTTCCCGACGTGCGGATAGGGGTGCAACGCCAGCGAGTCCGCAAGGAACGGCGACACATTGCCATTCAAACCCTGCAGGCTGAGCGCATAAACCAGCTTCTCGACGCGGCGCAACTGCTGCAGATCGACCAGCGCCAGCGACGCCATGCCGGTGGTGTACGCATTCGAACTAAGAATGCCGAGTGCATCCTTTCCCCAGGGACGAATCGGCTCGATGTTGGTGTCGCGCAGCACTTCGGCGGCTGGCATCTTGCGGCCGCGATAGTAGACATCGCCCTCACCCATCATGGTCAGACCGATATGGCTGAGGATCGTGATGTCGGCTTCGCCGACCGAGCCCTCGACCGGCATCGCCGGCGTAATACCGGCGTTCAGGAATTGCTCGTACTTCTGCACCACCGCCAACTGCACACCCGACCCACCGGTGAGCATCTGGTTGAGCCGCGTCGCCATCGCGGCGCGTGCGGTGCGCACGTCCATATCGGGACCCACTGCGGCGGAATGCGCGTGTAGCAACGCTGCATTGAACACCTTCGAGGCTTCGATCACATCCGGCGTCAGCTTGCCGTCTGCATCGATCATTTGCCGGTCCTTATTAAGGCCGACGCCCACGGTCAGCCCGTAGATGCGCTGCCCTTGTACCGCAGCGGCCAGCAACAGGCTGTGACTGGCCTCGACCCGCTTTGCAGCCTGTGATGCGATCTCGACCGGCTCACCTGCCGCAATGCTGGCGATTGCCTCTGGCGTAGCCGATCTGCCGTCCAGCACCACAGTTGCATGCGCCTGCAGTGCGGAAAACATCAGTACCGCGCCCAGCGTGTGGCGAATTGACGTGTACATAGGTAGCCCTTGTAAGCATTCGATAGTCTTTTCCGGTACCGGGCAACCCATATCAACGTCGATCGCATCGGCCAACAAAGGTTATATGTCTATACAACATTGATCAATCATGTCAAAAATAACATTTGCACGGCGGCACTGCGTTTCAAGAGCCTGGCTCGTTTTAGTCTTTTCTCAAGGCCGCCATGCTTAGATATGCGGCTGGCCTGAGGCATTTTCCGTAGCGTAGAGCCGACTCGCGATGTGTTGTATAGACACATCACGCGATGAAGCACTTGGCTTGGCTGTCCGGCAGCAGGAGAGTGCCGGCGGCCGGCGACGCTAACGTCAATCGCAAGTCCGACAGGATTGCTAGAACTTCCCGCTCAGCTGATAGCGACTCGCGGGATGCCACAGCACGACGTCGGTCGCGACGGTGCCGCGCACCCTTGTGCGCCGATGCAGCACAAGGCAAGGCTCGCCGATCGCCATCTTTAGCGCCTGCCGCACAAACGCCGGCGCCTGGCGTGCAGTGACCCAATATTCGACGCCCTGTGCGGGCGCGATACCTGTCATGTACTCGTTCGGCGTTTCGTTCTCGAAGCTCTGGTTGATGTATCCGGGGAACACAAGGCCGTTCACGTGGCGGTCTTCCAGCTGGATCGGCACGTCGTTCTCGAAGTGGACGATGCGGGAATGGTAGGCAGGCCCGTCCGGTGGCAATCCGAGCGTCTGGATCATCGCAATATCGTCAGTTCGCTGCAGCAGCAACAGCTTGCTCGAATAGGTGTCGCCGCGGCTTTTTATCTCATCCGCGATGCTGCGCACTTCGATCAGCGTGGACTGGTAACGCGTATCGGCGACGAAGGTGCCGCTACCGCGTATGCGCATCAGCACGCGTTCGGTGACAAGCTCGCGCATCGCCCGGTTGACCGTCATCCGCGAGAGTCCGAATTCCTTCGCCAGTTGCTCCTCGGGAGGAATCATGTCACCGCCGCGCCAATGTTCTGCCTCGATCATCTGCAGCACGTGGTCTTTCAACTGCTGGTATGCGGGCGTGGACGTGTGCGACTTCGTGTTCATGGTGTCTGGCATTGCAATGCGGGAATGACGATTGTATAGCCTTGATGCAAGGTAGCGGCCGGATTGGCGGCACGTCTATGCGTGCCACGCGGGAACAAACGATAACGCCCGCGCGAAGTGATCCGCGGCGGGCGCATGTAGAAGGTTACGACGGCAACAAGAGCGCGCGGACGGCGCGCGATACCCCTGTCAAGCGAACTTCAGGCTTTGGCCAAGGCCCAGCTTGCGCGCCTTTTCCAGCATCGCATGACCAAGCCCGATATCAGACAGGCTCAAGCCCCGATGCCAGAACAGGATAGTCTCGTCGTCGCTTTCGCGACCCGGCTTTTTGCCCGCGACGATCTGGCCGAGTTCCGCATGCAGCGTTTCTTCCGACAGCCTGTCGGTATCGACGTGCTCGCGTAGCGCGCCGAACGGCAGACCCTTGCGACATTGGCCCCAGTCGTCCACCACCATTTTGCTCATGATATCGGTCAACGACAGTTCGACTGCGCTCATCGTGCCGTATGGCACCACGAATGCACCGGGCTTGATCCATTCGGTCTTCAGCATCGGCTGCGGCTTGGGCAGACGAGACGCTTCCACCACAATATCTGCGCCGCGCACACACGACTCCCAGTCGTTGGTAACCCTGACAGGCTTGCCAAGATCTTGCGACAGCCGCTCGGCAAACGCATTGCGGCTTTCCTCACGGCGCGAATGCACGCGAATTTCGTCAAAGTCGAACAAATGGTCGAGCAAGCGCACGTTCCAGTATGATGTGCCGCGCGCGCCGATGTGCGCGAGCACCTTGCTGCTCTTGCGCGCCAGATGTTTGGCGCCGAGCGCGGTCATTGCGCCGGTACGCATGTCGGTGATGGAAGTTGCGTCCAGGATCGCTTTGGGTACACCGGTTTGTGGATCGAACAGATTCAGCACCGCCAGTTCGGAAGGCAGGCCGTGCTTATAGTTGTCGACAAAGTCGCCGACCACCTTGACACCCGCGAGCCCCAGCGGATGGATCACGCCGCGCAGCACGTTGAAGTGGCCTTCGGCCGAATCGCGTGGAATCAGATGCACGCGCGGCTCGATGACGGTCTGCTGGTTACCCTGCGCTTCGAGTGCAGATTCTACGGCGGCAAGGATCTCGTCGTTGGTCAACGCGAGCTGCTCGACATCCTGCCGGTTCAGAAACGTGAGATTGATGGGTTGCATGAAGAAGCGTCTCCGGTTGAATATGAGTCGCGCGGCCAAAGGTTCAGGTGCGCGAGCAACAGGTGGCAAATAGTGATGGCGCACGCGGGGCGCATTGCGCAGCCACCTCATGCTCCCGTTGCCGTCACGGTGTTGTATGCGCGCCGGCTGAAGCTGGTAACGAACGCGCCGCACTC
>Ga0207711_10002616_pt1 | contig 15962 bp, 13 predicted proteins | sample KBSS34metaG_FD_184401 | JGI IMG/M metagenome (GOLD analysis project Ga0207711, IMG submission 184401) | Switchgrass rhizosphere microbial communities from Kellogg Biological Station, Michigan, USA - KBS S3-4 metaG (SPAdes) (version 2) | ecosystem: Host-associated > Plants > Roots > Rhizosphere...
GTTCGCTCGGCGCCGGCCACATTCCCGCCGCCAGACCGCAGGAGAATGTCCAACAGAATTTCAGCTATCGTGTCACACTAGCAGATTTCGGCGACGACGTGCTCGCCAAGGAATATGCTGGTATTCTTGAGACAGTCGTGTCCGCACTGGGGCGCGATCTCCCGCTCCATACTCTTGACGGGATCACCATCGCTGCCGACTATCACGGTGCCATCGCGCACCTCGACCGAGGCGACCCGGCCCTGCCGCGGGTCTCCAGTGGGGCACTGGGCTACGGCGTCGGGGTCGCCAAGCCCGTGACGGTGGTTCGAGACGGCCAGCGCAAGGTGCATCTCGTCGTCTCTGCAGGGCTTGCCGACAGCTGGACGTCGCCCGATCCGGCTATCCGCGCCGGCAGTCTGCATATCCTGGTGAAGATGCTCGCTGGGATCGCTCAGTCGACGCGCTATGCCGATGCACATGCAATTGCCTTCACACCGGATACCATGGCCCGCGAGCTGCACCTGGCGGTGTCAACCACATCATCGGGCTATTGGAGCGCCAGACAGGCCGCGTTCGTCGACCCTGACCAGGGCGAGTCCTATGCAATTTTAATCGTCGACAGCCTCGATTTCGCCGATCGCGAGATTGTTGCAGAACGCGGCCGCATGGCGGGCAGCAGTGACATCGATGCAGCGACGACGCGGGCGATTGAATGCGTGTCCGCTGTGCTCATCCACGTGGCGGACTGGCTCGGCCATCGCGACGGGCTGACGAGCGGTCAGGACTTTGCCGGCAGCGATCTTCCCGATCGGCTGAAGGCACGCGGACTCGATCGGTGGATTCAGCTATTCGGCCGTGACCTCGCTGCCTGCTATCCGCCCGACGGTACGCTCGACATCTCGGTGGTGACGACGCTCAGCCGCCACGTCGAACGGCTGCTTTGGAGCTTCGGCCTCTATTGCTGGCCGGATGGCGACGCGATGCGCTGTGTTGTGACCGACCGGCCCCTGGTAATGTCGCCGCTGGGCAACGGTTCGGCCATGTTCGGCGATACCCAGATCGACGGGGTCCTCTCATGAGCGCGCGGACGCCGGTGCTCGGCGATCACAAGCGGGTCAAATCCAAGCTCATCACACCGTTCAACGACCTGCTTGGGCCGATGCGCGATGTCTCTTGGATCAACACGATGATCCCGGAGTTGCTGTGGATCGCGCTGCTTCATAAAGCCCACGGCGACCGCCGCGCGGTCGAGATAGTCACCGCATTCACACGGGCAGTGCGAACGAATTCGCCGGATTTTAGCGGTACGGTCTGGGCCGCGGCCGGCAAGTTCGCGGACATGCCCGATGGCATGCTGCAGCGGATCGTGACTGGGATGGACGCGAAATGTGCGGATGCGCTGCGGACAGCGCTGACCCCACTCGCAGCCTTATATCCGACCCATCCGGTTAACGCGATCTACGGCGACGCGATTCCGATCGCCGAGCCCGACATGCTCGATCATCTCAGGCACGTGGTGGTCGGATTGTACGACCGGTCGGCCCGCGACACGATGATGGTCCAGGCGACCGCGATTTGGGTCGCATTCGATTCGGGCCGCCTCAAGGTCGCAAGCGATCTGGCGCTTGCAAGCTTTCCTCGGATCGAGGACTATCCGACGACCGAATTGTCCCAGCGCATCGGCGCGTCGATCCGCGCAAGCCTCAATCAGATGTTCGGCGACGGGCAGATGATGGCCTCGGATGGGCGCTGGCCGATCGATTTTTGGAACCATGGATTGCAGCTTCAGCCGTGCGAGTTCGGCGATGACTGACGCGGAACAGCGTGCCGACCTCGAAACAGCGATCCTCACTTATATGCTGGATGTCGACCAGGAACTCGACGACCGGCTGACGGCATGGCCGCCCGACTTCCAGCAAATCCAAGTCCATGAAGTTATCGGGGGCCTGCTCGCGCGTCAGGCGACGCTGGCCAAGGAGATCGTGGGGGCGCCCTCGCTGTGGAACGGACACGGCGCGCCGGTGCTGCTGCGCGCGATGGCAGATGTCCATATCAACCTCGCCTGGCTGATTCTCGATCCGCCGACTCGTTGCCTCAAATACATCTCATTCGGCCTCGGCCAGGCTAAGCTCGAACTCGAGCATCGCCGCGCTGAGATAGGCACGCGAACGCCGACACCTGACGAAGCGGCGATGCTCGACGCCCGCGAACAATGGATCAACCGTCAGCGCGCGACCTTCCTACAGGACGTCGATCTCGGCAAATGGTCGGGCTTGTCGGTTCGGCAGATGGCTGAGGAAGCCGGTTGTCTCGACTTCTACCATTATGTCTACACGCCGTTCAGCGGCGCCGCGCATTCGATGTGGCATCATGTCGAGCCCTATAATCTGCGGACCTGCGGCAACCCGCTGCATCGCTACCACCGCATCCCGGTGAGCCCGATGCTCGAGCCCGATCTCGACTACCTGCTACTTGCCGCCAAATACTGGACCAAGTCGGTGCGCGCATTCGACGTGCAGTTCGGCATTGCGGTAAAACCCGGCTCTTCGCGCACCAGGCTGATCGATGCACTGACCGTTAATGCGACGCTGGACGGGGAGGACGACCCCGTGCCGGCTGATCGCACCACCGGTCCGGCATGAGCGACGATCTACTGGCGTTCAACCCCGACAAACCGGTTACCCTACCGGGCAAGAAGTGCGCCTACTGCGGTGTCGTGCTCCAACGTCGGACAACGACGCAGGACCATGTTGTGGGACGGCGCTTCGTGCCCGAAGGTACGCTCACGACCGGCTTCTTCCTGCAGGTGAAGTCCTGCCGTCCGTGCAATGATCGCAAGGCGGCGCTCGAGGATGACATCTCGCTCATCACCATGCTCCCCGACACGCTGGGCAGATATGTCAACGATGACGAGCGGCTGCGACGCACGGTCGCGCGTAAATCGCGCGGGGCGATCAGCCCAGCAACGCGCAGGCTGGCGGCCGAAAGCTACAATCGGATCGATGCCCGGATACCGATCGGCGGTGGTGCGTCCCTGACCTATCGAGGCGTCGCAATGCCGACGCTCGATGACCAGCGGGTAGCACGCCTCGCATATTATCATGTCCAGGGATTTCAGCATTTTGCCTCGTTTGATCGCGAACGGGGGCACGGATCGTGGCTCGAGCAGAACCGCTTCCTGATGCTCGACCAATTCACAATGGACGACTGGGGCAATTCGCAGCTCATGCACTTCATGGCAGAGACTGTGGATTGGGAACCGACCTGCGTGACGATGCTTGCCGACGGCTATTTCTGCCATGTGATGCGCAAGAAGCCGAATGCCGATCTTTGGTCATGGGCGCTTGAGTGGAACGGGCGGTTACGCATCATCGGACTCTATGGCGGCCGCGGCGAGCGCGATGCCTTCGTCAAGAACATGCCAAGCCTATCGGCGGACGTCAGCTATGGCGACACCACAAATGGTTTCGCCATGCGCTACGAAACACCGCTGGCGGACGAGGATGATCGGCTGTTCGATCTCCCCGAGGATTTTGCCGATCGCCCCTTCGCAGCGCCGCATTGGCGCGAGTCACGCCCCCCCGGCACCAAGGATTAGGCTGCCGTGGCACGCATAGGGATGGACGAAACTTACAACCGAGGACGTATCGCTCGAGGAGGTGGCGGCTATCGACCGTTGCGCAGTGAGCGAACGGAAGGTTCTGGGGGAACGCCCGAGTGCCGACGAGGCCGCGAATGGGCGCACTATCGCCCTTCCCCCCTTCTTTTGAGGAACCTTTGAAGCCCGGCGACCGGTACAAGGGTGATCGCCCCGACCTTCACGATCTCGATCTCGCCGTCGGCAATCAGTTCATAGAGCTTCGACCGCCCGATCCCGGTCATGCGACAGGCTTCCTTGATCCTCACGGTCAGGGGCTGAAACTGGTTGGCGGTCACGGCTGATCCTCCTTGCCTTTGGTCGCAGCCACCAGCTTCGGCACACCGCGATTGCTCGCGAGCCGGCGCGCAACTTGATCGATGAACTGCTGGTAGCGCTGGCGGCCGAGATGCCCGGTCTCCTGGTCGAACGGCGGCTGGTGCGCGGTCAGCGTGAGCTGATGCGCCACGAACAGGTCGAGCATCTCGGCGATGGCGCCCAGCATGGCTTCACTGCGCTGGGCAATCCGTTGTTGCCGATCGAGCCGCGGCCCGAAGCGTTCGTCGATCTCGTTGCCCGCCTTGCGCTCCATCCAGGCGCGCAACGCATCGGTGAGGATCGCGGTCTTCGACGCGCCGGGCTTCGACGCGAGTTCGTCCAGCGCCCGTGACAGATCGTCGGGTAGATAGAATTGGTGGCGGATCTTGCTGGTCTGCATCGGACCACAATAGCCGCCCGTGCTATCCCTGATGATGGTGCTGATGGGCGCAGTTGGGCTCGGTGCAGGCGATCAGGAGATGCCCAGTCCCCGGCCGCGCCCGATCGTCCAGCTGATCCCGCCGGTCTCGCGCATGATGCCCGACACCTGTTTGCCGATCGCCTTCTCAAGCACCGGCCGCCAGGGCACGAGCGTGAAGTCACGGGCTTTCTCGATAAGGGCAAATTTCCCATCGCCGATCTGAACCTGTCGGCGATAGATGCCCTGGATCGGCTGGCCATGTTTCGCTTCGGCGAAGGGAATTCCCAGCTCCTCGCTGAGTTGCCCCGCCACGCGGCGCAGTTCGCGCTGGCGGAGCGTCGCGATAAGATTGGCACGCACGCGGATATTCTCGCCCTCGCCGTCGGCCAGTTGCTGCTCGACCAGCCATTGCCGGCGAAGGTCGAGCGCCTTTCGCATCTCGGCGCCAAAGCCCCGTCCCGTCGGCGTCGGGTTCGGGGCGGTCAACTCGCGGTCGAGCCAGGTCACGCCATCATGCCGCACAAGCTGCTCGACCGGCGTGGTGGACAGGGTCTCAATCGTGACCGGTTGGTCGCGCAGTCTGCCGCGCTCCCAGGCTTCGACCCGCGCCAGATGATCGGGCGCGATGGCCCAGCTTCCATCGGCCCGCCGCTCGACGCCATCCGTGCCCCGACGGATCGCTTCGAGCCGGCGTATATGCGCCTCGGCAAAGGCCTCGGTCGCGGAAGGGTCATGTTGGAGGTGCAGATCGACGCTGTAGCTGCCGCCAAGCGCTGCGGCGATCTCCGCGACGGTACGATCGACCGGCCGCACCGTCACGGCGGCAGGCGCAATCCTGACAATGGCCCGCGTGCTGGTGGCCGGGGCATCGATCCCGATATCGACATAATGGCTGAGACCATCGGCACCATCGACGATCAGATAATGGCGGTCGGCAAATTCATCGGCGAGGCCGCGCGCGACCACCTTGCCAATGATCGGAGTGGCTCCGCCTTCGTCCGGATCATAGATGGTGTAATCGGCCGGGGATCGCTCCGGCGCGCGCTGCGTCATGGCGCGCTGCATCGTCCGGATGATGTCGCCGCGCTCGCCCATCTGGCGCAGCGTCTGTTCGAGGTCGGCATCGAGCCGCCAGTTTCCGCGCCCCTCTTCGCGCGCCAGCCCCATCCGTCCGAGCGTCTGGAGCCGACCGGCGCGCAGCGACTGCTCGACGCCCTCCTGATGGGCGGGACGGACCAGCCCGTCCTCGCCGACAGCCTGCAACAGACGCCGGTCGATCCCGGTGAAGCGCTCCTGCTCAACCTCGCGCAAATTGGCGCGCAGGATTTCCCGTGGCGAACGCGGCCCCAGATCGAGGTCGACCAGTTCGGCTGCGCGGGCGCGCAACCCTTGAGTCATATATTCGCGGGCGATGATCAGATCCTTGCCGCGATCGTCCTTGCCCCGGACGATGACATGGCTGTGGGGATGCCCCGTGTTGAAGTGATCGACCGCCACCCAGTCGAGCTTCGTTCCCAGGTCCTGCTCGACCTGTGCCATCCATCGGCGCACCAATGGCTTCAGATCCTCATATCCGGCGCCATCCTCGGGCGCGACGATGAAGCGAAACTGGTGGCGATCACCGCTGCCGCGTTCGAGAAAGGCTTTGCCGTCGACGGCCTCGTCGTCCCGGCCATAGAGCTGGCCGCGCTCGCCCTCGCGCGTGGTGCCGTCGCGCTGGAGATAGCGCAGGTGGGCGACCGCCGCGGCCTGGCCCTTGCCGCCCAGCTTGGCGATGCGAGCTTTGACCACGACGCGCCGACCGGTCCAGGCGCCGCGCGAGGCGATTATCCGCCCCACCCCAGAACCGCGCCCGATCCGCACGCCCGTAAAGCTGCTCGCCTTCCGCGCCACCGTGCCGCCCGCGCGGTTGACCGCGCCGCGCATGCGGTGCGCGAACGGACGGTCATTTCCCAAACGGCCAAGCCAAAGTTCGAACGGATCGTCGGGCATCACAGGAACCTCATCACGGCATGATCACCGTGATGAGGGGATGACCGTGCTGCCGTTCAAGGTGCTCCAAAGACGGCACCGTCGTAGCGCCCGGAACTGCGCCATTCCCGACCGGCATGGCACTGGGGTGGAGGCAATTATCGGCTTAGCCCCACCTCATGCCTCCCCCTTAAACGACGTGCAGGCGCCACTTTCTGGGCCTCATAGAGGCACAGCTTTCAATCTTGCCTTCCCCCTCCTCACCCTCTCCTTGCACAATGTTCTTTCTTTGTTCTATCCTTGATATCCTACCGAATCACGATGAGGAGCATGTCAGTGGGCATCCAAATCGAAGCAATCGATAGTCACCGGCTGAGGCTGACCGGCGACGTCGAGACGCTGCTCGACCTGCCCGCGCGGGCCAAAATCGAAGGCTTTTCGTTGGCGATTTCCGACGGCAGTCTGATCCGTGGCGACTATGATGCCGGCAGAGATCGCTGCCGGTTTTCAATCGACGTGGAAGGTGCCGCGATCATCAAAATCACACGCGAACATGGTGGTGATCGGCTCGAAATTGGCTGGCGGATCGACTGGATTACGCTCGCCTGCGGCAGCGATACGCTATGCCCGATCGATGCCGTTGACGCACAAGATGCACGACAACTGGTGCTCGATATAGATGTGAGGCAGGCGGCCTAAGCCGCCTTGGCGAGGGTCTCGATCCGCATCTCGCAGGCTTCGCGCACGAGGGTCTGAAGGAGCGTCACGCGCGCCGCGATCCAGTCGAGTTGCTCGGCGGTGATACGATAGGAACGCGAATAGCGCGCCTTCACATAGGCGTCGCGCAGCAGCGCATAGCAGCGCTTCTCGAAGCGGGTTTCGCGCGGCCAGACGGCTTTCAGCGAGGGCTCAAGCTCCTCGGCCAGGTCGCGCAGCCGGTTCAGATTATGGGTCTTTGGGCTATAGAGTGTGCGGACCAGGAACAGGCAGTGATAGAGGCGTTCCACGGTCTGATGCAGATCGAAGGCTGCAATATTTGGCGCGCCGTCCGTGACTGCATGTTCATATTGCCGAAAGAACTGCCCAGCGGTTGCAAACCAATCTTCGTAGTATTCCTGCGTCTCCCGCAACGCCTGTTCAGCCGACAGCGGTTGCGGGTCGGCGAAGGTGTGACCCGGCTCCTCGAACAGCACGATGCCGTCGCGCACGATGTCCATGAAGAAATAGCGGCCGAGCCTCAGCTTCTCGTTCACCTCGTCGAGACTGTGATAGATCAGGCTGAAGGGCGTGCGCAGCACGGTGCCCGCCGACAAGTCGGCGAGCAGCTGGCTCTCGGTCTTCTCCCAGAATTCGGCGAGGTCGGTGAGATCGTCATGATTGACGACGACCAGCAGATCATAGTCCGAGAAATAGCGCCCGACCGGATCCTCGACCCAGTCGCCGCGCGCGTATGAACCGAACAATATGATCTTGAGCAGCTTGCCATTGCGGAAGCGCGGCTGGGTCCGCTGCGCGGTCGCGCGCGCAAACCCGGCGCGCACGATTTCGACCACATGCGCCAGTTCGCGCTGCTTGCCGTCTGGCAGATGATCGAGGCCGGTCTTCATGGGAACAGTCCTAACCCGGCATGACACATCCGCCAACCGTGCCGCGCGTAGACGGCAAGATTGGCGGTAAAATCACCGCACTTGCCGCCATCTCTGCCACCAATGCCGGTGCGGCAGAGCTTCGCCATGCCGCAGATGATAATCGAGGTGACATAGGGCACGGGCGAATTGACGTTCGACAGCTTTGACGGAAAGGCCGGTTACTTTCGCGATCTGACCATAAGTCATCGCGTCCAGCCGTATCGCCAGAAATATCTCGCGGCGGAGCTTGGGCATCGACAGCAACGCCGCTTCAAGTCGTGCCAATAGTTCGGGATCGGGTGCCCCGCTTGGGATCGGATCGACCGGCTCGATCGATCGCTCGATCGATCGCTCCAGCGCGCGCCGGGCGCGCTGCGTCATGTCGGGTTCGGGGGTGTCGGTCATGGGATATCTCCCGTACAACAAGGGACCGGCGGCCCGCAGACCGCCGGTCAATGAAGGTCACGCAGCCTGCGCCATGGGCGCGACATCGCTCCCGGCTGTGCCCGCCGGGATCATTGCCTCGGTCGCGCTGGCCGTCCGGTTGACGCTCGCGACGCCACCACGTTCTGTGTAGCTGGTCGCCGGGAACCGTAGCCAGCGCGGCACCCAGCCCTCGACCTTGGTGCGGCCATTGGTGCCGTCGAGGCAGTCGCGGATGATCTGGCGTTTGACCTTGCCGGTTTCCTTGATGTTGGCGTCGGCAATCTCCTTGCCCGCCACCTCGGCCAGCATCGCGTCGATAACCTCGCGGTCGCGAATGCCGTCGAGCAAGGCAGCATCGGCCTGCCAAACCTCTGCCATGTCGATGCCAAGCTGCATCCCCAGCGCATCGACAAGATCACTGGGGGCATCGAGCGTTTCGCCCATCACAACCGCCAATATGTCCATGACCGTCGCATCGTCGAGGGTGGACAGCTTGGCGAGCAGGCCGGTCAGCGTGCCGCCGCCCCGCGCGATGGTCGGGCTATCGGGGTCATAGTCCAAGACGCCCAAGAGCTTGCGCCGCTGGGCATCGAACCGCGCCTCGGACAGGCTGTTCTCGACGCTCTCGACAATGGCATCGGGGCCACGCTGCGGTTCGATCCTGACCGTCCACAGCGATGATCCCGCGATCATATGCGCGACCGCGACGCGCAGGCAGATGCCGGGCATGGCGATCATCCGCGCCCTGACGGCGGCATGACGGTGCAGGTCGATGTAGTCCTGTTGGCTGCTGCTGATCTCGGGCCGCTTGGGAGTGTCGATGGCTTCGCCCTTGGCGAGCTTGCGCGCCTCCCTGACGGTCACATAACCTTCATGGAACGCGACGTCACCGCGCGCACTGGTGACGATATAGACCTTGCCGCCCTTGCGCTTCGGGCAGCGTTCATGCTCCCAGCTGTGGAACGGTTCGCCCTGCGGCAGCACGACGACATCGTTCCACCCGGCCTCGCGGTAGGTCTCGATGCGGGCCTCGATCGCTTCGTGCTGCGCGGTCCAGAAGGCCGCGACATCGGCGAAATAGCGATCGTCGCCAAAAAGATCGGAGACGATACCGCCGCCGTAGCGCTCGATATCGAACAGCGCGGCGCTGACCGGGATCGACACGCCGCCAAACACCCACGCCTTCAGGGAATGACCAGTTGGGCAATAGCTATCCGGATCGTCCAGCAACGCCAGCCATTGCCCTTGCTGCGCCTTGGTCGCGAGGGTCAGGTGCCGCACGGTGGCTGCGTCGATCTCACCGCGCCGGTAAAGGTTGCGGATGCGAGGGAGCAGATTGCCGAGTGCGAGAGTCCGCTTCACCTGCAACTCGGTGAGGCCAAAGGTGGTCGCGATATGCTCGGGGGTTCGGCCTTCGCGCACCAGCCGCGTGAAGCATTCCCAGCGGGTCACTTCATCGGGATCGAGCCGGGCGATATTCTCGATCAGCGAGGCTTCGAGGGCCGCCGCGTCGTCGCCTGCTTCGATCACCGCGCAGGGCAGTGCTTCGGCTTCGCCGGTTTCCTGCGCCACCGCCAGCGCGGCCTGATAGCGCCGCTTGCCTGCGACGATCTCATAGGTGTCGGGTGTCCCGTTCTGCCGCACGATCAGCGGCACCAGCACGCCGCGTGCCCGCACCGATGGCAGGATGTTGGACAGGTCGGCCTTGCCCTTGCCGCGCATGTTGGTGCCGGAAATAGCGAGGTTGGCGATGTGGATATGCTTGAGCTCCATTGTCTTCACTCCTCTTCAAACCGCCGCAACCGGCGCCGGAATGGCGGGTGGGCGGCAGGAGCGAACCGGCAGGCCCGCCGGCAGAGCCGGGGTGCATCCGCAGGACCGGAACGCAGTGGAGGACTCGGCGGAGCCGAGTTGCAGCCCGGCGCGGCGGGCCTAAAGGGTAGCGACGCCCACCCGCCAGATCGACGCCGCCAGGCCAACGCCGCCGCGCCCACGGCGCGGCGACCGCCGGGACGGCGCACAGCGCCGGCCCCCCGCGTTACTGATCGTTGCCCGAATGGGACGAGACGCGCGCAGCGCGGCTCGGTGGAGCGAAGCGAAATAGAGCAGGGTCGCGCCAACGGCGCGAAACGCTCATCTTATATGAAGACAGTCCGCTGAACCAAAAAACTTCATAAACTATTCATAGACTTAAGAGAGTGTTTCAGCGTCCACAGGGACAAGGGAAACGCTTCGCCGGAACCTCGCAATAGGCGCGTCAGCCAATGGTGCGACCTAGCTTCTCAAGGTGGTGCGCGCTCCTCGTTTGATAGTTGGAGGTTGCGGTGGAAATGCAACAATTCTGGGCCGGGCTGGACATCGGAGAAGGCAAAACGGCGGTCTGCGTCACGAGCGATGCGGGCGAGGTGCTGCTCGAGCAATTGGCAACGTCAGACATTCCTGGCGTTGCTGAAGTTCTCGAGCCGTTTACCCAGATCGGTGGTGTGCGCGTCAGCATCGAAGCCGGCATGGGAAACCAGCTTGCGAGAAAGCTGCGGAAGCTCGGCTACCCAGTTGTCGTTTTTGACACAATCACGTCGAACAAATTCCTTACAATCAGGCGGAACAAGACCGATGCGAACGACGCGCGCGGTCTGGCTGACCTGGGTCGGATGCGACGGACGGCGGCGGTCTCAGTTCACGTAAAAAGTGTCGAAATCCAGCGTCTGCGATCCCAGCTGGTATTCCGCGACCAGCTGCTTCGACAGCGGACCGCGCTCGATAGTGCCTTGCGCGCACTGCTGCGCGAGAATGGTGCAGACCCGAAGGCCGCGCCACCCAACAAAGGTTGGCGGATCAGGCTCGAACAGGAATTGACCCGGCTAAAGCACGATGAAGAAGTGGATCTCACCGCACAGGCCGGGCCAATGGCGGAGGTCCGGGAAGCCCTGGATCGGTATGTGAAAGCGGCCGACAAGCAAGTCCTGCAGACGGCCGAATCGAACCCGGTCACCAAGAGATTTCTGCAGATACCCGGCGTCGGACCAATCAGCGCGCTCTCATTCTACAGCGCGATCGAGAATCCGGTGCGCTTTGCAACATCCGCGGATGTCGGCGCGTATCTGGGGCTCGTCCCCAGGGTGAAGCAGTCTGGAACGATCTGCCAGCGTTCGCGAATCACAAAAGCGGGTAACAAACTGACCAGGGGTCATCTCGTCATGGCCGCTGGAGTGTTGATCAGCCGAACGAAAACCGAATGCGCCATAAAGGATTGGGGCCGGCAACTGGCGGCTCGCGCGGGGCACGGGAAGGCGAAGGTGGCAGTTGCCAGAAAACTCGCGACCCTGATGTTGAGCTTGTGGAAATCCGGTCGCGACTTCCAGCCCTTCCCGATCCCTAGTCGAACTTGAAGTCTACAGGCTTGGACCCCGTCCACATGTCTAGAGCATCACTCAGTACCAGGAGCTGGGGCCAAGCCTGTAAATCGTTTATGTGGATTTTCGCCGGGTGGTCGGCGCGAATGTCCAAGTCTTCTGACCAAAGGCGCCGACACGCACTCAAGGGCGGTCTCAACACCCGGCTCGGGATAGCATGGTCTGCTTGGGCTGTGTCGGATCCGGCCTGCGTCGGCGCGGATGCATCTCAGCGCCCGCGCAGCGCCCGCCACGCTTGTTTAAGTCTCACCCAAAACGGCACGGGTGACGGCTTGTCGCCCAACAGAGTTCCGATCACCGGATCCACGAGCGCGGCGCTCTGCGCAAGGCGCGTCACGGTGGACAGGCAGGCGACATAAGCGAGCCTGGCATCATGTAGAGACATGTCTTCCGGGCCGAACCCGCTATGGACGAACTTTCCCCGAGCGTCGAAGAGCTGCTCGACTGCGGCGTTCAGCGCCCTCGGCGCGCCTGCTTGGTCCAGGCAAAGAGCGGCGCGGCGCCGGATTCGGGCTGTCACGCCTCCGGAATAGCTGTCCGTCAGCAAGGTCTCGAACGCGATCGCGAGCGTGATCACCCGTTCCGATGGTCGGACGTTCGTGCGGAAGGATCGGCGGAAGTAATCAAGCGATCGGACGAGCTTCACATAGAGCGAGGCTTCCCTCGTCTCGCGTCTGTCGAGCAACTGATGGGTGAGATACCCTGACTCGATCTGCCGCAGCGTTTCTAGGTGGCGTTCGAGTTCGCCATTGCCGTTCAGTTCATTCCAGCCAGCCAGCGAAATCCGCACATCGACGTCGCTCGCCTCCACGAGCGACAGCTCGTCGACGTTCCGCGGAATTCGTTCAGCCTCTAGTCTTCCGAGGCGTGGCGAGACCTCGATTCGCAGATAATGATTGATATCAAGCGTTTCCTGATTGTTCGCCCGGCTGCTATCCATCTCGCCCTTCAAGCCGGGCGCCTGGAGAGATGCGATGAGCAGCAGCGCGGTCAGGGTCCTCATCCGCAGCTGGTAGAACAATTGGTTTTCGTAGGGGTCCTGTGAGTAGCTATTGAACCGGAATGCCATGACGGGATTGCGATGGAGCCAGGAGAGGCGGTCGCCTGCCGTGTAGGATCGGATCCCTCCGGCATCAAAACCGTGCGCAATGCCCATCGGGCTCCGCGCGCCCTCCAAGAGCGTGATCGTCTGTTCGATATCGTTCGTCTGAGCCATCACGAAAAGGCCCGCAGACTCGAGTAGCAAATGAGGATGTGGCCCGCCGCGGAAAGAGTCCCGCAAGGGTCTCGCGATGCCAAATCCGTGAAGCGGAAAGACGATCATGCCGGGATCGTGCAGTTGATGACCGACGATCGCATGAAAGACGGCGGCGGCGATATCAGTTTCACCCGCAGTGACAGCCTGAAAGATCAGCTCGTCGATGACGCTGAGGCCGACGAAGCAATCGCGGCGCATGAAGGTACGCGCAATGCCAGCCCGTGCATGCCGCAGATGGTGATCGAAGCTGCGTCGCCACTTCCCGTCCACCGCGGCATCGTCGGCCGTGACCAGCTGCTCGACCGACGAGTAGGCGGCAACCGCACTCGTTTGCTTCGCAAGCCAGGTAGCCTTGGTCCGGGCGGAGCTTTCGAGTGCATTGAAGTCAGCGATCAGATCGGCGGGCGTCATGCCGTTGTGACTAATAGGCATTGGAGTCCACGCCGCCGATGTCGACCTCAGCCTTAGCAAGCCGCTCGGCTAGGTCCTCCCGGACCGCCCGCGCGCCTGCCAGAAAGTCGTCCATTTCCTTTAGTCGCGAACGAAGCGTCCTTGTTACCACACTGGCATCGATGCCACGATCGAAGTCAACCTCCTCCGACGCACGCACGAGGCGGATGATCGCGGTGACATCCGGCGCGTCGAGCTTCGCCTCCTTGGCGAGCCGCACCCACTCAAGGGTTTGATCCGGCGTGTTCTGGACCGCTAGCGCGATCAGATGCCGGATGACCGACCGCGCGGCCGTGTCGAAACGACGCGCCTTCTCCAAGTAGGTCGGCTGTCGCGGCGCCGGGTCGCCCAGCACGTCGAAGTCATCGAAGTCGTCATATTGCAGCACCGTGCGATAGTAGAACGGTCGCTCCTGATCAGGATCGAGTGCGGCGAGTGTGTCGAGGACACCCTCAACGGGTTCGAATGGCCGGCAGCGCTTGGGCAAGCAGTTACGGTGCTGCCAGACCTCAAGCACGGCCGCGCGGCAGCGCTCCTCAAGCTGGACCTTCTGCTCCGCCTGGGCATCCTTAGCGGCCGTGATCAGCCCGGCGAGATGGTGCGCCATCCAACGCCCCAGGATGTCGTTCGACTGCTCAAGATCGAGTTCGCGAACGAGCGCCTCGCCGAGCTCGAGCACCGACTGGAGGGAACTCGATTCCGCCTCCAGGGCGGAGGACGACATACCTTGTGGCTTTGACGGCATCCATCTTCTCCTTGTCCGAATAGCGACTGTGCCGGGTCTCCACCCGATCCATGCGCAGCCTGACCTCCATGACCAGGTGCATGCCGGTGATCTTCATCAGGCGGTCGAGCGCCCCTCGTGTCGCCAGGAGACGCTGCCCGCGATCGTGGACCATGTCGCGGTCAGATTCCTCGCCGTCGCTCCAGACCTCCGCACAAAGCTTCACCGATCGACGAGCATCGCGCCAGACGCGCTCCATCCGGTCGCCCGTTGCGCCGATTGCGCTCAACATCGACTGACCGGGGACCGGAAGCTTCGCCCGTAGGCCGCCCGCCCATGGGTCATATCTGTCGAGGCGCCTGTCGTCCTCCTCGCGGCGCATGAGGCCCCGTATTACCCATCCGTCGCGATCGATCTCATCCTCGTCGCCCTCCAACGTCGGCAGACGGTAGTCGTCATGGTTTGTGGCACTTTGGAGCGCCTGCGCGAGGTAGGCCGAGCGCTCACTCGACACCAGCACGCAGTCGATATCGACGCACTGCTGGATGAACCCCCGATGGGTTTCCCATTCGGCCGAGGCGACGATCTTGCCGCTGGGCGCCAGTATCAAGCGCTCGAGATCCTCGGCGCCCAGCCGGTCCGATGCCCCCTGCATCGAGAGGTCCAGCCAGAGACCCGTCGGCTTGTCGTCCCGCCGGTCCGACAGCCACGCCTCGCTGCGCAGACTCAGCCGATGTCGGTCGAGCCACTCGGCGAAACGGTCAATAACGCCCTCACGGGCTTCGAGCGGCTGCACTTCAAGCAGCTGGCCGGCGACGATCATCAAGGCATGCGCCGACTGGTAAAACTTCAGGTCGTCGACGTTCGGCCAGTAGCTTGAGAGGCGAAAATAGTGGTCATTGTTGAACTGTCGACGCATCAGCCGGGCGTCGCGTTCGTGATGCCCATCCTCCTCTAGGCCGAAGAGCTGTCGGATCACCCCAACCGTCGCCTTCTCGACGACGCCGGTCGCGACGCCGAAGACGTCGGCCAGCGGCGACGCCCAATATTGTCCGAAGTCGTGCGCGACACGGAAACCGTCGTCGTGCGCATCCGCACGCGTTCTGCCCCTCCGACGCCCTCCAACACGTTCGCCCGGCGTCAGCTTCGACTTGTTTATGGACGTGAGCTCCGCACGGCATTCGTCGTCGAGCGTCATCAAGCCATTCGCGTCGAGAGACACAATTGCGTGCGCCGCGAACTCCCTGACGAGGACGTGCGGGTTCGAGCGAGCGCCCCACATCCCCAGAAGCGGTAGGAACCGCGCCACCGAGGAGGGGTGGTCATCGGACGCCCGCGCCAGCGCGATTGTGAGCCAGAGCCGAGCGTTCAGGTCGTAGAACCGCAGCTGAGGTGCGGCGAACCCGCACCCGCCCCCATCACTCGCAAGACGTGCGATCGCGTCGAGCACCACGCCGCGACCAAGCGCGCATAGCGCCCGGACGGTGTGCGCCGCTTCCCACCTACGTTCGGCCCACGGTGAACCGAGGGCCGCCCATATGAAGCCGGCGATCGCCTCGGATACCGATGCCGGTGGCGCGACCTCGGCGCGCCAAGGACCATCGTCACCGTCCAGCAGCAGCGGCTCGAGCAGACTAAGACCATATCCCAGTGCCTCGGAAGCCTCGTCGGGCGTGAGCATCGTCGAGAGCAGGCCGGCCAAGTTGAATAGCTCATCGTGATCCGGCAGCGCGG
>Ga0207711_10002619_pt1 | contig 15943 bp, 16 predicted proteins | sample KBSS34metaG_FD_184401 | JGI IMG/M metagenome (GOLD analysis project Ga0207711, IMG submission 184401) | Switchgrass rhizosphere microbial communities from Kellogg Biological Station, Michigan, USA - KBS S3-4 metaG (SPAdes) (version 2) | ecosystem: Host-associated > Plants > Roots > Rhizosphere...
TAGTTTGAGACGTTGCGACAGACAGCACGGTTGGCCCCAAAGGTCGAGCGCGTCGCCGCCTTGCGCGCGTATCAGAACTGCCGCAAGGCAATCAAGGCCGCCGCAGGCTTTGCGCCGGTTGCCCAGACCAAGAAGCATCAGCCAAAGTTTGCAGCTGCTGAGCTCGGCTATCGTGAGAAGGATAACGGCTATAACAGCAAAGAGCGCGACAGCTTCGACGTGCATGGCCCGGCGACAGCAAGCGCAGCCGACTGGGCCGGCCATCGGTATGGCGGGCAGGCGATCAAACCCTCATTAGAGCCGATCATCGTCTTTCAGAAGCCGTACGACGGATCGCCAGTGGATAACATCACCTCGACCGGCGCGGGCGCGCTGTGGATAGATGGCGGGAGGATTGGCACGGATGAACTATCACAGCATGGTCGTAACGACAGCGACAACAATAGCATGACGGGCCGGAATTATGCCGAGCCTGCTGGGCGCAACTGGGCCGGCCGATGGCCCGCGAATCTTGTGCTGACGCATGCGCCCGAGTGCAACGGCGTCTGCGTCCCATCCTGCCCAGTCGCGCGGCTGGGTGCCCAGAGTGGCGAGCTGACAAGCGGATCGCGTAATGGGCCGAATCCAAACGCCAGCGACTCACTGGCGCGGGCCTACGATGGCGGATGGACAGAAACGGGCGCAGCCTGCGAGGGCTCGACCGGCACCGCGTCGCGCTATTTCTACGCCGCTGATTGGATGCTCGACCGACTCGAAGCCGCCGATCCGGTTGCCTACATCGCAAAGGCGTCGACCGCTGAAAGAGAAGCCGGGCTCGACCCGCGTCAGACCGCGCTCATGCGGTTGCTCGACGAAGATGCGGCAGACTTCGAGGATCACGGCAGCATGCGTATCAGCAGCAGCCGCGATCACACGTTACGCCGTTGCCCCGAGCATGACAGTCCGATCCCATCCGGCAGCAATAGCTATACCTGCGGTTGCGCGATTGTACGCGGGGCTCAGTTCGATCCCTCGACCGATCAGCGAGTTTACAGCGGCAAGCGCTATACCGTGCGGCGTTGCCCTGAGCATGACAGTTCGATCCCATCCGGCAGCAACAACTATAGCTGTGGTTGTCAGATCGTCAGCGGGGCTCAGTTCGATCCCTCGACGGTCGACGACGGGCGCGACATCGCGATCGACAACCCGTACCAGAGGGGCGAAACGACGCGCCGCAATATTCACCCGACGATCAAGCCGATCAGCCTGTCGCGCTATCTGGCAACCCTGCTGCTGCCGCCGGCCGCCTATGGCCCCAGGCGCCTGCTAATTCCGTTCGCCGGGGCTGGGAGTGAGGCGATCGGGGCCATGCTCGCTGGCTGGGAAGAGATCACCGGCGTCGAGCTCGAAGCCGAGCATGTGGCCATCGCCAACGCGCGGCTTACATACTGGAAACAGCGCGCATGGGAACTGTCAGATCCCGATCGTAAGCCGACGGTTGTCAGCGCAAGCCCAGTGCCATCCGGCCAACGTGATATGTTTATGGAGGATTAACATGATCGACGAGCCATGGGCCTTCGACGGCCCCCCAGGCGAGATCACCGACTACGAGAAAACCTATGTCCCAGGTCGACAGGCCAAACCGATCCGGCGCGGCGCGACGCCTGAAGCCAAAGTATCAGCGGCGATCGACAACTATCTAACACTGCTTGATTTTTACGTGCTGCGCACGTCAGCAGGCATGGCCCAGATCGACGGGCGCAAGATGAGCATGGGCAGGGTTGGCACGCACGATCGCACCTGCTGCGCACCCAACGGCAGGTATGTCAGTATCGAGATCAAGAGCGCCAAAGGATCGCCCTCGACTGCTCAGCTACGCCAGAAGGAGTTTATACAGCGGCGTAACGGTATTGTCATCATTGCGCATAGCGTCGACGAGCTGAGATCGGGCCTGGCTGACGCCTTTGGAGCGCAAACAGTCGACGACTGGGAGAAGCTAGGCAAGGCCCGCAAGCGCAGCGGTTGACAACCTATGATATAATGCCGCCATGATGATAAATATCGACTGGGCTTCCTGGGGTGAAATCGTTCATCTTCGCCGCCGCCGCAAGAAAATCACCCAGCGACAGCTAGGCGTAATCGCCGGCTGTAGCTCGACGACGATCGGCGACATCGAGCGCGGCGAAGCGCACCCGGCGTACAGTATCGTGGTGGCAGTCTGCGCCGCGCTCAACATCGCCCCGCCGGATCACTCGACCGTCGAAGCATAAAAAAGAGCCCTGATCAGCCTGCCCGCGAAAGCTACTGATCAGGGCCGGAAGCTAGGAGTCTCCATGGCTATCATAACAGAGAAGATCGAACAGCGCAACGTTGAGACGATACGCCTCAACCCGGCCCCAGCGGTCGAGCCGCGCGATATCCTGATCGGTGCCGGGCTCGTCGTCGGCGGCGCGATCCTGGGCTGGGTTGGTCGAGCAGCCTTCTTGCCGTACGACTATTATCAGCTGGCATGGTTGGTGCCGGTCGTGACGCTGCTGATCGCCTGGGGGAATAGACATGAAACAGAATGAGAAGCCCATGGAGCGCTGGGAGTCCTGGCCCCTCTGGGCTCTGGGCCTGAGCAACGGATTAAACATTGTACTCTGGTACGTGCTGAGCATGGCGCGCGTCGACAGCCCCGAGCTGCCGATCGGCATTCTCGGGGCCCTGTCAGCCTGGCTGCCGCTGATCGTCGTCGGCGGGGCCATTGCGCAGGCGCTCAGCCTCGACGGTGCGCTGATCGCGACGATCGCTGGAGCCCGCCATGGTCGAGTCGGGATCTGGACATGGGCAACCATCGTCGGGGCTGGACTGTTCTCAGCCGCGATCAGCTATGCGGTGCACAGTGGCAAGATCGATCAGCTGCCGGGGCTGCATGTGGCATCGGCCGTGATCCTGATCCTGTACAATTTGCACCTTGCACAGCCCAGGAAACTGTTGACAGCACCTTCCGGCGCTACATCCGATCTGCCTGCCAGCGACGCCAGCGGCTACCGTATAACGGATATTTCGACGCCGGCACTACTGCCCGGCGACAGCCCAGCGCTGAAGCCCTGTAAATACTGTCAGCAGCCGGTTTCGCTGGCGATGGCGGGGCAGCACGGAAAGCACTACAAGCAGCATGGGATCTGCGTCGCTGGGTAACTGCCGCGACGCAGCATAATTCGCAGTGCAGCACTTTTGACGTAGATAGAATGTAAAGCTATGTTCTCAGGACGCACAACAACAACGATCAGCAGCCCAGCGCATGGCCCGCTCGACTATAACAGTCTGCGCCCCAGCTTTGCGACACTTGCGCCGCTCTTCGGGCTGACGATGATTAGCCTGCTGCCGATCGGCGTTGGCGCGCTCTTTGTCTACTGGGCCATGCCACTGTCGACCGGCCTGCAGCTGATCAGCGTAGTCTTCGGCGGGCTATTGGTATTGGCTGGGGCCCGATTCTTTTGGCCCCTGTCAGCCGATATCCCTGACGCCATCAAGCAGTATCATGCCATGGTCTATGCATGGCACTCTGCCGAGCTCGACAAGTACCAGACCGGCGATGGCATGATCACCGCTCAGCAAATGAGCGAATGGTCATACACTGAGCGCGACATGCGCCATGTGGCGCTGGCTGCCCTCTGGCTGATCTTGGAACAGCCCCGGTCGTTGTCGATCGAGCGCCTAACCAAAGGCCCGATGCAACTGAATATTGGCCATCGCGCATTCAAGCTCGTCGACATGACTCAGGATGGCGCGGCCGGTTTTCTCGACCTTTGCGCGCGTGCCGGCGTGATCAGCGGTCGAGGGCCGCGCACTGCCGGTACAATAGCGATATTGGATAGCAGGCAGGCTGCCATGAAGATCCTGAGCGAAGCCAGTCGCAACCCGGCAATGTTTGGGAGCGATAGCGATGGAAACTGATCCGCTGAAGCGGCTCGACGACTGGCAGGCGCTGTGCAACTGGCTTGAAGATCGCGCCTACAATGCCAGCTATAACCCGAAGTGTCGAGGTGCCTACCTGCTGAGCGGATACTACCCGGCGCGACGGACGATCAGTGTTGACGACATGGATCGGCTGCCGGCATTCGCTTACGGCGGTCGACCGGCATACTACAAAAAAGACGTACCAAACCCCGAGTATCAAGCCGAGCGCAAGCGCGCCGCGTACTATACGCTGATCGTCAAAGAGCGCCGCCGCTTGCAATTAGTCTATTGGTCGACCGGCCATGGCTGGCGGTTGCGCAAAGACTACCAGGCAAAGATCGACGCTGAGCGCGAAAGACTGTTGAAGGAAGGCCCGTAATGCTCTACTTGATAACATTCATCGTCGGCATCATCGCCGCTAGATGGCTCCTAAGGCCACTAGCGGCGCTCTGGCGTGCGGCGCTGTTTATCCTGAGCATTATCATTGCTTTTCGCATAACGGCCGTTGTGGTGCCGCTACAGCTTGATCTAGACTGGCATGGCTTCTGGGGTAGCGCGGCGCTGGGCCTGCTGTTCATGCTGTTCTTTGGCGGGGCATGGTTCTATCTGCTAGGATGGCGCGGCCGGGCTGCCGCAACCGAAGCCGAAGAGATTGATCGCGCTCGTCAGAAGGCGATCAGGGATCGGAAAGTCGCCTAAGCATAGCCGACGATCTGAAGCCAGATCACCGGAGTCCCCTGGGCCGGGCTGACGTAGCACAGCGGACCCGGCACCCAGCCCTGATCCATGTTGTCAACCCCAGCAACCTGCGAATTGACCGTAAAGAAAAACGGAGTCGCCGTCGTTCCGCACCTTGCGCGTACGTTGGCGATCGGCGCGTTCATCGTCAGTCGCACAAGATAGTTACTCGCAACCGGTACGCCAAACGTCGCCGGTATGTCGAGCATAACCCCAGCCGTCAGGCTGCGAGCTTCCCATGCCGGATTCGTCCGAACGCCCGGCAGCAGCGTAACGCCGCCGGCCGCCCATGGGTCGTCGACGCCCGGAATCGGATCCCAGTATCCGCCGACGAAGCCGGTTTTTGTAATCGTCGGCGACTGTTGCGGCACTGCCGAAGCCCAGGCCCAGAGCGATCCGTCTTGCATAATGCCACAGCCCCCAGCGGCGATCTGGGATACGGCGTCGACGCCGCCGCCGCGAAACGTGTGTACCAGTTCTCTGCTCAGGCTGCCGGGCCTGACGCGAAACACTTGCAGATCCTGCGAGGTGCCGCCCTTCTTTGCGATGGCGATCCCGTAGATGTTGCCGTTGGGATGATAGAACGTCGGCATGGCATTCAGGACATGCTCATAGCCTGCATAGTTCATCAGTGGGGTGAATAGCGCCATGTCAGGGCCTCATCGTTTCAAAAATCTTGTCGAAGCCTTGATTCTTGAATGCTTGGAGCAGCGTTGGTATAGCCGCAAACATGGCGTCGATCGTTGCCTTGTCGACATGCTTCAGGCCCTGCTGTCCTAAAAAGTCGCTATCCAGAAACGCAAGCGGCGTGCCGCCCGGGCCGCCGCTGTCGCGCCGCGCGCGCAAGGCGTCGAGGTTATACAGCGCTTCCATGAGATTCGGCGCTAATGCCGTCGCGTCGCGCGCAACCTTCTGACGTTTCTCGACCTGATCGACTGCCATGCTCTTTTCCTTCTTTTTAGGCAATAAAGTAATTAACCGTAAACACAATATTACCTGCCGCCTCGACCGCTACCGTCGTCGACGCCGCATTCGTCAGCGGGCTTTGCATCTCAAAGAATGCGCTATTATTTACAACGATGATCTGCGGCGTGCCATTTGCAAACGTGACGTTGACCGTACGCAAGCTGCCACTATAATTCTGATTCGCTACGTTTGCCGACGCAAGCGGGAGACTGATCCGCGCGTTGCCGGTGCCGGTTGCTGCTGTCCACACGACGGTGCCGGTTGCAACCATGAGCGCACCCACGCGCACCCATGCGCCTGATTGTGTTGTGTAGGTCGTTACACCGGCCGTTGTGCCGCCAACGTATGTCGGCACATAGGTGCCGAAATCATAAAACTGAGAGAAGCCCGGCACATTGCCCGGAACCTCGCGAGTCTCTGTCTGCTTCAGGCGCTGATTATTCTCATAGAGCAGCTTGAGCATGTCATTCTGATCGCTCATGTGACGCTCCTGAGCCCGCACGCGACACGCCGGCCGCTCTCGTCGATCCGCTCGCGGATCAGGTCGAGCCTAACATCAAACTGCAAACTATTCTTCTCAGCTGTCACGATGTCGCCTAGGTCGAAGTCTATGCCGCGCGTGAGTGCAGGCGTCTCGACCAATTCGCCCGTAAATAGGATCAGCGGGCGCGACGCGCGCAAACCGCTATCCGCCTCATCGTCGACCGCTGCTTGACTCGCAACATTTGTCGCATCGCGAAACTTCTCGATCCGCCCAAACGGACTCGCGCTTGCGCGCGTCGCGTCAAACGCCGTCCCGATCAGCCGATCGGCTTCTTCGCCCTGCCCCCCAGCGACAATAAAATTCGCCGCTTCGGTATAGTCGATAACTAAATGAGCGTCGATCAGGTTGCCCCGCGCCTCTGACAATACAACCGGGCTTGCGGTGCCAACCCTGCGATCGATCCCGCGCTGGGTTGCGTAGGTTCTGAGCTCTAAGGTTGATTCGGTTGGCGCGAATACTTCGAAGGTTAAGTAAACGCCTGCCGTTGTCGACGCCTGGGCTAGATCGGTACACACGTCGAGCAGGTTGCGCCGGGCCGCGCTTTTCGCAACCGATGCCCCCAGGCCCAGGTTAACCTGTTTGGTAAGATACGCGCTCACATCGGCGTACGTCTCAACCCCATCACGATCGGCCCCGACGATGCCAGCTAGCATATTTTCATTCACAAAGGTTTTGATCTGGTTGTCGGCTGCTGCCGCCGCCTTCGTCGTGTAAGTCGACCCGGCCGCATAGGCGATGATCCGCCGGTCGAGCAGGTTCGTCGCGTGATAGGCCCGAACGAAGATCGACGTTGGGCCATAGTCCAGATACCTGATCTGATAGATCGCCCCGTTGTCGAGGTATGGCGGGGCCCCGTTGATCGAACGCCACACACCGATCCGCCCATCCTCGATCAGAAATTGCGTGTTAAAGCTGTTGGGTAGCGTCGTCTCCAGCACGCCAACGGCCCCAGGCGAACAGTTCAGCGTTACGTCGAGCGGCACCGTCGCAGTACCTGCCCCGCCCGGCGTGCCGTACGTTGCGCACTCGACGAGCGGTACGCCAAACGGATCGCCGAATCGCAGCGTCGTAAATACTGCCATTATGGCACGTCGTCGAGGCTGGCATAGGCCGGCCGATAATACAGCGTCGCCGTAACGGTGCTCGCTTCGCTCAGCACATTAATCACGTTTGGCCCAGGCTGAAGAAAGAAATCAGCTGTGTTCGATCCGGCCATGATGTTGCCCGCGACATCGCCTAAAAAGGTCGACTGGAATGAAAGATTATCCGGCGTAAAGCTCAGGGTAACGGTTTCGCCCGGCAGCATCGTCAGGCTCGTATAGATCGCCCGGTTGGTTGTCGTATTGACGATCTGATAAATGCGCGATGTGCCGCTCGACGGTCCAGTTAGGACAACAACCGGATACGATCGCGCGCTGCCGGGGTTGGTAATCGTCGTCGTGCCGGCCGCCGTTGCGGTGCCGGTCGTACTAAAGCCGACATACAGCGTCTGATTCTGATCGTAGGCGAGCGCGTTGATCCGTGGGGCCCCAGGTAGATTAACATCCGGCGACAGGAACTGCGCGCCATTCCACAACAGAAAGTTGTCGATCGGTGTGACGCCGCTTGCGCTTGCGAAGGCGTCGCCGCCGACGTACAGCAAATTAGCACTCGGGCTGTAGAGCATGGCGAATACCGCAGGCGTCCCAGCGGCAGCCGTAATGCCGCTCGACAGCGGGGCCCACTCGACCCGGTTATTCTGCGCGATCAGGCTTGCGGTGATCGACCCGGCCGCCGTAAAGCTGCCGCCCGCGAAAAGGTTGGTCGAGCTGTTAAAGGCGAGCGAGTATACCGCCGCGTTGAGCGTCGAGCCCAGCGAACTGAATGCAGTCCCGTTCCATTTCGCGGCGATCGGCACCGCCCCGCCAAAGGTGCCGGTACTGCCCGCATAGATGTTGCCCGCGTTGTCAGCGATGATGGCATTCACGTCAGCTGATGCGCCGGTCGACAGTGCAGACCAAACGCCAGCCGGAGTCATCTTCGCAATACGATTAGCGGCGACGCCGTTGATTGTCGTAAAGGTGCCGCCAACGTACAGATTGCCGTTGCTGTCGAATGCGCACGCCGCAACAATGCCGTTTGGAGCCCCCGAGCCGGTGATCGACTCCCAGTTGCCGCCATTCCAGCGCCCGAGGTTGGCCGTATTCGCGACGCCGCCGAAATTCGTTGCGATGTCGCCGCCCGCGATGATCTTCCCATCCGGCGCAACCGCCATGCAGTAGACCGCGTTGCCGGTCGAGCCGGTTCCCATGGCGGCCCAGGTGCCTGCCGACGGCGTATAGACCGCGACATGATTCGTGCTGCCGACGCCGCCCATGCTGGTAAAAGGCCCACCCGCGTATATCTTGCCGTCGAGCCCGGCTGTAATGGCCAGCACGCCGCCGCCGGCCGCGCCGCTGCCGAGTGCCGACCAAACGCCAGCCGATGAGCGCTGAATGATCGCGTTGGCGTTCGTGACGCTCTGCTGCACGCTGAGCGCGCTGCCTGCCTCGCCATCGGCCAGCACAACGCCCAGATACTGGGTAAACGTGATCGGCGCGACGCTGGCAATGTGGTTGTCAGTCTGCCCCTCGAGTCCCCCTTGATATTTGCCGATCAGTCGGCAGGTTGTTGTTTGCACTACGTCGCACTCGTCGACGACCTCTCGCAGCAGCATTAGGCGCTGATCGAGCGCAACCAGATCGCGGTCGAGCAATCGCGACAGGCCCCCGCGCTGTTGCCGCAGGCTCAGGTATTCGGCTCGACTTTCGAAGTTGCCCTGAATGGTAAATTGCCGACTGGGCTTGCGGGTATAATCGTCGTATCCACCGTCGATCCGCGCGTATTCGGTTGCGACGTTCTGCGGCGGGGCCAGCCCCAGGCCGATCAGGGCTGTCAGAAAGAAGCCAAACGATTTGAACGGTATCACCATGCCCCCCGCGCGTGTAAGGCCCGATCGCACGCTCGTCGAGCCGTGCGGCGTGCCATTCCAATAGTAGGCGACGGGATTCTGATTCGGCACAAAACCGGGTTGACTGCCGTCGAGGTAGGTCGACACGGTTTCGCCGGCCGCGATCGCCTCGACCTGGGCCCCGTCGACGTAAAACGGCAGCGTGCTAGCGTTGGTGCCGGCCTTCTGGACTGCCAGGCGCCTACTTGCCGAGCTCGTCTCAGTGTAGTATCCATACACCCACTGCCAACGCCCGGTTGCGGTGAATGTTCTTACACTCAGCTGCACATTGCCGGCCGTGTTGTTAATACTGATCGAGTATGTCAGCCCGGCAACGCCCAGAATCTTGATGCTGTAGGCATACGTTGTGCCGCTGACGAGCGCAACTGTGTCAAACTGGGCCCCATCCGTTGTTGTCGCTGATACTGTAACCTGCAAACTATACGCGCCGTGGTACTGCTGAAGCGTCGATCGCGCGATGCTGCCGCCGCCCTGAGCAGCCCAGCCGGTTGTATTCGTCTCAAGGCTGGGATTCGACACAAGGTTGATCCGCGCAACCGGCACAACAACGAAGATCCGATCGTCGAGCGGATAGCCGTTGACGATCGGCGGCAGCGTAAAGTAGTTGCGTGTTTGAAACATCATAGGAGCGCTGCCCCAGCTATGGCCATGCTGTCATGAATGGCGCGCGGGCTGTTGTTGGTGTAGACCGGCATGTTGACCGTTGTGCTTTGATTGTAGCTGGTTGTCGCGCCGGTATAGGCCGGGTTGGTTGGCACACTCGACGGGTTTGCGATCTGATTGTACATACTGCCGAGTAGGTTGACGATCGCGATCTGATCGTCAGTCAGGCTCAGCCCAGACAACGCCGCAATAACATCGTTGATCTGATTCGCGATATCCTGAGCAGGGCTCGTCGCGCCCTGCTGTTTTTTGTAGAATTGATCGAGCTCAGCATCCTGGGCGCGACTGATCAGGATCAGTTGCTGATTGAGCCGGGCCTTGTCTTCGTCGGTTGTGGCGTCGGCGATCTGTTGTCGAATCTTGAGTAATTCAAACTCATGCGCTGACGCCATCTTGAAGTAATCCGCCTGGGCCTTCGGATCGGCGAAGAGCTCTTGTGCCTTCTTCAGCTGAGCGTCAAGATCCTGTCCAACGATCTTTTGTTGGAACGCATCTTCGATCTTGGATACGTCGTCGAGGTTCTTTGCGATCTGGCGATCGATGCTGGCAGTCGCGCCGAAGCCCCCAGCGATCGCATCGTTCATCGCTCGGCCAATGTTTTCCATTTCGTCAACTAGATCCGCGCTCAGGCCCCCGATCAGGTTGGTCATCTCGGGCCATGTGTTTTCGACGCCTTGCATCAGGCCCAGCACAAGCATCTGACCAAAGTCTGCAAACATTTGCGATGGCGACTTGATCCCAAAGAACGCTTTTACGTCGTCCTCGAGCCCGCTCAGCAGGCCCAGCACCCACGATACGAAGCCATCCCATGAGTTGCTGATACCCGAGCGAATACCGGCGACGATGCTTGTGCCGATTGCGCTCCAGTCGATCCGCTGCACGATGTCGACCATCGAATTCCAGTTGTTTTCCCAGGTCTTAATAATATCGGCGATCGACGTATCAAACAGGCCCGCGATCACGTCAAGAAAGCCCTTGAAGGCCCCGGTGATCGCGTCCCACTGGGCCTTGCCGATCGCCTGCACATCTTTCCATGCCTTGTCCCAGTCGCCATGGATCAGGTCGAGGGCCAGCTTCAGCACGCCTTTTATGGTTTCGAGCGCGCCCGTAATGATCGACGTGATCATGTTCCATGCGCCGCTCAGGATCTTTTGTATCTCGCTGCCGTGCGCATTGATAAAGTCGGCGATGGCGTGCAGGATGGGCGGCACTACCGATCGGTAGACTTCAAGAGCCAGGTTGACGATCTGTATAATATCGTTCCATGCGGTCTGAAAGAAGGCGCTGATCTCAGTGCCATGATCGTCGACAAATTTCGCGACGACCGGCAGCACGGCCTGCGCAACCGCCATATAGGCCCCGGCGACCTCTTCGATCACGCCTTGCGCATTCTCCCAAGTATCAGACAGATCAACAACCGCACTGTCCAGCGCCGCGCTACTTGCGCCGCCTTCGCCAAACCACTTGATCAGATCCTGCACACCGCCAACAAGATTCTGAATCAGATCGCCCGGCAGCCCCAGGTCACTAGCCAGGCCCCCGATCGCCTCAGCGAATTCGCTCGAGCTGCCGCCCGCGTCAGTAAAGGCCCCAACAATTTCTTGCACGTCAGCAACAAGCACATCGATAACGCTTGCGATGCCTTGCATCGTTGGCGAGAGTTTATTGAACGCCTCATCATCGCCAAAGATCGCCGATGCGAGATCAGTTAGGCTATTGACAGCCGGTGCTATGTAGCCGTCGAGCAATTGGCCCAGGATCGGCAGCAGGGCCGATCCGATCGTAATCTGTAGCGCCTCGACCGATCCTTTTGCGTTATCTAGTGAAGTCTCAAACCCGGCCTGCTTGAGTGCAGCCGTCTCAGCAACGCCGTTGGCCTTGTCCATGGCATCGGCCATGTTGCCGTACGCAAGCGATCCGCCATCGGCAAGGGCTGCCGCCGCGCTCATGGCGTCGTTGCCAAAGATTTGCTGAAGGGCCGCCGCCTTCTCTTCTTTTGTTAGTCCCTTCAAGCTATCTTGCAGCAGTTGACTCGCCTGCTGGAAGCCGACGAAGTTGCCCTGAGCATCATAGAAGGACGATCCGGCTTCCTCTGTAAACAGCCCGAGCGCTTCCATGGCCTCAGTCGCGGGTTTCGTCGTCGGCTGCAGCCGGGCGATCAGGTTCTTTAAACTGTTGCCAGCTTCGGAAGACGACGCGAATCGCGGTGCTAACAGCGCAAGCGTTGTTGTCAGATCACCGAAGCCGACGCCGGCTGTTTTCGCGATGCCCTGAGCATTAAAGATACCGCGCGACAGCCCCTCGACATCGGTTGCACTGGCATTCGCCGCCTTCGCCATAAGATCGGTTGCTTCGGTTAGGAACGCCGTCTTTTGCTCAGCCGTCGCCGTTGCGTCAGTCCAGCCCCCGAGCACCTTAGAACTGATCTCGGCCGCCTTGACAAGATCGCCGTCCATCGCCGCAGCTGCAAACTGAATGTTGCGCTCGAGGCCCCCGGCAGCGATGATCGCCGGGTCGATCCCGCCCTTGACCATTTCGGTCGCAGCCTGCTGCACTTCGCTGGTTGAGACTGGCAGCCGCTTGCCGATGTCGAGGAATAGATCGCGAAAGTCTTCAAGCCCTTTGGCGTCGACATCCTTGCCGGCGACAGCTTGAAAGTTGAGCATGCCGGATTCAAATTCGCCCGCAAGCCCAACCGAATCCTTCAGAAAGCCGCCGATCGCCTTAATGCCCTGGGCCGCAAACTCGACCAGCGCCGCGCCAACGTGGCGTAGGGCCCCAGTCATCACCTCTTGAAAGGCGCTGGCTGACTTGTCGCTGCTGCCCAACGTCTTATAGAAGCCGGTCGTTGACTGATCGGCTTTGTTCATATCGCTGACATACGCCGCGACGCCTTGCGCTATAAGTTGGACGCCGGCTTCATCTAAGGCCATTTATCGCCTGCTAGCTCGACGCTGCTTGCGCAACCGGTCGAGGGCTTCTTGATACTCAAACCCATGCTCGATGTCGTACTCGGCAACATACGCTGCCTGATCGTCGCCGTCGAGATCCCTGAAGTATTCCCAGGTTAGCCCGCGCCATTTCGCAACCCGGCGCAGCTTATAGATCCATGCGTACGACTGCGATCCGCGCTTGCCCTTGAAGCGATCAAGCGGCGTTCCCTTCCAAGCTGCTTGGAAACATCCTGCGGTGTAATGCTACCTGCGCTTCCTGGGGCAGTCCTCGACCGAAGACTTCCATAAACAGTCGCGATTGGTCTTCGTTGGTTGGCGCGATAACATAGCCGAGATACGCGGATCGATCGTTCTCTGGGAGCTCGATCCCCAGCATCGCATAGGTTTCGCGCAAGTCGGCAAGCCGAGCTTGATCGACATCGAAGACGAGCCCGATCCGCTCCATGATCGTCAGCAGCTTTTGGCTTGTCTTCGACGCGACAGCCCCACGCCATTCGCTCATGGCCGCGATATAATCCGGGTTGTGTTCGTTGGGGATATCGCGAAACACCCCCGGCTCAGTTTCCATGCTCTGCGTTGGCACCGCCGGTCGACTGTCTTCTAAGTCGCGCTCAGCGGCAGCCTGGGCCTTGCCCATGATATCGCCAGGCTGCCGGTTGAGCCGCACGGTTATACCGCTCGACAACGTGATCGACTGGGCCGCAACAGTCTTTGCGGCCCCGTTCGATCTAATCAACTCTTCCGTGATCGTCATATGTCCCCCACAAGGCCCCTAGGAAGCGATTACAGCGATTAGAGCAGCGTAGGCGCCCCACTGAGCAGCACGCCGTCTGTAAGGCTGCTCGCAAGCCCAGCGACTAACAAGTAATTCGCCGCGATCCCGATGTCGGCTGCCGTCGGATAGGCGAGCCGATTCGCCCGCGCAAACACCGGCCATGATCCGATGCGAACCGTCGAGGCGTTATCGGCCCAGGTGCCGCCGCCGTCCAACGACGTGATCAGGTAGGCGACGCTCGACAGCGCGTACGCAACCCAGACGACTTCCCGCGTCGCGTAGATGATATCCTGCACGGTGCCGCCGGTTCGGGGCAGTCCATCAATGGCCCACACTGCGCCATTGTTGACCGTGTGATAGACGTTGCCGTTGCTGCCGCCAACTCGAAAGTCGCGACTGTTCAGCACGGCGACCGCTGTTAACGTTGTTGCCGCTGGGGCCGTCACGGTTGCCCAGGTCGAGCCGTTGTTGATCGAGCGATAGATCCGGCCGTTAGCACCGACGGCCATGATCGTCTCAGCTGCGCCCGTAATGCGATTGAAGTTATCGGTGCCGCCGCTGTCGAGCAACGTTGGCGCGATGGCGATGTCAGCCGTACGATAGATCCGGCCCGAGCTTGCGCAGAAGTAGATCGCGCTCGACGACTGTACATAGACATCGGTCATGGCCACTGGCAGCGTGACACTGTTCCATGTCGACGGGGCCCCAGTGTCCTGATTGATCGCCGTCCAGAACAGAGTCGTCGCGTTCGTGCCGACGAAGAGCACCGACCCGCTGATGTCGATATACGCGGGCTCAGCAGTCAGGCCAATGCCCGTAATGCTCGAGGTTGCCCATGTTGCACCGCCGTCGATCGAGTAGACAAGTTGCCCGGCTGCTGAAGGGCTGCCGACGTTGGCGCGCGTAATCGCATACTGTAGCAGCGTGCCATCATTCAGCACACCGCAGTTGCCGCAGGTGTTAACGGTGCCATATATGGCGTCGATCACCTCAACCACGACATCAGTTGTCGCCTCGTCGCCAAAGCTCACAACGCCAACCGGATAGATCGCGATGCCCTTTGCGTCAACCGAGTCCTTCAGCGGGTCGTCGCTATCCATGGCCATGCGGGTGCCGAGATCAACAGTCCCCTCAAACTTCATGCTGCTGTAAATCAACATGTAGCTTTCCCAGCCGCGATAGAAGTCTGACAGATCGGCGCATCGGCCGTGCACTTCGTACAAATTGAACGCGCACAGCGGCGCTGTTAAGACACGCGGGATGCCGCCCCAGCTTTCCAGAAAGACGAGTGACACGGTTGGCAGATCGGGTGCGCTGAGCGTACGACTGACGAGCCGATACTTATCCGGCCGCCGGGGATCTGGTACATAGATCGGGTCGATCGATCCGTTCGTCGGCAGGGCTGCGCCATCGATGAAGTTGTATTCCGTGTTGATCCCAAAGAAATAGCGCGGCCCGCCTGGGCCCGCCGGCTGATAGAATGAGCGCGTGCCAAGCTGCTTGATCAGTTCGCTGTCGTCTAAGACGGTGCCTGCTGCCATGGTGATTCTCCTTTAGCCCGCGTAGATGCCGCGAGTCAGTTGCTGCCGGGTCATGTACCGATAGGCGTATATCTGCCCGCGTCGACTACCTAGCGGGTTTGTAAGGTCATTCGGCGCGCTATACAGTTGATCCGTTGCGCCGGTGCGGCTAATGTCCCACTGCCATTCTGAGAGCTCCTTGTTGGCTGACGTGCAGGCGCAGATCGGCCGCGCAAGCTCAGCCGCCGCCAGTCGAGCAACGACAACCGCTTCATTGTGTTGCATTTCGATCCCGTTGAGCGGCAGCCCAGCCTGATAGCGGATCGTGACGCTATCCGGCGGCCGGCACCTCGACCAATTGCAGACTGACATCCATGTGCCGCTCGTCGCATCATAGGCTGCCTGCCCAAACGCGACGATCCCGGCCCCGGCGTCGCGGATCGTCGCGCGACAGAGGGCTGTAGCCGTCGCCGCCGGATCGCTGTTGTTGTTTGGCGCCGGGCTGCAGCAGTTGCCCCAGGCCGGCCATGGCTGCGTTTCCCATGTCAGCAGGGCCATGCATGTATCGGTCGTCGTGCCAGTCGGATCGCAGTGCCGCTGGAATATTTCGATCGTTGGCGCGCACACCGTCGCCGCCGGGGCAATCGCGTTGCCCGGGTCGAGGGGCCCAGACGCCGCACCCTGATACCTAATAGGTCGTACCAGAGTCCATGTGTCGAATACCACCGTCGCGGTTGTGCCGAGGATGGAAACGGATCGCGGCTGCACCTCTGGCGGCGTAACGGGCCCGCAGTCGGCAGCGATAAACCGGGCGATCACCTCGTCTTCAGTCGTACCGGTTGGCACGGTCGCGACAGCGGTTGCGGTTTC
>Ga0207711_10002621_pt1 | contig 15941 bp, 11 predicted proteins | sample KBSS34metaG_FD_184401 | JGI IMG/M metagenome (GOLD analysis project Ga0207711, IMG submission 184401) | Switchgrass rhizosphere microbial communities from Kellogg Biological Station, Michigan, USA - KBS S3-4 metaG (SPAdes) (version 2) | ecosystem: Host-associated > Plants > Roots > Rhizosphere...
CAACGCTGTAAATCTCACTGATGGCCTCGATGGACTCGCTATCAGCGTTACCTTCATAGCGATGTCAGCGCTGACCGGACTGACCTATCTGGCGAGTGACGCCCGATGGGCCGAACGACTCGACCTTACGCACAATCCGGCCGCCGCTGAGCTGACTGTTTTTTGCGGGTCTATGGTCGGTGCAAGTCTCGGCTTTCTCTGGTACAACGCCCCGCCTGCGCAGGTGTTTATGGGCGATGTCGGATCCCTGGCGATCGGAGGTGCATTAGGGACGGTCGCAATTCTGACGAAACAAGAGTTTCTGCTCCCGTTCATCGGCGGCGTGTTCATTCTCGAAGCCGTTTCGGTAATGTTGCAAGTATCGGTCTTCAAGATCACAAAACGCGGTGGCAGCCCCGGAAAGCGCATATTTAAAATGACGCCCCTACATCACCATTTTGAGATGACCGGTTGGAAGGAACCGAAGATCGTTTTTCGCTTTGTCATAGTTGCCATTCTTTTTGCGCTATTAAGTCTTTCGACATTAAAACTCCGGTGAGATTGCAAAATCTTAAATGTTACCTTAACTTATCAGTCGTAATTTATATGATCATTGGAGTTTAATCTGCCAGCACGAGCTTAATTGAACGCAATTGAACACCTTGAACATGCTGAACGCTTTGAACGGATTGAACGAACTTGAACGATTGAACATTGAACACTGAACAGAAATGGAGATTAGGGGAAGAAAGGCATTGGTTTTAGGAGCTGGGAAATCCGGCATAGCATCGGCTAGATTTCTGGCTGAAAGGGGAGCCACGGTTGCACTTCACGATAAGAAGGAACTAGAAGGCTGGTCGGCGGCCGCAAAAGCACTAAAGGAATCACATAATGTGGGTTTGATTCCCGGTGATATCCCGTCGTGGCTGTTGGACCAGATCGACCTGGTTGTCATCTCTCCTGGCGTTCCGACCAACACGATCCCTGCCCGGTATGTTGATCGAAAAGACGGTGAAGTGATCGGCGAAGTCGAGCTCGCGTATCGATTTTTGAAAGGTAAGGTCATAGGGATAACCGGCTCGAACGGCAAGACAACGACAACAACATTGATCGGCGAAATACTCAAGAATGCAGGACTGAAGACACAGGTTGGCGGCAACATCGGTACGCCGCTTCTTGATCTGGCTGAAACATCGACGGATGATACCTGGACCGTCGTTGAACTTTCCAGCTTCCAACTCGAAACGATCAAAGATTTCCGTGCCAACGTTGCTCTCTGCCTGAATGTAACGCCAAACCACCTTGACCGTTATGAATCGTTCACCGATTATGCCGCGGCCAAGCATCGTATCTTCATGAATCAGACGGCGGATGACGTTGCGATCCTGAATGCGGACGACGAGATCACCGCCGGCTGGGTGAGTGGATTGAAAGCGAAAGTCACACAGTTCAGCGTTAAGAGGAAACTTGATGAAGGCGTGTTTCTCCACGGCACTGAACTGATCCGCCGCACAGCACGAGAAGAAAGCTTGATAACCACGCGTGACGAGATCTTCCTTCGCGGCCTGCACAACGTTGAAAATGTTCTGGCTGCGACGGCTGCGGTTCTTGCGTGCGGCGTGTCGCAGGTCTCGATGCGAAAGACGATTGCACGGTTCCGCGGCGTCGAGCACCGCATTGAGTTTGTGGCTGATATTGACGCGGTCAAGTTTTACAACGATTCAAAGGCCACGTCGGTAGATGCAACGCTTAAGGCCCTGGAAGCCTTTAGTGACGGCAAAGGCAAAACCGTTCTTATACTCGGAGGCCGCGGCAAGAATGCTCCTTACGCTCCGCTGATCCCGTTGATCGAAAAGACGGTTCGCAAACTGATCCTAATTGGCGAGGACGCAAAGAATATCGAGACGCAACTAAAGCCTTACGCGGATATCGAACACGCCGAATCTATGGCGGCCGCCGTCGATGCCGGATTTCGAGCATCCCGCCCGCGTGACGCCGTTTTACTTGCTCCGGCATGCGCAAGCTTCGACATGTTCGATAACTACGAGGAACGGGGCAGGGCATTTAAGAAAGAGGTGATGGATCTCAAGAATCGCCTGGACAACAAATCCTTCTCGCATAATGGTTAAAAAAGGCCGTACAGATTGGTTCATGTTCGTGATCGCTGCGGGTCTCGCGGTTTTCGGTGCGATCATGGTTTATAGCGCTTCAGCGATGATCTCGCTCAAAGAAACTCAGGAGCAAAGCCAATTCGCCTATTTTTACAAACAGCTTGGATTTACTCTTGCCGGGTTGCTTGCAATGTTCGTTGCCAGCCGGGTCGATTACCATATCTTCGAGAACAAGTACTTCGTTTTCGGCGCGTTGATCTTTACGGTCGTTTTGCTCGCGGTGGTCTTCGGATTTCCTGCGATCAATGGTGCCCGTCGTTGGATCAGATTTGGCGGATTCTCAGTTCAGCCTTCGGAATTGACGAAGGTTGTTTTGCCCATATTTCTCGCGTGGTTCCTGACCAGAAATGAGGATCAGGTTGGCGATCTGAAGGCCACGGTATTGCCATGTGTCGCGGTTTTAGCTCTTCTCGGTGGACTAGTATTTATTGAGCCTGATCTTGGTACCACCATTGTTCTCTGTGCCATATTTTCCGCAGTTTATTTCGCAGGCGGAGCTCGGATCCTGCACATTGCAACGGTCGCGGGAGCAATGGCGGTCGTCGGACTCGGAGCATTGGTCTTTGCTCCATGGCGCGTTCAGCGCATCATGGCCTTCATGGATCCATATAAGTATGCAGACGACGCGGCTTATCAGGTCGTCCAATCTTTGTACGCAATAGGGTCGGGCGGCATTCTTGGCGAAGGTTTTGCCAAGGGCCAGCAGAAGCTGTTTTATCTGCCCTATCCCTATTCCGACTTCATCTTTTCCGTTGTTGGGGAAGAACTTGGTCTGGTAGGAACGCTTGCGGTGGTGCTTGCATTTGGGCTGCTGCTCTGGCGGGGCGCTCGGGCTGCGATTCGCGCCTCGGATAGATTCGGGATGCTTCTGGGGATAGGCATCACGACGGGAATCATCGTTCAGGCCTTGTTCAATATCAGCGTGGTTACATCTATCCTGCCGGCTAAGGGAATTCCTCTTCCGTTCATTTCATACGGCGGTTCATCAGTGATGGTTACGCTGTTCGCAGTGGGCATTTTATTGAACATCTCTCAGCAGGGACAACGCGAAAGCGAGAGGGAAAGGAAACCTGCTCCGGTTTACCGGGCAAAGGCTCGTGCCGCCGCCGCACGATAGGTTGTTTGATGAAGGTAATGATTGCAGCCGGGGGAACCGGCGGACATATATACCCCGGCATTGCGGTTGCCAACGAGATAATGCGGCGAGATCCGTCATCCGAAGTTTTGTTTGTGGGAACGTCCCGAGGGCTCGAAACCCGGATCGTGCCTGAGAATGGCTTCCAACTTTCGCTAATAAATAGCGCGGGATTAAAGAGTGTAGGGTTTGCCGGAAAGGTGAAAGGATTGGCGATCCTGCCGAAGAGTTTTCTTGAAGCCCGGCGGCTGATGCGCGAATTCAACCCCGATGTAGTCGTAGGAGCGGGTGGTTATGTTTCGGGGCCGGTCTTGATGATCGCGAGTTTGATGAAGGTGCCGACTCTTGTAATGGATTCGAATGCATTGCCGGGTTTTACAAACCGGCGGCTCGCAATGTTTGTAAGGAAAGCGGCGTTAAGTTTTGACGAGGCGCTTCCGTTTTTTGGGAGTAAAGGTGTTGTCACGGGGAATCCTGTACGCAAAGAATTCTTTGACCTTCAACCACGAGAGCTGGATGGGAAGCCTTCGATCCTTATCTTTGGCGGCTCGCAGGGGGCTCGGGCGATAAATAATGCGATGATCGATGCGCTCGATCATTTGCAGGATCAGAAAGATCAGATGAGCATCACCCATCAAACCGGTGAATCTGATTTTGAAAAAGTGAAGGAAGCGTATGCGGATCACGATTGGGAAGCAATCGATGTTCGGCCCTACATTTCCGACATAGTCAATTCGTTTGCTGCGGCCGATCTGGTGATTTGCCGCGCCGGGGCAACTACCTGCGCCGAGCTCGCGGCCGCCGGACGCGGCGCAATAATGGTCCCACTTCCGACCGCGGCTGACGATCACCAGCGAAAAAACGCTGAGGCTCTAGAGCGGGCCGGAGCGGCAAGAATGATATTGCAGCGTGATTTGAATGGACAAAAGCTGGCCGGCGAAATAAGAAAACTGATCGCGTCGCCGGAAACAACTGCCGAAATGGGCGCGGCAGCAAGAAAACTTGCAAAGGCGGATGCGGCAGAGACTACCGTAGATCTGATCGAACAACTGTCAGCTGATCGTGTTTAGCTGGCCACTACTAGATGTTTAGGCACGTAAAAAGAATTCATTTTATCGGAATTGGCGGCATCGGCATGAGCGGCATCGCCGAGGTTTTATGCAACCTCGGTTTTGTGGTGACCGGTTCTGACGCAAAAAAATCAAAGAACACGGACCGCCTTGAGAAAATGTTCAACGTTGGTATTGCCGAAGGGCATGCCGCCGAAAACGTCGGAGCGGCGCAGGTAGTCGTGTATTCCTCTGCGGTTAAGGAAGATAATCCCGAGGTCGTTGAAGCAAGGGAAAAGGGGATCCCTGTGATCCCACGAGCAGAAATGCTGGCGGAGTTGATGACTCTAAAGCCCTATGCCGTGGCGATTGCCGGCACTCACGGCAAGACGACTACTACCTCAATGGTCGCTACAATTCTTGGACACGCGGGAGTCGATCCAACCACCGTCGTCGGCGGCGTTGTTGACACGCTTGGATCGAATGCGAGGCTCGGGGCATCGGACTGGTTCGTGACAGAGGCAGATGAGAGTGACCGCTCATTCCTGATGCTGTACCCGACGATCGCGGTCGTTACCAATATCGATAAAGAGCACATGGAATCGTACAAAGGAATGGACGACGTCGTTCAATGCTTTACCGATTTCGTGAACAAGGTGCCCTTCTACGGTGCGGCGATCATATGCCTTGACGATCCGAATGTTCAGCTCATCATCCCCAACATCCGGCGTCGTCGCGTGACCTACGGGATGACAGCACAGGCAGATATCTCGGGACACGATATTCGCTACAACGAGCTCTTCGGATCGGCGTTCACAGTATGGAAGGGAACCGAGGTGCTTGGCGAGATCGAATTGCCGGTACCCGGTAAACACAATGTCTACAATGCGCTGGCGGCGACCGCGGTCGCCCTTGAACTGGAAGTTCCGTTTTTAAAGATCGTCGAAGCGTTCAAGATATTCAAGAACGCGAACCGCCGTTTTCAGTTCAAAGGCGAGGCGAACGGAATTTCCGTTGTCGACGATTATGGACATCATCCGACCGAGATAGTTGCTACTTTGTCCGCGGCTAGGAATAGTTCGGGCGGAAGGCGTACGGTAGTGGTTTTTCAACCTCATCGGTACACACGTACGCAGGAGTTGATGGATGAATTCGCTCTCGCATTTAATAATGCCGACGTTTTGTACGTTCTAGACATTTACGCCGCGAGCGAAAAGCCGATCGAAGGAATTACCGCCGAGATCCTTACGGAAAACATTCGGAGATATGGCCACAAGAATGCCAACTACATCGGCGACATCGAAACGGCAGCCGAGCGTGTATCCAAAGATCTGCAGCCGGGTGACCTCTTGATAACGCTCGGTGCGGGTACGGTCACAAGGCTTTCGGAAGAGATCCTGGAAGTTCTCAGGAATGGGCAGAAATAACTATGGGAACCGGAAAAAAGAAAGCGAAAAGTAAAGACGTGCTCGCAGCCAAAAGGCGCAGGAAACCGGTTGCGGTTCCGCGCGGTACGAAAAAGACCTCAGGCAGGTTTCGAAGCTACTTCCTGCCCGGCGTCTTGAGTCTCGTTATCCTCGCATGCATCGGCTTTCTCGGTGTTCGCGGATACCAGACCGTAACGGCTTCAGAGTTTTTTGACGTAAAGAAGGTCGATGTGCGTGGTATTAGCCACGCGTCAAAAGAGGACATCGAGAAGATCGTCGCTTCGCAGACACAGCATGCCGGCGTTCTGAATGCGGACCTCATTGATATCAAGGCGCGGATCGAAAAACTGACGTTTGTGAGAACGGCGGCGGTTTCTCGTGTTTTGCCGAATGGTATTCGCATTAGCGTTGTCGAGCGGCAGCCTCAGGCGATCGTCAGCCTCTCATCCGGAGATTATCTGATTGACGAGAACGGTGACATCATCACCGCCGCAAAGAAAGGCGAGGACCAGGCTCCGCTTATCATTCGCGGTTGGGACGAAGCCAAAACGGAAAAGGCTCTCAAAGACAATCAGCAGCGAATGAAGGTCTATCAAAAAATGGTGGCCGACTGGAGTAATTTCGAGCTTGTAAAACGCGTCAAGGAAGTCAACCTTTCCGATCTGCAGGAGCCAAAAGCAGTGATCGAGGATTCTGGATCGCCGATCACCGTCGCCCTTGCTAAAGATAACTTCGGCAAGAACCTCAGAGATGCGATCGAGGCTGTTGCGGGGAAGGGACAGAAGATCCGAGCGGTAGACGTATCCGGACTTTATCCGATCATTGACTATTTAGGAAATTAAGAAACATACATGGCCCGTGATATCCAAGCAGTTGGTTTAGATGTCGGCACAAGCAAGGTTCGCTGTGTGATCGGCTCTGCGTCTGAGGACGGCAAAATGGAGATCGTCGGAGTGGGTGAATCTGAATCTCGCGGTCTTCGCCGTGGGATCGTCACGGCGACCGACTCCGTTTCCGATGGGATCAAGAAGGCAGTCAGCGAAGCCGAGCGTGTCAGCGGTCTTGATCTTAACTCCGCGTACCTCAATCTTTCAGGCGAACATTTTCGCGGTGAAAACAAGAGCGGTGTTGTTGCCGTCGCCGGAGCCGGACGAGAGATCTCGGAGGACGACGTTTCTCGTGCGATCGAATCGGCGAGCGCGATGCAGCTGCCTCCAGGCTGGGAGATCGTTAATCGTCTGCCGCAGGAATTTATCGTTGACGGCCAGGACGGAATTACCGAACCGGCGGGAATGAGCGGGGCCCGGCTTGAATCGTTGGTACATGTTGTCATTAGTCCGAGCGCGGGTCGCCAAAACCTCGTTAAGGCCGTAAATCGGGCGGGTCTGGATGTTGAGCGAATGATCCTCGAACCTCTCGCCGCTGCTGAGAGCACGCTAACTGACGACGATAAAGAATATGGCTGTGCGATCGTCAACATGGGCGCCGAGATCACGAGCATGATGATCTTTGGCCGAGGCGCCGTCCAGCACACCGCGGTTTTTCCGTTTGGCAGCATGCACTTTACCAAGGATATTGCCGTCGGCCTTCGAGTCTCAATTCCTGAAGCAAACAAGATCAAACATGATTTCGGCTGCGTTGCGTCGTTCCTGATGGATGCTCAGGAAAAACAGCAGGTGATCGAGATCATGCCCGTCGGACGGTCGGAGCCTCGCGGATTATCGAAGGAAATTCTGTGTGACATTATGCAGCCGCGTGCTATTGAGCTGCTCCAGCATGTCGCACACGAAGTCGCCGCATCGAAAGCTCAGATATCAAGCGGCGTAGTTCTAACAGGTGGCGGTGCACTTGCTCGCGGCATGATCGAGATCGCGGAACAAGTTTTTGATGCACCAAGCCGCCTTGGTTTTCTCGACCCGCATTATTTGGGCGGACTTTCGGACCGTGTCCAGAGTCCCGCCTGGGCGGTCGCATGCGGTCTCGCGCTGACGTCGCTGCGTGACCAGATCCGTGAGTCAAATAACTCGACGAGATCGTCATCGAGAAGAGTTGCTCAATGGTTTGAAAATTTTCGCGGAAAATTTAAATAAATGTAACGCGAAGGCTGGATTTTTACCCCTAATCGTTGTATGCTGTTCTCCCGAGTGCACAATATATTGTTGGATCGTGCAAACCAATCCCGAGCAATACAGCGAGCGAATTTAGGGCGGATTTCCCTGTTTGAAAGCAGTTTTATTTCAACGGAAGGAACATAATGAATACTAACGGCATAAAAATGTTTATCGACGAGCCGCCCATTACCGGAGCGCGTATCAAGGTGATCGGCGTCGGAGGAGGAGGCGGTAACGCTGTCAATCGAATGATCGATGCTGGTATCAAGGGCGTCGAGTTCATTGTCGCGAATACCGACCTCCAGGCGCTAAATGCCTCCAAGGCTCCGATGAAGATCCAGCTCGGTAGTCGCTCGACCCGCGGCCTTGGAGCCGGATCGAACCCTGAAGTTGGTCGGGAAGCTGCGCTGGAGGATACCGAGAAATTGATTGGTGTACTCGAGGGCTCGGACATGATCTTTGTGACCACCGGACTTGGCGGCGGCACTGGTACTGGAGCAGCACCGGTGGTGGCTTCGCTGGCGATCGAGCTCGGCGCATTGACTGTCGCCGTTGTAACCAAACCATTTCTCGTCGAGGGCAAAAAGCGCATGCAGCAGGCGGAGCGTGGCCTTGCCGAACTTCGCGGCTGCGTGGACACGATCATCACCATTCCGAATTCACGGCTTCGTGAGGTTGAGGAACGGATCACGATCATGGACGCTTTTCGCCGGGCAGACGAAGTGCTGCTTCAGGCCGTTCAGGGAATAACCGATCTCATTACGACTCCCGGCATTATTAATCTTGATTTCGCCGATGTGACGACCGTTATGCGAGGCAAAGGCGTAGCATTGATGGGTGTTGGGTATGGAGAAGGTGAGGACGCGGCGTCGAAAGCGATGCGCGAGGCTCTTGATTATAAGCTGCTTGAAGAAAACTCCATTAAGGGTGCAAAGGCCGCTCTTATTAATGTAACCGGCGGGCCGAACCTTCCGCTCGGGGAGGTTGAGGACGCAATCGGCATGATCGAAGGTGAAGCCGACGACAACGCTGATATCATTTGGGGCAACGTCATCAAACCGGAGATGCGCGATGAGATCATGGTGACCGTTATCGCCACGGGTTTCGACAGCGTTGCGCACGCTTCGCTTCCGCAGCCGAGAATGGACATGCCGATCGCTGTGGGCGCACCGGTGACGTCCTATGGCAGTGATGTTTTGCCGTCCGAGGACCTAAACGTACCTACGTTCATACGCCGGCAGGCTGACTAGTTTCTCAGAACATTATTGATCTTGCGGCTAAGAGTCGGGCTACTGCCCGACTTTTTTTGCTGTAGAATGAATGTGGATGAGAGGCCCGTTCGAATCGAATAACATTTCTCCGATCATCGGTATAACGATGGGCGACCCCGCCGGCATTGGCCCCGAGATAACGCTCAAAGCTCTGATTGACAATGACTTCAGCAACCTAGTCATCATCGGCGATAGGTTTACTCTTGAGAAGACCGCGCATGATCTGCAGATCTCACGAGCAGATTTTGAATCAAGGATCTCTCCTTTGATTCTCGATCAGAAAAATGTTCCTCCTGACATAGTCGCCGGGTATGAGTCAGCTGCCGCAGGCTGGGCGTCCGCCGAATACATCGAGAAAGCCGTCGAACTCTGGCTCGAAAAGAAGATTGACGCAATCGTCACGGCCCCCATCAGCAAGAACGCTCTCGCGATGGCCGGATACAAATATCCCGGGCATACCGAGTTCCTGGCTGAACTTACGAGCACCCGTGAGTTTGCAATGAGCTTCTTCGCCGAAAAGCTTCGTGTCGTCCTGCTTTCAACACATGTCTCGCTTCTGACTGCTATCGAGCTTGTAAAAAAAGATTCGCTCGTGGATCTGATCACATTCGCATCGAAAGAACTTTCCCGGCTGCTCAGTCGACCAGTGAAGCTTGCAGTTGCCGGACTAAACCCGCACGCCTCAGAAAACGGGTTGTTTGGCAATGAGGAAGAGCGAGAGATCGCACCTGCGATCACTGAGTGCAAAGATCGCGGCATCGATGTCAGTGGCCCATTCTCCCCCGACACAATTTTTCTTCGCGGTTATCGCGGCGAATTCGATGGAGTTATCGCTTGCTATCACGATCAGGCTACGATCGCGGTCAAATCCCTTTCTTTTGGAGAATCGGTTAACGTGACTCTCGGCCTTCCGCTTATTCGGACATCGGTCGATCACGGCACGGCCTTCGACATTGCGGGAAAGGGAATCGCCGATGCATCGAGCATGGGAGCTGCGATCAAGCTTGCGATAGAACTCGCTAGATCAGAAAACAACGTCCGCCACGGCTGATCTCCCGGCCAATTCTTATATAAAAACCAACTTTTCTTGACCTCTCGCTAAACAAAATGGTAGCTTCAAACGGGAGTTCGCGTCCGAGCTTACACACCACCTTTAAAAGGAGCCTGTCCACCCGTGTCCAATAGAAAGTTACTTCTTGCTGACGATTCCGTCACCATTCAGAAAGTTATCAACCTGACGTTTGCTGACGAGGGGATCGAGGTAATGACCGTCGGTGACGGTGACACGGCGATGGAGCGTTTTCAGGAATTCCGCCCCGACATTGTTCTCGCAGATGTGAATATGCCGGGATTGAACGGCTATCGTATTTGCGAAAACCTCCGGCAGCATGAAGAATCTGCGGGCATACCAGTCATTCTTCTTGTTGGCTCATTCGAATCTTTCGACGAGAATGAAGCTCGGCGGGTGGGTGCCAACGACTGGATGACCAAACCATTCCAATCTATCCGCCAACTCGTGAACAAGGTCACCGATCTTCTCGATCAACCTGCTCCTGTCAACGGAGATAACCATGCAGAAACCCCGGTTGAGACTCCGCTTGAAACTTTCTCGTACGAGACTCGTCCTCTAGTGATGCCCTCGAGCCCGACTTCGGATGGCGAGGATATTGATGCTCTCTATCGGCAGAGCATGACAGAAACGGTTCCGCTTCCGCAATCATACATGTCCGAGCACGCCTTTGGTGATACAAGCATGGATGACGACATGATCGAAACAAGCTATGTCGCATCTGGAGCCCCGGAATCATCCGGATTTGATGCTCAGCCGTCAATAGAAACCGATGTGGCTCAGGTGAGTGAGACGATTCAACCTTCCGGCGATTTTGACTTTGGCTCACTTTCGGAACCGGTTCCCGTTGAGGACCGGCGCGAAGTGACCGAGTTCGACCTGATTCCAGCGAACGAATCCTCTGAGTTTACGGATACGATGCAGAGCATCTCGCAGGAAACGGTTGAGATGAATTTCAGCGAACCTCTTATGGAGAGCAATGTTATCGATTTTCGCCCTCCTGATGGGGAGCATCGGCCCGAATATGTAGAACAGGTGCCCGCAGGAGAGCCTGCGGTCGAGAATGAGTGGCAGAAAGGACTCAACTTCGAGTCTCCAACCGAACCAGAGCCAGAGATCATCGCTGAATCAATGGACGCGGCAACCGTTCCGCAGCATTCGTTTGACGATACGGAGCCGTTGGAGATTCCGCCCGATTCGACTCGCCCGTCCGAGGATGGGCTCGAGGAAGAGATCATTGCTCTCAGCGGTTCAGGTCTGCCGTTGTCGTCGCAACAGAATGAGCAGCAAGTTCAAACCGCGGATGATATCTCGCCAGAGTTCGTCGATGCTGTTGCCAGAAAAGTAATCGAAAAGATCTCGGAAAACGTCATCCGGCAGCTTGCATGGCAAGTCGTACCGCAGATAGCCGAAAGCGTTTTGAGAGAAAAAATGATCGAAAGCCAAGATAAATAGCTCAAAATCACAAACATTCCAGCGGCCGGTTTTCTCGAGTAAAGATGAAAGCCGGCCGTAATTGTTTTAGAATGTTCAATTCGCCGGTTTTACTTATGGAAATTGCTAAAGCCTACGATCCGAAAGAGGCTGAGGAAAAAAACTACGAACGCTGGGAAAAGGCCGGCTTTTTTGCTCCTGAGATAAACCAGGATCCGAATGCCAAACCGTACTCGATCGTTATTCCCCCGCCGAACGTAACGGGCAGCCTCCACATGGGCCATGCTTTGCAGCACACGCTGATGGATGTGCTTGTGCGATGGAAGCGCATGCGGGGATTTCGCACACTGTGGCTGCCGGGCACCGATCACGCCGGGATCTCGGTGCAGAGAAAAGTAGTCGAGCAGATCAAGGAGGTCGAAAGAAAAACGCCGCTCGATATCGGCCGCGAAGAATTTGTCCGCCGCGCATGGCTTTGGAAAGAACAGTACGGCAACAGGATCATAGAGCAGATGCGCCGAGAGGGTGCGTCCGTCGATTGGTCGCGTCATCGTTTCACGATGGACGAAGACCTCTCGAAAGCGGTTCGCAATGTTTTCGTTACACTCTATGAAGAAGGTTGGATCTATCGCGGCCTGCGAATCGTCAACTGGTGTCCGAAGGACAAGACTGTACTCTCCGATCTCGAAGTAAAAGAGGAAACAAAGAAGGATGGCAAGCTCTACTACCTAAAGTATCCGATAAAGGGAACCGGGCAAACGTTGACGGTTGCGACTACACGTCCCGAAACCATGCTCGGCGACACGGCTGTCGCGGTCAATCCGTCCGACGAAAGGTACAGGGACCTCGTCGGCAAGACTGTTGCTTTGCCCCTGACCGATCGTGAGATCCCGATCGTTGCCGACGAATACGTCGATGCTGAATTCGGAACGGGTGCGGTAAAGATCACCCCTGCGCATGATCCGAACGATTATCTCGTCGGCCAGCGGCACGACCTCGAACAGCTTCTCGTGATGAACGACGACGGCACCATGAATGCAGCTGCAGGTGCCGCCTATGAGGGGATGGATCGCTTCGCGGCTCGCGAAAAGGTCGTGGCCGATCTCGATGCGCTCGGATTGCTCGAAAAGATCGAAGATTACGAGGTTACACTTCCTATTTGCGAACGATGCAAGTCGATCGTCGAGCCGATCCTGTCTGAACAGTGGTTCGTCAAGATGGATGAGCTGCGCGATATCGGGCTGGAGTTGATAGGGAAAGAAGGTGTGCCGCATTTTTACCCGGAGGTTCCCCACGAAAAGGTTTACTCGACGTGGCTTGAGAATCTCAAGGACTGGACGATCTCGCGGCAGTTATGGTGGGGCCATCAAATACCGGCCTGGTATGACGGCGAAGGTAACGTCTACGTGGCGCTCACCGAATCTGAGGCTAGCGAAAAAGCCGGCGGCAAAGAGTTGCGGCAGGATGGCGATGTACTCGACACGTGGTTTTCAAGCGGCCTTTGGGCATTCTCGACCTTCGGCTGGAACGGGGACGTCACCAATACGCCTGACCTCGAAACTTTCCTTCCAACCGATGTACTCGTGACTGGCCGCGACATACTCTTTTTATGGGTGTCGCGAATGATGATGCTGACGAAAAAATTCGTTGGCAAGACCGCGTTTCGTGATTGTGTGATCACAGGTACCGTTCTTGGCAAAGACGGCAAGCCGATGAGTAAGTCGCGTAAGAACGGCGTCGACCCGATCGAGATGTTCGATAAATTTGGCGTCGATGCTACGCGGATATATCTCGCTTCGATCGCTACGGGCGCGGACATCCGATGGAATGACACGGGTCTTGAAACCTATCGCAACTTTGCGAACAAGATCTGGAACGCCACGCGTTTCTGCATGATGAATTCCGAAGGCGCGTCGGTTGGTTTGGAGGCGGGCTTGCCCGCCGAGGATCTGAACCTCGTTGACCGCTGGATCATCTCCCGGCTCAACAAAACGGCCAAATCGCTCAACAGGGCGCTCGAAACCTATCAGTTTCACGAGGCCGTCCAGCTCCTTTACCATTTCTTCTGGGATGATTTTTGTGACTGGTATATAGAGCTGCGGAAAGATGAAATAACAGCAGGAGATGTAAACGCGAGCTCACGTATCCTTACCGTCCTCGAGCAATCGCTCCGCATGCTTCATCCATTCATGCCGTATCTGACTGAAGAGCTTTGGCAAAAACTCCCCGGCGTTTCCAGTGAAATGCATAACCGGGCTTATAAAAATCGCCAAGCGACGATCATGCTCGCCGACTTTCCGGTCGGTAACGAGGCGTTGATCGACGAAGAAGCAGAAAGCCAGATGAACTCAGTCATCGAGCTGATCTCGAAGGTCCGTAATATCCGCTCCGAGATGAACATTAAGCCAAGCGAAAAGATGCCGCTGCACGTAGCGGCCAACGGCAATCTCCGGGGCGTCTTTTCCGCTAACGAGGCGCAAATATTAAAGCTTGCCCGCGTCGAAAATATGGTATTGTCTGACAAACTGGATGTGCCAAAGGCTTCGGCAAAGGCCGTTCTGACCGGCGGCGGCGAGATCGCGGTTCCGCTCGAGGGCCTGATAGATTTCGACAAGGAACGGGAACGTCTGCAAAACCAGATCGCAAAACTCGACGCAGAACTTCAACGACTGAACGGTCAGCTCTCGAACGCGAATTTCGTCGAGCGGGCCCCGGCGGAAAAGGTGCAGGAACTTAGGGATAGACAAATTGAAATTGACCAACAAAGTACTACTCTTCGCCTCAATCTGGAGGCGCTAGCTTAATGTATCGATACCTTTACCCACTTTTGTCGTCGGTATTTTTTGTGCTTTTTCTCTTGGTCGCGTGCACTTTAGCGCAAAAGAGGACAATCACCGATGCGGAGTTGATCTCGGCGAGACAGAATGCTTTCAAGAAAGCTGAAGAAGCAAATTGTCGAGTCGTCTCTACTGACAAGGAATTCTCAAACGGTGTTTTGAAAAAGACGGATCAATACGTTTGGGAATATGCAGGATCAGATCGAAGTCGAAGATATCACCATTCTGATGTGGGTGGAAAATTTCCGAAGGTGAAAACGATTCGGATAGGCACTACGATTTACGAGCGCGAGAATGGGGGCCCTTGGCAAAAGCAAGATGTTACCGCCCTCGGTTACGGCAGCGGTGGCAGCGGCACGGTAAAGGAATTGACCCAGACGACAAAGGAACATGTAGATTTCAACGGAAAACCAGCTACCTTGTATGAGGATTTTCGAGTTGAGCAGCAAGTAGATTCGTTGATCTATTACAAAAGCCAGGTCTGGATCGATGATAGCGGTTTTCTATTGCGTCGCGAGTCCAGCTCCGGTAGTTTGTCACCCTTTACTGTCAATCATCAGTCAGAGTCTGCTTATACTTACGATCCGAAGATCAAAGTTGAAGCACCGATAAAATAGCTCTATGAACTGGCTCGACAATGGCGAAGTGCTTGCATCCATCGGTGAATTTCTTGCCGAGGATATCGGACGCGGCGATATTACTACACAGGCAACAGTTGCGCCTGATGCACGCGGATTTGGCAAGTTCCTGGCGAAAGAATATCTTGTCGTGTGCGGAATTGAGGTCGCTGAAGCCGTTTTCTTTAATCTTGATTCCGAAAGCTCCGAGATCGAGACCAACTACAACGAGGGTGACGAGGTTGAAGAGGGAACTGTCATTGCCACCCTAAAAGGCTTCGCCGACGTGCTGCTAACGGGCGAGCGCGTCGCATTAAATCTGCTCCAGCGTATGTCGGGGATCGCTACGCTCACTCGTCAGTATGTCAGGGCCGTTGAGGGGACGAAAGCTCAGATCATTGATACACGGAAAACAACCCCCGGTCTTCGACTGCTTGAAAAATACGCGGTCGCAGTTGGCGGCGGCAAGAACAATCGCATGGGTCTCGACGATGGCGTACTTATCAAGGACAACCACATTTCGCTGGCCGGCGGCGTCACCGAGGCCGTCCAGGCCGCTAAGCATCAGGTCGGCCACCTTCACAAGATCGAGGTTGAGGTTACAAACTGGGCCCAGCTTCGCGAGGCTGTCGAGGCGGGTGCCGATATTATCATGCTCGACAACCAAACCCCCGACGAGGCGGCAAAACTGGTCGGAATGTCCCGCGATCTCAATCCGAACGTTTTGATCGAAGCCTCCGGCAACATGGACCTTGACCGCGTCCGGTCCTACGCCGATGCTGGCGTCGACCTGATCTCCGTCGGCCGCCTGACCCACTCCGCCCGCGCCGTCGATATTTCC
>Ga0207711_10002623_pt1 | contig 15929 bp, 12 predicted proteins | sample KBSS34metaG_FD_184401 | JGI IMG/M metagenome (GOLD analysis project Ga0207711, IMG submission 184401) | Switchgrass rhizosphere microbial communities from Kellogg Biological Station, Michigan, USA - KBS S3-4 metaG (SPAdes) (version 2) | ecosystem: Host-associated > Plants > Roots > Rhizosphere...
TCTCCTCCACGTGAACTAACCGATAGACCACTCTCAGACCCCGTCCCGATGAGCGTCACCGACCACACGACAAACCTGCTCGATCCAATCCCCGCCCACAAAAAAGCACAAACCAGCAATTAACTGAGTTGTGCCTTTGTGCCTTTTTGTGGCCCTACTGTTCCCGGGGCCTGATACGAACCGCGTAATCCGGCCAGCAATCGCGATAATCGAAATCCTCCAACGAATTCGATGACGGGTGTGACGAAAACTCATCATCAAACCCGAATGGGAATGTGAACGTCGCGGGCGCCGAAGGCGGAGCAAACTTCGGATCCAGCGCTTTCGCAATTTGATCGCGAGCGTCCGCAAGATGCGCACGCGTCTGTCGATCCGTCGCCCGCGCACTCGCCGCCGCCAGCGCGGCACTCAAATCACGCAGTTCAGCTTTGATCAACGCGCGATAGTCGTCCGTAACTGACGGTCGCACGTTCAACTTGTTCGACAGCAGATCGATGTACGAGTTCTGCAGGTTACGTCGATAGACGTCGATACGAACCGGACCGGCGCCTTCAAGCTCGCTCCAGATACCTCTGCGAACATCCGCCATGAAGTCGGCGGGCTTGTACGCAGCCATGCCATCAATCGCCTCCTGCTCGACCAAACGATCGAAACGCGCGTTGCTCAGCAGTGAATTCAAAACACGCTCCTGGGCGAGGTTCACACGCGCTAACGCACCCGCCGCCTCGATGCGTCGCAGAATGTCAGCCTTTACCGCCCATGACGGTGTGGCAAACGCATTCTCATTCAGGAAACGCACCGCCGCCGCCTGGTGCTCTTTGGGAACGATGACGAAGCGTACTCCATTTTGTCCCGCATGTTTCTGCTGCGAATTAAAGCCACCAACAATTGCCGTTACGTGATTCAACTCAGTGGCCCACTGGCCCAACATGCGACCGTACAGCTCTTCGAGATCATCGTACGGCTCGCCAGGACGCGACGTTGCCGGCAGCAACATGTCGGCGACACGTTTGAGGTTCTTGATACCGAGTCCGGTCGCAACGATCGCGTCAGCATCGCCAACAGCCTCCGTGTTCTCACCCGGATCGGAACCACGCGCATCAGCCGTGGAAAAGCGTAAATAAGCTTTCGAGTCCTGTTCCCTGGCCCACTCATCGAGGGTCTTCTTTTCGTCATCCGGAGTCCTGGCTCCAGGAATCGGCTTGTAACCCCACATCGTGGCCCATTTATCGTATGGTCCAATCTGTGGAATCAGCTCCTCGGGCGGAATGTTGTCTTCCGGCTGGGCTACGTAGTTGAAACGTGAGTAGTCCATCAGCGTCGGCGTGTGACTCATCGTCTTGAGCCACTGCGGGTCACGAATTTTCTCGACCGGATAGGTTGCACTGGCTTTCATATTGTGTTGAAAACCGAGCGTGTGTCCGACTTCGTGCGCAATGACATACTCGACCAGCCTGCCCATCAAATCATCAGGCAACGGAAGTTTCTTAGCACGTGCGTCGAGTGGTCCTGCCTGTAGGAAGTACCAATCGCGCGCGAGGTTCATAACATTGTGATAGTACTGAATGTCTGACTCGAGAATCTCACCGGTGCGCGGATCGCTGACGTGCGGTCCGGACGCGTTCTCGATGGTGGAGGGGAGATAACGAATAACCGAGTAGCGAGCGTCTTCAGGATCCCAGAAAGGATCCTCTGTCTTCGAGGGCGCTTCCTTCGCGATGATCGCATTCTTGAAGCCGGCCGCCTCGAAAGCTGGTTGCCAATCCTCGATTCCCTTTTTGATCCAGGGGATCCACTTCGTCGGCGTCGCCGGATCTACGTAGTAAACAATCGGCTTGATCGGTTCTGAAAGTTCCGCATTCGGATCTTTCTTATCGAGGCGCCAGCGCGTGATGTATGTACGCTGTGGAGCGCGATGCTCGTCAACGCCGTAATCAAGCTTGCGAACGAAGAAATAACCAACGCGCTCATCGAAAAGGCGCGGCATCATCGGCTGTTCAGGCAGCTTCACCATGCTGTAGTGCATAACGACAGTGGCATTGGTTCCCGTGCGCATCCCCTGCGCAAACTGGTTTGGCGCTGGTTGTGGTTGGGGGCCACCGCCACCGCCCGCCGGCGTCATGTCCGGAGGCGAAGTGTAAGTTTGTGAAACTTCGACTTCGATATTGGTCGGGAACGACTTCGTCTTCTCGATAAACGATCGCGAAGCGTCGAAACCGCGGGCCCGCAAGCGCGTGCGCGCACTAAACTCCGTGACTTCCGTCGTGAACAACCGCGACACATCGATCACGGCCGAATCGTCTTTACCGAACGCCTCGATATTGAACGCCATGATGATCGTGTCGTTGTTGGCCGCCTGGACAGCACGCGACACGGGAAGCCTGGGATCAGCGACCACGTCGTAAGCGACGTTTCGCAGCAGAACGCGATTTCCTTTGCGCTCCCATTTCACCACCCGGTTGCCGGCAGCCTGGCCTCCATAACCGGCGCCCAGCGTGGTCCTCGCAATCTGGCTCACCCAGAGAAACTCTTTTGCGAGTTGGCTCTTTGGGATTTCGTAGTAAACCTTCTCTTTGACCGTGTGAATAGTGAAGATGCCTTCGTCTGACTTGGCTTCTTTTGTGATCACACGATCATATGGTTTTGGCTCAGGTGGTTGATCCGGACGGCCAAAGGGCCGTTCCTGGCCTGTGCCGCCGCCGGCGGGCGGTGTCTGCGGATCCTGAGGCGAGTTATTAGCCTCTGATCGAGGCGCCAGGAGAAACACGGAAATAATTAGCGAGATAGCAAGTATAGAGACAGGGAGATACCGGGATCGCATTTGCATGCGTTAGCTCCTTCCGAAATGGCGTTGAGTTGTTTGAAACAAAAACCGAAGTACAGGGCGCGTCAGATGTTATGACAAAGATACCAGGAACACAAAACTCTGCGGTTCTCTGCGTATCTCTGCGTGCTCTGCGTGCTCTGCGTTAAGGCGAATCATTCAACGCAGAGAACACAGAGGGCCGCAGAGATTGCTTAGATCTTGCGACTGACGAACGTTCCGCTATTTCTGTTTTCGCGAGGTGCGTTAGTTGTGACGGTAGGCGCGGGAGCGCTGCGATCGGTTAACAACGGCAAGGGATTGATCGCGCCCGTCATTGTGTAAATACCGAAATGCAGGTGCGGCGGCGTGCCTTGTGCGTTACCGGTCGTGCCAACATAACCCAGCACGGTGCGAGTAGTAACCCAATCGCCTACTTCGATTCCGCGCGCGTAAGAGTCGAGATGCGCGTAGTAGTAGATGCGACCACCCGAGCCTATTACTGAAACTGTTTGCCCACCGAGATTGTTCTCGCCAATCTTGTAGATAATGCCTCGGGTGGCGGAGAGGATCGGAGTTCCGCGTCGTGCGAAGATGTCCTGACCTTCGTGACGGCGACCGTCGCCGCGCGGCGCAGCCCACGTGTCGGCTATTGCCCGCTTCGACACGTCTTCCAATGGCATGGCGAGTTTAGTGTCAGGATCCTGGGTGTAGAGCTTAGCGACGCGGGCGTAAAAGCGCAGGGTGTCTGAGGCGCCTGTGATTACCAGTAAGAACAAGAGCACCGCGAACAACGCAAAGACTTTCGATAATCGCCATAACCACCGCATGCCAGTTAAACGACGATTTCTCGTTTCTGGTTCCGTAATTGCGCCCGTGCGCCGGAAGATCCTATTATCAGCCTTCATGCACACAGAGAGTAGCTACCCCTTTTTCTTAAAGGACTTTCGCGCCACTGTCATGGATGCAACGGGGCGGTTGCGGGAAATATCTTCGGCCGCAAGCCGGCAGAAGAGTTCGCGGGACGACTGGTCGCCAATCGAGATTCTTGGCCATTTAATCGACTCAGCGGCGAACAATCACCAAAGATTTGTGCGGGCGCAGTTCACCGATGACCTCGTGTTTCCGGGCTATGAACAAGAGGAGTGGGTGAGCTCGCAAAAGTATGCGGATGAATCATGGACTGACCTGATTCAGCTCTGGAGTTCATACAACCTGCACATTCATCATCTTGCTTCGGTTATACCCGAGACAATTCGGACGAAACCGCGAGCGACTCATAACCTCGATGAGATCGCGTTCAACCTCGTGGATAAGAGCAAAGCAACGACGCTCGAATATTTCATTCGCGACTACGTGGACCACCTGCGACATCATCTCGACCAAATCTTTACAGAACAGAAACAGCATTGAACAGGAGCTTCCAATGGAGTTGACATACGAACAACTGAGACACAAAACACTTGCCGAGCTGCGCGACATGGCAAAGGGTATTGAGCACGAAGCAGTGCAGGGCCACACGCAGATGAACAAAGAGCACCTGGTGGGGGCATTGGCGAAGGCTCTGGGCATTCAACACGAGCATCACTCGGTCATCGGCATCGACAAATCGTCCATCAAGTCGCGCATTCGTGAATTGAAGACGCAACGCGAAGCAGCCATCGCCGCCCACGATCGCGCGCAACTCAAAGTCGTGCGCCGCACTATTCACCGTTTGAAGCGACGGATTCACAAAGCAACAGTTTAGAAGCCGCGGATTCACACAAAAACCGCGGATCAAAAAGAGTCTTCCTTATCCGCGTCATCCGCGTTAATCTGTGGCTAAAATTACCAAAAAGCGAGGCAGCCCATGAAAAAGGCTATCAATCTGAGCGTGAATGGTGTCTCTCATACCGATGAGGTCGAGCCACGCATGCTACTCGTCCACTATTTGCGCGACGTTCTGGACCTGACCGGCACGCACGTCGGCTGCGAAACATCGCTTTGCGGCGCGTGTACCGTGATGCTCGACGGCCAGGCGGTCAAGTCGTGCACAGTCTTCGCCGTTCAGGCCGACGGCTCGCAGGTCACAACCATCGAGGGCTTCGCGAAGAATGGTGAGCTTCATCCGGTGCAGGAAGGCTTCTGGGAGAAGCACGGTTTGCAGTGCGGCTATTGCACGCCCGGCATGATCGTCACCGCGGCGCAGTTGCTCGACCGCAACGCGGCGCCTTCGAGAGAAGAGATTTGTCACGGCCTGGAAGGCAATTTGTGCCGCTGCACCGGCTACCAGCACATCATCGAAGCGGTCCAATACGCGGCGAAGAAAGCGGGGCAATCATGACAAATTACGTGGGCCAACGCGTCAAGCGCACCGAAGATCCTCGTCTGATCAAGGGCCTCGCGCACTACGTCGACGACATTTCCCTGCCCGGTACACTGCACGTCGCCTTTGTGCGTTCATACTTCGCGCACGCGAAGATCAACGGCATCGACACGAGCGCCGCGGAGTCTGCTCCCGGTGTCGTCGCGGTCTACACGGGCAAGGAGGTGGCCGACAAGATTGGACCAGTACCCTGCGCGGGAGCGTTGCCGGATCTGAAAGTTCCGGACCATCGCGTCCTCGCAACTAACAAAGTTTACTTCCTGGGCCATCCGGTTGCGGTCGTTGTTGCCACCGATCGCTATACAGCTCGCGATGCCGCCGATCTCATCATCGTAGACTACGAAGAGCTGCCGGTTGTTACCGACGTTGAGCAAGCAGCCGCGGGTGGCCCAGTCATTCACGACGCCTTCAGCGACAACATCGCTTATCGACTGACTTCCGGTGAAGGTGACATTGATGCTGCATTTTCAGCGGCGGATCGCACCGTCAAACAACGCATACTCCACAAGCGATTGGCGCCAATCGCGATGGAGCCGCGCGGCGTGCTCGCTCGTTATTTCCCCGGCGAGGAAGAGTTGACGCTCTGGTCCTCGACACAGATCCCGCACCTGATGCGCACGCAAGTTGCGCTCATGATCGGCATGCCCGAAAACAAGTTGCGCGTGATTACTCCTGAGGTTGGCGGTGGCTTCGGATCGAAACTGAACGTCTACGCCGAAGAAGCCCTCCTCGGATGGATCTCGATGCAACTCGGCAAACCGGTCAAGTGGATCGAAACGCGACGAGAGAATATTCAGGCCACGATTCACGGCCGCGGCCAGGTCGGCGATATCGAAGTCGCATTCAAGAATGATGGGACATTGACCGGCCTGCGCTACAGCGTCTTCGCCGATCTCGGCGCTTATCATCAACTGCTGACGCCCGCGATCCCGACGTTGACCGGCTTGATGCTCTCCGGCGCTTACAAGATCCCGGCGATCCAGATGAACATCACCGCGTGCTTCACAAACAAGATGGCCACCGACGCGTATCGTGGCGCCGGCCGGCCTGAGGCGACGTACGTCGTCGAACGCGCGCTCGATCTTGTGGCGGCTGAGCTCGGTATGGACGCAGCGGAAGTTCGTCGTAAAAACTTTCCGGCGCCGACTGAGTTTCCCTTCCACACTGCGACGGGGCTCGATTACGACAGTGGTGACTACGAAGCCGCACTCAATAAAGCACAGCAGATCGCCGGGTACGCCGATCTTCGTGAGAAGCAAAGGAAGGCGCGCGACGAAGGTCGCTTGATCGGCATCGGCATTTCAACTTACGTCGAGATTTGCGCGCTTGGTCCATCTCAGGCGATGCCCGCCGGTGGTTGGGAGAGTGCGACTGTTCGCATCGAACCAACCGGCAAAGTGACGATCCTGACCGGCGCATCACCGCACGGCCAGGGACAGGAAACATCCTTCGCGCAAATCGCCGCGGATGAGTTGGGCGTTCATATCAACGACATTACGGTTATTCACGGCGACACGGGCGTGGTCCAATACGGCATCGGCACGTTTGGTAGTCGCGCGACCGCGGTCGGCGGGACGGCCGTGTTCGTCGCGATTCAAAAACTTAAGGAGAAGGCTCACAAGATCGCCACGCACATCTTGAAGGCAGATGCCTCGCGCGTCGCTTTCGAAGGCGGGAAGTTTTCACGCCAGGCAGCGGCAGCGAGTGCAGCCGGGTCTTCGGAACCGGTGGTGCCGGTTGGCCAGGCTCCGGCCGGTGCACTGCCGGACCCGGACACCGAGGGTAAGTCGAGTCTGACGTTGCAGGAGATCGCGCTCGAGGCGCACATCGCAAAGAACCTGCCGCCAGACACTGAGCCAGGGCTTTCGGCAACTTACTTTTTCGAACCTAAGAACTTCACGTTCCCGTTCGGCACGCACATCGCCGTTGTCGAAGTGGATCGCGAAACCGGCGACATCGACTTCCTTCGTTACATTGCGGTTGATGACTGCGGCCGAGTGATTAATCCGATGCTCGTTGACGGCCAGGTTCATGGCGGCATCGTGCAGTCGATCGGACAGGCGATGTACGAGGAAGTGGTTTACGACGAACAGGGACAGTTAATCACGGGCACCTTGATGGACTATGCCGTTCCGCGTGCGTCACACATTCCGGATTTCGAACTCGATCGCACTGAGACTCCGTCGCCCGTGAATCCGCTCGGTGTTAAAGGCGTGGGCGAAGCCGGAACGATCGGTGCGACACCCGCGATCGTCGGCGCCATTGTCGATGCGCTCGCGCCGTTTGGAGTGCGGCATCTCGATATGCCGATCAAACCTGAGAACGTGTGGCGGATCATTAATGGCCACTGACTGGAGAAGGAGTAAACGATGATTCCTACACAATTTGATTACCAGGCTCCTGATACTCTCGAAGAGGCAGTGGCGTTGCTGGCGAGCGATCTCGACGGCGCGAAAGTGCTGGCGGGCGGTCACAGTCTCATCCCGGCGATGAAGTTGCGCCTTGCACAACCGCAGTTGCTTGTCGATATCGCGCGCATCAAATCGCTCTCATACATTCGCGAAGAGGGCGATCAGATTTTGATTGGGGCGACGACGACTCACTACCAGTTAGAGTCCTCTGACCTGTTGAAAACAATCTGCCCGCTCTTGCCCGAATGCGCCGCGAGTATCGGCGACGTGCAAGTGCGTAACAAAGGAACGATTGGCGGCAGTGTCGCGCACTCCGATCCGGCTGGTGACTGGCCGGCGGCGGTGCTTGCGCTCGACGCCGATCTTGTTTTAGTTGGGACAAGCGGTGAGCGAACTGTTAAAGCCGAGAACTTCTTCGTCCATCTACTGACAACTGATCTCCAACCCGGCGAGATATTGCGCGAGATTCGTATTAAGAAGCCCAGCGGAAGGTTCGGTCACGCATATCAAAAGGTGAAGCATCCTGCGTCGGGGTTTGCAGTCGTCGGAATTGCTGTGCACCTGGCGCTCAATGACGATGGCTCATGCAAGTCCGCCGGAATCGGCGTAACCGGTGTGGGAGTGAAAGCGTATCGCGCAAAAGCCGTTGAAGCCGCGTTGACTGGATCGAACCTCGACGACAACACAATCGCAAACGCGGCCACACATGTCTGCGACGGCATCGATCCCGGCACGGATCTTTACGCCTCGAGCGATTATCGTCGGCACCTCGCGCAGGTACACACGCGCCGCGCAATTCAGGCCGCGAATTCACGCAGATAAACGCGGATCAGATCCGCGTTTATCCGCGTTATCTGCGGCTAAAAATTACTCGGATTGGCGGCGCGCCTTCGCGATGAAATCCTCGATGTCGCTGATCTTGCGTGGCAGCGCTTCGCTCATCCAGCGCACGCCATCCGCCGTGACGAGCATATCGTCTTCAATCCTGACGCCGATGCCTTTGTATTTTTCAAACGCAGGCCTCACCGCAGTCTTGAACTTTTCCCAGTCTTCTGTTTTCCAACCAAACGGCATCTGGTCCAACGCGTCGGGCCGGATATAAATGCCTGGCTCGTTAGTAAATACCGATCCCGCCGCCATCGGTCTGCCGCCGCCAACGTCGTGAACGTTCATGCCCAGCCAATGTGACGTTCCGTGCATAAACCATACGCGATGCTGCATGGAATTTTTGTCGGTGATGAGTCCCAGTTTCAGAAGCCCATCTTTAACGACTTCCGTGCCCGCGCGATTTACGTCTGAAAGAGTCGCGCCCGGCTTCGTTGCTTTTGCGACTGCTTCCTGCGCGTCGTAAACGATCTGATAGACCGCGGCTTGCAACGGCGTGAACTTTCCATTCACTGGAAACGTGCGCGTGATATCCGCAGTGTAGTGATCGTACTCAGCGCCGACGTCCATCAACAGAAGCTCGCCTTGCTTCACTGATCCCTGCGACTCGATGTAATGAAGCGTCGTTGCATTTGGACCACAACCGACGATGTCCGGATAGCCCCAGTTATCAGCATTGCGGAGTTTCATCGTGTAGGCCATCACCGCATCCACTTCGTATTCCCACTTGGCGGTACTGGCCATTGCCCACGCGCGCTGATGCGCTTCGATGCTGATATCGATGGCGTGTTGCAGTACACGCAACTCCATCGGCGACTTCGCCAGACGCAGCTCGGTAAAGATGGGCCAGGCATTCTTAACGCTAAAACCCGACGCGGTGCTCGCCCAATCGGAAGCAAAGCGTTGCTCCTGTTTGTATTCACGACTCTCCCCCTGCCCGGGAACAAGCATGTACACGCCGGCTTCTCCCTTTGCAGCCGCATCGAACAAAGCCGTGTAACCATGATCGTTCGTCAAAGGCATATCAGCCGGCAGGTCAGACATGAGGATGTTTTCCGCTTTTGGTCGATAAGGCTGGCGGTTCTTAATAGCCTTGATAAAAGGGTCAAACTCCCTGAAATCCCAGATCTCTCTGATGCCGGAAAGCTGGTTCGCTTCTTCCGCGCTGTACATGTGACCAGTCCAAGTTTCCGCCGCGGGATTCCGGCGCGGCATGAAGAGGATTTCACGCAATTTAGTATTACCGGGCAGCAGGACGAGCGTCGCGCCTTTTTGTTTCAGATGCGTCAGGTAGTAAAGGTTGTTCTCCTGGCGATAAGGATAGTCTACGTCGTTTGCGTAAACTCTCGGCTCACTGCTGAAAAGGATCACGAACGACTGCGGGCCGACGCTTTTTGCTACGCGCTCGCGTCGCTGGATTAACTCTGCGACTCTCTCTTTGTCGTCAAAAACGGGCGCAGGTGGTGTAAGCCTGATGTTCGACGGAACGGGTGTTTCGCTCGTAGCTCGCACCGCAACTCCGAACGGGCTCAGCAGCGCCGCGCATACACAAACAGCGAACAGAGCAAACGCGACACGAATGCTAATTGACTTCGTCATTTAAGTTCTCCTTCTTTAGCCACTAAAAAGCACAAAAGCTTTTGTATCTTTGTGTCTTTGTGTCCTGTGCCTTTTTGTGGCTCTATTGCGGTGATGGCGCCGGCACTTCACGACGACGCTTTGGTCGCGGCGGATTGAGGATCTGCCGTTTACCGTCCGGCGTAATCATGACTGTCATGCCATCCGGCCTGGTAATGATCTGTGAACCATCAGGAAGTTTGCGGACCACGACACCGCCGGGCATGACTCTCACGCCGGGCCGGCGCGGCCTGTTTGGTTCGTCAGAGTCCGGTGGTTCCGGTATGTCAGGCGGATTAACGCGCACGTCTCCCACGCCGTGTCCTTGACCTTCAGCGCGTGGCGCCTCTTGCCGCGCTCGCTCCGGCGTCTTTTTCGTTTCTTCACGCGGACTCTTTTTCGGAACAGCTACCGGCGCCTCTTCAACTTTTGTCTCACGTGACGGAGTAGCGCTGCTTTCGGGAGTCGGTGTAGTGACTGGTCCACCAATCGGACTCGGCGTCTCGGCTGCGACTTGGGCCATCGAGTTGCTATGTTTTTGCAGCGCGTAAAATCCGAAGACTCCGCACACAACCAACAGCAACACTCCCGCCGCGATCGCGATCGGAAACACGCGCATTCCCGGACCACTGCCGCGCGGACGAACGACGGTCGTCTCGCCTGTTGGCGTGACCGTCGCTTGTCGAGGAACTGTCTGCGTCGGGATCGCGACAGTTTTTGGCGGTGGCGGGAACAGAACCGTCTGCGCTTCACCGCGCTCGACCACAGTTGAAGCCTGCTCGGCGCCATGAAGCGCCTTGCGCATGTCAGCCGCGGTCGCATAGCGCTGCTCGCGGTTTTGCGCCATCGCCTTCTCGAGCACTCCGTCTATCTGCGGTGCAATCGCTGGGTTTGCTTCACTCGCCTTCAGGAGTGGATCCGGTTGGCCATTGACGATCGCTGCCGCACGCGTCAAAGCATCAGGTGGTTTCACCCCGGTCAGCAAGTGATACAACGTCGCGCCCAGTGAATAGAGATCGCTGCGCGAGTCAGTTCCCAATGCCTGAATCTGTTCGAGCGGCGCGTAGTTTGGCGTGTAACCAAAAATGCTGGCGGCAGTCGTTACGCGCGAGATCTCGCCGGCCTGACCTTTAGCCAGTCCAAAGTCGAGCAGGATGATCTGACCGCGCGCAGTTAGTTTTAGATTTTGCGGTTTGATGTCGCGATGAACGATCTGCGGATCTTGTGTGTGAAGATAATCGAGCGCATCGAGCAGTTGGTCCGCCCACGTCAAAACCTGGTTTGCCGGAAACGCAGTTCGCTTGCGTGCCATCATCTCCGACAAATCGTCGCCGGGAATGAACTGCATCACGAGAAACTGCCCGTCGTCTTCAGAAAAATGGTCGCTGACGCGCGGCAACGCGGGATGGTGAAGACGAGCTAATAATCGCGCTTCGCGCTCAAATTGTTTGCGCAGGCGTTCTTCCGAAAAAAGCGTTTCTTTTAGCGCAACAGTGGTATCGAGGCGCTGATCCACCGCCTCGTAGACGGCTCCCATGCCGCCCTGGCCGAGCTGGCGCACGATTCGATACCGGCCTTGTAGTATTTTTTCTGGCGTCAGCATCAGCTGCGATTATACACGAGCCGTGTAATCCGTGTTTATCTGTGGCAAGATACACGCGTGAGCAAAATCCCCCGAGACGCGAAAGTGATCGATGTTGGACCACCGCGCAGGCGCCGCTGGAAGATCTGGCTTATTATCGCCGCTGCCCTGCTGCTCCTGTCGTTTTCACGCATTCTTTCGATTTACCTGTCCGCGTTGTGGTTCGACTCGCTCGGGTACTCGTCAGTCTACTGGTACATCCTCAAACTCAAACTCGCACTGTTCGCAGGCTCCGCGGTACTCACTGCCCTTTTACTGAGCGCAACGTTTCTGCTCTTCCAACGACTCTTCGGCGCTCTCGCATTCGAAAACCGAACCATCATTCTCAACAACCAACCGTTTCAATTTTCGCCCGCGAAATTTATTCGCCCACTCGGTTGGGTAGTCTCCGGATTGTTTGGTCTGATCTACGGTTTCAACATAAAAGAACACTGGCGCCAGTTTGCGCTTTTCCGGAATCAGCCCGCGTCAACGAGCTACGATCCGATCTTCGGCAAGTCACTCAGCTTCTATCTCTTCTCGTTGCCTTTCTACGACTTGCTCAGTTCCTGGTTGTTCGGCGTAACGTTCATCATCCTGTGCGCCGCGGTTGCTTACTCGTTGTTGGGCCTGCCGCAAACGGTGCTGAAGCCGAGCGTGCGCTGGTCGTCGGGAGCTGCCTTCAGAGGTGTCTGTTGTGCGCTCGCACTGTTTTTGCTGGTGCTGAGCTGGCGCACGTACCTCTCGCGCTTCCCTTTCCTCTGGGAGGATCACTCAACATTCACCGGAGTCACTTACACCGAGGCACACTACACGCTGCCGGCACTACTGATCGTCTGTATTGTGCTGATTGTTGCGGCAATCATCCTGCTGGTGAATGCATTCGCGCTGCGACGCTTTAGCCTCCTGCTGATCGCTATCGCACTGCCCGTCGCAACCTACGTGGTGGCCGTTGTACTGATTCCTTCTTACATCCAGAGTTTTATCGTCAAACCAAACGAGCTCGATCGCGAGACGCCCTATATCACCTACAACCTTGAATGGACGCGAAAAGGTTTTGGGTTGGATCAGATCGAATGACCTGCCGAACAACCGCGAGAGTCTCGACAACATTCGTCTCTGGGACTGGCGCGCACTCCAGGACACGCTGCGCCAAATACAAGCCATTCGCACTTATTACGATTTCCCCGATGTCGATGTCGATCGTTACGTTGTCGGCGGCCAGACGCGCCAGATGATGATCGCGCCGCGCGAGCTCAACGACGCCAAGCTTCCGTCTTTGAACAACTGGGTCAATGAACGGCTGACCTACACGCACGGCTACGGTGTGACAATGAACACCGCGAACGGTTTCACACCGGAAGGCCTGCCGCAGTTTGTGTTGTCAAACATGCCGGTTGAAGCGGCCGCCGGCGACATCAAGGTGACTCGCCCCGAGATCTACTACGGCGAGCTCACGGATCGCTACGTTTATGTGAAAACGCAGCAGAACGAGTTTGACTATCCGCAAGGAGACACAAACGCGACCACTACTTACCAGGGAACCGGAGGCATTCGCATCGGCAATCGCTTGCGTCGCATGATGCTGGCGTGGGCCATCGGAGATCTTTCAAAGCTGCCGTTTTCGAATGCTGTGACCAGCGATAGTCACGTCCTCATTAATCGAAACATTCGCGATATCGTGAATGGTGTGGCGCCGTTTCTGACTTATGACAAAGATGCTTACGTCGTCGTCTCGAATGAGGGACGGCTTTTCTGGATAATCGATGGCTTCACCGAGTCGGATTATTTTCCTTACTCAAGACATCATGACGTTGCCGGCAACTCGCTCAACTACATTCGCAACAGCGTCAAGGTCGTAATCGACGCGTACAACGGGACCGCTAACTTCTACGTGTTCGACAACAAGGATCCGATCATCGCGGCCTACCAGCACGTATTTCCGAATCTGTTTAAGGACGCGAGTCAGATGCCGGCGGATCTGCGAGCGCACGTTCGCTATCCGGAAACGTTAGTGCGCGCGCAGGGTGAAGTTTACGGTCTTTATCACACGCAGAATCCGAAAGTCTTTTTCCAGCGCGAGGACGTCTGGAGTGTCGCGCAACAGATCACCGTTGACGATGAGGGTAAGAAACAGAGTGAACCGATCGATCCTTATTACGTCCTGATGCAGTTGCCGGGTGAGCAACAGAAAAATGAGTTTGTATTTATTCTGCCGTTCACGCCCGCTAGTCGAAACAACATGATCGGCTGGATGGCCGGCCGCAGTGATGGCGAGCACTACGGCAAGCTGCTCGTTTACAACTTCCCGAAATCAAGACTGATCGATGGCCCAGTTCAGATTGAAGCTCGTATAGATCAGAACGCTCAGCTTTCCGGACAGTTCACGCTCTGGAATCAGCAAGGTTCGCGTGTCATACGCGGGCATTTGCTGGTGATCCCGATCGGACGTTCACTGATGTTTGTTGAGCCTGTGTATCTACAGGCGCAGCGCAGTCCGATGCCGGAGTTGCGGTTGGTTGTATTGGCGACGCAGGAAAAACTGGGTTACGGGCAATCGTTTACGGAAGCGATGAATAGTTTGTTTGGTGAAGCGGCAGCGAAAGCTGCTGCTCCTCAGGAAGCGAGTCCTGGCCCATCACAGCCAACACCGTCGGCGACACCTGCTCAGGATTTACAACAATTGGTGAACAGAGCTATTCAGGAATTTGAGGACTACCAGCGCCTCACGTCACAAGGAAAACTTGGCGAAGCGGGTCAGAAACTCGAACAACACAAACGCACTCTGGAAGAGATCAAGCGACTGGCCAAACCGTAACACGGATGACGCGGATTTAAAAACGCGGATTAGATCCGCGTGTATCAGCGTAAATTCGCGGCGATTTTTTCCTGGAGTTTTTTAGCCTTCGCGACCGTGTCCTTGTACTCGGCGATGTATTTCGGATCGGGAGTCAACGTCAATATCGCTTCGATCTGCTTCTTCGCGTCCGCATCACGGTTGGCGGTCTCATAAGCTTCCGCGAGGTAATAGCGCGTTACCGTGTTGTTTGGATTCAGTTTTACTCCCTTTTCCAGGTACTCAATCGCCTTCGGGACGTCACCGCCAAGGACCCTCGGCGCACCTAGATAAAGGCGTCCTAAACCGATATAAACGCTGTAACCCTGATAACCCTCGTCCAGCTTCAAAACTGTCTCCATCTCGGTCTTGATGTCGTTGAAACTGGAGAGATTTGAGAGTGTGCTATGTGCCGCGGTGCCGCCATAGTTTGCGCCCAGCCAGAAGTGGCCATCGGGCTTGGTTGGTTGTAATGCGGCCGCCGCTTTGCCGGCGTCAGTGCCTTCGCGAAACATGTTGTCGCGTTCGGTGTCGTTGTCAGTGCGGTCGGCAACGTAGAAGGCCGCCCGCGACAATTTCCACGCCGCCTCATAGTTGCCGTAGTCGGCTGCGTGAGCCTGGCGTAGGGTCGTAACTGCCAGTCGCGCCTTGTTCATGTCCTCACGGCCCTCATAAAGCGGCTCTGCCTCGGCCATTTTGTCAGTGGCCATTTTCGCATCCGCTCCCCCGGTGCTCGACGGCGTATCAGGCGATCGATGACAAGCCAGCCCGCCTAAAATTACTGAAATCAGTGCGGAAACGAACATTAGAGAGCGCAGAAATTCTCGGTTTTTTCTAAGATTTATCATCAAATGTCCTCTGATTGTCTAGTGTCGCTATACAGTTTGTAATACTTTTGCGTTCCGGCTAACCAAAACCGCTTCCATGCGGTATAGTGGCTCGCGTGGCGGGGGCAGCATTCTACGATCTTGAGGGCACTTTAGTAAGCACAAATCTGGTGCACACCCTCTCGTTCTACGCACGGCGCCAGCAGGGCTTAATGGAAAGTTTCAAGAAGAGTGCGACAACGGTTTTGAGCCTGCCGCTGTTTGCGGTGACGGACCAGTACAGCCGCAAGGTCTTCAACGACCTCTATTTCAAGCGCTACAAAGGACAATCCGAGGATCGGCTCCGCTATTTCGCGAACGATTTATTCGAGGAGGTCATCAAGCCGGCGGTATTTCCGGGGACTTACGAGCTGATCGACAAATCGCGAAAGTTAGGTTTGCGGCAAGTGGTGATAACCGGCGCCCTCGACTTGTCGGTCAAGCCGTTGATGGACCACCTGGGAATTACCGAGTACGTGACCAATCGTCTCGAGTTTGTTAATGGCGTGGCGACCGGACGCTTGT
>Ga0207711_10002624_pt1 | contig 15927 bp, 12 predicted proteins | sample KBSS34metaG_FD_184401 | JGI IMG/M metagenome (GOLD analysis project Ga0207711, IMG submission 184401) | Switchgrass rhizosphere microbial communities from Kellogg Biological Station, Michigan, USA - KBS S3-4 metaG (SPAdes) (version 2) | ecosystem: Host-associated > Plants > Roots > Rhizosphere...
TCGAGTTGATGTCGGTCACGACGACGCGCCCGGCGCGGCCGACGCGCTGCGCGAGCCCGATCGCGAGATCGCCGCTGCCTGCCCCGACATCGAGCGCCGCCTGACCTGCGAGCAAACCCGTCTTCGCGATCGTGAAGCGCTTCCATAGCCGGTGTAGCCCGGCGGACATCACGTCGTTCATGAGGTCGTAGCGCGAGGCGACGGAGTCGAACACGCCGCGTACGCGGAGTCTCTTCTCGCCCCAGGGCACGCGCTCAAAGCCGAAGTCCGCCTCGCGGGCTTCGCGGTCGTCGGGATGCATGGGCGCAGAGTATAGGCGATGGGCGAGGCGCGAGGCGCCGCGCGGCCCGAAGCGGCTTTCTACGCCTGCGAGCAAAGCGGTGATTGCGCCGCGGCGCCGTCAATACGTGAAGTAGTAGCGAAGCGAGACGTGATCTTCGGGCACCCAGCCGTCGCCCTCGAACCTCGGCCGGAAGTGGCTTTCGGTCACGTATCGTTTGAGGCGGTGGACAATTTCGTCCGGCGTCTGCGGCGATTTGTCGGTCACGTCGAATCGAGTGCTCTTGCCGGCGTCGTTCAGAGTGATCGCAACATCGATGTATCCGCGGTAAGCAGCCGTCTGGTCGGCGCCGACGAAGCCGCCGGCGAACGTCGGCAACACCGTCGGCGAAGTCGGGGACAAGAACCTCCGCAGCTCGTCCGGCGTCGCGCCGCCGCGCTCGAGCAGCAGCCGCGCATTGCGGTAGGTCGCGAACGCGAGCTCGCGTTGGTCGAACAACAGGTGCCAATCGCCGAGCTCGAGCTGCTCGGCCGCAATCTCGCTTTCGGGCCGCCCGGCGTTCACGCTGAATCGCATCCGGCGCCAGTAGCTCTCGACACCGCGCTCATGCAGCGCGCTGCGGATGCCCTCCTGGTACCTCGGCTTGCCGAGCCTGCTGCTCGTCTGGGCCGCGAGCGGCGAGAGCTTGCCGACGTTCTGCGCCTCGATGTAATAGCTGCGCACGAGCCCGATCTCGACGTCGTTGAGGGTCGGCCCGTCGGCGCTGCGGTGCCGCACCACTGAACGAATGGCTTGCGCGTAGTTGTCGCGCGCCCCGTCCAGCGTGGTCAACGCGGTTTCTTCGGGCGACTCGCGGTGCGGGGCGAGGCCGTTGACGTTCAGCGACACCGTGAGCTCTTGCTGCGACGGATCGTTCAAGAACCGCTCGACGGTCCCGACGTGCCGGTTCGCGAGCTCGTAGTAGATGTCCGCGACTCGCGCGTCGCTCGGGTTTTTCTGCGCGAGCTCGAGCAGCTGGTCTTCCGTTTGGTCGACGACGCTTTCGTCGTGCAGCGCATCGCGGCTCGCGAGCGCACGCTCGACCATCGGCAACTGGTCGAGAGAGTAGAGCCCTTCGTTGTAGCGGATGATCTGCCTCGCCCTCTCGAGCACCGGGATTGCAAGGATGTGATCGCCGCGCTGCTGATACAGGACTGCTAGCGACAAGAGCTCGCTCGCGAGGTCCTTCGAATATTTCCCGTTGGCCTGCTCCTCGGTTTGGATCGCGTCGAGCTGCTCGGTGACGGCTTTGTCGAGCTGCGCACGATCGGCCTTTTGCGGCTCCGCACGAGCGAGTGCGGGCGCGCGCTCCACGACGACGGGCACGGCACCGGCAGGCAGCGCCGGAGCGAACTCGAGGTGCGAGAGATCGAGCGGCGGAGGCGGCGGCGGGTAAGCGGCGGCGTCGCGGCCCACCGTGACGAGCATGATGATGCCCGCGATGGCCGCCAGTGCGGTTGCGCGTCGCACGCGACGAGTCATGGCAATGAGTCCATGCTACGACCGCGAACGTTCACGCGCCAGATTTCCGCGGTGACGCGTGGATGAAGGAGCCGTGCCGCAGCTGCCCCGAGAAGACCAAGGACGGGGTTGCTCAGGCGGGTTTGCGCCAGCCCGTGCAGCCTAGGGTGATACCCCGCCATCCCGACTTGTGCTCGTACGGCACTATGGCGTGACGATCGAACGGAGACGCTCGCAGCAATTTATCCATGCGCGCTGGCGTCGTATAGGTCGGCGAGAAGTAGCGATTTACCAGCTCGCGCACGCGCGCGGGGAGCACGGGGAAGCTCTTGTTCAACGCGCGCCGCACGAAGGACGCTCGAGCGTGCTCGGGCACGTGGACGCGCGAGCGCGCGTCAACAACCGTGAAGAACGCCACTCCGCCCGGCCGTAACAGCGCGTGCAGGCGGTGCAAGAACGCGGCGTCCGCCGGAACATATAGACCGACTACGCCGATGCAATAGATCAGATCGAACGTCGCCTCGGTCAATGCTTGGCTATGGATGTCGCCGACCAAGTACTCGATCGACCCGACCGTGATCTTGTCGGCGAAAATCGGGTTGCGCGCCTGCTCGATCATGTGCTCGGACAGATCGATGGCGACGAGGCGCTCGACGTTTCTCAACAGATTGAAGTGCCGTCCCGTACCGCAACCCAAGTCGAGCGCGACGATGGGTCGGCCGAATGAGGAGGAGAGCTGTTCGACCATCGTGCCGTAGTGACGATAGGACCCGCTTGCGTCCGCGACGACCTGCGCGTCCATGTGGTCACGATAGGTTCGCGCCCAGTCAGCATCGAACTCCTGGCGTAGTCGCTCGAGTTGCCGCGCTGCGTTCATTTGTATTTGCTTTCCTTTGCCAATACGTATCGCGCGAGCAGTGTTCCGCTCCGTCGTTCCACGGTCAAGGGTGAGCGATGACAACCGAGCACCCCTACATAATCCGTTGCGCAGGGGTGCCGTTCGAGAGCACGGGCCGGCCGCTCCGACGAGGCGCAAGGAATATTGCTAGACTGTCGGCGGTAACTCAATGACCGCGTCTGCCAGAGCGGGGACGCGTGCGCGGAATGCAGAACGCTAACGAATCGTCCAGCGCTACTCACTCTGCTGCACCTCTCGAGGCTCACGCGCCGAGCTCGGTGCACGCCACCAAATCAGCCCCTATGCCGCAGCACCGCTTCTCGCAATGGGCTTTCTGTAAAGGCCCGCGCGCATAGGCGTCAACCGCCGACGCGACAATTATGTCGACTTCGAGACTGCTCAGCCGCAGTTACGCTGCCGGTACCTTGGCCGGTGTCTTCGGATGCGCGTTGTTGTTCGCGCTGGCGTGGCGAGTCATCGATCACTTGCCCCAGTACGACGAGCTGTACCATTTCTTGGCCGCACGCGGCATCCGCGACCATGGGATGCCGGTAATCGCCGACGGAATCTACGATCGAGCCGAGCTATTCACTTGGCTGGTCGCAATTGCGATCAAGACTCTCGGTGATTCTTTGGTGGCTGCTCGCATTCCGTCGCTGCTGGCGTCGGCCGGACTGCTGATGCTCATGACCATTTGGGTTACGCGCCGCGTCGATCTGCTCGCCGGCGTTACGGCAGCAATCGTGCTCTGCCTTCTGCCGGCAACTCTCGATCTCGCCGTGTTCATACGTTTTTATTCGCTTCACGCGCTGCTCGTCATGGGTATGGCGATCGCACTGTACGAAGCGGCTGCGCCCGAGCGCACATCGCGGCAACGAATCTCGCTCGGTGTTTTGGCCGCCGCGCTACTGCTCCTTGCGATGCACTTTCAGGTCACGACGCTCATCGCGTTCGCGGCGGTTGCGGCTGGCGTGGGTGCCGTCTTGCCGCGCGAGTACTGGGGAATCGCTCTGAGCTTCGTCAGGCGCCATCTGATTTGGACGACGGCCGTTGCAGTAATTGCCGTCGTTGGTGGAGCGTTTGCGTCGATCAAATTGGGGCTGCTCAACGACTTCCTCACGGCTCCGCTATGGGCCTCGCCGTCGACCAGACGTCCGCAGTACTACCTGTTCGAGCTCGCGCGCGACGTGCCGCTGCTTTGGCCGCTGTCGCCGGTCGCCTTTCTCGTTGCCGTGATTTTCGGGAACCGCCGATTGACGATCTTTTGCGTTGTCGTGCTCCTGTTCGCGCTGGCGGTGCACTCCATAGCCGCTGCAAAGTTCATGCGCTATGTCTACTACGCGCTGCCGTTCTTGTGCGTGATATGGGGCTGCGCCATGTCGGGGATGTATTCAGGTCTAACACGGATCGCGATGCGCTCGCCGGAGCTCGGCAATAGGAACGTGGCGACCTTGGCTCTGCTCGTCGCTGCGGTCGTGCTGGCTTTGTCGCAAGAAGGCCAAACCGTCGCTCGACTCGTCGCCGGTAAGCTGACTACGGACCCAAAGGCGATTTACGAGGGCGAGACCGATTGGGGTCCCGCGGTACCGACGCTGCGACCGCTCCTGTCGTCCGCCGATCGAGTGGTTACGTCGAACGCGATGAAGGCGTTGTACTACTTTGGCCGATACGACTACGACTTGAACGCGACCATCGTGCCCGAGACTCTGAGCGGCGACGAATTCGGGGTCGACGAGCGCACGGGCAGGCATGCGATCAGCACGGCGCGATCGACTGCGCAGGTTCTCGGCATGCCGGGCAAGACGATGGTGATTCTCGAGGAAATGAGACTCGGCAATCCGGCCGGCGTCCCTGCCGACGCTGTCGAGACGATCGCGGAGCGGTGCTCGGTCGTGGTCGTGCCGCCGGCCGCCGGTCTGCGGGCGTGGAGCTGCCCAAGCGGCAAGGCCCCGTGATCCGCGTACATAATCCAGAGCACGGTGGCGCGCGCGGAACGTCCATCGATTACGACGCACTCGTGCACTCGGCTCCAACGAGAGGTGCGGCTTCTTGTTCCCCTAAGCAAGAAGCACGCACTGGCTTCGCAAGTATCGGCGAGGCATCATCCTCGACTTAGTTTTCGACGGCTCATTTCGGTTTTGATGCGTAACGGACACCTAAGCTATGCGAGCGAATAAGAGGTTCTTCGTCGACTGTGGCGGCAACGACGGCTGCTCGGTGATTCAGTTTCTCTCGAAGAGACCGGGCTTCACGTCCATCACGTTCGAGCCGAACCCGGTCTTTTCGGGCTACTACCGGTTCCTGCCGACGGAGCTGATCAAGAAAGCGGTCACCACTTACGACGGAACGGTCACGTTCACCGTGGATCCGCTCGATGGCGACGGCAGCTCCATCTTGGCGGGAAAGGACGTCGTCTTCGACAAATCGCTTTCGAACGATCAGTGCCCGAAGATCGCAGTCGACTGTGTCGACCTGAGCGCGTTTCTGAAGAGCACGGTTCAGCCTAGCGACTATCTCTGTCTGAAGCTGGACGTAGAGGGTGCCGAGTACGACATCCTGGAAAAGATGCTCCGCGACGGAACGATCGACTTAGTCGACGAGCTTCTCATCGAGTTTCACTGGCACAAGTGTGGCGTGCCCAAAGACAGGCACGACCGTTTGGTCGCGGAAGTGGAGAAGCACACGACTATCAGCGAGTGGGACGCCGAGCGCTATTGCGTGCACAAGCAAGGCGTCAAGAGCGGGATGCGAAGGGCGCTGCTACTCGCTGAGATCTGGCCGAGACACGTAATGTCGGCTGCCTTCGCTCGCGCATAGTCGCGAGAGTCCCTCGCGACCGCCGACCGGAACACCTCATGAAGGCGTTTCGGTCAACTGCCGCTGTCGCCCAAGGCGGGCGAGCTCTTCTCGGGAGCCGACCCCAACAGTCCAATCACGCGCAGGAGCCGGCTCTCCTTCCCGCTCAACAACCGCCCGAGCAGCGCCCGATCGGACGCAGAAATCGCCGGGCTGCGAAGATGAACCAGGATGGCCGCGCCGCAGATCACCGCGCCGAGCACCAGGTGTACCAGCGGCGGGGCGTGCAGCCATGCCTTGAGCGCATAGAAAGCTGCCAGCACGCCGCCCCAAAGTATCAACGCGCTCGCGAAAGCGAGCCCGCCGTGCAGCCAGCGCGCGCGGTGCCGTACGTGCCACCAGATGAACAGGTTCTTCAAGAGCTGCGAAGAGCCGCTCGCGATCGCTGCTCCGTACACGCCTGCCAGTGGGACGAGCACCAGCAGCGCGACCACGTTGAACACAGCGGATATCTTGCTCAACAGGATGATGCCGGCTCGCTCCTCATACTGCGCTACGAACGTCGCGGGACTGGACGCCACGTTCTGAGCTCCGAACAGTAAGACTAACGGCAGCAGCCATGAGTACTCGATGAACTTGCCGCCGAAGACGACCTGAACGACCTCCTGATGGTAGCCCGCCGCATATGTGAGCGCGGGCCACCACAACGCGAGATTCATGTCCACGAGCAGCGAAAAGTACCGCGGCGCGCGGTGATCGGCTTCGTTCGGCGGCATCGCGAAGAACATCGGCTGAACGACGTTGTCGAACAGGTGTCCGGGCAGCAGATTGAACAGCATTTCGTGCAGGCGCGTGTAGAACGCGTAGACGCCGACAGAGAGCGGATTCAGGAACGCGGCGACGAAAAACGTGTCGGCGCTCGGACTGAGCATCAACGTTCCAACGTCGTTGAAGTTGTTGAGCAGTCCATAGCGCAACAGCCGTTTTCTCTCGGCGGAATCGGGACGAAATTTCGGGCTGCTGCGTGCGGCAGCGGACTTTCTCCTGTAGGCGAGTTGCAGAAGGACGTACGCCAACGCGTACGCTATCGTGTCGGTCAGGATCGCCCTTTCCAACGTGAGTGAGCCCTTCCAGGCGAACAGCGAGTACGCGACTAGCTTTACGACCGCCAAAGCAGCCATCGAGCCGACGCTGTACCTATGGAGCATGTGCGAGGCCAGCGAGAGTTGCAGGATGCTGGCTTGAAAGTACAAGAGCACGAGGACGCAGAAGACAGCGAACTCGGCTTTATAGGGAGCCAGCTTGAAGAACGGTGCGAAGTAGTTCCAGCCGAGAAGCATCAGGCTCAGCAGAATGACGTTGGTGCCGAATCTGGCGGATGCGACGAGTCGTACGAGCCAAGCGGCGGCAGCGGTGTTGCCGCTGCGCAGATACTCGGGTTGATAGCGTCTCAAGGTTTGGTCGAGCCCGAGAGAAGCGAACGTGCTGACGAACGGGATGAAGGCATAGAGCAAGTTGAAGACGCCGAAATCTTGCTCGGTCATCCCCCGGACCAGGACCACGTAGCCGAGCGCCGTTGCCACCTGCGAAATCGCACGGTATGCCACCGTGTCGATCAATGACCGACGAGCGTTGTCGCGACTGTAGAGAGCCATGAGCTTTCGCCGTTGGGAATCGTTCGGCGCTGACGACCGGGTGCGCAGCTTCATTCACCGGCCGGGATGGCGCGCGGATTTCACGTTGAGTTCGACTGCGCACAGCGCGCAGCGCACAGTCTAGCAACATCCGGACCGCACTTTGTCCGAAGCCCTTCGGAACGTTATGTCGGGTTGCGGAGTCGCTACGTACTCCGGTGGTATGCTTCTTCGATCGCGCGCCTTTTCGGGGTTCGGCCGGACCCGTCCGGCCGTGCGGGCTTTTTACTAGCGTTCACGCGACCACCACAGGGTTACGTCGAGAAAAACAACAATGCCGAATCGCACCGATCTCGCGAATAGCGCCCACGCGTGGTACGAAGACAACGCCGCCAAGTTCGTAGACACCGCCGTCATCGAGCTGCCGTTCATCGGCATGGATCCCGAAGGTCAGGCGCGGTTGAACCGATTCAAGCTCGCGGCTCTTGGGCGTACCGAGCTCGTCGACTTCACCGGCAAGCACGTGCTCGACTTCGGCGCGGGGCATGCGCGCCTCGCGCTGGCCTTTCCCGAGATGGCCTCTTACTTGGGCGTGGATTATTCCGCGAACTTGGTTGCGCTCGGAGAAGCACGGCTGAAGGCGGAGCACATCGAGGACCGTGCCCGGCTCGTGCACGCGGACTGCACCACGTGGCGCGGCCCCAAAGAGCACTTCGACGTCGTCTGCTCGCTTGGCATGTTCGCCTACTTGTCGGACCCCGAAGCCATGTTGAAGTCGATGTCCTTCCACCTGCGCCCGGGCGGCGTGCTGTTCATCGACTATCGCTCTTCATCGCCTCTGTGGGACCCGATTCGAACCTTGAAGTGGAAGCTCCACCCGCCGACCGGTGGCAAGACTTGGGCATGGAAGCGTCGCAGAACGGAAACCATGCTGAGGAACGCGGGTCTCACCGATATCCAGATCGTGATGCGCGAATACCCGTTGCTCGGCGGCTTGTACGCGAGCCGTAAACAAGACTGGCCGCTGTCGCTGCGCGACGCGATCGCGAAGCGGCGCCTCTTCGACGTGTTCGCAACCGAAGGTTGGGCGTTTGCGCGCAAGCCTCTGTAGGCTTAGAACTCGCTCACTCGCTGAATGAGGTTTCAATGAGCCTAGCTTCCGTGCTTCGTCATGGCACGTTCGCGTCCGTCGTGTTCGTATCGTTCCTGACATCGGCGCATGCGGCGTCGCTCAGGGAAAGCCTCGGCAGCCATAAGGCGCTCGCGCTGGTCGTGGTTCTTCTCGCCGCTGCCGCCGCAGCCGCCTGGCTCGTTGCGCGTAAACGATACTGGCAGCTCGCGGCCCTAGCCGTCGTCGCTCTTCTAGCGGCGACGTTCTACGGAAGCTCCAAGCTTCGGACGAAGTATCCGCACGCGGCTCTGAGCATCGAGAGGCTCAAAGACAGCGCTGCGATTCTTCTCGGCACCGACATGCGGCTCAGCAAGTTCGACCCGCGATCGATGCTCATGGTGGAGCGCAAGACGGTCGAGCGAGCGATGTATCCGGCCGTCGACGTGCACTTCCACTTGGAATCGCTACCGTCGAACATCACGCCCGAGCGTCTCATTCGAGCAATGGATGCCACGAACGTCGCCAAGATCATCAACATGGGCGGAACGCAGGAGTTGTTCGATCACTTCGCGACCGACTGGCACGATCGTTATCCCGACCGATTCGTGATGTTCATGAAGCCTGATTTCGACGCCGTGGCGAAGCCGGGAGGCGTCGAAGAGCAGGTGAAATGGATCGACGACGCAGCGCGAAAGGGCGCCGTCGGCATCGGCGAAATCAACAAGAGCCTCGGAACGGCATTTCGTGATCCGGAAGGTAATCTGCTCAAGGTCGACGATCCCCGCCTGGATCCGATCTGGGACGAGGCGGGCAGGCTCGGGCTTCCAGTGCTCATCCACACAGGCGATCCGCCGGCCTTTTTTCTGCCGGTCGACGAGCACAACGAGCGTTACGAGGAGTTGAGCGAGTTCCCTGAATGGAGCCGCTCGAATCCGGGAGATCCTACGTTCGAGCAATTGATGACTGATCGCGAGCAGCTCATCGCGAAACATCCGCGCACGATCTTCATCGGCGCGCACATCGGGTCGAACGAGGACGACCTCGCGTACGCGAGCCATCTTCTCGACAAATATCCGAACTACTACGTCGACATGGCGGCGCGCGTCGCGGCGCTCGGACGCGAGCCGTTTACGGCGCGTCGTTTTCTCATCAAGTATCAGGATCGGGTCCTGTTCGCGACCGACGGCGGCTTCGAGATGGCGGACACCGAGCCCGGCTGGACCGGCGAGCGCTTTTTCCGTAGCCACTTCGAATTCCTCGAGACCGCGAACGAATACATCGAGTATCCCCAGTGGCCTTTGAGTCAGGGTCGATGGCGTGTATACGGCGTCGATCTGCCGCCCGAGGTGCTCGAAAAGATCTACGCGGGAAACATCGAACGACTGCTGCCCACGCACGAGGCGATCATGTCGCGGCTTGCGGGCCAGAGCCCGGCGGCAGCTGCACCTTAGAACGTGATCTACGGTCGAGCTGCGCGACCTGGTGGCTCGCGACGCGACACGCGCGATCGGACAGTGCACGGAGCCGGGCGCAGGTTAGCCGTCTAGCGCCTTGCGACTGTCCGCGGCGGTTGTTCGCGGCGCAGCGACCTCAGACGACGCCTGCGTTGCTTCTCTATAGCAGTCCAACAGCCCTGCGACGTGCGCGTCTACGCTGAATTGCTCCGCCGCCGCCAATGCGCGTTTGGAGTACGCGTCGAGAGCGACGCGGTCGCCCAACATGGAGACGACGGCCGCGACGAACGCGTCCATGTTGCGCGCGGGCACTAGCTCGCCGGTCCGTCCGTGCTCGACGGCCTCGCCCATGCCGCCCACGTCGTATCCGACAACCGGTCGACCGAGCGCCAGCGCCTCGACAACGGCGAGCGGGAAGCCCTCGATGTGCGAAGGCATCACGAGGAGATCCGACGCAGCCAATAGCTCGGGCACGTCGTTGCGCTGACCGAGGAAGCGCACGTGTGGTTGGATATGGAGCTGCTCGGCGAGGTTCTCGCACTCGCGACGATACGGTCCGTCGCCGACCAAGATCAGCACCACGTCCGGGCAGCGCGCGGCGATCGCGGGCATCATCCGGATCATCTCCTCGTGGCCCTTCTCGACATAGAACCTGCCGATCAACGCCAACACTCGGCCGTCATCCGGGATGCTCAGGCCCGTACGCAGACGAGAGCGTGCGTCCGGGCGAACTTGTTGCCGAAAGCGCTCGAGGTCCAGGCCGTTGTGGACGACACGCACATGGTCGTGACGCACGTAGTAGGCGCGCTCCGCCGTCTCCGCGACCGCCCTCGATACGCAGATCCCGAGATCGGTCGGGCGCGCGAAAGCGCGGTGCAGGAGACGGACCGGCAGCGGTGGGATGTCGTGGTCGTGCACGTGGACCAAGACCTGCGCCGGCACGACGCGAGCGGCGACACGCGCCATCAGCGTTCCCTTCATACCCCCGGCGTGCAGAATGCGGCAACCGCGCTGTTTCGCGAGCTGCGCGACGCGGGTGGCCACGAACGGATTCATTCGGTGAGCGCCGAGGAAGATCGGGTTGATGCCGAGGCGCTCTAGGTTCTCCGCAGCAGGATGCGGCTCGCGCAGCAAGCAGACGGTGAGGTCGACGCCCGCCCGCAGCAATGCGGGAATCACATTCAGGTAATAGGTCGTGACGCCGTGGGAGACGCCCGATGGATATCCAAAGGTGTCCCCGAGCAACATGACGGGCGGCAACTTGGCGGGCGACGTCGTGGGCAAGCGTACTCCATGTACTATCGATCTTCCCCGAATTATGAGTTAGGACTCCTGCGTAGTCTCGGCGTTACTCACAGTTTCTGGTTCCTCGTCGGCAGAGGACAACGACTCGTAGACGAGAGACATACGCCGAGCCACCGCGTCCACGGTGAGGTCGGCCGCGCCCTTGCGGGCGTTGTGCGATAGCTGTGCGAGCAACTGCGGATCGGCCGCGAGAGTCACCATCGCGTCGGCCAGCTTCGCCGCATCACCGACGGGTACCTTGAGGCCGCTCTTGTACCGAGTGACCAAGTCCGCAGGCTCACCGACGTCGGTCACGACGTGCGCTCGTCCGTATGCCATCCCCTCCACGAGATTGACCGAGCTGAAGCGCTCGTTCTCGAAAGGCGCTACGAGCACATCGGCGGCTGCGTAGTATGCGTCCGGGTGCTCGAGCGAGTTCACGAGCTCGACCGAGTCGCCCACGCCGAGGCTGTCGATCAGGGCAGACACGCGAGCGACCATTTGCTGCGGGTCGCGGGCCCAATCCAACCTCTCGTATTCTTTGGGCACGCGATGATAGAGCGTCGGCTTGTAGACGATCGCGAGCTTCGCGCCCGGAACACGGCGGCGAACATCGGCAAAGGCCGTCAACAGTGCCTCATTGCCACGATCGGGGCCGAGCTTCGTGATGGCCGCGAACAAGAACTCGTCGCCGAGTCCGAGACTGCGACGCGCCGTCGTGCGGTCGAGCTGCGCGCGCGCGCTGAAATGATCGGTCGGGATCGCGTGAAATAGCACTTCGATACGGTCGGCGGGCAACCCGCGCCGATCCCGCATGTAGCTCGCGCAGTGAGCCGACGCCGCAAACGCTTTGGCGGTGGATTTCGCGAGGAGCCGATCAGCGATCCGCAGATACAGCGGATAAGGAAAATAGACTTGCGTGTCGAAGTCGTGAACGATCGTCGGTATGCCCATCAGATTGCCGACGATGCGTCCAAATGTCGACGACGCATAGCAATAGAGATGCATCACGTCGATGTCGTGCTGATTGCATAATTGGGCGATGCGCGTGAACGTCCGGAGGTCGTACTTGCCGAGCTCCAAGCTTTGAACCGGATGGTTCGCGGCTTCGAAGAGCGCCTTGACCTCGTCAGACGCTCGCAAAAAGTACGGATGGATACGTACTCGGCTCGGATCGAACCTCGGGAAGAGGTTCATGAACAGCCGGCCACCGCCATGCAGGCTGCCGTCGTAGCAGACGTGATCGATGAGCCATAGGACGTTGATCGGGCGATGCGTCATTCGAGCTCCCCAAGCTATCGTTCTTCTAGTGAGCCGATGCGCCGCGCTCGGTATCTACGATACACAGCTGCGGGCGTGCGGGACAGAGCGGCCTCGCCCCTTATGTCACGCGGCCGCCAGTCCAGTCGGCGCGGTTCTGCGATACTCTCGTCCAAACTGCAAACGATCATAGACGACGCATCACGTGAGCCTACGCCAGAGAGTCCGAGACATTTGGAGGAAGAACGCTCCGGAAGTCATCGGTTGGTGGGACGGTTCGCTGCCTGAATTCGTGACCGCGCGACGGCCGAGCGAGCCGCTCGACGGGGTGCCCGTGTTCGGCTACCACCTGGTCGAGCACGACAAATTCGAAGCCGATCTCGCCTTCTTGCGCAGCAACGGCTATGCGACGCTCGATACCACGGAGCTCGTCGATTTTTTGAACGGTCGGACCAGGATCTCGCCGCGATCCGTCATGCTGACGTTCGACGACGGGCCCCGAAACTTCTACGACGTGGCCTTCCCGCTGCTGCAAAAATACGGAGCGAAAGCCGTCGCGTTCATCGCGCCGGGTTTGCACGCCGAGGCCGAGATTCCCGACGTCGAGGCGCGTCCGATGACGTGGGGCGAGATACGCACGATCGCCGCCTCTGGGCTCGTCGAATTTCAGTCGCACACCTTCGAGAGCCGCTACGTTCCGAATTGGCCCATGCCGGCCGCGCTCGCCGGCTGCGACCCGGCGCTCGAAAACGCGCGGCGTCGCGAGCCACGTCCCCTCGATGCTGATCTCGTCGATTCGCGCGAAGCGATCGTGGCGCATGTGCCCAGCGCCAGCGTCGAGCACCTGTGTTTTCCGCAGTACATAGGCACCGACGAGGCGCTTCGCACGGCTTCGTCCGTGGGCTTCAAGGGCTGCTATTGGGGCCTGCTGAAGGGGCGGCCGCTCAATCGAGCAGGACAGTCGCCTTTGACGATCAGCCGCGTAAGCGACGAGTTTCTGCGCAGGCTCCCTGGGGAAGGGCGCGTGGGCTTTGGTCATCTTATCGGTGAGCGCCTGCATCGCATACGTCTCGCGCGCAAATGGCGTCGGCAGTACGGCGACTGATTTCGACATTGCGTCCGGCGGAGCGCGCTACCAACGGTAACATCCAGCCCGAGGACTCGCCCGGTCGCTGCGGACACGGTCTCAGATTCCGAAGTCCCAGGTGAAATAGAGAATCTGCGTCGTGCCGCCGCCGAGCAGCTCGCCGAGCGACGCCTCGCCCTTGCGCCGCTTGTGGCGGCCGCGCTCGTCCTTGTCGATCGGCCGCAGCACGAGCGCGTACTCGCCCGACGGCAGCATCGACGTCGTGGCGCGATAGTGTCCGCGGCCTAGCTGCTTCAGCTGCGTGACGACGGGCTCTTCGACGATCGGGCCGTCGGGCGGCGCGCCCGACTTCGCGGCGGTCGTCCTCGCGGCCGCGATGAGACGGTAATTGTCCTTCGTCGGCACGAGCCGGACGATCGCGGGTTGATACTGGTCCGGATCGACGCCCGGAATGTGGCCGAACTCGACCTCGAAGGTCGGCGACACGCCGATGTCGCGCGGCGCCGCGGTGCCCGTAAGCGCCCAGATCGCGGTGTGCTGCTGAGTGCCCGGGTGGAACAAGCCGCCGAGGGTGGTCGCGATGCCGCCGACGGCGGGATTCACGAACACGAGCGCGGTGCCGGCGAGGCTCCCAAGCGTCTTGAGTCGCTCGGCACTCTTGTCGTCCGTGAACGCGACCTGCGCAATCGTCGGCGGCAACGGCGTGCGGCTGTCGTCCTTGAGCACCCACGCGTGCGGCGTCGGATCCGCGTTCTTCGGCGGCTCGGGCGCGCGTTGCGCCGCAGCGGCCGCATCCTGCTTCGCCGCGAGCTGCTCGATCATCTTCGATAGTCGGACGATCTCGGCCGGCGGCGGAGCGTTGGCGTTTTCGGCGGCGGCCTTTTGAGCGATCGACGCCGCGTTCTTGTTCGCGGCCTCGACGTTGAGCATGGCCTCGATCACCGCCTGCGGCACGCCTTCGTTCTTGAGCGCCATCAGCGCGCGCGGCGAGACGTCGAAATGGCTGTCGTTCGCGGTGATCGCGCCGAGAATCGTGCTCGCGGCGAAGCCGGCTTTCGTCATCGCGACCACGTCGTCGTTTGCGAGGACCGAAGGCGCGTTCGACTCCGTGGCCTCTTCGGTCGCGGCGTTCGACGCTTGCACGTCGGGCGCGGCCACGGCGGAGCCGGAGGCGTCGCCGATCGGCGCGCGCGACTCGGGGGCGGGCGGTGTCGCGGTCTCGGGCGCCTCGGGCTCGGCGACGCGGGCGTCCGGAACGTCCTGTCCCGCGGCGGGGGCGAGCGGGATCGCTGCGGCCATCGCGACCGCAGCGGCGAAAAACAAATCTCGAAGCCGTGGTCCTTGGCGCGACACGTCTCGTTCCTTCGAGGGCAAACCCGAATGCTAGCGACGGTCGTGCAGCCGCGGCAACCCGCACGACGCGAGACTGTCGCGAATCGGCGACGCTCATGAGCATGCGCAGCACCCGCGCTCTACGTCGAGAAGGGCGCGAACGGCAAAGAGAAGCTCACTTTGTTCTACACGGTCTGCGGCGAGCAAGGCGTCGCCGCGGCCGATGTCGAGATCAAGCGCTAGCGACGGCTCATTTGGCAGCCCGCGACTTGCCGGCCTGCGCGAGCCGCTCGAGGTAACGCGCCCACTTGCGGTCGTGATCGCTCACAAGCTCGTAGAGCAGGGCCCAAGTGTAGAGCCCGGTGTCGTGGCCGTCGTCGAATACCAGCTTCACCGCATAGCGGCCCACCGGGTCGATCCGCGTGATGCCGACTTGCTCCTTGCCGGTCACGAGGACGCCTTCACCTGCCGAATGGCCCTTCACCTCGGCCGACGGCGACTGCACACGCAGATACTCGGCCGAGAGCCGGCCGGACATCCCGTCGGCGAACCGCACCTCGAGCTCGCGCGAGCGCTTGTGATATTTGATCTCGGTCGGGGGAATCGAGAGCTCGGTCATCGGCGGGGTTCGGGGCGGCGATGAGGGAGTCAGAGAATGTAACGGCTCAAGTCGTCGTCCTGCGCGAGCACGGCGACATGGGCGTCGACGTAAGCCGCGTCGACGACGACCGTCTGGCCGCCGCGATCCGCGGCCTCGAAAGACACCGTCTCGAGCAGCCGCTCGAGCACCGTATGCAAACGACGCGCGCCGATGTTCTCGCTGCGGTCGTTCACTTGGTACGCGACCTCGGCGAGCCGACGCACTCCGCTCGGCTCGAATCTGAGATCCACGCGCTCCGTCGCGAGCAGGCTCCGGTACTGCTCGGTGAGCGACGCGGACGGCTCGGTCAAAATCCGCACGAAGTCTTCGATCCCTAGTGCGTCGAGCTCTACCCTGATAGGAAAGCGGCCTTGGAGCTCCGGAATCAGGTCCGACGGCTTGGCGACGCTGAACGCGCCCGACGCGATGAACAGCACGTGATCGGTCCGCACCATCCCGTAGCGCGTGCTCACGGTGCAACCCTCGACGAGCGGGAGCAGGTCGCGTTGCACGCCCTCGCGCGATACGTCTGCGCCGTGGGCCTCGGCGCGCCGAGCGATCTTGTCGACCTCGTCGAGAAACACGATGCCGTTTTCCTCGACCGCGCGGACGGCCTGCAGCTTCACGTCCTCCTGGTTGATCAGCTTCGAG
>Ga0207711_10002628_pt1 | contig 15910 bp, 13 predicted proteins | sample KBSS34metaG_FD_184401 | JGI IMG/M metagenome (GOLD analysis project Ga0207711, IMG submission 184401) | Switchgrass rhizosphere microbial communities from Kellogg Biological Station, Michigan, USA - KBS S3-4 metaG (SPAdes) (version 2) | ecosystem: Host-associated > Plants > Roots > Rhizosphere...
AGACCGCTGTTCGGGAGCGAGCAGGAGCCTTCGATGGTGATCAATCCCTTCAACAGATCCAGATGGCCTCTTTCCTTCAGAATGCGGACCATGTGATGCCCCATGATGCCCGACTGGGAATGCGTGGCAACCACGGCTCCGCCCAGTTTTTCGACAAGTAACGCCAGATCCATCGGCGTCCACGTGTTGGCCGGAGCGATTTCCTTGGGATCGCAGGTGGGGCAAATGGAACCCGGCAGAGTGGCCTCGGCGTTGGGGACCAGTTGTTTGTAGTATTCGAGTGCAAGATCGTTGGCGGGACCTTTCGGTGCAGGGCCGATCGCTCCCTGGCGCGCTGCCACATTCGCGTCGACCGAACCAAATGGGTACGCCGGGCGGTAGTCGTTGGTGTGCGTCGCGTCGTCGCTGGGCGGATCGCCGGGATCTCCGTGCTGTATCAGCGTGCCGTTGAGAATCGTTGAGCCTTCGGGAATCAGGTGGCCGAACCACTGCGTCCAGGCGCCATTGTCGGTGATTCTTCCGAACGCCGGGATCATGGGCAGGCCTTTCGAGACGTCGCCCCCTCGGATCAACGCCGCAGCTTCATGCAGTACCGATTCGTCGAACCCGGAGCGCCCGCGACCGGCCTGATCGACCAGGTAAGTCGAGATGCCCTTCCGCACGAAATAGGGATACCAGCCTTCGCGTCCATCCGGCGTCGATTCGAGGCATGCCGCCGTATGGGTCGATCCGTGGACCATGATGACCGGGGGCGCATTGCGCTTCTTGGTGACTGGGATTTCGAACTGGACATACATCTGGCCGATCGTGATCTGGTTGGGGACGGGCGACTGGCCTGCTGCGGGCACCGTCGCGTAGTTGGTCACCTTCGGCACGCCACCGATGAAAAAGCTCCCCTGGTCCTCGATCACCAGGGGCTTGGTGAGGAACTTCTTCATCTTGGGGGTTTCCTGAGCGGCGGCGCTCCCTGCAAGTGTGGCCAGCAGGATCGCCGGCAAAAGACGGAAGAGCGGTTTGTGCGTAGTCATCAGGATTATTCTAGTACCCTATTGACACGCGAAAGAGTTCGTACTAATGTTTTAGTATGAGTCGCGTCGGAAGCAAGCCAAAAACCACTCTCACCGGGCAGGAATTAGAAATCATGAAGGTGATCTGGAAGCTCGGGACACCCACGGTGCGGCAGGTTTACGAAAACCTGCTGGAACGCAGAAAGGTGGCGTATACCACCGTCATGACCATGATGAACATCCTGGAGCAGAAGGGTTATCTCAAGAAACGCCAGGGCGACCGCGCATTCGTTTACACACCCAGCCGCCCGGAAAAGCAGGTCATTCGCGCCATGGTCCGGGAATTCGTCGATCGCGTCTTCAACGGCGCCGCGGAACCGCTGCTGCTGCACCTGGTGGAGGATGACCAGCTCACCAAAGAAGAGCTGGACGAAATCCGGAAGAGCATACGGCCATGAATTCTCTTATGTTCGACAATCTCCTGGCCTGGTCCGCGCAGATCACCATTCTCGCGATGGCTGCCGGAGCGGCGGCTTACGCGTTGCGCCATGCAAGGGCGCGCCTCCATTTCTGGCAGGCGGTTCTGGCCGTTGCTTTGTTCCTGCCCGCCATTGCCCCCTGGAAGCAAACCGTCGATGTGGCACTGCCGGCTCCGCCACCCGTCGTCCTGGCGACCGGCGGCGTGCCGGTTTCCAACGCTCCCGTTTCCACGACCTGGGGAGTCGAGCAAATGTTATTGCTGCTGGCTGCCGGCGGCGTCCTTCGGCTGGCGTGGGTGGGCGTGGGACTGGTGCGTCTGTCCAGAATCCGGAAACAAGCTCGGCCTTTGCTGGATCCTCCGGTCGCATTTGGCGGAAGGGCGAGCTGGTATGTGTCGGATCAAGTGACCGGTCCGGTAACATTCGGCTGGCTGCGCCCGTCCATCTTGCTGCCCGCCAGGATGGGTGAACTGACGCCGAGCGCGCAGGAAGCCATCGCCAGCCATGAGCTGTTCCACGTCCATCGCCGCGATTGGTTGTTTGTGATGGCGGAGGAGCTGATCCGGAGCGTGTTGTGGTTCCAACCGGCTGTATGGTTCGTGCTTTCGCGGATTCAACTTGCTCGTGAGCAGGTAGTGGATCAGGAAGTGGTTTATGCCACGCGCGACCGTGCAGGCTATCTGGATGCCCTGGTATCGGTCGCCGCGCAGAGACTGCAGGCAGATGTCGCCCCGGCGCCCTTATTTCTTAAAAAACGCCAGCTCGCGGTACGAGTGCAGGCGCTGTTGAAGGAGACCTCGATGTCTGCATCCCGTCTTGCCGCCCGTGTTTCGGTCGCCGCATCGCTGGCTGTCGCCGGCGCGTGCGTTGCGATCTGGTTTTTCCCCTTGCGTAGCGCGGCGCAGGTGGTTCCGGACGACGCCGGCATTACCGTAGACGCCGGTGCAGTTCTGGCGCATCGCACACCGGTGCGCAGTCCGGGTGGCACCAGCGTGACGGGCGATGTGCTGCTGGAGCTCCGGCTCAATTCCAAAGGAGAGGTCGCCGATGCGCGCGTGCTGAGCGGTCCGGATGAGTTGCGCAAGGCTGCGCTGGCGAGCGTGCTCGATTGGCATTACGCGGCTGATACGGCTCCGCCTTCTCTGGTCCACGCTACGATTCACTTCGGGCAGCGTTCTGCTGCACAAGGACTCGCATCGGACGCTCCTCCTCCGCCACCTCCACCTCCTCCTCCACCGCCGCCAGGTCCGGGAGCTGCGAAAGGGTTACGAGGGGGAATCGGAACAGGAATCGGAGGGGGAATCGGCCAGGGAGTTCCTCCACCGCCGCCTCCGCCTCCGCCTCCACCACCGGAAACCGCCGTAATACAGCGGATCGATTTCGCGGGATTGAGCCCCGAGTTGCAACAACGAGTGCAGAACAGTTTGACCGTACGTGAGGGCGATACCCTGAGACTGGCCGAATGGGGGAGCATTCGAGAGACCTTGCGGAGTATCGACGAGCACCTGGTCATGATCGTTCAAGGGAATGGCAACCCTTCGGACCGCGTGACTCTCAGGATCGCGCTGCGACCCGGGGTGGAGCTAAGGCAACCTGTCGTTTCCACCCCGCTGCCCCCCGGAGTTTACAGGATCGGCGGAGGCGTCAGCGCACCCGTGCCAACTGTCAGACCCGAACCTGAGTATTCCGAAGAAGCTCGCAGAGCCAAGTGGCAGGGCGCGGTCGTGCTGCAAGTGGTCATCGACGAAAGCGGAGTCCCTCAGGATATTCACGTAGTTCGTTCCTTGGGCCTGGGGCTGGATGAGAAAGCTATCGAGGCGGTGCAGCAGTGGCGCTTCAAGCCGGGGCTCAAGGATGGGAAGCCAGTCCCGGTCTCCGCCAACATCGAGGTCAACTTCCGGCTTCCGTCGGCTGAACCGATCGCTACGGCCGCACCGGCCTCCAAGCCTATTGCGGTGGGCGGACGGATCATGGATTCGCGCGTGGTGCAGCGAGTGCCTCCGGTTTATCCCGCGAACGCGCGGGCCGCGAGAGTTCAGGGGACCGTTCAACTCAGCGTGACCATCGGGCCGGACGGGAGAGTTCAGGATGTCCAGGCTCTGTCTGGCCCCGCGCTGCTCACGCCGGCGGCGATCCAGGCTGTAGCGCAGTGGGTCTACCAGCCGTTCTTATTGAACGGCCAGCCAATCAGTGTGCAGACCACCGCCGACGTGAACTTTGTACTGGAGTAGCCGACGGCGCGTGGCCGTGTTGGGCGATAATGTGAGTTTCGCCCAACATGCCCAAAATCACCTATATTTCAGACGCTGGAGTTTCGCGCACCATTGACGTTCCGGTCGGCGACACCGTTATGGAAGGGGCCGTACAGAACGGCGTCGACGGGATCGTCGCCGAATGCGGAGGCAATTGCCAATGCGCCACCTGCCACGTCTACGTCGAAGAGAAATTCCTGGCGCTGCTGAAGCCCATGGCCGAAGACGAAGACGCGATGCTCGAGACCACGGCGTCGCCGCGTAAATCCAATAGCCGTTTGGGCTGCCAGCTCCACGTCACGGCGGCGTTCGACGGGCTGGTGGTCCACACACCGCCGACGCAGCAATAACCGCGACAATAACTCATAAGTGGCCGTGGTCATTATTGGCGGAGGGCAGGGCGGCTTCCAGACCGCCGCGTCCCTGCGCGCCGAGGGCTACCAGGAACCGATCACGCTGATTGGCGACGAGCCTCACATCCCTTACCAGCGTCCTCCGCTATCGAAGGGTTTCCTGGTCGGCAAACAGGAGCAGCGTCATGCCGAGCTGCGGCCGGCTGCATTTTACGAGACGCAGCGCATCACATTGGTAACAGCGCGCGCCACGGCCATCGATCGTCATGCCCGGCGCGTCACACTCGATTCGGGCGAGCACATCGAATACGACACGCTGGTGCTGGCCACCGGCGCGCGGAACCGGCTGCTTCCCCACGAGAACATTCTTTATCTGCGAACGCTGGGCGAGGCGACAGAAATTCGCCAGCGCCTGGCCGCCGCGAACGATGTTGTGGTCGTCGGCGGCGGGTTCATCGGACTCGAAGTGGCCGCCGCGGCGAGAACCCTGAGCAAACAGGTCACGGTGATCGAGGGCCAATCCCGGCTGATGGCTCGCGTGGTGGCGCCGGTAGTATCCGAATTCTTCCGCAGCCAGCACGAGGCGAAGGGCGTCGACATATTGTTGAACGCGACCTTGCATGGGATTTCCGGGAATGAAGTGTTGCTGGGAGGCAGAACTCGCCGTCCCGCCGATTTGGTGATAGCCGGGATCGGGGTAATGCCAAACGTGGAACTGGCGCGTGAGGCCGGTTTACCCGAGGGCAACGGAATTACGGTGGACGAGTATCTGCGAACTCCCGATGAGCGCATTTTCGCGATCGGCGATTGCGCGGAATGTCCCAGTCTCTTCGCCGAAAATTGTGTGCGTCTGGAATCGGTACAGAACGCCGTGGATCAAGCGGCTTGCGTTGCCAAGGCGATCGTCGGCCATGCAGCGCCTTATGGAGCAGTGCCCTGGTTTTGGACCGATCAATACGATATCCACCTGCAAATGGCGGGCTTGCCCATGGGCTTCGACCAGGTGGTGACGCGCGGCGATCCGGAGAGTCGGAAGTTTTCGGTGTTTTACTACAGGGCGGGGAAGTTGACTGCGGTCGATTCCATCAATCGGCCGGCGGATCATCTGGTGGCAAGAAAGTTGATCGGAGCCCACGCGACCGTGAGCCCCGACCAAGCTAAGGATGAAAGTTTTGACCTAAAGACAGCGGTTAGTTGACGGACGTACACCGGCAACCGGCGTAGATTTCGTCCAGCGCGCCGTTCAGTGCGTCCAGGATGCGATCGGCGACCGCAGCGGCCTCGGCAGCCGGCACCTGGTGCCGTTCGATCAGCGCTTCCCACTGCGCGGCGTGCTCCACATCGGCCGATTCGTGCACAGCGAAGTAGCGCAGCGTGTCGTTCTCGGTGATCTTGTAGTTCGCCTTGAGCCCCTCGATCTTGGCGGCCGAAACAGCCGGGATCTGGTTCTCGTAGCAGTACAGGCCCGCGGCGGCGAGTCCGGTATCCATCTTCGCGATGGAACGGAACGTCTCGACGAGAGCTTTCATTTTCGGACCGGCGGCATGTCCGAGCACGGCCTCGCGTGATTCGCCCAATCCAGCGGCAAAATCCAGCCACAGGTCGGGATGGGTGGGTGTGGTCGCTTCTTCATCAGCCAGGTTTGCGGCGATGGTCTGCCGGGAAGAGAGATCTTCGCAGCGGCTGTGCATCTCGCTCAAATAGGCGGGGAAAGCACGGACGTGCGTGAAATATTGACGCGCGTAGGACTGCAGGTCTTCGAGAGACAACTCGCCCTTACTCCACGCCACGTAAAACGGATGCTTCAAGAGGTGCTTGGCATCGATCTTTTGGTTCAAAACTTCGATGGTCGAAGACATATGTGGAGTATTCTACCAGAATGTGGGCCGCCTCCATAGTGATGTTGGTCTGCTCCTGGCTGTCCTACGTGGATCGCCAGATTCTGGCGACGCTCTCGGTGGTAATCCTCGCCGACACCGGATTGAGCACCGAACGATATACCGAGGTAGTCTCCGCGTTTTCAATCGCTTACATGATCGGGAATCCGCTATGGGGCTCGCTGCTGGATTACGTCGGATTGCGCAAGGGAATGTTCGCGGCGGTGGCCATCTGGAGCCTGGCCAGTCTGTCGCACTCCTTCGTGGGGCAGGGCACTGCGGCCTTTCTGGGACTCGCTGCTGCCCGTGGGCTACTGGGATTCGGCGAAGGCGCGACGTTTCCGGGAGGATTCCGCACGGCCCTGGATTCGCTGCCGCCGAATCGCCAAGCGCGCGGTATCGCGATTTCCTACAGCGGTGGATCGCTGGGAGCCATCGTGACGCCGTTCCTGGTGATTCCGATCGCGGCGCGTTTTGGATGGCGGGCTGCCTTCCTGGTGACGGGGGCACTGGGATTCGTGTGGCTGGCGCTGTGGGCCAAAGTCGCACGGCCGCCCTACCTGCGCTTGCCGGAGCGCAAACCGGCGAAGATCATTTGGCCGAATTTACTGGAGCGACGATTCTGGGCGCTGGTGTGCGGCTATTCGCTGGGAGCGTTCGCGCTGGGACCGATCCTATACTTGAGCTCCCTGTACTTGAATCGGGTCTTCAGTGTGTCGCAAGACGACTTGAAGTATTACCTATGGATCCCTCCCGCGGGTTGGGAAGCCGGATATTTTTTCTGGGGCTGGGCGGCGGATCGTTATGCGTCCGGCGAAGGTCGGCCGGCGGGATTGTTCATCTTATTGACCATCCTGCAGTTGCCTCTGGCGGCCGTGACATGGATCAACTCACCAGCGCTCGTCATGATCGTCTTCTTCTGGTCGATGTTCGTGGCGGCGGGATTCATCGTCGTCGCGTTACGCGCGGCCTCGCGGGCGTATCCAGTTGAGCAGAGTTCGATGGTGGCTGGGCTGGGCGCAGGCACGTGGTCGGCGCTGGTGGCGGTGTTGCTGCCCCTGTTGGGGCGATGGTTCGATCAGCAGCGCTACACGGAGACTTTTTTGTTGGTAACGTTGGTCCCGGTAATGGGAACGGCGCTGTGGCTGTGGTTGACATCTCCAAGTGGCGCGCGCGCCACCTAGGCAGCAGGATGCATTTGCTGATAGTGTTTCCGATACGGCCGGCGAGTCGCCAATATGATGCCCAGCATCAGCACTCCGGAAACGGCCATGGTCAAGGCCAGGCCCGCGCCGATCATCTTCGGATCCTTGAACAGATAGTCGGCAAACACGCCGGGCATCAGCGGTCCGAGCGTCAGGCCGCCCAAGTTGAGGATGAACAGATATAGGGCGCTGACCTGTGCGCGCACCTGATTCGGAAAAATCAGTTGCAGAGCTGCGCCGGCGGTACCCATCGGCAGCACCAGGAAAAAGAAACCTGGACCGATCAGCGCCAGCGACCACTCTGCGCTGGGCATCAGCATCGCCGGAACCAGAAACAGCAGTATCCCGATGGCACAAGGTATCGCCACCAGCAGAGGTGCGTCGATCATGCCGCGCTTCTGCCAGCGCTCGCTGAGCCATCCGCCGAGGTACAGGCCCAGGCAACCGAAGGGGAGAATCAGGAATCCCAGGGCCCGTCCGGTCTGGCCGATGGACCAGCCGTGGGCGCGCAGGAAGTAGGTGGGAACCCAGGCGCCGAATCCATAGTTGCAGGCGGCTTGGAAAACAAAACCTACCGAGATCCCAACTACCGATTGCCAGCGCGACCGAATTTCAGTAAACGTCTCCTCCATACTCAGCTTGGTGGTGCCGGCGGCGGTCCGAGCGAGATTTTTGCGGACCGGCTCCTTCACGGTGTAGGCCAGCAGCGCGATAAGCAGTCCCGGCAACCCCAGAATTAGAAACGTGACTCGCCAGGACGCCATGGTTCCTAAAATCGGCAGGGTGATCTCGGGCTGGCGTGTCACGGCTTGTACGGCGGTCCCTCCAACGATGAGGGCAAGGCTCGATCCGAGCTGTTGGCCGATATAGAACACGCTCAGTGCCGCGCCTAAGCGCTCCTTCGGGAACAGATCCGCCAAGATCGAAAACGAAGCGGGGTTCAACCCGGCTTCGCCGATCCCGACGCCCATGCGAGCCAGAAATAGCGTGGCATAGCTGCGGGCGAGTGCGCATCCCGCTGTGAAGATGCTCCAGAATGCGATGCAGATAGAGATGAGATTGCGGCGATTGGTCGAATCCCCCAGACGGCCCAGCGGCAGACCCATCAGGGCATAGAACAGCGCGAAGGAAAAGCCCTGGAGCAGGCCGACCATGGTGTCGTTGATCTTGAGGTCGGCCTTGATGAACGGGACCAGCAAGCTGAGGATCTGCCGGTCGACATAAGAGAGCGCGTAGCACAGCATCAGCACTACGGCGGCGTACCACGGGTTCTTCACGTCGAACCACTATACTGCAATCGTGTTGCTGAGGATTCCAGAACGCAGTTTGGTGCTTCTGATCGGCGCTGCGGGGAGCGGCAAGTCGACTTTCGCGCGCAAGCATTTCAAAAGCACGGAAATCGTTTCGTCGGACGGGCTGCGCGCAATCGTCTCCGACGACGAGGCCGATCAGAGCGCTTCGGGGGACGCGTTCCACCTTCTGCGGCTGATCGCCATGAAGCGTCTTCGCCGCGGGCGGCTCACGGTGATCGATGCCACGAACGTCCAGCGCCCGGCGCGCAAGAGCCTACTGGCGATCGCAGCACAGACCTCGGCGCCAACCGCCGCGATCGTTTTGAATCTTCCTTTGGACACGTGCCTGGCTCGAAATAGAACACGTGTCGACCGGCAGGTGAGTCCCGAGGTCGTCGAAAAACAGGTGGCCGATTTGGCCGTCTCCCTGCCGGAGTTAGCTGCCGAGGGATTCGGAAACTTGTATGTATTGGATAACACGGCAGATATCGATGCTGCGCGGATCTTGATCGAGTCCACAAAGGTGTAATCCGTTTGGCACTGTCGGGGCCCCTCAGATTCTAGGTAACATTAGACTTTAGGGATCCTTTCGCTTGAACCTCACAGCTCTCTTCATCAAGCGGCCAGTCATGACGGCTCTGGTCATGCTGGCAATTGTCATTGCTGGCGTCGCTGGATACCGGATGCTGCCGGTCAGCGATCTGCCTAATATCGATTTCCCGACCCTCCAAGTTCAGGCGAGTCTGCCGGGCGCGAGTCCCGAAACTATGGCCGCCTCGGTGGCGACGATTCTGGAACGGCAGTTCTCCACCGTGCCGGGTCTGGATTCGATGACCTCCACCAGCTCGCGCGGCGCTACGAATATCACGCTGCAATTTGTTCTGGAGAGAAATATCGACGCTGCGGCGCAAGACGTCCAGTCGGCTATTTCCGCAGTGGTCCGCCGGCTTCCCATCAACATGCCGGCGCCGCCCCAGTTGCGCAAGGTCAATCCGGCCGACCAGGCGATCCTGTTCATGGGCCTGAACTCATCCACCATCTCGCCGCAAGTTGTGGACGATTTCGCCGAAGTGTTGATCGCCCCGAAGATTTCGACAGTCAACGGAGTGGCGCAGGTAAACGTGTGGGGCGCTTCAAAGTTCGCGGTTCGTGCGCAGCTCGATCCGAATCAACTGGCGGCGCGCGGCATCGGCATCGACGAAGTGTGGGGAGCCATCCAGAAGCACAACGTCAATCTGCCCGCGGGTACCTTGTGGGGTGCGAACCAGGCATATACGGTCCAGTCCAGCGGGCAGTTGATGAACGCCGCGGAATACCGCTCGCTCATTGTGTCTTACAAGAACGGATCCCCGGTGCGCCTGGGTGATCTGGGACAGGTGCTCGACGGCATTCAGGACACCCGGCAGCTTGCTTGGATCAACAATACTCCTTCGATCATGTTCCAGGTCCAGCGCCAGCCCGGTACCAACACAGTCGAGGTGGTGGACGCCATCAAGGCCCTCTTCCCGGAATTTCGCAGGGATTTGCCCCCCGGCGTGAACCTGGACCTGGTGTACGACCGTTCGGTATCGATTCGTGAATCGGTCAACGACGTTAAATTTACCTTGCTGCTGACCGTGGGTCTGGTGGTCCTGGTCATTTTCGTGTTTCTGCGAAACGTTTCCGCTACCATCATTCCCAGCCTGGCCCTGCCTCTTTCGATCATCGGCACGTTCGCCGCGATGTACTTCCTCAATTACAGCCTGGACAACCTGTCGTTGATGGCGCTTACGCTGGCGGTCGGGTTCGTGGTGGATGACGCCATCGTGGTGCTCGAAAATATCGTCCGGCACATGGAGATGGGCAAGTCGCGCATGGCCGCGGCGCTCGAAGGCGGACGCGAGATTGCCTTCACTGTGCTTTCGATGACGCTATCGCTCACGGCAGTGTTTATTCCCGTCTTATTTATGGCGGGCATCGTCGGAAGACTGTTCCACGAATTCGCGGTAGTTATCAGCGTGGCGATTCTTATTTCGGGTTTCGTCTCTTTGAGCCTGACGCCCATGCTGTGCAGCCGCTTCCTGAAGCCCCCCACAGAAAAGCATGGCAAGCTGTTTCAAGCCACAGAACGCGGCTTTGACGCGATGCGGGATGCCTACCGCTGGACGCTGAACGGCGTCATCCGGCATCGGTTCATCACCCTTATGACAGCCGTCGCGACGCTGGCCCTCACCGTGTTCTTCTACAAACTCGTGCCGACAGGTTTTATCCCCAGCCAGGACACCGATCAGATCAACGTCTCCACCGAATACGCCCAGGACGCGTCGTTCGATAACATGGCGCGGCTCCAGCAACTGGTCGCGCACGTAGTCGCCGACAATCCCAACGTGGACGCATTCTTTTCGCGTGTGGGTGGAGGCGGGAACAACGGCGCGGGCAATTCCGGCCAAATGCAGATCCGGCTGAAACCGCGCGCAGAACGAAATGTCACGCCAGAGCAGATCATGGATCAGTTGCGTCCTCTGAGCGACGTGATCCCGGGGGTGCGGACCTACTATCAGAATCCGCCGCTGGTGCGCATTGGCGGGCAGCAGACCAGGAGCCTCTACCAATACACGTTGCAGGCTCAGGATCTGAAGGAGCTGTACCGTTCCTCCCAACAATTCGAGAAGCGCCTGCACGAAATTCCCGGCCTCATCGACGTCAATAGCGATCTGCTTATTAACAGTCCGGAAGTGACGGTTGAAATCGATCGGGATCATGCATCGTCTTTGGGCGTGACCGCAGACCAGGTGGGCAACGCTTTGTACGAGGCTTTTGGAACGGCTCAAGTTTCCGATATCTACGCACCGACCAACGATTATTGGGTGATTATGGAGCTGCTTCCGCAGTTCCAGAAAGATCCTCGAGCGCTCGACCTGATTTACATTCGATCCTCTAATGGAAAGCTGGTTCCCCTCAGCGCGGTAACCAAGCCTGTCTCGACAGCCGGTCCTCTCGCCGTGAATCACTTGGGCCAGCTACCCTCGGTAACGATTTCGTTTAATCTGCAACCGGGCGTGGCGCTGGGCGATGCCGTCGAACGGGTGGATACGGCCGCTCGGGAAACGCTTCCTCCTACAGTGAGCGCCACACCTCAGGGCGTCGCGGCGGCGTTCCAATCATCGTTCGTTGGCTTGGGCTTGCTACTGGTAGGAGCCATCCTGGTGATCTACATGGTCCTGGGGATTCTCTACGAGAGCTTCATTCATCCCATCACCATTCTTTCCGGACTCCCGTCCGCCGGCATGGGCGCGCTCGCGACGCTGCTCCTGTTCCACGACGAGCTAAATATTTACTCTTTCGTCGGCGTCATCATGCTGATCGGAATCGTGAAGAAGAACGCGATCATGATGATCGATTTCGCGATCGAGGCCCAGCGTCTGCATAACGTCCCTCCCGCGGATGCGATCTACGAGGCCTGCCTGGTGCGCTTCCGTCCGATCATGATGACCACGGTAGCCGCTCTCATGGGAACCTTGCCCATCGCTATGGGCTTAGGCGCCGGCTCCGAGGCGCGTCGTCCGCTGGGCTTGGCCGTCGTGGGCGGCCTGGTGGTCTCTCAGCTCCTGACGCTCTATATCACTCCAGTGGTCTATATCTACATGGAGCAACTCCGCGGCAGAGTGGACAAGATTCGCGGAAAGTTTGGGAGCAAGCGGAAGAAGCGGGCCGAAACGATTCCCGCTCCGGCCGGCGTCGTCAACAACTGACCACCTTTCCGCTGCGCCAAGCACGCGAAACAATTGCCGAAGTCGCGCCTACTGTGCAGAATCGTCGCGAACTAATTCCTCAGTACCCTGAGGCGGCCTTTAAGGTGGACACCTTAGGGCGCGTGCCTGACCAGAGTTGCAGCAGGTGCTTGGGAGTGAACCAGCGTTCCGTCCAGCGCGACTCGGGTGAGAGCTTCACCTTGATGAAAAAACCTAGCTGATGATCGCGCCTGCATGCTTCCACAAGGCCTTCCAGAGCATGGTCCTTACTCACAATCCGTACTGCAGTTGCACGGGGAAACGCGCAATCTGTAAGGATTTCTACGAACCACTCGCCAATCTCCTCCAGGTTGCCCAGCATGGCTGGTCGTCCCCGGCGATCCTTGCGGGTAATAAACACAAGCTCAGAACAAAGATTCCGGGCTGTCGATTTCGAATCCTGCATAACGTCCTTTCGCCCCTCCATTCAGGTACCAACTCCTTGCACGTACTAGACCATTTCCCCGATGACGGACGCTGGTGCTTCCACTGAGTGCCGGGGTAGGCAACAGGCCATGAGGCCTCAGTCGGGAATCCCGTAAGATTTAAGAAGACTGAGCACACCAACGGAAATCGGGCGCGGCGTTGGCCTAAGGCTGGAGCACGTTCGGCGAGTCTTCGAGAACAACCTGGTGGTGATCGAAGGCATGGACCTCTCGATCGATGCTGGGGAGTTTCTGGCCGTGCTCGGACCATCCGGATGCGGAAAGTCGACGCTGCTGCGAATGATCGCCCGGTTGTCGGCGATCGATGCCGGTCGCATAGTCACCGAACCTGAACAGTTTGAGACTGCCTTTGTATTTCAGGACGCACACCTTTTGCCATGGCGTACGGTACTCGATAACGCGGCCCTACCACTGGAGCTGATGGGTGTCGGGCGGGAAGATCGTCATGCCAGGGCTCGCGCGAAGCTGACTCAAGTGGGCCTGGCGGATGCCGAGGCGCGCTATCCCGCACAGTTATCAGGAGGCATGCGAATGCGCGTGTCACTTGCGAGAGCACTGGTTACGGAACCTCGGCTGCTGCTGATGGACGAGCCTTTTGCGGCTCTGGACGAGATCACGCGATTCAACCTGGAAGTGCAGCTTCGCGATCTGTGGCAGCGCCGCGGCATGACCGTGATCTTCGTCACGCACTCCATCTCTGAGGCGGCGTTCCTGGCGAATCGCGCGGTGGTGCTGGCTCGCCGCGGCGGAAAGATTCGTCTCGATCGGCACATCGACTTGCCGCCGCAGCGCACCAACGACCTGCGCTCCGACTCGCGCTTGGGATATGAAATGAAACTGCTCATGAGCGCGATGGAAGAAGAATGAAGAAAGTCCTGCCGCCGCTGATTCCGTTCGTGGTGATTACGCTCGTCCTCGAGTGGATGGTGCGCAGCGGGGTTGTTGCGGGCTATCTGGTTCCTGCTCCCAGCGCGGTTCTCCGGGCACTGTTCGATAGCCGCGATGAATTGGCCGCGGCCATGGCCAAGACCTCCTCCGCCGCGTTAATCGGTTTTGCGCTGAGCACGCTCACCGGCATCGCGATTGCGGTGCTGCTGTCGTCTTCGCGCGCGGTTCAGCGGGCATTCTATCCCTACGCGGTGTTTTTCCAGACCGTGCCGATCATCGCCATCGCGCCGCTGCTGGTCATCTGGTTCGGGTATGGGATGAAGACGGTGATAGCCTCGGCGTTCATCGTATCCATCTTTCCGGTGATCGCCAACACCCTCACCGGGTTGCTGTCGACCGATCCGGCGCTCCGTGATTTGTTTCGTCTGTACGGCGCGTCGCCGGCAGTCACGCTCGTAAAGCTCCGATTCCCCGCCGCGTTGCCGCAGATACTGACGGGACTGCGGGTGGCGTCGGGCTTGGCTGTGATCGGTGCGATTGTGGGGGAGTTTATCGGAGGGCAAGGATTGGGGTCGGTCGTAGATGTCGCCCGCACGCAGCAGCGTGTCGACAAGGTATTCGCGGCGGTGCTGCTGGCGTCGGTGCTTGGATTGGCTCTGTTCGGCCTGATCAATCTGATCAGCGCGCTGACACTGCGGCGCTGGCACGCGTCCGAAGCGACAATGGAATGATGCATCGTAGATCGTTCTTGAGCGTGTGTGCCGCTGCGCTGGCCGCGTGCAGTAAGCCGGCTAAAATCCGACTCGCCCTCAACTGGAAACCGGATCCCCAGTTCGGCGGCTTCTATGCCGCCCCCTACGACAAGCACGGATCGGACGTGGAGATTCTGCCGGGCGGAGCCGGCACACCGACCGTACAGATGATCGGCGCCGGATCGGCTGAGTTCGGGATCGTCTCAGCCGACGAACTCGTAGTCGCGCGCTCCCGAGGCAACGACGTGGTCGCGCTCTTCGCCGTGTTCCAGAATTGTCCGCAGGGGATCATGGCGCACGCTTCGCGGCACCTCGATTCCATCGGCGATGTTCTGAAAGAGGGCACTCTGGCGATTCAGCGCGGCTTACCGTACGCCCGCATTCTCGAAAAGAAGTACGGGTTCGATCACGTGAAGGTGGTTCCGTCGCCCGGTGGCGACATCAGCGCATTCCTGCGGGATGAAAAATTCGCGCAGCAGTGTTTCGTGATGTCCGAGCCGCTGCAAGCCCGGCATGCGGGAGTCGACGTGAAGGTGTTCCCCGTGGCCGATATTGGCTACAACCCGTACACCACGGTACTGGCCACCAGCGGCGCACAACTCAAGAGCAATCCGGATCGCGCTCAAGCTATGGTCGCGACCGTACGTGAGGGATGGCGGACGTATTTGGACGATCCGAAGCCGACCAACAGCCATATGCACGATCTGAATCCCTCGATGGACGCTGCGGCCTTCGCCGAGGTTGCCGAGGCTCAGAAGTCCTATATCGAGACCGGTATTTTAGGCAGCATGACCGCCGACCGATGGACCACGCTGATCGCCCAGCTCGCGGAGTTGGGCGATATTCCCCAAGGGATCCCGGCGCAAGATTGCTTCCGCACCCTCTAGCGCGGCGGGGCGGGCTGCGCTAGAAAAACAAATCGCTCACCGTCGCGGCTGGCGATGTTGCTGAGCTGAGCCGGGCTGTTGACGCCCGCTGGACGGAAGAGCTGCCGCGGAGTTCCGGCCTGCAAGTCGGTCCCGAGAGTGACATCCACTGCCAGGACTCCGTTTGGCGCGAGACCCGCCAGGCCCATGAAATACAATTCCTTGCCGTCTCCCCGCCAGAAGATCCCACCGAGAGCCGGATCTTTGGACACCTGTAGTGGCTTGCCGGCCTTGTTTTTGAGCGGCGCTATATAAATGGCGAAGGTTCCGGACGGGTTCGAGCTGTAAGCGAGGTAACGGCCGTCGGGTGAGAAGCGCCCTCCACGAGCGCCGGCTTCGCTGACCAGCACGATGGGTTTGCGATCGCCTTCGAGCGGAAGCCCATAAATGACGTCCCCCGACCAGAAGCAGATTTGGCCGTCCACCGACCAGTCGGTCAGAAACACTGCCGATCCGGGCGTGTGCTTGTAGATCAGCTCTCCGTTGCCGGATCCGTCGGAAGCCTTTCGATACACCTCGTTCTGGTTTGCAAGGTACGCGATCTGTTTGCCGTCGGAGGACCACACGGGCGAGGTATGGGGGGCGTCGTCAGACGTGATTTGGGTTGCTTTGCCTGTGGAGACCTCCAGCACCGAGACCTGGGTCTTTCCCTGATCGTTCCTG
>Ga0207711_10002629_pt1 | contig 15909 bp, 18 predicted proteins | sample KBSS34metaG_FD_184401 | JGI IMG/M metagenome (GOLD analysis project Ga0207711, IMG submission 184401) | Switchgrass rhizosphere microbial communities from Kellogg Biological Station, Michigan, USA - KBS S3-4 metaG (SPAdes) (version 2) | ecosystem: Host-associated > Plants > Roots > Rhizosphere...
GGGTGGCGAAGGGCGCCGAGCGGCGCACGGTCTCCCACCAGTCCTCGACGTCCAGGGTGTCGAGGGCGACCGCCGCGACGGTCTGCTGCGCCAGGATGTCGAGCGGGTTGGTCGGCACGGCAAGCGCCTCGATCAGGCCGGTCCGCATCCGCTCGCTCGCCACCGTCGTGTGCAACAGATCGGCGCGGTGTTTCGGGAACAGCACGCCCTTCGAGATCTCGCCCACCTGGTGCCCGGCGCGGCCCACCCGCTGCAGGCCACTGGCGACGCTCGGCGGCGACTCGACCTGGATCACGAGATCGACGGCACCCATGTCGATGCCGAGCTCGAGAGAGCTGGTGGCGACCACGCAGCGCAGGCGGCCGCTCTTGAGGTCGTCTTCGATGATGGCGCGCTGCTCCTTCGACACGCTGCCGTGGTGCGCCCGCGCGAGCAGGGGCGCATCGGACACCGCGGTGGCCAGCTGCCCCGCCTGGGTGATCCCCGAGCCGCCGACCGCCTGGGCCGGGAAGCCGACAACCGGCAGGCCGGTCAGTTTCTCTTCGTACAGCTCGTTGAGCGACGCCGTCAGACGCTCGGCCAGCCGCCGCGAGTTCGCGAACACGATGGTCGAGCGGTGCTTGAGCACCTCGTCGACGATGGCGGCGTCGACGTGCGGCCAGATCGACCCGGCACTCTGCAGGGCGGTCTCGTCGGCTTCGAGCGTCTCGCTGGTCTGGCGCGCGCCCAGCTCGGTCATGTCTTCGACGGGGACCACGACCCGCAGGTCGAAGGTCTTCTCGATCGGCGGCGCGACGATCGTCACCGGCGTGCGCCCGCCCAGGAAGCGCGCCACCTCTTCCATCGGCCGAACGGTCGCCGACAGCCCGATGCGCTGAGCCGGCTGCGGCAGCAACTCGTCGAGCCGCTCGAGCGAGACGGCGAGGTGCGCGCCGCGCTTGGTCGCCGCGACCGCGTGGATCTCGTCGACGATCACCGTGTCGACCCCGGCGAGCGTCTCGCGAGCCGCGCTGGTCAGCATGAGGAAGAGGGATTCCGGGGTGGTGATCAAGATGTCCGGCGGTTCGCGCAGCAGCAGCCGCCGGTCGGCCGAGGTGGTGTCGCCGGAGCGCACGCCGACCGTGATGGCCGGGACATCCATCGCCAACCCATCAGCAGCCAGCCGTTTTGCGGTCTGGGTGATGCCGACCAGCGGCGAGCGCAGGTTGCGCTCGACATCGACGCCGAGCGCCTTCAGCGGCGAGATGTAGAGAACGCGGGTTCTGTGCTTCGGGTTCTCGGGGCGCGGAGTCGTGGCGAGGCGGTCGAGCGACCACAGGAACGCCGACAGCGTCTTGCCCGAGCCGGTGGGCGCGACCACGAGCGCGTGCTGGCCGGAGCTGATCGCATCCCACGCCCCCGCCTGCGCGCCGGTCGGATGCGGGAAGGCGCCCGCGAACCACTCGCGCGTCGCTCGCGAGAAACGCGAGAGAGCATCGTGAGCCGGGGTGTCGGCGGGCTGCTCCATCCGGCTATCTTCGTCTGCGCCGCCGACTATTGCTCGAGCGACCTCAAGAAGGAGTGCACGTCGCCGAGCTCGGCGTCGGTGATCCAGTGGCCGACATCCTCGTAGATGCGCTCGGTCAAGGTGCTGTGCTCCTCGAGCCAATCGCGGGTCGCCAGCACCTGCTCGGGCGGCACGACCGTGTCGGTCGTTCCGCGGCCCCAGAACATCGGCGGCCGCAGCACCTCGAGCTCCGGGTCACCGGGGTCGACCGTCTCGTCGGCGATCGCCGAAAGCAGCACGACCGAGTCGATCAGCTCCGGATGCCGCCGCAGGGTCTGCAACCCCAGCACCCCGCCCTGCGAGAAGCCGAGCACGGCTACCGAGGGAGCATCGCCCCGCACCGTCGCCAGCCACTCGGCGAACTCGTCGGCGCTCTCGTTCAGGGGCGCCGGCCTGGGAGCGGCGACGTCGAACCACGACCAGCCGTTGCCTGAGGGGATCGGACCGCGCGGCGAGGCGATCACGTGGTCGAGCGGCAGGTAGGGCGAGAGCTGGAACAGGTCGCCCTCGTGGCTGCCGAGTCCGTGCAGCAGCACGAGCAGCGGCTTGCCGGCGCGCTCGCCGACCGGCGTGCTCCAGATGACGGCGGACGGGTCGATCATGCTGCCACGCTACCGGGCCGCTCTCGAACGGTCACCAGACCAGCACGAGCTTGCCCGCTCGGCTCAAGCCGTCGCTCAACGCGCGATACGCCTCGGTCGCGTGCGTAACGGGGAAGGTTTTCGCGACCCGCGTGGTGATGAGCCCGCCTTCGGCCAGCCGGACGATCTCAGCCAGGCCCGGGCCGTCGACATGCACCCCGACCCGAGCGACGTCGACATCACGCTCCGGCTCCGGGCTCACGCTGACCGAGCGGTAGCTCCCGCCGTCGCGCACCGCCTCGAGCCCGACCGGGCCTGTCGGAACCGTGTTGAGCACCGCATCCACCCCTCGTGGGATGAGTTCGCGAACGGCGGCACCGAGATCGGGCACATCGCGCGCGATGAACCGCGCGCCGGTCGCCTCCAGCTCGTCGCGATCCCGTTCCGCGGCGCTGGCGATGACGGTCTTTCCCGCCTGGATGGCCAGCTCGACCGCGAGCTTGCCGACTCCGCCCCCGGCGCCGGTCACCAGAACGGTGGCCGCGTCTCCGGCGCTTTCGACCAGGTGCAGCGCCGTCAGCCCGTTCAGGCCGAAGGTGGTCAGCTCGTGCGAGGGCAGCGTGCGGGATGCGACCGCGATCTGATCGACCGGCAAGGCGACCAGCCCGGTCTGCGTGCCGCGCCCGGTCTCGAACACCGGCGAGAAGCCGAGCACCTGGGAACCGACGAGCGCCGGGTCGATTCCGTCGCCGACCGCCTGGACGGTGCCGGCCAGATCCCAGCCCGGGATGAACGGCGGTTCGAAACCGCGGCGGGCGAATCGCGCCGCCATGGCTCCGTTGACCAGAGCGTTGTCCGCGGGATTCAGCGTGGCGGCCTCGGTCGCGACGAGCACCTCGCCGGCGCCGACGACCGGATCGGCCAGTTCGAGCACCTCGATCGAGTCGGGGCCGGAGGGGTTCGTGACGGTGACGGCGATCATGGGCCCACCGTAGGGCGCCGAGTTCGACGTTCGCTGGGCCACAATGGAGCATGAGCTCCGTGGGAACCCCCGACCCGAACTCGTCCTGGCTGTCGGATGCCGAGCTGGCCGACGTGCGTCGCCGCATCCCGATCCTGTACGTCGAAGCCGTGCCGGTGCGCGTCGACGGCATGGGCGTGGTGACCAGCGTGGGCGTGCTGCTGCGCGCCAACGCGCAGGGCGAGATCACTCGCACCCTGGTCAGCGGCCGGGTGATGTTCGGCGAGACCTTGCGCGATGCGCTGTTCCGTCATCTGGAGAAAGATCTGGGCGCGCTCGCCTTTCCGCAACTGCCGCCGAGCCCCGTGCCGTTCTCGGTCGCCGAGTACTTTCCCATTCCCGGGCTCAGCGCCTACCTGGATGAGCGCCAGCACGCCGTCTCGCTGGCCTACGTCGTTCCGGTCACCGGCACTCTCGAGCCGAGGCAGGACGCCCTCGAGCTCACCTGGATGACCCCCGCCGAAGCCTCGTCGCCCTCGATCCACGCCGAGATGGAAGGCGGTCGGGGTACATTGCTGCGCGCCGCGCTCGCGTCGGTGGGAGTGCTCGGCTAGAGCCGTCGGCATGGTGGGGACAGATCTGGTCCCCCAATGGAGTCGCGCCCCTCTTGGGGTTTTCGGTCGCCACTGCCGCGCCTTTAACGTGAACGCAACGGCGATCGCCCGATCGTCCACCCGAAAGGGCGCGCCGCGCAGCATCGACCAGTAGTGAGACCCCCTATCCCTCGCGATTCGCGAGGGAAGCAGCAAGGAAGGCCCCGGGATACTCTCCCGGGGCCTTCTGCATCCTGCCTGCGCCGGAGCCGGTCAGCCTTGCGCGCGACGTCCGCCGCGGCGCGGGTTGCCGGTCGGAGCCGGGCGGTTGCTCTGCGAGGAGCCGCCGCCGGTCGAGGTGCTGTAGTAGCTCGAGGAGCCGCCGCGGGTGCTGGAGGTCGTCGCGGATCCGGTGCGTGCCGAACGGGCCGCAGGGCGTCCCGAACGATCGGAACGCTGCTGGCCGCGGGGCTCCCCGGCGCTCGGGGCGCGGCGACGCGATGCGTCGCCCTCAGCGACCCGAGCGCGCTTGCGCTGCGCATTCGCCCCCTGTGAACGACCGCCGCCGCCCTGCTGCTGAGCAACGGCGCGGGGCACCGGCTTCACATACTCGGCGCGATCGCCGATGAGGGCGACCACGGCATCCGAGGTCGGGGTGACGCGCTGCGTCGGCGCCTGGATGCCGGCCTTGCGCATCAGCAGCGCCAGATCCTTCTCCTGGGTCGGCAGCACGAGCGTGACGACGTCGCCCTCGGATCCGGCGCGAGCCGTGCGACCGCTGCGGTGCAGGTAGGCCTTGTGCTCCATGGGCGGGTCGACGTGCACCACGAGCTCGACGTCATCCACGTGGACACCGCGCGCAGCGACATCGGTCGCGACGAGCACGCGCACGTCGCCCGCGCCGAACGCGGCCAGGTTGCGGTCGCGCTGCGGCTGCGACAGGTTGCCGTGCAGGTCGACAGCGGGGATGCCGGCCGCAGTGAGCTGCAGAGCCAGCTTCTTGGCGTGGTGCTTGGTGCGCATGAACAGGATGCGGCGGCCCGTGCCCGAGGCGAGCGCCTCGATGAGGTGCTTCTTCGTCTCGGCATCCGCCGCGCTGAAGACGTGGTGGGTCATGGCCGCGACCGGCGAGTTCGCCTCGTCGACGGAGTGCACCTTGGGGCTGTGCAGGAACTTGGTGACCAGCTTGTCGACCCCGTTGTCGAGGGTCGCGCTGAACAGCAGGCGCTGACCGTCGGTCGGCGTCGCGTTCATGATGCGGGTCACGCCGGGCAAGAAGCCCAGGTCGGCCATGTGGTCGGCCTCGTCGAGCACGGTGATCTCGACGGCGTCGAGGGTCACGAAGCGCTGCTGCATGAGGTCTTCGAGGCGGCCGGGGCAGGCCACCACGATGTCGACGCCGCCCTTGAGGGCCGAGACCTGGCGGTTCTGCGAGACGCCGCCGAAGATGGTGGTCGTCTTGAGGCCGTAGGCCTCGGCGAGCGGCTCGAGCACGGCGTTGATCTGGGTGGCGAGCTCGCGGGTCGGTGCGAGCACCAGGCCGAGCGGGCGTCCGGGTCGGCGGCCGCCACCGGCGAGGCGCGTGCCGAGGCGCGCCACCATCGGGATGGCGAACGCCAGGGTCTTGCCGGATCCGGTCTTGCCGCGGCCGAGCACGTCGCGTCCGGCGAGAGTGTCCGGCAGGGTGTCGACCTGGATCGGGAACGCGTCGGTCTTGCCCTCGGCGGTCAGGACCTCGACGAGCGGGTAGGGCACGCCGAGCGTGCTGAAGGTGATGTCAGGCATGAGTGTTTGTGTCTTTCGGGATTACTTGGTGGTTGAGTAGCCACGCGCAGCGCGGCGTATCGAAACCACTCGAAATGGCGAAGGTGGCGATGGCCACATCCGTTCGCCGGAGAAGTAATGTCAGCCAGTCCCTGGTGTGTGTGACCAGGCGGCGAGGGAAGCGTTCTACGACGCAAGCAGGGCAACAGAGCCTTGCGAGTGATTCCAGGCTAGCAGACGTCAGCCGGCGACGTCCGCGGCGGTCGACCCCCCGTAGTGCCGCGCCGCCGCCTGACGCAGGGTCAGCCCGGGGGCGAGGGGATCGGGGGCGGGCGCCGCGGCATCCATGGCTCTAATAGTTGCCGAAATACAGCTCGCCCACCGGGATCTCGACCGGCACGGTGTTGGTCAGCGGCGCGAGCGGGCAGGCCCAGGCCGGGTCGTAGGCGCACGACGGGTTGTAGGCGAAGTTGAAGTCGAGCAACAGGGTGTTCGCCGCGGGGTTCGATCCGAGGTCGGCGCCCTTGATCGTGTCGAGCAGGTAGCGGCCACCGCCGTAGGTGCCGCCGTGCTTGCCCTTGAGAGCGTCCTTCACCGGCACGAAGATGCCGCCGCCGTAGCTGGTCAGGCGCCACACGTCGAGCGAGCCGACCTCGGGGATGCGCACCAGTCCGATCCGCTCGAAGGGCACGATGCCGTCTGTGCCGGTCTCGAAGTCGAAGTGGCCGGGGTCGGCGGGCTCGACCGTCAGCTCGAAGCGCCACGCCGGGTCGTAGTCGGCGACCGGGAGACCGGTGAATGACGGCCGGTCGGCCTCAATGAGGGCGGATGCCGCGTGGTTCACGAAGAGCTCGTCGCGGCCTTCGCGCCACCGGGCGTGTGCCGCGGCCGCATCCGGAGTCGCCCGCACCTGCTCGTAGAGGGCGAACACGCGGCGGCGCCAGTCGGCAACATCGAGCGGGGTCATGGCGCCCAGGGTAACCCGGGACCAATGTCACTACCGGCGTGGACCGTCGCATGGTGGGCTGAGGGCATGGACAGGTTCCGGGTCGCTGACGACCCAACGCTCTACGCGCCACCCGCCGACCACTTCGTCGAGGTGGATGTGCCGGAGCTGCCCTTCCTGATGATCGACGGCCATGGCTCGCCAGAGAGCGAGGCGTACGCGGCGGCGATCGCCGCCCTGTACTCGGTCAGCTACGGGCCGAAGTTCGCCAGCAGGGTGCACCGGAAGGTCGACTACACGGTCGGCCCGCTCGAGGGGCTGTGGTGGACGGAACCCGAATCGGCGTTCGCGACGACCCCGCGCGAGCAGTGGCAGTGGACGATGATGATCCGGCAGCCGGACTTCATCGAGGCGGTCGATGTCGACTCGAGCATCGAGCGCGCTCGTCACAAGACGCCCAGCGTCGCGGGGCTGCGGTTCGTGCGCTGGCGGGAGGGGCGGAGCGTGCAGATCATGCACATCGGGCCCTTCTCCGACGAAGGTCCGACCATCGAACGGCTGCATCGCGACTATCTTCCTGAGCACGGCTTGGTCGAAGCCGGCCACCATCACGAGATCTACCTCAGCGACCCCCGTCGCTCGGCTCCGGCCAAGTGGCGCACCGTGCTGCGGCAGCCGGTCGCCCCGGCGGTGGCTGCCTCAACAGCTTGATGCGGACGAGGGACGCGGACGAGGAACGGGGACGACCATGTCGCCCGTCCCCGGCATCCTTTTCGCATGCCGGATGACGTGAACGAGAAGCACTACTGGATGGGCGTCGTCCACCGCGACCATGCTCTGCGCGGGGTGTCGCAGGGCATCGTGCAGACCAATCACGGGGCGAAGTTCGGTATCGCGCGGATGAACCCGGGCGACGGCTTCGTGTTCTACTCGCCCAAAGACGTCTACCCCGACGGCCACTCGTTGCGCGAGTTCACCGCCATCGGCATCGTCGCGCCCGGCGAGGTGTGGCAGTCGGCGTCGGTCATGGGCCCGGGGAGCGAGGTGCGGCCGTGGCGGCGCAAGGTCGATTGGGACGAATCGGCCAAGGCGGCCCCGATCACCCCGCTGCTCGATGTGCTCGAACTCACCCGCGGCATCCGCAACTGGGGGCTGCAGCTGCAGAAGGGGCACCTGGCGCTCAGCGCGCACGACTTCGCGATCATCGCCCGCGAGATGGGCGCCCGCGAGATGGGGGCCGACGGGCTGCTCCCGTAGCCTGGGGTCGTGATGGATCTCGCGACGGCGCACGGCCAGGGCAGCTACCAGGTGCGGTTCGACTGGGGGGCCGCGGGCGCAACGGCGATCGCCGAGGGTGCGCACCTCGTCGTCTGGGTCGATCAGCTCGCCGCCAGCGACGGCACCCCCCAACCGATGCCGGTGCTCGGCGGAACTCCGGGCGGCGTCGAACTGATGCCAGCGACTCTCGAAGAGGCGGCGGATGTCGCGGCGTTCGCCCGGCGCCGTCAGACCGAGCTCGGCGGCCGGTGCGTGATCGCTGTGGTGGCGGCCGGGGCGGTCCGCGCCGACGGGAGCCTGCGGTTCGCCGTCGAGGATCTGCTCGCCGCCGGCGCGATCATCGAGGCGATTGCCGCGGTGGGCATCGACCATCAGTCGCCCGAGGCCGCAGCCGCGGCATCCGCCTACACCGGGCTCAAGAACGCGACGCGCCACCTGATCTCGGCCTCAGCGAGTTCACGGGAAGGACGGGAATCCTCCGGAGCCTGAGCGGGTTCACCCGTGCAACGACTCAGATCCTCAGGAGGATGTCATGCCCCAGGCCGTATTCAACGGAACCGTTCTCGCCGATGCACCCGAATCGGACGTGCTGCACATCGAGGGCAACGTCTACTTTCCGCCGGCGAGCGTGAACACGGAGTTCCTGGTCGAGAGCGCGACCCCATACAACTGCCCGTGGAAGGGTGATTGCCAGTACTTCTCCGTGAAGGACTCCGCCTCGGGCGGCCTGCTGCAGGATCGCGCCTGGAGCTACCCGCACCCCTATCCGACGGCCGAAGAGCGCGTCGGCACGGACATCAGCAACTACGTGGCCTTCTGGAAAGAGGTCCAGGTCAGCTGATCTTGGCGGTCGAGTAGCCGCGAAGCGGCGTATCGAGACCCTCAGCCGAAGAAGAGGTAGGTGCCCGGCTTTCCGGGCTCGACGAGTTCGAACTTCAGGCGCAGGTCTGTGCCGTGCAGCAGCTCGGCCTGCTGCGTGAACTGCTCGTTGGTGACGTAGACCGTCGTGTCGGTCTTCCACTCGTCACGGAACCAGGGGCGCAGCGCGGCGAGCAGGCGCTCGTCCATGCCCTGCTCCATGCGGCTGCGCCGCGCCCAGAAATAGACGACCGCGTCGACGTCGGCCCAGGCGTCATCACTGACCGGCGTGACGGTCGCCTTGGTGAGGAAGGCCGCGCTCGTCGGGAAGACGTAGACGCACCCCAATGCCTGGGTGTCGTCGGGGTCGACCACCGTGTAGGTGAAGGCACGGTGTTCGGCGTGGCGCCGCTCGAGCCCGACCAGGTCGTCGCGGTTCGCCTCGACGGTGAAGTCGTCGGCCGGCCAGGTGGACTGCTCCCAGAGGCGCAGATCGTCGCGCGTCTCCATCAGTGCGGCGTAGTCGCGCTCGGCGTCGTCGGCCGTGATAGGTCGCAGCACGAACTCGTCGGTGCGCAGCCCGGTGGGCACGGGCTCATCCGACTCGAGAATGGACATGGCGCCCGCTGCCCCCTATGCACTCGCCTTGGCGCGGAAGGCCCTGACCTTGGCGCGGTTGCCGCAGCGTTGCATCGAGCACCAGCGGCGGGTGCCGGTGTGTGACTCGTCGTGGAACACCATCCGGCAGTCGTCGGCATCGCAGCGCCGCAGCCGGCCGTCGTCGGCGCCGATGATCGCCACGGCGTCGCGTGCCAGAGACGACAGCGCTTGCCCGGCCCGGATGTTGCCGGCCCCCGCCTGACGCCGGCCGCCCGCCAGCACCGGAGGCACGTCGGGTGTCGCGGCGAACAGGTTGAGCGTGTCCACGTCGTCGGGAGCCGTCGCGAGCCCATCCGCCTTCGCCGCCGCCAGCCTGCCGATGGCCTCGCGCAGGCCGAGGGCATCCACCAGCTCGCGCTCGCCGAGCTCGGTGATCGGCAACCGATCGAAGCGCTCGGCCAACCAGTGACGCACCTCGCTGTCGGGACCCGAGGTGAAGTCGAGGCTGTCGGCGCCGGCATCGAAGAACCAGCGCGCGCCGTCGGTGATGATCCAGCGGCCGGCGCTCATCGCGTCACTCCCTGTGCGGGTGGGCGGAAGACGAGCACGGTCGCCGAGCCGGTCAACTCGAGCGGACCGGCGGCGTAGGGCACCAGCACCGTGTCGCCGGCGCTGAGCCCGAGCCGTCTGCCGACGAAGCCCAGGTCGAAGGCGCCCTCGGTCACCACGAGCACCGCGTAGCCCTTTTCGAGTCGCTGACTTCCGGAGAACGCGTAGCGCTCGGCGCGGAAATACCGCGCGGCCTCGGCAGGGAGCATCGGTCCGTTGGGGCCGGCCGGGGTGATCAGCGCGTCCACCTCAGCATCGGAGCGAGCCACCAGTTCGAGCGCGCCGAGCGCCTCGTCGAACCCGACGCCCAGATGACCGTCGGCAGCGCCATCCAGGTCGAAGCCTCGCCATTCGAGCAGGATCGACAGGTCTGCGGGCTGCTGTACCTCGACCAGCATGACCGCCTGGCCGATCGCATGCAGCACGCCCGGCGGCACGTACACGGTGTCGCCGGCGGCGACCTCCCGCTGGTGGAGCAGGCTCAGCAGCGTGCCGGTGTCTTGCGACTCGATCAGGCTGAGTAGCCGCGCCGGAGTCACCGACTCGCGCAGGCCGAGAAAGATCTCCCCAGGTTCGAGGATGCACCACGCCTCGGCCTTGCCGTGTCGGTGCCCGAGGTGCTCCGCGGCCCACGCGTCGTCCGGATGCGCGTGCACCGGCAGACGCTCCCCGGGATCGAGCAGCTTGACCAGCAGCAGCGGATCGGTGCCGAATGCTTCGACGTGGGCGGAGCCGAGCCAGGCGAGCGGGTCGGCTGCGACCGCGCTGCGCAGCAACTGCGCCGCGCTCGTCGGCGTTGCGGGCAGCGTGGTGAGTCCGATCAAGGCCTCACCCGCCTGGGTTGTCACTGACGCCACCCAGTCTTCGGGAACGTGATCTCCGGGTGCCGGCGAGCCGCGCTCTCCCCGGAACGCCGCGATGCGCGGCCCTCCCCGGTAGAAGCGGTCGGCGGGCTGATTGGCCGCAAGCAGCACCGGAGCGAGCATCACGGCCGGCTCGCCGCTGCCCGCGGCACGTCGCGGCGCATCCACGAGATCTGGTATTTCAGGTCGAAACGCCGGGAGCACTTGGCGCACGAGAGCGCGCGCGTCGGCTTGCGGTAGCGGAAGTGCTGGTGCCCGTTCGGGCAGCTGCCCACCCAGGGCGCGAGCTCGTCGGCGATGGCCCCGCCGTGCAGCCGCTTTCCCTCGTAGCCGAGATCGGACGCGATGGCCTTCCACCTCGGCCCGTGGCCGGCCCGCGCGCCGGCCAGCGCGTGCGCCACCTCGTGCAGCAGCACCTGGTGGATCTCGTCGTCGTCGTAGCGCGAGGCCAGGTGGCGCGACACCGTGATGCGATGGGTCGAATACGAGCAGAGCCCCGCCCGGGTCGTCGCGCGGTCGAAGCCGAACGACCACACGTTCGGGTCGAGGTGGAGGGCGATGAGCGCGTCCGCCCAGCGGCGCACCCGGTCGAGGTCGGCCATCAGCTCGTCGCCTTCAGCGCGACCTGCAGGATGCGGTCGTCGCCGGGCTTCGGAGACCCGCGGCCATCGGTGTTGTCGGTCAGGATCCAGAGCGACGGTGTGGAACCCGAGCCCGGCCCGGCCACGACGTCGCGGAGCCGACCGTAGGCGCCCACGTAGAGAGCGGTGGCGCTCGCCGCCCCCGCGGCATCCACGGTGATCACCCAGAGCCGCTTGCCCCCAAGTCCGGCCAGGAAGAAGGTGCCGTCGATGGAGGTGAGGCCGCTCGGGCTGGCGTCGTCGGTCGGCCACTGCACGAGCGGGTCGACGAATCGCGGGTCGTGGGCGATGCCCTCGGCGATCGGCCGGCCGTAGTTCGAGCCCGCCGTGATCTTGTTGAACTCGTCCCAGGTGTCTTGGCCGAACTCGGCGGCGTAGAGCTGGCCGTGCGAATCCCAGGCCAGCCCCTGCGGGTTGCGGTGCCCGTAGCTCCAGATCAGCGAGCCGGCGAAGGGATTGCCCTTGGGCACGCCGCCGGTCGGGGTCATGCGCAGGATCTTGCCGTTCAGGCTCGACAGGTCTTGCGAATGCGAGGTGTCGCCCGCGTCGCCGACGGTGGCGTAAAGCATGCCGTCCGGGCCGAACTTGATTCGACCGCCGTCGTGGTGGTTGGCCGCGGCGAGCCCCTTCAGGATCACCTGCGGCGGCCCCAGAGTGAACTGGTCGCTGAGGCTCATGCGCACGATGCGGTTGTCGCTGGCGGTGGTTTCGTAGGCATACAGCCAGCCGATGCCGGTGCCGGTCGTGGCTTTCAGGTACGCCAGCCCGAGCAGGCCGCCCTCGCCGTCGTGCACGACGTCGGGCACGACTCCGATCTTCTCGAGGCCTGCGGATGCCGTGAGCCGCTCGACCGCGCCGGTGTCGCGCTCGCTCACCAGGGTGAGCTTGTTCGACACCCGCAGGATGGACCACGGGCTCGCGAGCCCGGTCACCAAGTCGGCGGGCGTTCCGATCGGCACCACACCGGTCGGTGCGGCGCTCGCGCTCGGCGAGTGGATCGCCGAGGGCGTGAGGGTTTCGGGCGCCGAGGGAGCCGAGCATCCCACCAGTGCGCCGACGGTCAGCGCGAACGCGGCCGAGGCGGCAAGGAGGCGGAGTCGACCCATGCTTCGACGCTACTCGCGAGCCCTGTCTTCGGGTTTGGAATCGCCGGGCCGCAGCTGGAACACACTGCGGTTCGGGGGTGGGGAGGGAACAGCGGTGGCGTCGGTGACGACCGGGGCTCCGGCGATCCAGTTGCGCAGCTCGCGGTCGTGCACGAGCGTGGCCGGGTGCGGTCCGCCGGCGAGCAGCCGCGGCATCCACTCCAAGGGAAGAGGAGCGGGCGATGCCACCAGCACGAAGTTGCCGTAGCGACGGCCGCGCAGAACCTGCGATTCGGCGAGCACGGCGAGACGCTGCCCTGAGCCTGTCGAAGGGTCGGGGAACACCATCGCGAGCGTCGCCGCCTGCCCCCGCGCGAACGCCGCACCCGAGCCGTCGGCCACGTTGACCAGCAGCACCCCGTCGGGCGCGAGGAACGCCGCGCACTCCCGGTAGAACTCGACGCTCGTGACATGGGCCGGGATGCGCGCCCCGCCGAACACGTCGACGACGAGCACATCGACCGCTCCTTTTAACCCGGCGGGAAGTTTGGCCAGGGTGGCGCGCGCATCCCCGTACCGCACCCGGATCGACGCGCCCCGGGGAAGCGGCAGCTCTCGCCGCACCAGCTCGACCAGCTCGGGCTCGAGCTCGAGCACCTGCTGCCGCGAGCCGGGCCGGGTCGCCTCGATGTAGCGCGGGATCGTCAGCGCGCCGGCACCCAGGTGCAGCGCAGTGAGCGGCTCGCCCGGCAGCTTCAGCTGATCGATCACATGGCCCATGCGGGCGATGTACTCGAAGAACAGCTCGCTCGGGTTGTCGAGGTTGACGTGCGACTGCGGGGTTCCGTCCACGACGAGTTCGAAGGCGCCCGGCACCCAGCGATCGGCGCGGATCTCGGCGTGCATGCCGCTCGCCAGGGTGATCGAGGGGGCGGCATCCATGCTCACGATCTTTCCACCCGCGCCTCGACCGCATCTCCACCCCGTCTCCACCCCGCGGTGGTGCCGCTGCGGCGACCGGACCGGGATGCTCGACTCATGACCACTCAGACACTCCTCGACATCGTCATCGGCGTCGCCCTTCTGTGCTGGATCGGCTACCGCCAGCTCACCTGGACGGCGGTCGCCCCCGAGCGCATGTGGCGCATGCCGGCGATCCTGGCGATCATCGGCGTCATCACCCTGTTCCAGAGCGGCACGGGTGACACGATCAGCGCCGGCGATCTCGGCATCCTGGCCATCGAGACCGTGGTCTCGATCGGGCTCGGCGCCGTGATGGGGCTGATGGCGCACTTCCGCCCGATCCGCGAGCAGACGCTGGCTGCCTTCCACGCCAATGACCGCGGACGCAGCCTGACCGTTCCCACGATCGAGACGCGCACCGGCTGGATCGGGCTGGCCCTCTGGCTGGTCCTGATCGCGGCTCGGATCGGCGGCGAGGTCTATGCGCACGCGACGCACTCGACACTGCTCATGTCGACCGGAGTCATCCTGCTGACCGTCGCACTGAACCGCGCGGCCCGGATCGTGGTGATCACCCAGCGGGCGGCGCGCTTCGTGCCGGTGGCTGAGAGCGGCCGGGTCGCAGCATGATGGATCGGTGAACACCGCCGATCCCCGCCTGTTCGGCCGACTGCTGAACATCGCGGGGATCATCGCCGTCTCGATCCTGCTCGTGGTGCAGGTGCCGCTCGCGCACCGGCCGCCGTGGGTCTGGGCGCTTGCCGGGCTCGCGCTGCTGGGTTGGCTGGTGCGCGAGCTCGTGCCGACGGCATCCCGGTGGTTCGTGGTCGCGTGCCTGGTCGCGCTGGCGGCCGCCTCGGTCGTGACGACTTCGACCAGCGTGCTCGGCTACATCGCCGGCATCGTCTGCCTGGCCGCGCTGATCGCGACACCGCGCTGGCCGCTGGCACTCGGGCTGGTCGCGGCGGGGGCGTCGGCCGTGGTCGTGGGCGTCGACACGCTGCTGCTCGAGGCTGACGTTCCGACCACGCTGGGCGCGTTCATCGGGCTCATCGTGGCGATCCTGGTCGGGATCAGCCGCCGGCAGTCCCGAACGGCCGTCGCGCGCGAGCGCGCCCTACTCGAGGAGCGAGCCCGTGCGGCGGCCCTGGCCGAGCGCTCGCGGATCGCGCGCGACATCCACGACGTCCTCGCCCAGAGCCTCGGCGGCCTGGTGCTGCAGCTGGATGCCATCGACGCGCTGCTCGATTCCGGCAAGACCGACGACGCTCACGCCCGCGTGACCGCGGCCCGCGGGTTGGCGGCGTCGGGGCTCGACGAGGCGCGCCGGGCGGTGGACGCGCTGCGCGATCCGGAGGCCTCGGCCGATCTGGCGGGCGCCATCGAAGACCTGGTCGTGACCCACCGGTCGCTCGGCGGGTCGGCGACACTGACAGTTTCGGGCTCGCCCGGCGAACTCTCTCCCGACGCGGCGGGGGCGCTGCGCCGAGCCGCGCAAGAGGTGCTGAGCAATGCGCGCCGGCACGCGCCCGGGTGCGCGACCGCGCTCGTGCTCAGCTGGACTCCGGATGCCGCCACGCTCACGGCGTCGACCCCGCTCGCGTCAAACGCCCCGCTGTCGGGCTCGGGCGGCGGCCGTGGACTCGCCGGACTCCGGGAGCGGGTCGAGGCGGTGCACGGCACCGCCGAGTGGGGCGTGCGTGACGGTGTCTTCGTGGTGACCGCGCAAGTACCACGCAGCGACCACCCGGATGGGGTGCTCTCGTGACGGCCGCACACCGCATCCGCGTGCTGGTCGCCGACGATCAGGCCATCGTGCGCGACGGCCTGGTCACCGTGCTCGGGCTGCTCGACGACCTCGAGATCGTGGGGGAGGCGGCGGACGGCGAGCAGGCGGTCCGGCTTGCGCTCGAGACCCGGCCCGACGTCGTGCTCATGGATCTGCGCATGCCGGTGCTCGACGGCGCGGCGGCGACCGCGCGCATCCTCGAGCAACTGCCCGAGACGGCCGTGGTGGTCCTCACCACCTTCGCCGACGATGCGTCGATTGCGGGTGCATTGCGCGCGGGAGCCCGCGGCTACCTCACCAAAGACGCGGGCCGGGCCGAACTGGCTGCCGCCGTGCGCGCCGCCGCGAGCGGGCAGGCGACCTTCGCGCGCGAGGTGGGGGAGCGGTTGGCCGCTGGTTTCGCAGCCACCCCTCCGCCGGCTCCGGATGCTGCGGGCGCCCCTTCGGTGGACGTGCTGCGCGAGCGCTTCCCGGCGTTGACCGCGCGCGAGGCCGAGGTGTTGGCGCTCATCGCGGAGGGCCGCAGCAACGCCGAGATCGCCGCATCCCTCTATCTCGGGGTCTCGACGGTGAAGAGCCACATCAACGCGCTCTTCGCCAAGCTCGACGTGCGCGATCGGGCGCAGGCGATCGCGCTGGCGGTGGGTTCGGCGCCGCTCTAGTCCGGCCGATCAGCCGAGAACCGGCTCCGCGAGCACCCCCACTTCGGGGGTCGTCAAGCGAGTTGGGGTCGACTCGGGTTGTTGATTACTCAACTGTCCGGCCCCCCGTTTTTCGGTCCATTTCTTGTGTTGGTGCTTTCGATAATGAGAGTGCGAATGGAGTGATGGAT
>Ga0207711_10002631_pt1 | contig 15903 bp, 12 predicted proteins | sample KBSS34metaG_FD_184401 | JGI IMG/M metagenome (GOLD analysis project Ga0207711, IMG submission 184401) | Switchgrass rhizosphere microbial communities from Kellogg Biological Station, Michigan, USA - KBS S3-4 metaG (SPAdes) (version 2) | ecosystem: Host-associated > Plants > Roots > Rhizosphere...
CTGGCGCAATCGCTGTATCGGGCCGCTGCGTGCATCGAGCGGCTTGGCGGTGAGGTGCGCCTGGGTATCGAGCGTGTAACGGGAATAGCTCTCGTGGCTGTATAGCGCGTGTACGCGCCACGCGGCAGGGAGTGCGGAGGTCTGCGCAAAGCGGCGGTGAGTCACCAGTACCGGTTGCCAACCAGCGCGCTGTGCGGCGGCCAAGACGCTGTACGCGTAAGGGTAGTGATGGCCACCCAAGTCCCGGAGTGAATGATCGATGAGAACAAACTTTGGCATGGCTAAGCGTGCGATATTATCAACTCTATGACCCCTGACCCTGCCAAAGGGCGGTATCGCCCGGCGCGACTGGCTGCGCTGTTATTTGTTGCATGCATGAGCGCCGGCCGCGCCGACGCCGGCGCTACCGCGTATTTGCCGCTGTCGCTGGCCCCGGAAGTCGAATCCCGCATCGAGCGGTTTCTAACGCTCGCGGGCGTGCCGGTCATCACGCGCCCGATCCGGATCAGCATGGTCACCGACGCGCTGGCCTCGGGCTTTTGCGCCACCAACAAGGCGGTGTGCCATCAGGTGCGCCGCGACCTGGCGCCGTATCTTGCGCCGGCCGCGGTAACCGCCGCGGGCGTCGAAGTCGCGGCCACGCAATCCAACAGCCTGACGCAGGCCAACCAGCACGGCGCGCCGATGGACAGCCCCTGGCTCGCCTACGTGAACGGTATTGGACGCTTCGGGGAACACCTGCTGCTCAGCGTCGGTGCGGTTGGTAATTCGGATCGAGTCACGCCGACGGGCACCATGGTCAGTGCTGGCGCCGATGCCATTCAGTTGGACGTCGGTTATCGCGATCACTGGTGGTCACCGTTCCGCATGGGCAGCATGTTGATGAGCACCGAGGCGGCGACCATGCCCTCGATCACGCTATCCAATGTCGTGCCGTTCACCGGCGCGAACCTGCGCTACGAGGTGTTCATGGCGCGCATGTCTCATTCGGATCACATCGAATTCAACGGCGGCTACACGTCGGGCAACCCGCAGCTGTTCGGATTCCATATCGACGTCGAGCCGGCTCCGGGTTGGACCCTTGGGCTGAGCCGCATCATGCAATACGGGGGCGGGCAGCGGCCCAGCGGATTTCGGGACCTGATGAAGGCGTTTTTCAATCCCTCGTCCTACGACAATGCCAATTCATCGCTCAGCACCGACCAGGAGTTCGGCAACCAGCAGGTGGCCTTCTCGAGCGAGTTCGTCGTGCCACTGCGCTTCCCGATCTCGACTTACATTGAGTACGCCGCGGAAGACACGTTTCATTCGCAAAATTTCCGGTTTGGCAGCAGCGCGCTCTCGGCCGGAATCTATCTGCCGCGTGTCACCAAAAACCTGCAACTGCGCTACGAGTTTGCCGAATGGCAGACCAACTGGTACGTGCACCACATCTATCAGGATGGCATGACTAACTACGGCGTGGTCCTGGGTCAGTGGGGTGCCCAATGGCGATACCCCGGCGATGGCGTGGGCGCACAGAGCCACGCGCTCGAACTCATCTGGGACCTGCGCGGCGGGCGCCAGCTCGATTTGCAATACCGCACGGCCTTAAATGACAACGCCAGCGTGGCCACGCTCGGCTACAACCCGGATTACAAGCGTGCGCAGGAACTGTCGATCAGTGTTTCACAGCCCTGGCGGGCCTGGGAACTGGGCTTGCACGTGGACGGCGGCCGCGATGAGTTCGGCGACAGCTTCGGCCGGCTGGGCGCCTTCGCGCGATTCGCAGGCCCGTCGCTCAACGCGCACTACGAAGTGCCGGCGGCCGAGGAACCCGCCGAGTCCACGGAGGCTGAAGTTGCACAACGATCGGCGGCCGGTGCGCGCCGGCGTGTGGAGGGATTTGTCGACGTCGGTGTGGTTTCGAGCTGGATCGACTACGAGCAGGATGCCGGCTCAGTGCCGGCCGTGCGCACAACGTCCGCCAGTGCGCACCTAGGCCTCGGCGTGCGCCGCGCCTTCACGCAGAACAATGACTTCGGCACGCGCATCGAGTTCGATAGCGCAGATAGCAGGATGTTCATGGCACTTCGAGCCATCGACTTCCGGCACCGCTTCGGACCGCACTTCGCAGGGAGCTTATTTTTCGGCGCGGCACGCTACGAGGCTCTTACGCCCGCGTACGGCTGGTACGGCGGTGCCGGCATCCAATGGCGCGAACTTTTGAAGGGTTGGGATCTGGGCGTGGATTACCGGATCGGTGATCACATGGCGCGCAACAAGACGCCTTCCGAGTCCGTCATTATCTGGCCGAATGCGTTCTACACCATTCAGGGCGTCTCCACTTACATCTCCCGCCGGTTCTAAGGATCCTGCAGGAGGCTAGCGACGCTGGTACGCCTCAAGCGTATTTTGCATCAGCATGGCCACGGTCATGGGACCCACGCCGCCGGGCACCGGCGTGATCCAGCTGGCTCGCGCAGCTGCCGCCTCATACTCGACATCACCCACCAGCTTGCCGGTGCTCAGCCGGTTTATGCCGACGTCTATGACGATGGCACCGGGCTTGATCCAGGCGCCGCGCACCATGTTGGGCTGGCCGACGGCCGCCACCACCAGGTCTGCGCGTGCCACAACGCTGGCCAGATCGCGTGTGCGGCTGTGGCAGATGGTCGTGGTCGCACCCGCCAGTACTAGTTCCAGCAACATGGGCCGGCCCACGATGTTGGATGCTCCTACCACCACGGCCTCCATCCCTGCGATCTTCGCACCGGTGCTTTCCACCAGGCGCATCACGCCGTAGGGCGTGCACGAGCGCAGCAGCGGTTCGCGCTGCGCAAGTCGGCCCAGGTTGTAGGGATGAAATCCGTCCACATCCTTGGCCGGGTCAATGGAATCGATGATCGGCCGCGTCCGGATCTGTGATGGCAGCGGCAACTGCACCAGGATGCCGTCGATGGCGTTGTCACGATTGAGCAGCTGAATCAGCGCCAGTAACTCGGCTTCGCTGGTGCTGGCCGGCAGATCGTGCGCGCTTGAAACGATACCGGTCTGCTCACATGAGCGGCGCTTGTTGCGGACGTACACCTCGGAGGCGGCCGAGTCGCCCACCATGATGACGGCCAGTCCCGGGCGGCGTTTGCCCGCGGCCGCCAGAGCGTCACTGGCGCCCCGGATCTGCCCCTTGATTTGCTCAGCCAAAGCCTTCCCGTCGATGATTTTCGCGCTCATGCTCTCAGCCCAAGTTGGATTTACGCTATTGTCGCACGATTGGCGGTTACGTATGATGCGCGACCCGCTGGAGGCGGGGTAGAATTCAGGGCGACCCGTTCAGGTATCGAATCGGGGCATGGCGCAGTCTGGTAGCGCATCTGCTCTGGGAGCAGAGGGTCGCAGGTTCAAATCCTGCTGCCCCGACCAATTTGAGCAGTTACCGGGCGCCCGTAGCTCAGGTGGATAGAGCACCGGCCTTCTAAGCCGGTGGTCGCAGGTTCGAGTCCTGCCGGGCGCGCCAACGTTATCGATGGTGGACGTAGCTCAGCTGGTAGAGTCCCGGATTGTGATTCCGGCTGTCGCGGGTTCGAATCCCGTCGTCCACCCCATTTTTAGATGGGCCGTTAGCTCAGTTGGTAGAGCAGGAGACTCTTAATCTCTTGGTCGAAGGTTCGACTCCTTCACGGCCCACCAAATTTATCCACGTTCTATGTGATCTCCGCGCGGTAACGCGGTCCCCTTCCACAATGACCGCAGCGCCACGATATATTTGGTCCTAAGGATGAAGGCCAAAGCGAAGGCTGCAAGGCTGCTAGAGGATCGCAAAGTCCTCGAGCAGATTATTTTCCCGACCTACGCGAGCGATCCGGCCATTCGCACCGTGCTGTTCGTGGGATGCGATTTCTACACAGAGCATTATGGACGCGAGCACTTCGCCGATCACACCTTCTGGACGCTGGAGCCTGACCTTAGTCGAAAGCGCTTTGGTGCACCGTTGCATGTCACAGGGCGCGTGGAGCAGCTCGGTCAATATTTTTCGCCGGGCTTGTTCGACCTGATTGTCTGCAACGGCGTCTACGGCTGGGGGCTTGATCGCGCGGACGACTGCGAGCAGGCATTCGCACACTGCCACGCTTGCCTTGCGGTCGGTGGGCACCTGCTACTTGGCTGGAACGATATGCCGCGATTGGATCCCGTTCCCTAGCGGGCGGTTCGCAATTTGGACTTGTTTATCCCCTACGAATTTCCACCTTTGGGCACGGCTAAATTTCTGACCAAGACGCTTTACCGGCACACCTATTGGTTCTTTAGGAAATGATCGCAGTGCCGAATCGTCGAGGTTAGGCGCAGACCGCTGCGTACAGACGCAGGTACTCGCCCAGGGGCTGGCTGAAGAAAGCTTCCACGAAGCGAGCCGGCATCCCGCTGCCCATCGAACGGTACGCATTCAGCCCGATGCCGCTATGGAGATAATCATTGACCGCTAGCTGACTCGCATAGCAGCGCATGGCCTGTTCCTTCAGGTGAATGGTCTCGTCGATCCTCACCAGGCAATTTGCAACCAGCGGCGTCCATACTTCGTAGCCTCGACACTCAAACTGCAGTCCACTATCCCGAGTGGCGTTCATGAGCGTCGCGTTGGCGGCGCGGTGATCGGGATGCCGATCCAGAAAGTAGGGCACATAGACGATCTGCGGCCGTACTCGCTCGAGCATCGCGCGCAGTCGTACCGCCACCGTCGTGTCGCTCGCCAGCCTCGTATCCTCGGCATCCAGGAAATTAAGCGCCCGTACGCCCAGTACCTGCATGGCCTCGTGCGCCTCGCGCTTGCGGATCGCGATGAGCTCATTGGGGTCCGGGCGTGTGGTCCCGGGCCTCGCAACACTTCCGCCGTAGCGTCCGTCGGTCAGGAACACGACCTCGATGTCGGCGCCGGCGGCAGCGTGGCGCGCGAGCGTGCCACCGCACCCAAGCACTTCATCGTCCATGTGCGGAGCGAGTACCACGATCGTGGCCTTCTCAGGCTCACACGCGACAGCATGCAGATCAAGCGCGCCGGGGAACCCCTTTAGCAAGGCCAGTCCCCGCCGCAATCTGCGGCTTTTGATCTTGCGCACGAGCTTAGCGAGGGGCGAACCGCTCATGTCTCAATCCTAAACCCGTGATAGGCATTCGGAATGGGGCAGAATCCAGCCTCTGCGATGATACGCGGGCCCCGCCCGGCTTTGCTCTCCCGTCGGCACTACCCACATGAAGCAGGTATAAGGGAAATGTGGATCCGTCCGTTGTCGCAGGCTGTTCGAGGAATACTGAGCGGACGCGCAGGCATGCTGGGCTGAGCCATGCCACCTGAGGTCTCAATCATTTTACCGAGCTACAACCGGCTCGAGTATCTGCGTCAGGCGATCGAATCGGTGTTCGCCCAGTCGTTCCGGGATTGGGAACTCATCGTGGCCGATGACGGATCCGGTCCGGCAACCGCTGCCTACCTTGCCGAAGTTGAGCAGCAGCCGCAGGTCCGTGTCCTGCGGGCCGTACACACGGGCAAACCAAGTGTGGTGCGCAATCTGGCGCTGCGCGCGGCGCGCGGTAGCTTGGTGGCTTTCCTGGATTCGGACGACGTCTGGCTGCCGGCCAAGCTCGAATTGCACGTCGGCCTGCACCGCACCTGGCCTGTGCGGCGATGGAGTTACGTCGCCATTAACCGCATCAACGCGGACGGTTCCCTGATGCACGGTCAACCGCAGCGCCCCATGCCAGATGGCGCAATCTTTGCGCAGCTGCTGGAACTGACGGCGAATGTGTCGATGTCGAGTGTGATGGCGGAGCGTGCTTTATTGCAGGAGATAGGCGGATTTGATGAGAGCCAGCGGTTTTTTGAGGAATTCGACTTGTTTATGCGGTTGAGTCTGTGCAGTGAGGTGAGCGTGCTCACCGCCCCTGCGGTGGTGAGCATACGAGACCATAACCAACACTATTCGGCGAACCGCATCGGTTCTTACCAGGGAAGGGCGCAGCTGCTGGAGAAGATGCGACCCTTCGCGATACAGCGCGGGCTTGGGGCACTCTTGCAAATGGAAGTCAGTCGCAACAGCGCCGATCTGGCGCGGGCGTGGGCAATCGGCGGCCAGCGCGGCGTGGCGCTGCGGCTCTTATGGGAAAGTCGCACCGGCGCGTGGCATGGGCGCAAGTGGTGGCTTGCGGGAGCGGTGACCGTCAAATCGTTCCTGCCACGGTGGGCGCGGGCGGCCTACCGGAAGGTTCGCTCCTAACGGTCTTCCGCTTATTTCGACCGTGTATGTACACGGCCCGTATTGCACGCTATGAACCCGTGGCCGGGTCGCTCATTTCCACGGGCTGTATGACGTGAAAGATGTCGGCGCGCGCCTCAGCGAGCCTTGCCGACAATAGTCGCCTGTGCTGCTCCGGCATCGCCATCACGATCATGATGGGTTCGTCGGCCGTTTCAAAGAAATGTGCCGCATGAAAGCGACGGTCATGGCCGTAGCCTTCGACGCAGGCAACGACGGTCGCTCCCGGAATTCCTAACTCCCGGGCGGTGTGGATGAGCCAGTCCTTGACGTGCTTGCCCTGGAAGCGGCGCCGCAGGGTTGTGTAGAAGGTGATTTGGTAACCGGTCACGGCGAATTCCTCCTAATAAATTGACGCGCAGCGGATGGAATTATCGACTGAATCCACCGCGCCGCCTTCATGGGATCAGCACGGCGGCCCCGCTGATGCTTCCAGAGCGCAGGTCATCGAGCGCGAGCCGCGCCGCCGAGAGCTCATAAGGCCAGGCATGAACCTTCAACGGTAATCTGGCCGCCAGGCCCATGAATTTTTGTCCGTCGGCGCGTGTCAGGTTCGCCACCGAGGAAATGCGCCGCTCACCCCAGAGCCACTCGTAAGGAAATTGCGGGATCGGGCTCATATGGATACCTCCACAGATGACGTGGCCCGCTTTGCGAACGGCGCGCAACGCTTGGGGCACCAGGTTGCCGACCGGGGCGAAAATGATCGCGGCATCGAGCGGTAGCGGGGGCGCAGCATCGCTGTCGCCCGCCCAACTGGCCCCGATGTCAAGTGCGAATGCGGCCGCCGCCCTATCGCCCGGGCGCACGAAGGCGTAGATCTGCCTGCCTTGGTGGCGGGCGATCTGCGTGATCAAGTGGGCCGCGGCGCCGAAACCGTACAATCCCAGACGCTCGGCCTCGCCGGCTTTGTCCAGGCAGCGATAGCCGATCAAACCGGCGCACAGCAGCGGCGCGGCGTGCAGGTCGTCAAGCCCTGCAGGCAGCTGCAGGCAGTAGCGTTCATCTGCGAGCATCCAGTCGGCGTAGCCGCCATCGATGTGACAGCCCGTAAAGCGACCGTGATCGCAAAGATTCTCTAGGCCCGCGCGGCAATAGGTGCAGGAGCCGCAGGTGTATCCGAGCCAAGGCACGCCGACGCGCTCGCCAAGTGCGAGGCTGACCCCTGGTCCTACGGCGTCCACGATGCCGACGACTTCGTGCCCGGGCACAACCGGCAGCGCCGCATCGGCAAGTTCACCTTCGAGGAGATGCAGGTCGGTGCGGCAGACCCCACAGGCCATAACTCTGAGGCGCACCTGGCCGCGGCCGGGTGCGGGCACCGGCCTGTCCTCCAAAAACAGGGGGGTACGAGCTTTGTGCAGCACCCAGGCGCGCATGGGGTGATTATCGATCAATTCCCGTTGCGAAACCCAACGCACGGCGCCAGACAGACGATCCAGCAAGCGTAGAAGTACGGATGGGAATGCACCCTCGAGCGGCACATTCTCGATACACCAATGACAGCAATAGGTGTTGCCATGCGAAATGTCGCGCGCCAGGAGAAGAACCCGATTGCTATCGCTCAGTCCTCGAGAGTGCGGCAGCTGCTGCGCGGACGACTGCGAGCCTCGCGGGCACAGCTTATCGAGACTCGCACAGAAGCCCCCGGGGAGCCGCTCTCGCTGGCTGAAGTGACTGACACCAAGGATTGCGCCGAGCGTGAGCAGCGTAGTCAGACCGTGGCTGCGGCGGCCAAGCGCTTGGCAGCAGAGATCGCCGCCACCCTGGCGGCACTCGACCGGCTCGAAGATGGGCGCTATGGCGTATGCGTAGATTGTGGCGGTGATGTGGGCCACGCACGCCTGCTGGCGCAGCCGGCCGCCGCGCGCTGCCTGTCGTGTCAGATCAGTTACGAGCGTGCGGGGGTGCCGGGAGCGAGCTAGTGAAATTCTGTAAACGGAGGCGCCCTGTTGCACATACATGCTGGGCGCACTCGCAAGTACTTAGGTCGTTCAATCACCCCAAACGGCAACGAGAAATGCTGTGAGTCTCATATCCCGAAGCGGTCGGCGAGCGAGTCAACCGCCAAGCAATTCAAGGTTGAATGAGGGCATGAGCGAACACGAAATCAGCCGGTAGGTCAGCTATCGGCCGCGCACTGTGGGCGGCTCGAGTGGGACGACGCGCGCGTCCAGGCGGGACAAATAGTCCGCCAAACCGACCAAGTCGGCGCGCTCCAGTGGTTGCAGCAAGGTCTTGTGCTCGGCTGGAAAGTTTGGGCGCCGTCCTTCGAGCGCGTCGTGCAACTGGCGCATCAGGTATTGATAGTGCTGGCCAGCAAGCCGCGGTATACCCTGGGCGTTGCTGCCGCCCCCGGACGCGCCGTGGCATGAGGCGCAGAGCCGCTCGTAGAGCGCATGTCCATGGTCAGCGTACTCACCGTCGCCCACGTTGGTTGTCCGGGTTGGTGGCAGCGCGCCTATGAAGGCAGCTACGTCAGCGACATCCTGGGCGTCCACCAGCCGGTGACGATCGGTGAAATGCTCCATTCGCAGGTCCCAACGACGATCGTGTCGGTAATCGACCAGTTGTCGGATGATGACCTGCGGGTGCTGCGCGGCGATGGCCGGTACATCGCCGTCCTGCCTGCCGCCACCGTCGGTGCCGTGGCAGGCGATACAAGTGTCGTTATAGAGCGCCTCACCGTGCACCCAGTTGGCAGCGGCATGGTTCGCGGCCTCGTATTCCTGCTGATAGTCGCTTATGGCGAATGTCAGCAACGGCAGCGACATTAGGACACAGCAGATAGTTAGCCGCATCGCGGCACACTAACATCCCGGTGCAGGTCTGGGCATGCGAACAAGTACCTAGCCCGCGACGGTGGCACCGGCCGGCGGACCGGGCGGACTGCGCAACGCGCCAAAGGGGGGCCCAGGGCGACCCGAGTACGGCCGGCGACTGGCATGCGGCAGGTCGCTTACCAGATCTGCACGCGCTCGCTCTCTGGTCGCCACATCGGCTGACCAGGTTTGATCCCAAACGCTTCGTAAAACTCCGGGACATTGGACAGGGGGCCCAGCACGCGCCATTTGGCGGGCGCGTGCACGTCGGACAGCAGGTTCGCGCGCAGCGTCTCATCGCGCTCATGTGACATCCAGCCGAGCGCGTAGCCCAGGAAGTAGCGTTGTAGAGGTGTCAGCCCGCCGATCGATATCCCCTTGTGGAACTGGTCTGTCTTCTTGAAGGCATCGAGTCCAAGGAGTAGTCCACCGTAGTCGGCGATGTTTTCGCCCAGGCTCGCTTTGCCATTGATGTGCAGCCCCGGCAGGGGCTCATAGCGGTCGAACTGCTTCGCTAGGGCGTCGGCGCGTTGCTGGAATTCCCCGGCATCGCCCGCGGTCCACCAGTCGTTGAGGTTGCCCTTGGGGTCGAACTTGCGGCCCGAGTCATCGAAGCCATGGGTGATCTCATGGCCGATCGTGGCGGCTCCCGCGTAGCCGTACATCACGGCATCGTCGACCTGCGCGTCGGGCACGCCCGGGATCGTGAAGGCCGCGGCCGGCAGCACGATCTCATTGTTGTTCTGGCTGTAGTAGGCATTGTAGGTCTGTGGGGTCATGTCCCATTCGCTGCGATCCACGGGCTTGCCGTACTTGGCCAGGGCATCGGCAAAGCGCCAGCGCGCCGCATTCTTCACGTTCTCGCAGTACGAGTCCCGGCCGATCGTCAGTGCCGAGTAGTCCTTCCATTTATCGGGATACCCCACCTTGGCTGTGATTGCCGCCAGCTTGCGCTGCGCCTTCGCCTTGGTGGCGACGCTCATCCACGGCAACACTGCGATGCGATCGTGGTAAGCGGCGCGGATGGTTTCGACCAGGTCCGAGTAGCGCTTCTTGGCAGCCGGCGGGAAGTAGTCGTTCACGAAGATCTTACCCAGCATGAAGCCCATCGCGTCGCCCTCGGCGTCAAGCACGAGCTTCCAACGCTCCCGCTGCTGCTGCTTGCCCTGCAAGGCTTGGCCGTAGAAGCGGAAATGCTCCTCGTCGAAAGCCTTGCTAAGCGTGGGTGCGTAGCCGTCGATCAGGTGCATGCGGATGTAATCGCGCAGCACCGGCACTGGCGTGCGATGCAGCAAGGGCTCGAGCTGGGCGAAGAACTCCGGCTGTCCCACGATGAGGGTTTCGGGATGAAGATTCCACGCCGCAAGCCGCACGCTCCAGTCGATCGACGGGGTGTACTTTTTGGTCAAATAGGCGGGAGTGAGCGGATAGTAGTTCTTGTCCGGATCGTTCAAGTCTTCTAGCTTCTTCGAGGCCTTCGCCAGCCCGGTCTCGAATTTCAGTATGGCCCGCGCCTGAGCCTGAGCCTCGCTGGCGCCGCGCCCCAGCAGCTGCAGAGTTCGGGCGATGTGCCCGACGTATTCCTCACGAACACTCGCCACGCCGCGCTCGCGGTTGAAATAGTAGTCGCGATCCGGAAGCCCCAGGCCACCTTGCCCCAGGTGAATGGCCATGGCGCTGCTGTTCTTCTCGTCCTGGCTGACGTTACCGCTGAAGAACGCATCAATCCCGATTGGCGCCAGCGCAAAGGCGGCGTCGATCGCATCCGCGGCGGTCTTGATCTGGTCAATGCGGGCGAGCTCGCCGTCGAGCGGGTGCACGCCGAGGGCATCGGCGTGGCCGGTGTCCATGGCCGTGCTCCAGAAGTCGGCGATCTTTTGCAGGTCACTGCCGGCGGGGTTCGATGTTGCCGCCGCCTTCTCATTGATCGCGCGCAGGCTCGAATAGAGCTGCTCGTTCACCAGGCTCCCGACGCCCCAGTAGGATTCCGCGGCCGGGATCGGATTGGCGGCCAACCAGGCGCCATTGGCGTAGGCAAAAAAATCCACGCCCGGGTCCACCTTGGGATCCATGTGCGAGCGCAGGAAATCCTGCGTGTCGGCTGCAGGCGTTCCCTCCGCTAGGGCTACCGCCCCCGTGCCCAAGGCCGCCCACAGGATCAGCACGGGGGCCCTAAGCAGGGAAGTCAGTTTCGACATAGGCATACCTGTCAGGTTTATTGTTCCATCGCACTTAATTTAGGCTCGCGCGCAGCCGCGCGCGCCTCGGTGGAAAGTAGCCTACCACGCGTTTTTGGGCCGTTCCTCAGGGTGATGCGGCGAGGTCGGGGCTTTGGGAGCGGTGCGGTAGGCTATAATTGGCTGCTGGCCTCCGGGCCGGCAGCGGGGGCTGTCTCTTAAGGCGAAAGTGGCGGAACTGGTAGACGCGCTGGCCTTAGGAGCCAGTGGGGCAACCCGTAAGAGTTCGAGTCTCTTCTTTCGCACCAGATTGGTTTAAGGACGTTGGGTCGCATGCAGGTTTCTCTAGTTTCCAGCAACGGTCTGGAGCGACGTCTGGAAGTCACGGTACCCGGTGAATTGGTCACCAGCCGCGTCGACCAGCGGCTCAAGGACCTGGCGCGCACTGCGCGCCTCAAGGGCTTTCGTCCGGGCAAGGTGCCGCTCGCGGTCGTGCGCAAGCAGTACGGCGGCCAGGTGCATTCGGAGGCCGTCAGCGACCTCATGCAAAAGAGCTTTGCCGAGGCCGTGACCCAGGAGCGGCTCCGTCCCGCCGGTGATCCGCGCATCGAGCCGCTGCAGATGGCCCCGGGCGAAGAGCTGCGCTATGCCGCCGTGTTCGAGGTGCTGCCGGAAATCAGCCTCAAGCCCCTGAGCGAACTCACCGTCAACCGGCCGACCGCGCAGGTCACGGACGCCGACATCGACGCTATGATCGAGAGCATGCGCAAGCAGAAGCCGGTGTTCACGGCGGTCGAGCGCGCGGCGGCCGACACCGATCGGGTGACCATCGCCTTCGAAGGACGCATTGATGGGGAACTCTTCCCCGGCGGGAAGGGCGAGGAGCTGCCCGTGGTGCTGGGAGCCGGCGCGATCCTGCAGGAACTCGACAGCGCGCTGCACGGCATGCAGGTCGGCGAAAGCAAGCAGGTGCCGGCGCGCTTCCCGGATGATTACGCGGCCAAGTCGGTGGCCGGCAAGGACGCGATGTTCTCGATCACCGTCAAGCGCGTCGAGGCGCAGAGCCTGCCGGAGCTCGATGAGGCCTTCGTGCGCGGCTTTGGCCTCGCCGAGGGTGGCCTTGAGGAATTCCGCACGCAGGTGCGTGCCACCATGGAGCAGGAAGTGGCGGACACCACGCAGCAGCGCGTGCGCGAGCAGCTTTTGGAACTGCTCCACAAGGCCAACCCGCTGGAGCTCCCCAAGGTGCTGGTCGATGAGCAGGTGCGCGACCTGCAAGTGCAGGTGCTGCGGCGCATGGGCGTGCAGAAGGTCGAGCAGTTGCCGCCGCGCGAACCCTACGAGGAGGCGGCCCGCAAGCGCGTCGCGCTCGGACTGATCATCGGCGAGGTCGTGCGCGCTAACGGACTTAAGGTCGACCGCAGCCGGGTCGAGCGACGGCTCCATGCGGCCGCGGCCGCTCACCCGGACCCGGAAGGCATGCGCCGCCAGTACCTGCAGAGCCGCGAGGCGATGGGGCAGCTGGAGTCGGCGGCACTCGAGGACCAGGCGCTCGACTGGGTGCTGTCCCAGGTCAAGGTGACCGACGTGCCGGGCAGTTTCTCGGATCTGACCGGCTTTGGCCGGCCCAAAGAGGTAAACAGCTGATGAATGAACGTGCCCTTGGACTGGTGCCCATCGTCGTCGAGCAGACGGCGCGCGGCGAGCGTTCCTACGACATCTATTCGCGCCTGCTCAAGGAACGTGTCATTTTCGTGGTCGGCGAAGTCGAGGACCACATGGCTAACCTCGTGGTCGCGCAATTGCTGTTTTTGGAATCCGACAATCCGGACAAGGACATCGCGCTCTACATCAATACGCCGGGCGGCTCGGTCAGCGCGGGCCTGGCGATCTACGACACCATGCAGTTCATCAAGCCGGACGTGAGCACCATCTGCGTAGGTCTCGCGGCCTCCATGGGCGCGGTGCTGCTGGCGGGCGGAGCGGCCGGCAAGCGCCATTCGCTGCCCAATTCCAAGATCATGATCCACCAGCCCTCGGGGGGCTTTCGCGGGCAGGCCAGCGACATCGATATCCAGGCCCGCGAGGTCATGGACACCAAGGAGCGCCTAAACCGCATCCTGGCCCACCATACCCACCAGTCCATCGAGCGGATCAAGGTCGACAGCGACCGGGACAACTTCATGAATGCGGACGCCGCCGTGGCCTACGGCATGATCGACAAGGTGCTCGAAAAGCGGCTGGACGCAGTGCCCACTCCCAGCCCGGACCGGCCTGCCTGAGGGTTATCTTCTTTGATAACAAGGCCTTAGGTGGAACGCAGTTCTTTGCGCCTGCGCGGTAGGGCATGTTATATAAAGACCCTCAAGGGTGGATTTTCCGCCCTTTGCCCCCATCCCCATAGGTCTTAAGGGCCTAAAGGTGATCTGCAGTGAGCGATGATTCCAAGGGCCGGACTGACGATGGGAAGCTGCTGTACTGCTCCTTTTGCGGCAAAAGCCAGCACGAAGTCCGCAAGCTAATCGCCGGCCCCTCGGTCTTTGTCTGCGACGAGTGCGTCGAGCTGTGCAACGACATCATCCGCGAGGAGCTCGAGGATCGGGCGGACAAGGCGCGGGACAAGCTCCCCCGGCCGCACGAAATCAAGAAGGTGCTGGACGACTACGTCATCGGCCAGGAGCGCGCCAAGAAGGTGCTGTCGGTGGCTGTCTATAACCACTACAAGCGCCTGCAGACTCGTGGGGCGGCAAAGCCGAAGGACGACATCGAGCTGGCCAAGAGCAACATCCTGCTGATCGGCCCGACCGGCTGTGGCAAGACACTGCTGGCCGAGACCCTGGCGCGGCTTTTGAACGTGCCCTTTACCATCGCCGATGCCACCACGCTCACCGAGGCGGGCTACGTCGGTGAGGACGTGGAAAACATCATCCAGAAGCTGCTGCAGAAGTGCGATTACGACGTCGAGAAGGCGCAGACCGGCATCGTCTACATCGATGAGATCGACAAGATTTCCCGCAAGAGCGACAACCCCTCGATCACCCGCGACGTCTCGGGCGAGGGCGTGCAGCAGGCGCTGCTGAAGCTGATCGAGGGCACCATCGCATCGGTCCCTCCGCAGGGCGGCCGCAAGCACCCGCAGCAGGAGTTCCTGCAGGTCGATACTTCCAACATCCTGTTCATCTGCGGTGGCGCGTTCGCGGGGCTCGAGAAAGTCATCCTCAACCGCACCCAGCGCAGCGGCATCGGCTTCACCTCCGAGGTGCGCAGCGCCAACCAGAAGCCGCACGGCTCGGACCTGTTCCACGAAGTCGAGCCTGAGGATCTGATCAAGTTCGGCCTGATCCCGGAGTTCGTCGGCCGCCTGCCGGTGGTGGCGACGCTCGATGAGCTGGATGAGGCCGCCCTGATGATCATCCTGACCGAGCCCAAGAACGCGCTGACCAAGCAGTACCGCAAGCTCTTCGACATGGAAGGCTCTGAGCTCGAGTTCCGCGACGAGGCGCTGCGCGCGGTGTCGCGCCGCGCCATGCAGCGCAAGACCGGCGCCCGCGGCCTGCGCACCATTCTGGAGAACGTGCTGCTCGACACCATGTACGAGCTGCCCTCGCTCCGCAACGTCGCCAAGGTGGTGGTCGATGAGGCCGTCATCGAGGGCACGACCAAGCCCTACATCGTCTATCGGTCAGAGGAAGAGCGTCTGGTGCCCGTTGAGGAGCCGCGCAGGGCCGGGGGCATCGGCCACGCCTGAAATCCACGCCGGTTGCGGGGCCGTTGAAATTGCAGTGCAGCGTCCCCATTAGCTTTGGTGCATGGTCCGCGCGCTCATCGGCGGCCGCTTGAAAAAGGAACGCCCGTGAGCCAAGAACCCGAGTCGACCTCCCTGGTCCCCGTCCAGCGCATACCGGTGCTGCCGCTGCGGGACGTCGTGGTGTACCCCCACATGGTGATCCCGCTGTTCGTCGGGCGCGAGAAGTCGATCCTGGCGCTCGATGCGGCCATGCGCTCGGACAAGCGCATCCTGCTGGTGGCCCAGAAGCAGGCCGACATCGACGATCCCAAGCTCGAGGACCTGCACGCCTTTGGCACCGTGGCCACGATCCTGCAGCTGCTCAAGCTTCCGGACGGCACCGTCAAGGTCCTGGTGGAGGGCGTGGATCGTGCCCGCGTGGTGCAAATTGGCCTGAACAGTGGGACGCCGGCAGCCGAAGGTGCGCAGCACTTTTACGCGGCGGCCGTGGCGATCGAGCAGGATTCGGATCAGTACGATGAGCGCGAGATGGACGTGCTGGTGCGCTCAGTCGTCTCCCAGTTCGAGCAGTACGTCAAGCTGAACAAGAAGGTCCCGCCCGAGGTGCTCACCGCGCTGGCGGGCATCGAGCAGCCCGGGCGCCTGGCCGACACGGTGGCTGCGCACATGGCCTTGAAGCTCTCCGAGAAGCAGAAAGTTCTTGAGATCCTCGACGTGCGCAAGCGCCTTGAGCACGTGCTGGTCGCCATCGAGGGCGAGATGGACGTGCTGCAAATCGAGAAGCGCATCCGCGGGCGCGTCAAGTCCCAGATGGAGAAGAGCCAGCGCGAGTACTACCTGAATGAGCAGATGAAGGCCATTCAGAAGGA
>Ga0207711_10002636_pt1 | contig 15877 bp, 13 predicted proteins | sample KBSS34metaG_FD_184401 | JGI IMG/M metagenome (GOLD analysis project Ga0207711, IMG submission 184401) | Switchgrass rhizosphere microbial communities from Kellogg Biological Station, Michigan, USA - KBS S3-4 metaG (SPAdes) (version 2) | ecosystem: Host-associated > Plants > Roots > Rhizosphere...
ATCGAAGGCGGCCGTGAGCGCAGTCTTGAGTTTGTCGCGCTGGCGCGGACCCAGGCGCGTGTTGACTGACCGCAGCGCCTCTTCTACAGCGTCGCGAAGTTCGATGACTGCGCTCTGGACTGCCCGGTCGGTCGCGTCGTCAAGTGCTAACGGGTTGTAGGGCGCGCCACCGTTCCACAGGTCGAGGAACTGGGCGCCAGCGAAGTCGGGGAACCCGTTCTGCTCGCTGTAGTCATTCTTGAAGTCGGCGATGCCGAAGTGGGTGCCGCCTCGACTAGCGAGCTGCGCCAACAGCGTCATAGTGAATTGGGTCTTGCCCATGCCCGAAGAACCCCATACCTCAGTGTGACCGTTCTGAAGCACGGACTGCCCCGGGCCGGCCGGATGCCAGTGCACCGGTTCGTCGGTCGCCGCGTCCCAGCCGAGCAACGGGGCGACAAATGAAGCGTGGCTGAGGGTGCTTGCCGCGTTGGTCGCGCTCGCCGCAGAGTCTTCCGCCGTCGCTGGCATTGCCACCTCGGCGGTCGGGTCGGCGCTGTTCTGCCCGGCGGGAGAGCGATCGGCGTCGTCGTGCGGCTCCGAGGCCGGCGTTCCAGACGAAGACGCTTCCGTTAGGGCATCCGCTGCAGGGGGACGGTTGGTGGCCACGGCCACAACAGCGTCCGTATCGGCGTCGTTTCGGCGTTGGCCGGTCGCACCGGCCTCGGGCCGGCGACGGGTCCGGGTGCTGGCCAACAGCGGTTCGCGGCCTGAGTCAGCGGTGCGCAGGGTCGTGAGCCGGGTGTCAGTGGCCTCTTCAAGCAACTGCTGGGTGAGCGGGATGTCGAGGATGACGACGGGGACGATGTCTCGTTCGACTTCCTGCCGGTACGTCTGGCTCTGTTTGGTCAGATGCGGCCCGAATACAAGCCCAAGGCCCGCCCACTCAAAGCTGCCGCGACCGAGCCGAAAATTCTCCAGTGCCCGTAGCTCACTCTCGTCGAGCTTAAAACGGGACTCGCGGGCGACCGCGTAGGCAGCTTCGGCGATGCGGTTGAGCCACAGCCTGCTGTGCACTGACCCGGCGACCGGGTATGCCGCCCACCGCGTCGCGGCAAGGGTTTGATTGAGCTGGTCGAGTGCATCCCGGCCGGCGATGTCGGCGTCGCTGCGACGGGCCTTGATCTCGATTGCTGCGACGTGGACGGCCTCGTTGGCCTTATCCAGTGCGATCGCCAGCAGGTCGGCTCGCTTGCCGCTGAACCAGTGTTGATATTCGTCGAGGCTCACAAGCAACACTCGGCAGCCCGGCGGCAGCGGCCAGGGCGTCGTGGTGGTAGCCAGCAGACTGAATGCAACGACATGGCCAACGAGTTCATTGATCCCGGCGCCGCTCGACGCAGCCTGCAGGGCCAGGATGCCGTAGCCCTGACTGGCCACCTTCCGCAGCTTCGAGCCAACCGACAGCGCGATATCGCGGTCCGGAATGATACCGGCAGCACGAAGGCTGCGGCCGATCGCGCGGTCGGCCGGGCCGCCCGAGCGCTGGCTGAGCACGAGGGACAGCGGACTGTCCCCGCCAAGTCGCTTCTGCTGGTGCAGAATCGCGACGTTATCGGCGCCGAGCGCCTGCTCTAGGCTATCGCGGGTTGCGTACCGGTCCAGGGTGGCGACCCACAGCGCGAGGTCGTGGATTTGGCGCAGTTTGTCCGACACCTCGTTAGCGCCTGTGCGCACTTCGGGAACCTGAATGGGGTCGCCGGGCTCGGGCCAGCTGTCCTCGACAGCGTTCTGAAGCCGCAGCCACGCGATACCCGCCGGCGAAGTGGCCGGCGGCATTAGCAGCGTGCGGCGGTCCTGACGGGCCCGTTGCCACACCCGCGGCGCGAACAAGACCTCGGTGTCTTCGGCCGGAGGGTCAACTTCCCGCGATGCGACCAGCAGCCGGTCGCCACCACCGCTAAGGTCGGTGATGAGGGCGAGATGAACGGCCGGCGCCTCTAGGCCGGGCTTGAGCAGCTGTTGCGCCCGGTCGAGGTCGTCAATGTAGCGCAGCTCAAGGACGTCTCGTTCGCTGCGCAGCTCTGCGTCGGCCTGCTCGAGGGTGCTCCGGCTCGGCCTGGAAGCGGGGTCGTCACCGATGCAGAACACCTCGATGCGACGAATCTGCGTCCGATCAACAGTCGTGCCGATGAGTTCGACGGCCTGAGACACGAGCAGGTCGGCTGCCCCCGGGCCCCATGCGAGGCAGCGCAGGTGGCCCGCGGCCTCGGGTTGCAGTCGCAGCAGCTGTAGCACGATGGATCGCAGCGCGTCGCCGGCGAAACCGCTTTCGTCCCTGCTGGTCGCGCCACCGTAGAGGCTCCAGATGCGCCCTTCGCTGGTCGGCAGCTGGACCTTGTCCTGACTAGCGAGGCGCAGGTGCGCCGGGTGATGCGACGCTGTGGTTCGCGCGATGCCAGAGGCCGTCGCCGACGCTGCGTTCGGCTCTAGTTGGTCTTCGCCCGGTTCTTCCGCGCGGTTGATCAGGGCCCAGAGGGCTTGAAGGTACTGAGCGAGCCATTCGGCCTTCAGCGGCGCGAAGGCTGTCAGAGCTGTGGCTTTGCCGGGCCCACGCACGCCACCGGCCAGGGCGAGCGCTTCGGCTGATGTCGCGTCGCCGGCATCTTCGAAGCTGCGGCAGGCTTGCGTCCACGCGGCTGCCCAGGTGGTGAGGACATTGGGGTCCAGTCCACGCTCAAGGCTCGCGTCAGCGGTTTGTTGCAGCATGCCGGCCAGGCGGGCCAGCGATGCCGGAACAGCCGCGTCGGGCGTCGCCTCCCGGCTGCCGCAGAACGCGTGCAGCGTGGGCTCGCTGGGTGCGGACAGTGTGAGCGCCGGCTGCTCGGCGAAGAACAGGGCTGCCCGCAAAAGGGCCGCGTCGTCGAGGTCGGGCCGCCAGTCCACCTGGACGGTGTTGTTCTGGTCGTCGTAGAGGCGAAGCTGCAGCATTGGCAACTGTGCCCCCTCCTCCAGACCTGCGTCGGAGAAGGCAGCCAATACGTCGCCTAGGTCGTCGTGGTCGTCGCCGCGCGCCGAGCGCAGCAGCAGACCGTCGACTTCGCCACCCGTGGCGTTCCAGGCGCGCAGCAGCGCACCCAGCCGCAGCCGGGCGCAGGCCAGGGTAATCGCGCGGCCGGCTCCGGTCGGAGTGTTGGTGTTGGCGTCGTTCGGCCTGGGCGGATTGATCACTTGGACACGCTGGATCATGCCTCGCAGGTGTTCCGCAGCGCGCACAAGTGCCGCCTCGGGGCACGACGGCTTACTGCCGTTGATAGAGCGATTGCGCAGAATCAGCCGCTCGAGCTGGCGGCGGGTTTTGGGTGTGAAGAGGGTCTTTTGCTGTGCGTCGTCGAGCTCACACAGTTCTTGCGCGGCATCACGTTGGTCGGCGCCACGCAGCTGATCAGCGCGTCGCTCGTAGCTTTCCCAAGGCAGGGCTGCGGCTTGGCTGCCCTCGTCGAGGCGGATGCGGAAGTCGTGCATTTCTTGCCGGACGGTCTCCGGCAGACCCTTGGGCCTTTGTTCGAAGATTTCCCGGGCCTCGTCGAATTGGATGGTGGTGAGTAGCTCGGCGCTGCCGGCTTGTAGCTGCTCCATAACCTGGTCGGCGACAGCGCGGGCGTGGGCGTCGTCGATACCTGGTCGGCGCCGCACCACGGTCTCGGCTCGTTTGCGCAGGTCGGCGAAGGCGCTGGCTCGCAGCAGTTCGTCGCTGGTGCGGCGTGAGGCGAGCGCGAAATTGTCCGAGATGCGGGATGAGTCGATCCGTACGCCGGGTGCTACGGAGTCGGCGTAAGCGCCAAGCGTGGGAAGCGTCTGCAGCGGGTCGTCGCCGTTCGCGAGCCGGTCGAGGTAATTAGCGACGGCGATGGGGCTGGGCCGGGTGGCTATCGGGGCCTCATTGATCGCCGACCTGACGTGGCGGGCGTTGCCGTCGAGAGAAATGGCCGGTGCCTGCCGAGCCAACACGGCGATACCGGCGGGGGTGTTGAGCAACTCGCTCGGCGAGACGGGTTCGAACAGGCCGAGCGACTGCTGGTCGGGGACCTGCTCGCCTACGCATAGCACAAGGACGACGCCACGCCAGCCCTCGTCGCGACGGTTGCGCAGTTGGGTGCCTGACACGTTGTGACGCATTGCGTGGTCGCCGAACAAGCCAGGGGTCGCGGAGACGATAGCCAGCTGCGGCATGGTGGCGTCGTCCCAGGCGCGGCTCATACCCTCGGCGACGGCGGTAGGGATCCCTTCGAGTAGCACGAAGCTCTTGTCATTGTCACTCAACCGCTCTCGCAGCTCGACCGCCAGCGCTCCTCCGAGTCGGCGGCTCATGGCTGCCTGCGGTCGGCGCGTTCGCCCACGACGGTGGTCCGGTCTGACAGCCCGACCGCGAGGCCAGCGTCACTCATCAACCGCTCGGCGTGGCGGACATTGCGCGCCAGGTCGGCGCCGTCGAGTTGGTCACGCAGCGCTGTATCGGCCGCTGACTCAAGGTTGATTACAAGTCCCCATTCTTCGAATACTGCGTTCATGAACTCGCGGCTGGACATGGGCATATGGGCTGATAGGGCGCCGACCATCGCAGCGATCAGGTCAGTACTAGCGGTCAGGTAGCGGTACCTGCTGCCGCCAGCCACCATGCCGACTGATTCGATCAACACCCGAAACCCGTCTTCGGAGCCGCGACCGTAACTGGTCGACACCTCTGCCGCGACGCGGGCCAACCGGGCGAACTCAGCCTCGGATGCGTCGTGCGGCAGGCTTTGCAGCTGGGTTGCCACACTGGCGACGGTATCGGTGTCCTCGCGCAGCGCAGCGTCGCGGAACTCCCCAGCGAAACCGATAACCGCTGGGTCGTCCTTGAGCTCCTTCATGCGCTGGGCAAGTGTGGCGATTGTCGCTTCGCCCAGCCGGATACGGGCACGCGCGTAAGACTCTTCGGAACGCTGCCGGAGCGCGTCGCCTGCGCGGGGCGCCCCGCCGAAGCTCAGCAGCAGGAACCGGTCGCGTTCTGGCGTGCCCGTCGCCTCCCAAGCGGTGCGCAGAATGTGGATTGCGAAGTCGAGGGCTAGGACACAGCGAAGCTGCCAGAGCTTGGCTGGATCGCTGGCGCGGCCCTGGAGCATGACGCCCTCAGCGTGGCGGCACAGTTGGCCGGAAAGCTCGGCCAGCCGCGGGTCGGCTCCGAGTTCCCAGGCGTCCTTTTCGTCCTGCTCTACGGCAATCGGCTTGTCGCTGTATATCTGGTCTGGCGGCAACGCCTGCTCGAGGACCTCGCTGATGGACGCCAGCGGAGTCGGCGTGGTGAGCGCCTTGCGGATCGCAGCTACCGCGGCGCGGCCCAGGCGGGCGCTGGCGGGGTCTGGCGCGTCGAGCAGCATGCGGGCGAGGCTGATCCCGGTGCCGCGCATGTGAACCTTGCGGACGGTATAGGTGCTGGAATTTCGACCGGTTCGGCGGGCGTCGAACCACAGCAGTGATTCATGGAACGGACGCAGCAACTTTGAGCCGGCTTGTTCGCCACGCTCGGTCTCTGGGTCGACCAGGCCTTGCAGGGCCTGCTGCGCCAAAGCGAGGTTCGCCGAGCCGCGCAGGTCGCTGCCGCGGGCAAGCATCGCCCCGTAGTCCTCTGGGGTGGTGTCGGTGTCGGCTGCTCGTTCGTCGCGGCGGCCCCCGAGAAAGTTCACACCGAGGGCGAGGCTGCGCACCGCGAACAACTGCCGCTTCGGCGATGAAAGTTCGTCGGCGTTCGCGGGGGCGTTGTAGCCGTTCTGCACCAGGGTCAGGAGTGTCTCTGCGCACAGGTAAGGTGCGCGCTCGTCGCGGTCGGGGGCCAGGCAGAACAGTTGTCGGGCAATAGAGCCGGGATTGAGCCTGTATTGATTGGCGGGTCGGGGCGACATCAGCGGCCACTTCGGGCCGCAAATTGCGGCAGGTTGATGGTGACCAAGGACGGCGGTGAGGAGTCCGGGTCGGCGACGCGCAGCCCGGGCTCGGTGGTGACGTGTTGGGCCAACCGGCCGTAGAAGCCGCGCAGGTCGTTCATCTCGGCCACGCCCTGTCCCACGGGCCCTCGGAAGTCGGCGGCTTCACGGATCGCCTCGTACATGCGCGGCGTGATCCGCAGAATGAGGTCTTGCTCGCCGGCGACGACCAACTCGACGTCGACGTCGTCGACATCGAGAACTTCGCGGACCATGCCGCGGTCTGGGACTTGCAGCCGCAGCTGTCCTGGCCGGATTGTGCTGTGTACCAGCGACGGGCGCGCCGGCCGGAATGAGCCCGGGTCGCGGGCGAAAAGGCAGGCCGGATCAGGAACGATTAAGCCGTCACTCGGGCTGGCGAACCCCGTTACCAAGAAGTTTAGCCCGCGGATTAAATCGGTGACAGCCAGGACGGTGTCGCCACTACGGGCCGCGGACTCGGCCAGCGCCAGCAGTTCGACGACGTGGCCATAGTCGAGCAGACGCCGTGCCGCCTCTTTCGCGCCGCCCAATTCATTCGACGCCTCGAAATACATCCGCTGCCTCCAGAGCGCCTCTGCGGCCGTGCCAAGACTGCCGTCTCCGCGTACAAGGGCCGTGAGGCCATCCGAGACCCGCTCAGTGTCCTCGTCGGTGCTTACCATTTCGCCCAGCGCGAAAAACGTCATCTCCCGTTGAGTAGTAGACACGCGGTCCAGTGGCGACACTGATCCGGCCAGAGGACCCTTCTTGTCCTGCTCGTCAGCGCCGGGCCGGGTGGCGTCGGGGTCGCCGGCGAGCACGCGGACCGCGGTGGGGGCGCCGTTCGCGTCGCGCAGCCAGCCGTCTACTTCGAGGTCGCTAGCGAGACCCAGTCCGGCGCGCCGCATTCCAGTCAGCAGTGGCAACCGCTCAACTGCTGCACTCGGCAGGCCCCCGCCGAGTGCGCGGCAGAAGTAGCCGTGCACCGCGTGGTGAGCCGAGGAACCACGGTCGCGAAAGGCCTCCTTGACCGTCGTGCAGTCCTGGCCTCCGACGATCGCCCAGGACAGGATCGCGAGTACTTCCCGCAGGGTTGGGACGGCCTGTCCCGTGCCGAGCCGCACGAGGGTGCGAAGTTGCTCGCGCACGTCCGGTCGACGCAACTGCTCGGCGTTAGTCCGCATTGGGCAGCCACCGTGTTCGAAAGGGCAGTGGGTGCAGCCCTGCCAGAGGTCTTCGCGGGTGACGTAGTCGAGCAGCTGGTCCCACAGCCGCGGCCCAGTCGGACGCTGCCGATTGAGGTTGATGATCACAAGACTTGCGTCCTCCGCGGCGCCTTGCCGCAACGCCTCTTCCAGCAACGCCGAGGCTCGCGCGTCGGGTCGGTCTGCCAGCGCGTCGCGCAGCACACCTTCGTTGGCGCACACAAGGGTCTGGTACTCGCCCGGCTGCAGAGCGGCGGCTAGGCACTCCGCGCGGCTGGCGGGGTGGGGCACGCCGGACAGGTCCTTCACGACCCGCCGCCCGTCGGCGACGGTCTGCAGCGCGTCGTGGTCGGGGAGGGCTGCACCGATCGCGCGGCAGTACGCCTCGGCGACAGCGGTCTTTCCAGTGCCGGCGTTGCCGGTGAGGATCACCGCGCCAGGCGTTCCACTGCCGGCCCACCTAGAGATGTAGGCGCCCAGCATCGTTCGGACGTCCTCTCCCAGCGCAGCTGAAATCTGCGCGAAATGCTCGCGGTAGGCGCCGGCCTGGTCTGCGCTGAAGACCGACAGCTTGCGCAAGGCGGCGACGACAGGCAACTCGTCCACCGCGTCTGGATCCGTGGGAGTCACAAGCCCGCCACCTTGGCCGCCTGTCCGGTTGAGACCGTGACGAGCGCGGGCCGGCCACGGCGCGCCGCGGCCAGGTCTCGTGCCGACCGAGCGGGCACACCAGCCCGTTCAAGGACTTCGGCGACCTCGCCGACGATAACCTCGGCCGCGGGCGGCGGCACGGCGTTACCAATCTGTCGACGCACCCGCGGATACATTGAAGCGGCCCGGCCAGCGCCGGGACCGCAACCGTGTTCGAATACGAAGTCGTCCGGGAACCCCTGCAGTCGGGCCCTCTCCCGGTTTGTGAGCCGGCGCGGCTCGACGTGATGGTAACCGTGCGTGCCACCACCACCGCCCGCGATGACCGTGTACGACGGCTTGGTGGGGTCGAGTCGGCGGTAGACGTGGCTGATGAGGCCCTTCACGGCTAGCGGGTGGCCCGCGGGTATCGCCTCGTAATTCTCCCCGGGCTTGATCAGCTTGAGGCGCTCGACCACGTCTGGTGAGTCGAGGCCCTTCTCGTGGTTGGGGGCGTTCATCAGCAGGGGATTCCGGTCCAGCGCCTCGGCGACAGTGATTGGGGCGTTCAGATACGGGGAGGGGATCACCGGCGGGCGCTGGCCGAGATCGCGACGAATTCCGATGACAATCAGGCGTTCGCGGTGCTGCGGCACGCCGAGGTCGGCCATGTCGACGACCTGTGCGCTCACGTCGTAGTGCACGCCCGGGCCACGCCGCTTCCGGCCGGAGCCACCGACGACGCTGCTCGGAGCCCTGAGGGCGTGGCGCACCAGCGTCCAGGCGACGCCCTTGTTGGCCGACAACAGGCCGGGCACGTTCTCGAGCACGAATGCCGCCGGACGCAGTGCGTCGAGGTAGCGGGCGACCTGCCGGAAAAGGTTGCCGCGGGCGGTCATTAATCCGTCGTGGTTCCACAACGTCGAGTAGTCCTGGCATGGCGGTCCCGCCAACAGGATGTCGCACGGCACATCCGGGACCTTCGTGTTAGTGATGTCGGCTTCGACGATGTGCGAACCGAGGTTGCGGCGGTAGGTCTCGACAGCCCAGTGCTCGTTATCGATAGCCCATACAACCCGAGCCCGACCGGACTGTTCGGCGCCCAGATCCATGCCCCCGCAACCCGAAAACAGCGAGATTGTGGCGTATCGCTGTGGCCGGCGCGACATCATGCGCTCCGCTTCTGCGGGCCCAGCATTGTCGTCTCGCGGCTGCGCGCTGCCACCACTCGGATCATCAACTTCAGGCTAGTGCGGTACAGCCCGCAATCGGGCCGCGCGATCGCGGACTGAGTGGTGCCTAGGCGCACCGCCAGCTGAGACTGCGTCAGCCCCGCCTCGTGGCGAAGCTCCCTCCGCCTCCCACCCACCTCGGCGCCCGTCGATTTGCAGCTCTCATCAGTGGCCGTCATGTGCAGCACGCTATATCCGGGGAGGGACATTCTTGCCGCACCACGCCCCTGCGCAGCGGAGAGGATCTTGTCGTGCCCACAACATCGCACGTCCCGGGGGCTTCGTCGCAAGCGCGTCGCCCCGGTCCGGTCGCGCTAAATCCGAAATACCCAGTAGTTGAGGTGATCCGACCTGAACCGGGCCGCCGTGTACCTCCAGACGTGCTTCCGCGATCGCTGCGGACGGCACCCGCCACTACGGCATCGGCCCAGCTGCGAAGAGCGACAGAGATGGGAGCGGTCGCAGCGGCGGCGATCGTCGAACGGCATAGAAGCGTTCGCATGAGTGGACTTTCTGCCTCAGAAAGCGGATTCGCGCACTCGCCGGGAGCCACCTCCCGGCGGCGGCCGCACCGTCCGCCGGACGAGAGCCCAAACCCATACGGCAACATCGCGACGACTAGCACTCCTTCTCGAGACGACCAGCACGATACAGCCCAGTACCCCACCGACCTCATATCCCACACCAGCCACAGCGTCGACACGACGAGCAGCAATCTTGTGCCACGCTGCAATTTCTCCGCTGAACTCGGCAAACCCACCGCACCCCAAAGTCGGCCCCGACACGGCCCTTCCGAGGCCGGGACTGTCACCGCGTCTCCTATGTTGGGGCGTCCGGACGGGCACAAGAGAGCGGGAAGGCAAGTGACCAACGACAACGCGGGCTGTCAGCCGCCGACCTGCTCGACGTCAACAGCGACCTGCAGGCTCCCCCATGGTCCGCCTGCTGTCCGCGACGAACGTCAGCCTGTATGCCACCCTGATGGACCGCCACCTGCCCGAAGGCGCCGTCCCCGCGACCGAGCTCGTCGTCCCCCTCGAACGCGACCTGCACGACCTTGAGGACGCCCAACCCGGCCTCGCGCTCATCAAGTCCTGGGCGGCCCAGGGATGGCTGCACCGCATCGTCGACGCCCGCGCCCGGCCACGACCAGAACGTCTGCTACCTCACCCAAGACGCCCGCCGCGCCCTGGACTTCCTGCGCGGCATGCGCCGAAAGGACACCATCGCCACCGGCGGCTCCATCCACGGCATCGCCTCACAGCTGCACCACGTCGCCGCCAAGGTCGACAACGACCCCGCCCGCGTCCGCAAGCACATCGAAGCCAAAATCGCCTCTCTCCATGAGGAACTCGACAAACTCGAAGCCGGAAGACGTGCGCAGCCCGACGTCACCGACTGCTACGAGGAGGCCAACGCCGTCGCCCTGCAGATGGAACGCCTCATCACCGACATCGGCCAATACGGCGCCATGATCGAACACGCCACCGCCGCACTCGACGAGCCCATCGACACCAACCTCGAATACCGCGACAGCCACCGCGCCTTCCTGCGGATGATCAACGACCCCGACCAACGCGCCGAATTCGAGGCCGACGTCGCCGCCGTCGCCGAAACCCTGCCCGCACTCCTTAAGGCAATGGCCTAGCCTCAAGCCACACAGTGCTTTCCACCACGTCCGTGCCAATGAGCGCCAAACGCGAGCACCTATGGATTCGCTGGACGTCTGCAGCACCACACTGTAGCGTCCGTCGCCGTACCGCAGACTCCCGCACGGAGGGAGCCTATGTTCACGCGATCACGATCAAACCGTGCATGACCGAGTCCCGAACTGCGCCTGCCCCTTTGGGAGAAGAAGACCGAAAGGCCGCTGGCGATCGTCGCACTGGCCTTCCTCGCGGCCTACTCCATCGAAGTCCTTGCGCAACCCTCCAAACACGTCACGGCAATCCTGGAGGCCTTCACCTGGGTCGCCTACGTCGTCTTCCTCGTCGACTACGTCGCACGGTTCACGCTCGCCACCGATCGTTGGCGATGGGTTCTTCCGCCATCTCCTGGACCTCGCCATCGTCGCCCTTCCACTCCTCCGCCCGTTGCGACTGCTGCGCCTGGTCGTCCTCGTCTGCGCGTTGCAGAAGGCGATCGGCGGAGCCGTGCTTGGCCGGGTCGCCATCTTCACCTTCTTCGGCGTCGTCCCGCTCGTCTATTGCGTGTACCTGGCGATTCTTCAAGCCGAACGTCCACTCCCCGACGCCAACATCCGGAACTTCGGCGATGCAGTGTGGTGGTCGATCACCACCAACACGACGGCGGGCAGCGACTTGCACCCCGTCACTGTCAGGGTCGAGTGGTCGCGGTGCCCCTGATGCTCGGCGGCATTACCCTCATCGGCATCGTCACCGCGACGATGGCCTTTTGGATCGTGCAGCGCGTCGCCGCCGAGGACACCGAACATCAACCAGCGACGGCCGCCGAGATCGAAAACTTTCGCACCGGTCTCGATATGCTGCGCAACGAGATTCGGCAGATGACCGATGCGCTCGCCGCGGAACGCGACGCGCCGCGAGCAGCCACCGTGGCATGTGTTGAGGCGACCCTCACAGGGATCTCCGCTGCCTCGATTGACTCTCTCAGCTGTCGCATCGGTGCCCGCGGCATGGCCTCCGGGGGAAGAACGGTACGCGCTCGCGAGGCCGCTCGAAGGTACCGATGGTGGGGGTAGGCGTTGGAGTGGAGGTCTGCGCCGGTGTCGAGGACGCCACCTCCGCCGACGGTGCCGTGGTGACGGGCGTCGTGGTCTGCACCGACGTGGCATCACCATTACCACCGCGAACCACGAGCACCGTAGCCAGCAGGGCAGCCAACCCGAACAGCACGATCGTGGTGGCTAGCAATGCCACCTGCCCACGGCTGAACCGCGATCGCCCGACCCGTGCCACCGGCACGGGCACCCGGTCGGCCGGGGGCACCATGGCCGCCGAGTACTGCCGCGTCGGCGTCGGACGGCTGGGCGCACCGGGTACGCGCGGCGCCGACGTCGGTCCACGGGACGGAACAGCGGCCTGGGCCGCCGACGTCGCCGCGGCCGCCATTGCGCCTGCCGACGCATACCGGTCCGCCGGATTCTTGGCCATGCCCCTGGCGACGACGTCGTCGAAGGCCGGGCTGATCCCCACCTGCGCGAGGCTGGGCCGCGGCGGTGGTGCGACCATGTGCGCGCTCATCACCTCTTGCGTGTCTCCTTCGAAAGGTGCTCGGCCAACGAGACATTCGTAGAGCAGGCACGCCAGCGAGTACACGTCCGCAGTCGGCCCGCCCGGCTGGCCGTTCAACCGCTCCGGGGCGATGTAGGCGCACGATCCCATGACGAGGTCAGCCTTGGTGACGGTCGCCTCGCCGCCGCCGTGGGCGATGCCGAAGTCCACGAGGTAGGCAAACGCATCGGCGGTCATCAGGACGTTCTCGGGCTTCACGTCGCGGTGCGCCAGACCGTTGGCATGCGCAGCGTCCAGCGCCTTGGCGACCTGACCGACGATCGACACCGTCCGCCTCGACACGAGCGCACCATTGGCCTGCAGGACGTCCCTCAGGCTGGGGCCCTCGACCAGCCGCATGTCGATGTAGAGCACGCCGTCGATCTCGCCGAAGTCGTGGACCGGGATGACGTGCGGCTCGCGCAACCGGGCCGCGATGCGCGACTCACGCTGAAACCGCGCCCGGTAGGCGGCGTCGGCCGCCACCTCGGGCCGCAGCAACTTCAGGGCGACCACCCGCTCGCGCCGGGTGTCATAGGCGCGGTAGACCTCGCCCATCCCGCCGCTGCCGATCAGCGACTGCAGCTCATATGGTCCGAACTGCGTGCCGACGCTCGCGGTACCCATTGCAGTCCCACCCTTTCGGAGCGCAAGCGATGGCCCGCTCCCCGGCGCGGGCGAAGTACGCCAAGGTTACCCATCGACAACCGGTCGACCGACTTCTGGGCGATGGAAAAATCAGCGCTCGCAAATGTGTTGCCGCCGAAATCATTCGGGCCCGAACCACGGGACCGCGCAATACGTCATGAAGCACCCGCGATGAGTTTCGTCCGCCCCGCCCGTCTACACCCGAGACAGCAGCACAACAAGGACGGAGACCTCATGACGACCACACAGCCCGGCCGCCCGCCCATCGTCGACCAAGCCACCTGGCAGGCCGCCCGCGACGAACTCATGATCAGGGAGAAGGCCCACACCCGCGAGGGCGACGCCATCGCGGCGGCCCGACGTCGACTGCCCATGGTCGAGTTCGACGGCACCGTCGAGGTCGTCGGAGCAGGCGGCCCGGTCCCCTTCCTCGACCTCTTCCAGGGCCGAGACGAGCTCATCGTCTACAAGCACATGTGGTGGGACGGCGCGCCACACCAGGGCCAGTGCGAAGGCTGCACCTTCGCGGCCTGGTACATGCAGGACGCCAGCTATCTCAATGCCCGCGGCGTCTCGCTCGCCATCGTCACGGTGGGAGCATGGGACGAGGTCGCTCCCTTCGTCGAGTTCATGGGCTACTCAACGCCGTGGTACTCGGTGCGCGGCTTGGACGAGCCGATTGGCGGCGAAATGGGTTACGTCACTTGCTATCTGCGCGACGGCGACCGGGTGTTCCGCACCTACAACACCACGGGCCGCGGCAACGAGGCGGCCCAAGGAGCCTTTGCCTTGCTGGACATGACGCCCTACGGCCGCGGCGAGGCGTGGCAGGAGAATCCCGAGGGCTGGCCCGAAGGGCGCGACGCCTGCTGGTACTGGCGCACGGATGCCGACGGCAACGCCACCTGGGGCGGCACCAGTCGACCGGTGCCGCAGTGGACCCGCCCGGGTGCGACCGCGGAGACGACGCTCGGCCGCAAGGGCTGACGCGGGGCCCAGTAGCCCCGCACGGGCGACGGCCCTATTCACGTCACACCGGCCACGAGGGTGCGAACGCTCTTACGCCAAGCGTCGGGAGCCACGACGACGTGCGCTGAGTCGATGACCGGACGAGTCGCTCGGAGTCACTCGTGCGTCGTAGACCCGTCGCAGCGCCACCGTCGCCCACCCGCAAGCCACGTTGCTGAACACCACGACGGTCCCCAGCCCTACCGTTCGTCCACGGTGGCATCGCCGTCATCGCGAAGCCCGTCCGTTTCACCCGCCCGCTGCCGGGTAAACCCCAGCAATGGAGTCAGCCCACTTCACCCAGGTCACTCTCGACGTCGACGGCACCCGCCGCAGCCTGGAAGTCGACAACCGGACGACGCTGCTCGACCTGCTACGCGAACACCTGGGCATCACCGCCCCGAAGAAGGGCTGCGACCACGGCCAGTGCGGTTCGTGCACCGTGCTGCTCGACGGCCGCCGCGCCACCACATGCCTCGCTCTGGCGGTCGCCCACGACGAAGCGGAAATCGTCACTGCCGCAGGCCTCGGTAAACCCGACGCACTGCACCCCGTCGCGCAGGCGTTCCTCGAACACGACGGCTTCCAATGCGGATACTGCACCCCCGGACAGATCTGCTCTGCCGTCGGCATGCTGGACGAGATCAAGGGCGGCGCACCCAGCCACGTCACCGACGACCTCGATCAACCCCCCGACCTCACCGACGCCGAGATCCGAGAACGCATGAGCGGCAACCTCTGTCGCTGCGCGGCCTATCCGAACATCGTCGACGCGATTCGCGAGGCAGCTCAATGATCCCCTTCGAATACCACCGCGCGTCCAGCGTCGACGACGCGATCACGGCCGTGGCCGACCGCCCCGATGCCGTCTTCCTCGCAGGTGGGACCAACCTGGTCGATCACATGAAACTCGGCATCGTCGCACCCGGCCTCGTCGTCGACGTCGGCCACCTACCCCTCACCGACGTCGACCAGATGCCCGAAGGGACGCTGCGCATCGGCGCCGACGTCCGCAACAGCGACCTCGCCGCACACCCGATCGTTCGCAGCCGCTACCCCGTGCTGGCCCGCGCCCTGCTCGCCGGGGCCTCGGGCCAGTTGCGCAACCTCGCGACCACCGCAGGCAACCTGCTGCAGCGCACCCGCTGTGTCTACTTTCAGGACGTCACGACCCCATGCAACAAGCGCAGCCCCGGTAGCGGCTGCTCGGCGATCGGCGGTTACGTCCGCTATCACGCGATCCTCGGCGCCTCAGAGCACTGCGTCGCCGTGCATCCATCGGACATGGCCGTTGCGATGGCAGCCCTCGACGCCGACGTCTTGTACGTCGACCAGGATGGTGAACATCGGCTGCCGCTCAACGACTTTCACCGTCTACCCGGCGACCGACCGGATCAGGACACCACGTTGCCCAAGGGCGCGCTCGTCGTCGCCGTGAAGCTCCCGCTCCCACCGGACGGCGCGCGATCGACGTACCGCAAGGTCCGCCACCGAGCCTCGTATGCGTTCGCGCTGACGTCGGTAGCCGCCGAACTCGTCACCGACGACGGCACCATCACCTCGGCACGCATCGCGCTGGGCGGCGTCGCCCACAAACCGTGGCGCGCCCGTGACGCGGAGCGGGCACTCGTCGGCCACGCCGCCACCGTAGAGGTGTTCCGCGCCGCCGCCGAGGCCGAACTCCGACAGGCGAAACCCTTGCCAGGCAACGAGTTCAAGGTCGAGCTCACCAAGCGCGCGATCATCGCCACGCTGAGCTCGCTTGCGGAAGGAGATCAGTGATGACGCTGCTCGAACCCCGCTCGATCGGCAGCAGGCTCACCCGCCTCGACGGGCCAGCCAAGGTCACCGGCACGGCCACGTACGCCTACGAGTATCCCGTCGACGCGCCGTTGTACGTGCACCCTGTCCAGGCCACGATCGCCAACGGCCCTGCC
>Ga0207711_10002641_pt1 | contig 15853 bp, 9 predicted proteins | sample KBSS34metaG_FD_184401 | JGI IMG/M metagenome (GOLD analysis project Ga0207711, IMG submission 184401) | Switchgrass rhizosphere microbial communities from Kellogg Biological Station, Michigan, USA - KBS S3-4 metaG (SPAdes) (version 2) | ecosystem: Host-associated > Plants > Roots > Rhizosphere >...
GACTTGGCCGATCTCAAGCCGGGCGACTTCGTGGTGCACACGACTCACGGCGTCGGGAAGTTTCTCGGCATTCGCGAAATCGCGCAGGGTGAGCAAAAGGGCGATTTCATGCTGCTCGAATATGCGAGCGAGGCCAAGCTGTACGTACCACTCACGCGCATGGACCTGGTGGAGAAATATCGGGGTGGCGGAGATTCACCACCGCCGCTCGACAGGCTGGGCGGGTCCACTTGGACGGCGAAGAAGTCCCGCGTCAAGGCGAAAATGCGCGACATGGCGGACGAGCTGCTCAAGCTCTATGCGCAGCGCCGCATGGCCGAAGGCTTCGCGCTTTCGCCCGATTCCAACTGGCAGCGCGAGTTCGAAGACGCCTTCGAATTCACGGAAACCAAGGACCAGCTCACTGCCACCAAAGAGATCAAGCGCGACTTGGAATCGCCGCATCCGATGGACCGCCTGCTGTGCGGCGACGTCGGATTCGGGAAAACCGAAGTGGCCATGCGGGCGGCGTTCAAAGCGCTGGGCGACGGGAAACAGGTAGCCGTGCTCGCGCCCACCACCGTCTTGGCGTTCCAGCATTTCGAGACGTTCAAGCGGCGATTCGCGGCGTTTCCGGTGCGCATCGAAATGTTCTCGCGTCTGCGGCCTGCGAAGGACCTGAAGAAGTCGGTCGAGGAGTTGGCCGACGGAAAGATCGATATTGCGGTGGGAACCCATCGCCTGTTTTCGCAGGACGTCGAGTTCCGCGACCTAGGTCTGCTAGTGGTCGACGAGGAGCAGCGCTTCGGCGTCCGCCACAAAGAGCGGCTCAAGCAGATGACCACGAAGGTCCACGTGCTGAGCATGAGTGCTACGCCCATTCCGCGGACGCTGCACATGTCGCTGCTCGGGATTCGCGATATGAGCGTGATCGAAACGCCGCCGAAAGATCGCCTGGCTATCCACACGGTGGTGGCGCATTTCAACCCGGAGTTGGTAAGAACCGCGATTGAACAGGAGCTAAGCCGCGGGGGACAGGTTTACTTCGTCCACAATCGGATCGATTCCATTTTCACGCGCGCGGCGTGGATCCAAGAGCTGGTTCCGCAGGCGCGTATCGGCGTGGGCCACGGGCAAATGGGTGAGGCAGAACTGGAGCGTGTCCTGCTCGGTTTCATGCGCCACGAATACGACGTGTTCGTCTCGACCACGATCGTCGAAAACGGGCTGGATATTCCGCTGGCGAACACCATGATCATCGACCATGCCGAGCGCCACGGGCTCTCCGAGCTTTATCAATTGCGGGGGCGCGTGGGGCGATCGAATCGGCGCGCGTATGCGTATCTGCTGGTCCCCGCGGACACCGAGCTGTCTGAGATCGCACGCAAACGTTTAGCCGCATTGCGCGAGTTTTCCGACCTCGGCGCCGGTTTCAAGATCGCCGCACTGGATCTGGAGCTGCGCGGGGCCGGCAATCTATTGGGTGGCGAGCAGCATGGGCACATCGCGGCAGTGGGATTCGATACATATGTTCGGCTGCTCGAGGAAACGGTGCGGGAGCTCAAAGGGGAAGAACAGCCGCTCGAAGTGCACTCGTCGCTCAATCTAGGACTCGACATCCGCATCCCGCCCGAGTACATCGCCGACGAGCACCAGCGGCTGCGGGCGTACAAACGTATCGCCGACGTGAAGGATGCCGCGCAGGCCGAGGCGATGCGGGCGGATCTGGGAGATCGCTACGGCCCGCTGCCGAGCGATGTGGAGACGTTACTGCGGTTTGCCTTGCTAAAGAGCACCGCGCAGCTGATCGGGATCGAAGCGGTCGACCGTCGCAGCGGAGCGTTGAATATCAAATTCCATCCGGGTTCAAAAATTGAGCCCGCGCGCCTGATGCACCTGGTTTCGACCCGGCAGGGCGCACAGTTCACCCCAGCTGGAGTCCTGCGCCTTCCGCTGCCGCAGTCCAACGATAACGCCGGCCTGCTGGATTATCTGGATGGCTCGCTACGAGACTTGATTAAAACTTGATCCGGCTCTTGATGGGATCGAGCTTCTTGATATCGAGGCCTTGGACCTTCGAGAGTTCGGCGTAATCCTTGATCTTGGCGGCGGTGCGAGCTTTGACGATTGCGTCGGCTTCCGCACTGGTGAGGTTCAAGTTGTCGACAAGTTCCTTGGCCGGAGCCGAATTCACATTCACGGGTACTCCGAAATACATGGTCAGGTAGTTGACGATGGTCTTGAAATCGTCGTCTGTCCCAAGCGCTCCGCGGCTGCGCATGGAGTCCACCGTGTCTTGCCAGACGTCGCGTGTGCCGGTCTGGCCGATCACGATATCGGCGCCGTGGCAGCCTCCACAAGTGTTCTCAAAGATGCTCTTTCCAGTGCCTTCAGGGAGGCTTTGGGCATTCATGGGAACCAGGGACAGAAAAACAACGGACGCCAGAACAAGCGAACTCTTCATGGTTATATGATAAACCGGAAGCTCGATCGGACTCAATTCGGTTCAGCCCCCGCCCTCACGGGCGGGGCTCAGCGGCGATACAGCTCTATGCGCGGATTGGCGTCGCGAGCGTCGGCCACCCTGTGGAATCCGGCCCGGTCCAGCTTTTGACGAGCGGCGGCATATACGTCTTCATACTGATCGGGGCTCAGAGCCAGGGCTACAGCCCCGACGGTCGTTAACGAATTTTCATCGCAGGCGTGAAGTTGCGGCTCGAAAAACATGTACATGGTCCGTGCGCCAGTGGGAACGAAGATCGAGCACTCAGCCGTTTTCAGTTGCGACGCGGCGACCTGCCAGCCTTCTCCGGGGCGGCGCATCCATACAACATCTTCATAAACCATCGCGGCGCACAAAGCTACGGAAAGCACGATGCTCCAGCGCCGAACATCAGCGCTAGCCAAGACCAGGATGCTTATCGGGACCAGAGCGAAGATCATTTGCCGCGCGGCCAGAAAGTATCCGAAGTAGGCATCGGCGGCTGGCACCAGCAAGAGAGGGATCAGTGCATAGTGGACCCAGAAGATCTTTTCTTCCCGGTACCAGGAGGACCATGCCAGCGCTACTACGATTGCAATCGCGGTGAGCGCCGCGCCCCCGTAGCCGGTGCCCATCAGTTCATGCGGAATCACCAGGAGATCTTTGCCCGTGACGAAGAATCGCACGCCCGAACTGACTGCGCCCTGCCAGATCGCGTGAGCCTTCAGATACCACGGAAGAAACGTAAGTGACGCCAGTGCCACGGCGCTTCCCGCGAGCCACGCCGCACGCATGTTTCTTTTCACCAGAACTACCCAGATCAGATGCGCCACCGAAATAAAGATGCTGTATGGCTGCGTGAACAAGCCGAGCGCGACCAGCGCGGCATATCTGGCCGCTTTCCCGAGGATCGGCTTACGAACGAGTGAGAGAAACACGACCGTCGAGAACGCGCTCCAGCAGGCGGCCTGCGCGTACGGTCTCGCCTCCAGCGCGTATCGCAGTGTCAGTGGGGAGACGGCGTACAGGATCGCCGCCAACAGCGGCGCGCGCAAATTGGCTTGCCACGCGAGAATATACACGGCCAGGCACGTCAATACCGTGAAGAGGACACTCGGCAGGCGGACGATGAACTCGGAATAACCGAAAAGCCGGATCATCCAGAAATCGACCAGATATCCGAGCGGCACTCCGCCGGCATTGCCTGGAACGAACGCGAGCACTCCATGCAGGTCGGCATTGCGGACGCCGTTGAGATCGATGATTTCGTCCACCCACAGCGGTTTTACGGGGATCAGCAGGATCAGAATGGCTGCATACAAGCCGAGGAAGAGATACAGTACCCAGCGAGATCGAAGCAGACCCATGGAAACGCTACTTGGCGTCCCGCCAATTGTCGCCGATGCCTACGTCGACCACCATGGGAACGTCGAGCTTGCGCACGTTTTCCATTTCGGATTTCACCATGGAGCGCATCTCGTCCACTTCTCCGGGCGGAGCCTCGAATACCAGCTCATCGTGGACCTGAAGGAGCATGCGCGTTTCCCTGCCCTTTAACTTTTCGGCTATGCGGATCATCGCCAGCTTAATCATATCGGCCGCGGTGCCTTGCAGGGGAGTATTGACTGCGGTACGCTCCGCGAAATTGCGGGCCGCGGGATTGCGGCTATTCATGTCGGGAATCGGACGGCGGCGACCGAAGAGGCTCACCGTCATGCCGGTGCGGCGAACCTCCGCGATAGTGTTGTCGATGAAGCGGCGCACGCCCGCGTAGCGCTCGAAATAGGCACGGATGTAGAGTTCGGCTTCCTTGCGATCGATTCCGAGCTGCTTGGACAACCCGAAGGGCGTCTGCCCATAGACGATCCCAAAGTTGACGGCTTTCGCATTGCGGCGCTGCTCGGGCGTGATCATCAGAGGCGGGATTCCCATGACTTCGGCGGCGGTGCGCGTATGAATATCCTCGCCGTTGCGGAAAGCATCCATAAGAACTGGATCGTGAGACATATGCGCCAGCAGGCGCAGCTCGATCTGGGAATAGTCGGCGACGATTAATTTCCAGCCGGGCTCGGGAACGAAGGCGGCACGGATTTCGCGTCCCAGCTCCGTACGTATCGGGATGTTCTGAAGATTGGGATTCGACGACGACAGCCGCCCGGTGGCTGCGCCAGCCTGGTTGAAGGTGGTGTGGACGCGACCGGTCGCCGGATCGATCAGCAACGGGAGCGCGTCGGAGTAAGTGCCCTTGAGCTTCGAGAGTTGGCGATGCTCCAGAACCTTGCCGGCGATTTCGTGCTCCTCCGCCAAATCCTCCAGCACGTCGGCGGCGGTGGAGATCACTTTGCCTTTGCCCATCTTGGTGGGCGCGGGCAGGTTCATGTCCTCGAATAAGATTTTGCCCAATTGCTGTGGGGAACTGATATTGAAAGTCTTGCCGCAGATCGCGTAAATCTCGGTCGAAAGACGCGCGATTTCTTCTTCCATGCGCCCGCTCATGTGGCGAAGCTGCACTGGATCGACGCGAATCCCGGCCTCCTCCATGTGCCCCAGCACCCGGGTCAACGGAAGATCGATGGTGTCATACACCTCGGTGAGATTCTGCGATTCCACTTGCGGACGAAGCGTTTTGTACAACGCAAGAATGGTATCGGCTTGGGCTGCGGGATCGGCATCCAATGGCCGCTCGAGGTATCGTTCCGAAAGCTTCGCCAGATCCGCGGAACCCGGGTCAGCAGTCAGCAGGAACCCATAGAGCATCGTGTCGTGACGCAGGCCAGGGGTTTCGCCAAAATGACGGATAAGCGCCTTCACATCATGGCCGACGGACACCTGCTCCGGGATTTTATCCAGCGAGAGCGACCGTGCCACGCCGGGGCTCGCGGAAAATCCCATGACCGGCTGTTCCATCACTTCGCCTACCGCGATTGCCAGAGGCGCATCGGCGGGAAGCGTTTGTAGCCACGCATCCAGCTCCACTTTCGACCCCAGTTGCCGGTAATCGCGCTCTCGGGGAGCTTCCACCGCGGGCGCCAGGTCGCGCAGCAGGCTCGAAAACTCGAGCGTGCGATACAGATCGCGTAAGGCGTCGGTGTCCATCTCCCGCATCACCAGCGACTCGATTTGGACTTCCACGGGCACATCCGTGTGGATGGTCGCAAGACGTTTGCTCAGCAGAATCTGATCGCGATAGTTTTGCAGGCTCTCGCGATAGGTTTTGCGCTCGACTTCCGCCGCATGCTCGATCGCGTTCTCCACCGAGCCGAACCGTGTGATCAGGTCGCGCGCGCCTTTATCCCCGATCCCTGGAGCGCCCGGGATATTGTCCACCGAGTCGCCCTTGAGTGCCAGCAGGTCCGCCACTTGCTCGGGACGCACGCCCATGTACTTTTCGGTTTCGGCAGCGTCGTAGCACAGGTCGTCCTTCATGGGATTGATCATGCATACGTGATCGTTCACCAGCTGCAGCATGTCCTTGTCGCTCGAAATGATCACGACATCCAGACTCTGTTGGACGCCGCGACGGGCGAGCGTGCCGATCACGTCGTCGGCTTCGAAATTTGGATATTCCAGCACTGGAATCCGCATGGCTTCGAGAATCTTGCGAATCCAGGGAATCTGCTCCAGCAGGTCGGGCGGCGTCTCAGTACGGGTCGCTTTGTAAGCTTCAAAAACCTCGTCACGGAAAGTCGGGCCTTCACTTTCAAAAATCGCCGCCAGGTAATCCGGCTTATGCTGCGTCCGTAGCTTCCGGACCATGTTGTGGAAAATGTACACCGCTTCTGTGGAAAACCCAGCCCCAGTGCGCATGGGAGGGGCTCCGGAGCGGGCTCGAGCATGATAGGCCCGAAAAATGAACCCAAAGGAATCAATCAGGAAGAGGCGCGGCACCTTCCTTATGGTATATGAGGCTTCCCACGATTTGCGAATTTGACACAAAAATACTACGACTGTGGACTAAAAGACACGGTACGGCACTCGCAAGTCATTTTTTTTCAGAAAGCTAGCGACAGCGTACTCCTGGTTGTTACAATGTCGTCAGTACGTATTGATGCCCAGTTTGGAGCAAAAATTCTGAGATTCGAGACGACGGTCCAACGGCCCGTCGAAGCCTGCGGCGTGGGGCTTCACTCGGGTGTTCCGGTCCGCATCCGTATCCTTCCGGCGCCCCCTTCCACCGGTATTGTCTTCGTACGCAGCGATTTGGACGGTTTCCAGATTCCGGCCAGCTGGCGTCACGTTCAAAAGGTCAGCTACGCCACCAGCCTGATGCGGCAGGGCGTGCTGATTTCCACAACCGAGCACCTGCTCAGCGTTTTCTACAGCATGAGCGTGGACAATGCCTACGTCGAGATCAATAATCTGGAAGTGCCGATCCTGGATGGCAGCGGGCAGCCGTTCGTCGAGTTGATCCGGAGCGCGGGGATTCGTGAATACCGCAAGCATCGGCGTTATCTGCGTATCCGGCGACCGGTTTCCGTGGAAGGCGGCGGCAAGCGCATCACCATCCTGCCCTCCGACCGGTTCCTACTGACCTGCGAGGTCTATTTCCCGCATCCATTGGTTGAACGACAAACCTTGGAAATCGAGGTGACGCCCGAACGCTATGCGGCGGAAATCGCCCCAGCGCGGACGTTCGGCTTCGAATACGAACTGGACCAGATGCGCAACATGGGATTGATCCGCGGGGCATCGCTGGATAATGCCGTTTGCTTTGACCGCACCACGATTCTCAACGAAGGCGGCTTGCGTTTCCCGGATGAGTGCTGCCGGCACAAGGCACTGGACCTGATCGGCGATCTTGCACTGATCGGCAAGCCCCTGCTGGGCCACGTAATCGCGGAAAAAGCAGGACACGCCATGCATTTCGCCCTGGTCAACCGCATTATGAACGATCCAACGCTGTACGAAATCCTCAGCTTCGATCAGCTTGCCGGACGTGTGGCCCACGCACTAGTATCCTAGACGGGTTGAGGCAGCTTCCCAATCTTCTTACGGCAGCACGGCTGCTGGCGGCCCCTTATATTCTGTATTTGCTCTGGACCGGCAGCTTCCGGCTGGCTATCGTGTGGTTCTCGATCGCCAGCGCGACGGACGTCGTCGACGGATTTCTTGCTCGACGGTTCCGAGTGGCCTCGAAGGTCGGCGCTCTCATGGACCCTGTAGCCGACAAGGTCCTGCTCAGCGGGTCATTTCTGACCTTGGGACTTAAGGGCGTCATCCCTTTGTGGCTGATGATGATCGTGCTGGGCCGCGATCTTCTGATCCTGGGATTCGCTGTCATCGCGCTCGCACGCAAGCTCCGCCGCGAATTCCCGCCTTCGGTATGGGGCAAAGCCAGCACAGCCGCGCAGATCGCGTACGTGCTCTTTGTTGTCGGCCATGAGGCGAACATAACCCCTTTAATTGTGGCGACGATTCTGGGCTGGATTGCCGCAGCCCTCACGCTCTGGAGCGGGATCGACTACTTCATCAGAGTGTCACGGCGAGTATCATGAAGGTACCGGATGTCCGATCCCTTCCCTGCGCCGATTTACGCCGAAACAGTCCTCTCCCACAACTTCGAAGACGCTAAGAAATATTTCCTCGGCGCACTGATCGAGATTCACTTCGCCCACACACGCATGCTGGCTGGTTGCGGACTCTTGACCCGCGAAGAAGAGGGCAAGCTGCTAGCAGCGCTTCACGGTCTGGATCGGACCCGTGTCGCAACAGCGCGCTTTGACGGCGCGTCCGAGGATTTGTTCTTCTTCATCGAAGGCTTGCTCGAAGAGTCCGCCGGACGCGAGCTGGCGGGCAAGATGCACACGGCTCGCAGCCGGAACGATATCGCCGTAACGCTTTATCGTATGACGGCGCGGCGGGAGATTCTCGGGATAGCGCGCGCCTTGGCAGAGCTTCGGAGCGTTCTGATCGAGTTCGCAACCGAGCACGTCATGACAATCATGCCGGCGCACACTCACACGCAGCCCGCGCAGCCGACGACGCTGGCGCACTATCTCTTGGCCGCGATCGAGTTTCTGGCGCGCGATTCCGCACGGCTTCAGGCCGCGTTCGTCCGCATAAATCTGAGTCCAATGGGCGCCGCCGCGATCACCACGTCGGGGTTTCCTATTGACCGCGACGCAACCGCGCGTTTTCTCGGATTCGACGGACTCGCCGAGAATTCCTACGGCGCAATCGCCGCGATCGACTACATCACGGAAACCGCGGCCACGGTAGCCGTAGCCATGGTCAACATCGGCAAGCTGGTCCAGGATTTACTCCTATGGTCGACGCGTGAATTCGGATATCTGCGTTTAAGCGACGCGTTCGTGCAAACCTCCAGCATCATGCCGCAGAAGCGCAATCCCGTGGCGCTGGAGCATGTCCGCATCCTGTCCAGCCGGGCGTTGGGCGAAGCCCAGGGCGTGCTTACGTGCGCGCATAACACGCCGTTCGGCGACGTGAACGACAGCGAAGACGATCTTCAGCCGCTGGTGTTCACCATGTTCGCGGACGCGCAGCGCGCCCTCCGGCTACTCGCGGGAGCGCTCGCAACCGCTCAGGTCGACACCGCGCTCATGGCCGATCGAGCCCGGCGGAATTTCCTGACCGTCACTGAACTAGCCGACACCCTGGTCCGCCGCGAGGGTTTGAGCTTTCGTGAGGCGCATGGTTTGGTCGCGGAGGCTGTACGGGCCTGCGGCGCGCGCGACGATCCAGCTTCGCTGGCCGATGCGCTGCGAAAATCCCGCCCGGCATTGAAGCTCACGGCTCAGGAGATCGAACGGTGCCTGGATCCCGAATACTTCGTACAGGTTCGGACGGTGACCGGTGGACCCGCTCGCGAGCAGACATCCGCGGCATTGGAACGCGCCGGCGTCGAACAACGTCGCATTCATGCTTGGATCACGTCCACTGAAGCTGCTCTAGATACAGCCCGGGCAGCCGCTATAGCAAAATAAGCTTTTCTTGAATTTCTCCGGTCACGCGCGCGCTAGTCTCATCGACAAACACGTCCACTTCGGACCGCACGCCGAATTCCGGCAGATAGATTCCCGGCTCGACCGAAAAGCACGTCCACGGGATCACACGACGCTCGTCGTGCGTCTCAAGATTGTCCATGTTCGCGCCGGCGCCGTGAACCTCAACGCCTATCGAATGCCCCGTGCGATGAAAGAAGTACTCCGCATAACCGGCATCGCGAATATGCGTACGCGCCGCGTCGTCCACCTGATAACCGCATAGGGACTCTTTCGACGCCACCGCCGTCTTGACCCGCGCGATCGCCTTGTCCCTTGCGTCGCGAACGATGCCGAACACCTTTTCCATCGCCTCAGGCGGCCGCTCACCGCAATATCCGACCCAGGTGATGTCGTAATAAACGCCGTCCGGAACATCCAGCTTGGCCCACATATCCAGAAGCACCAAATCCCCGCGCCGGATCTCCGAGCAGCGTTCCTGAGTGGGATTGTAATGCGGATTCGACGCGTTCGCATTCACCGCAACATCGGGACCGTGATCCGTGATCAGACCGCCCGTACGAAACTGCTCGAGGATATACTGCTGCATCTCCCACTCTGTGACACGCTCGGCGGAGCGCACCTTGCTCGAAATTCGAGCGAACGCATCGCCGCGAATCTTATCGATGCGCCTCCCCGCTTCCAGGTGATTCTCCAGCTGCTGCTTGGTCCAGCGCGATTCGAACAGCTGAACCAGATTCGCCGACGTAACCACATCGATTCCCATGCCGCGAACCAGTTCCACCGTCCCGGCGTCCACCATCGCCACGTAAGGCACCGCACAATTGGGCGAATACTGCATCGCGACGCGGTGGGCACTACCCACAATGCCCCGCAGACCTTCGACCAATTCCTGCCAGCCGGCATAGAGTCCGATTACGCCCGGGAGATCCTTGAGCGTTTCGAATTCGATCTTGTGAGCCAAGCCGCGCGGCTCACCATTGGCCGGGACGAAATAATACCAGCGGCGCGTCACCATCGAACCGGGCGTGAACTGCAGGACGCGATACGCCAGTGGATCGCGCTGGTGGTGATCGAAGAACAGCCAGCCGTCCAGTCCTTCTTCTCGCAAAGCCGTTTGGATTTCTGTCAGTCTCATGGCCTTTGTTTCATGTGGCAATTCGCCGCCAGTTCACGCGAGTCCGAAAGCTCGCCAGCCCCGCAACATCGCGCGCATCCACTACCGAGAACGAAATCACGTCGTCCAGCCAATCCTGGCTATAGCCGTCCGGATACTGGGTGGCAACCGTCAGTGTATAGTCCTGCCGCGTCAACAGGCAATCGAACCCGAATTCGACCTCGAACGTTTCGCCCGCGCGCACGCGGCCTGAGTGCACCTGTTCGATCCGCGTATTCGTGCCAAACACATCGATGCCCAGGCGGTTGCGAATCAGGATGCCCACCACGGGATTCTCCAAGTCTTTCTCAGCTCTGGCCCGCACGACAATCGTCACAGGCTCGCCCGGCGCGACACTCTTGCTCGGCAGCATCTCAACCGACAGAATCCGGCTCGCACCGTCGCCGTGCCGATAGCTGCCTCCGAATCCTTCGCCGCCTGTGCGCGGCGCATCCTGCCGTTCGAGAACCATCCCGACGTAGCGATTCACCACTTCGCTCGGCGCGCCGCACGCCGCCACGCGACCGTCCACCATCAGGGCCGCTCGATCCGACAGGCGTTTCACCAGTCCCAAATCGTGCGACACGAAAAGCACCGTCACCTTTCGCTGTTTCAGCTCTTCGAATTTCTTGATGCAGCGGTTGGCGAAAATCGCGTCACCCACCGCCAGCGCCTCGTCGACGATCAGGATCTCCGGATCCACGTGGATCGCCGTGGCGAATGCCAGCCGCACATACATGCCGCTGGAATATTCCTTCACCGGACGATTCATGAAGGTGCCAATCTCGGCGAACTTCTCGATCTGAGGGAATGCGCGTTCCATCGCTTGGCGCGAGATTCCGAGAATCTCGCCATTCAGGAAGACGTTTTCGCGGCCGCTGAATTCCGGATTGAACCCTGCGCCCAGTTCGAGGAGTGCCGCTATCCTGCCACTCGCGAGCACGCGGCCCCGCGTCGGCTCCAGAATCCCGCAGATGATCTGCAGCAGCGTGCTCTTCCCGCTGCCGTTCGGACCGACGACTCCCAGAACCTCGCCGCGTTCGACACTGAGATTGACGTCCCGAAGCGCCCAGAATTCGGAAGGAGGCTGGTGCGGAAACAAAGGCACAATCTCCGTCAGCCGGTCCAGGGGCCGCCGGTACAAACGATACACCTTCGAAACGTTCTGGACGTGGAGCAACCGAGACCAGTTTAGCTCCCCATCCGCACGCTTCGCCGGAACATCTCCTGCAGCGGCAACCCGTAGCCGATCAGGCACATTTGATCCAGCGCAAATAGGACCACACTTTCGAAGCCCTTGCCCTGCGCTGAATGCGCCTCTTTGGTCCATGCGGTAGTCGCGTCGCCGATCCCCACCAGGTGGCTTCGCTGCGTCGTCGGGAATACTGGAAAACCGCTCAGCGCGAGCGCCTGTTCGCTCTTGTCCAGGTTGCGCTGAAGCGTGAAACCGAAACCCTCCGTCTTCAGACAATCGAGCGCAGCCGCGGTCCACTGGCTCGGCGGATAGTTGATCGCCCTATTGAACGGCGTCTGATTCACATCCAGCGGATAGAGCACTTCAAATCTCGCGTTCGAATATGTCCCGCGGACGTAGTCCATAATCGCTGCGGTAAAGTTTCCCAGCACCGTTTGCAGAAATGCGACTTCGTCTGGATACGCTGCCGGATCGGCGGTATTGTCGGCAAACACCGTCATCGCTCTTCCGTAATCGGCCAGGAACTGGCCCGCCGTCCAGGCATCGTAAAACGGCATCCCGGAAAATGCGTTCCCCAATCCATCGTTCGGGAAATACCACCACTGCTCTTCGCCGAACTGCAGATAGGGCCGCAGCCCGGCATCCGCCTGAATCATTGCCGCATCCAGATACACTTGCTTCCAGAAATCCAGGCTCGTGGGCGAAAAGTTCGTCTGGTACGCGGGCGTCTGCAACAGAAATGCATCACCGTCTGGACCTCTTTGGACCATGCCCACGCCCACCGCCGGATCCACGTCGCGCAATTCGGTACTGAACGCCGTCACGACGTCGATCCCATAACTGGCAAGAGCCGTAAAGAAGCTCTTGTTCCAATCCCGTACCGCCCGATTCAATCTGGGTGCGGCCGTAAGGTCCGTTCGCCACACGCCCGTATGCCCACTCGAGAACGCCGATGAAACGCTTACTCTCAGCGTGCTGCTAGTCGTGGATTTGTCCAGAGTGTAATGATTCCCATCGTTGCCTAGCGACCGCGAATATATCGTGACGACGCTCCCGGAAACACTCGCCCACACGCCGGTGTAACCATGACTAAGTTCATTTGCGTAAGAAATGGCGATCGTTTCCAACGTGTCGCCGCCGTGCATCCCCCGCTGGATCTCGGTGGGCGACGCGCCATCGTCGTCGCGGCCCAGGAATATCGAAACGAACTGGCCCGGCTCCGGCGTTCCTCCGAACGTCACGGTTCCCGCCGCGTAAACATTGTCCGGATTCGCCAGCTCGTAAAACCACAACGCTCCCACATAATGATTCTGCCGGCCCTTGAACCCCAGCGTGTCGATCAGCCAAGCCGTTCGCTCTGGCGCCAGAGCAATCGAATGATCCGTGTCCCAATCGGTGGCGAGCGTCATCCGCGGCTCATCTGGGAATGTCGGCAGCGTTGCGACCGGCACAGCCGTCTCCAGAAAGTCGAAGTAAAAGTCTCCACCCGGCGGACCCGCGTGCGTCATTGTCACGGTGTGAGTCCCGGCACTGAACTCGCCCACCGGCCATCGAAGCAGCACATCCTCGCCCGGAAGACGGAGGTTCAGCGCACTGGCCGCGCCGCCGTCCACCACGATCGATAGCTCCGCACCATTCCCTGTATACCGCGTGCCGACATATAGGGTGTGCGCCTGCGCAGCCGTGTACTCAAAGCTGATCGCATCGCCCTCCGCGATTGTCGAGTGAATCGCGCCGCCCGAATAGTTTCCGCGTGTGACGTTCCATGTTCCGCTGTACGCCATACCAATGGCATCGTCTTCATAGCGCTGGCTCCCCGGCCCGGCCACTGAGTACGTACGGCCCGTTCCAGTCACACTCCAGTTCGAAATGACCGCCTCGAACTCGCTCCGTTCGAACGCACCGATCTGCAAGTCCGCCGCATACGTCCACCGCAGCTTGCGGACCTTGTTGGTTGGAACGCTCGCACCGTCCCTATCCGTCAGGGACGAGAAGTCGATCGTCACCCGCCACTTCGTAGGCGATGTGCCATTCGCCAGCGTCTTGGCCGCCGCGTCCCACGTTGCCGAACCGCTGGTGGACGAATAGACGCCAAAGCGATTCCCATTCGCGCCAGCAGTACTCGGATACAGCACGCGAATCGTAGTCCCAGTTTGCGTCGCGGTCAGAAATGGCGACGTCGGCCCGTTCATTCCTCCCGTGATCGCAGCGACGATATCGTCAAGCGTGTCACCTGAAGCGACTTGATACGTGTAACTGAGGCCTAAATACCCCAAGCCCACGAACTCGCCCGCGACCGTCGTTCCGGACAATGTGAAATCCGCATACGCCGATTGGTAACTGCCCTCAATCGCCTCCGCATGATCGTTCACCGGCACGAAATACGGATCTGCCGCCGGATCGTCCCCCGCCCACACTCGCAGGAACGGCCAGTCGACTGTGGGAAATAGATCCGAGTCGAGAGCAATACAATTCGTGCGAGTCTCTTCATAGGTCAGCACCAGCCCGCTCAAATCGCCGTCCGGCAGATTTCGCAGTGCCGGATGTTCGTATACGTTATCGCGATTCCATTCGATCACCGCCCAGTCAAATTGCTGGCGCCACGTTCCCGATACCGTGAATCCATCGGCCGACGCGCCGCTGATGGCTGCGATCGCCGATGGGTGCAGGAAGAAACATTGCAGATCCCTATCTGGAGTGAGTTTTTCTGTCATTTGCGTTCATTCGCGTTCATTTGCACCCTACAGTCGAATAGTCACTGTCAGATCGCGACCTGGCAAGGTTCCCGCGGACGTGGGCACCGAGGTTATGTCCAGGTCCAGCCGGGCGTTTGCTGCCAGTGGCGCTAGTCCAAATCCGCCCACCACGTTCGAGGTCGTCTCCCCATCTGCAATGGTCAACGAGCAGTACGTCGAGCTATCCTGCCGTACTTGCAGTTCGATCGCGCCTCCGCTCGGAGCCTCCCGCACCACCGCGGAAATGTTCCGCGCTACATGCGGATCCTCCATTACCAACGGCGGCGTGGCGCCTGTCTGAATGGCCAGATATCCCTGCGTCTGAATCGAGAATTGCCCGCCAGCGAGCGTGCGCAGTCCCTGGTCCGAAGTCGCTCCGAATGCGGCCTTCCCCACCAGCCCTCCGCCCACGGCATTCGTCATGTACAACTCCGCCGCGCCGATCCGCACATTCGGAAGAAACACGGAATAGCTGAACGCCGCGCTCGCCGGACTGCCGAAGAAGCCTTTTACGAAGGGCACCATTACGATCAAGCGTCGCAAGTGATACACCAGCGTCGCGGCCGCATGCGCCGCAGCCGCACTTCCAAATGATCCGCGGATGACTGTGTACTGCGTCCCTCCGCTGGCGACAGCGTTCACTTCGAGCATCTCGCCCTCGATCTGGACGAAGTCCCCGATCCCCGCCGGCCCCGCCGCACTCAAAATTACGGTTGTATCCGTCGCTGTGATGCCGCTGGCCAGCGAAAACGTCGTTGGGCTGTTGAGTTCATCCCAATAGAACAGCCCCAGCGTCCCCGCTTCGATCGTCTCCGTATTCGTCAGCGCGGTGAAGGTGATCTCCGCCAGCTCAACCGTCCCCTGGCCCGTCAGATTCAGCGCGAACGACGGCTGCGGCGGGGTGTCGGTGTCCACCCCGCCTCCACTCCCCCCGATCTGCCAGAGCGTCAGCGGATTCAATTCGTACGCGCTCTCTTGATCCAGAGAATTGGCCGACCGTCCCGATATTTCCACGGTCACGCCTGGCGTGTTCGAAACCTCAAATTCCGCCGGGCTCGACGTACTTGCACCACCGAATCTCCAGGTCCCATCCGCCACCACGAAGTAGCTCGTCGAATCCGGCTCCACTTGCCATGGCGGGCTGACACTCAACGTCGTGGCGGTATTCGTTACCACCACGCGCTCTTGCGTCGCCCCCGTCCCACGCATTACCCGTATCAGCGCGCCCTTGAAGCCGTCCGCCAGCATCCCCAGGCCGGTTTTGCCGATGGTCGTCGCGGAGTGAATCTCTACATTCTCCTCGGGCTGTAGTTCCAGTCGCCAGTAGAAGTTCGCGTGATTGTA
>Ga0207711_10002642_pt1 | contig 15845 bp, 20 predicted proteins | sample KBSS34metaG_FD_184401 | JGI IMG/M metagenome (GOLD analysis project Ga0207711, IMG submission 184401) | Switchgrass rhizosphere microbial communities from Kellogg Biological Station, Michigan, USA - KBS S3-4 metaG (SPAdes) (version 2) | ecosystem: Host-associated > Plants > Roots > Rhizosphere...
ATTGGTTGAGTAGACAGAATGGCAATCCCGGACCCCGCGTTAACTAATTGGGTTCCTATTTGGAGTCCAGTAAGTCAAGGTCCAGTAGGGCCTATTGGTCCTACAGGTCCGACTGGTCCCACTGGATCTGGCAGCGCCGGCGGGATTGCCTTCTATCAGAACTACACCGGCGGCAACTTCTACTCGGGTCAGCCGGCGCCACAGTACACGGCCGGTGTCGCTGGCGGTACCGGACAGATCTATTTCTCGTCGGTGTGGATCGGCAAAGCGATAACGATCTCGGAAATCGCCTACCGTATTACGACCTCTGGCATCACCGGGGCGTATTACAATGTTGGGCTTTACGCCGACGATCACGGCACCCCGGGAGCGCTTTTAGCCTCCGGTGTCGGCGACAACACGTTTACCGCCACGACTAAGTCTACGCCGTTCCAGACTCCATACTCGGTCGTAACGCCGGGCTGGTACTGGCTGGCTTATCAATACCCCGATAGCACGCAGAAACTCGACTGTCTCAACCAGTCGACCACTGTGGGGCAATGGCACAACTTCGCCAATGGTGTCGGCGCGACCGGTAACATGCAAGTCCAGGGTGCTTCGCAAACGCTTGGAATGAAAACGAACACCGCTTCGACCGTACAGACTGTTGCTAACACACCGACGTTGCCCAACCCGGCCAACGCTGCCGGGTCGGTCGCCGAGAACGCCACCTTGGCCGTGCCGTTGATGCAATACAAGGTCTTGAGCGTACCGTAAACGGAAGCTTAACAGTCTGCGGCGACAGTCGGCGCTATGCCAGCGCTGATCTATGGTCCCGCACCCATCTATGCCCGCCCCATTGTTGTCGTGCCTGGCACGACTGGCCCGACAGGCCCGCTTGGCGGTCCGACCGGGCCGATCGGCAACACTGGCGTAACGGGGCCCACAGGTATTCAAGGTCCAACCGGTTACACGGGCGCATCGTCCAACGTCACCGGGCCGACAGGGTCTGCCGGGCGCACCGGGTTCACCGGCCCACCGGGTAACGGTGGCATCACCGGCAACACTGGCCCGACAGGTCCGGTCGGTGCTGTTATCTCTGGGTCGACCGGCGCCGGCTCACTCGGCGCATCGGGCTTCGCTCGTCTCGGTAACATCGTCATCAACTGGGCCTCGATCGCCGTCAATCATACCGGCGTCACCGCAGTGTTCCCGCAAGCCTACACCGACGGACTACCATCCGTGGCGTTGGGCCAGGGTTACACCGGTCCGACCGGCACCGCCGCCTACGCCATCAGCTTGACTGCGGTAGCACTCAAGTGCTCCACCGGTGTCTCAGGACAGGTGGACTACATCGCCATAGGTACATAATGACCGAGCGCCCTCAAGTCGGTCTCGCGTCGAACCCAGATGGCGTGCCGTTCCGCTGCGACCACTGCAAATTCTACAGCAAACACACCTGCCACAACGACGACCAGAAGCTCTACGGTCGCACGGTCGAACCGGACTGGTGCTGCGACTTCTTCGAGCACCCGGGCATGCGGGTCATCATCAAATAGGAGTACCCCATGCTCCTTGGCACTGAGCAGCTGGTCGTCGGCGAGACCAGGCGGATCCTAGCGAACTACGAGAACGCGCTTCGAGCCGGCGAGCACCTGGTCTCAGCCGCGGTTTCCTGTAACTCGCCCGTCTCCACGATCGGTGCGACCACGCAGTTCACGCCCGACGAGCGCGCGCTGATCTTCTGGGTGACGGCGTCCTCGCAGATCGAGACGTTCAGCGTCTTTGTCAGCGTCACAACGTCAGACGGTCAAACCTTCAACGACGCGATCACCATCGGCGTCAGTCAAGACCCGAGCTTTGCGACCCTTACGCCCGTGCAACCGTTTTTCATTCAAGCTGGGGCGACGGGGGCAACCGGACCGGCTGGTCCGGGAGGTACTGGGCCAACAGGTCCGGCGGGGCAGTCTACTCTGACGGGGGCGACCGGTCCCACTGGACTTCCCGGAACAGGAGCCACAGGACCAACAGGTACACAAGGCTCACCAGGATCACAAGGATCCACGGGTCCAACGGGGCCCACGGGGCCCACGGGTGCAGCGGGGTCACAGGGCGCTACCGGAACACCCGGCCCGACAGGCCCAACGGGAACATCAGGATCCCAAGGATCACAAGGAGCCACTGGGCCGACAGGGGCCACGGGCCTCCAAGGTAATCTTGGAGCAACAGGGCCAACAGGATCCCAAGGGTCGCAAGGAACCACAGGTCCGACGGGCGCACAGGGCCTCCAAGGGGCTACAGGTCCAACGGGAGCGACTGGATTACAAGGTACGCAAGGACTGACAGGACCCACAGGTCCATCAGGCGCTGGTAGCACAGGGTCGACCGGTGCTGCAAGCACTGTTACAGGTCCGACAGGCCCAACGGGGCCGACAGGTCCCGCCGGTTCGCAGCAAGTGTTGAACGTCGGCTACACCGGCACAACCGGCCTTGCGGTGAACACGCCAGTCATCATCCCGTGGAATAACGTGACGACGGATACCTATAGCGCCTTCAACCCCGTAACGGGGAAGTGGACGCCGACTGTTGCCGGTTGGTATCTGATCACGGCGAACGTCTTTATGGATCCTCCGGCGGCTAACGTGACGTGGTCGGCTGCTCTTCTGAAAAACGTCACGTCGCCCAACAGCGCCGCTAATAACGTTATTGCTTCAACTCAACAGAGCACAGCCGCTACAAGTATTAGCGTCGAGGCTCTTCTCGCGGCCACTGTCTTCCTCAACGGTACGACTGATTTTGTCTGCGTCTGGATGGAAGCCAATACGGCTGGTTCATCAGTTGGTATCGCTGCGGCCGAAACCAATGCTGCGCCCTATATGTCCTTCCAAGCAACGCTCCTTGGCGGCGGGCCTACTGGGCCAACAGGGACGTTGACTGGGCCGACCGGCCCGATCGGCACTGGGCCGACCGGCGCCGCGAGCAACGTGACCGGCCCGACTGGCTACGCCATCAAGTCAATGCCGTTCGCTAACTTCAGCGGCAACGCTACTGGCATTAGCGCGACTGGTACCATCCAAATGATGGGGTACGGCGACCAGAGTGACTGGGTGTTCACACCGACGATCACCGGGCAACTGAAAGTCACCGCCGTCGTGCCAGTCCACAACACGGCGCAGAACGAGAGCCTCGCCGTCAGTCTGTATTACGGCACCGGCACTGCACCTGTGCATCTTGGTGGTGCCACTGGCGCAGTGATGCCGCCGGGCGCCACCGGGCAATTCTTCCAACAAGGCATATCTCTGTCCGACAATTACACCATCACTCTCGATGGGTTGGTGGGCGGCCTCGCCCTGGGCACACAGCACTGGTTCGACCTCGGCATGCTGGTCACCAATGCCGGCGGCGAAGTCAAGACCCTGTTCCCTACGTTGAGCGTCGTCGAGTTGGCTGGCGCCGGTGTAACCGGGCCGACTGGCGCGGGTGCCTTCACCGGACCAACCGGACCTATCGGCACCGGGCCGACTGGTCCGACGGGTGTGCAAGGGCTGACTGGTCCCACCGGTTATGCCATAGCCTCGATGCCCTTCACCGGCGGCACATCGACGTGGATCGCCGGCGCGACTTCTGGTGTCTTCAAGATGCAAGGGTTCGGCACTGGCAATACAGGCCAGTGGGGGTTCACACCGACGGTTACCGGCGAGCTTCTCGTCTGGGCTAATGGAGCGTATATCGATACCGGTGCTGCCACCACCACCGCGTCGATATTATTTATGTACGGCACTGGCACGGCCCCCGCCAAAGGCGAAGGGATCACCGGCGCCCAAGTGGGTAGTGCTGAGACCATAGCGCTGAATAACCAGTGGGATAATTTGTTCCTACAAGGTGTGATCAGTGGACAAGCTCTGAATACACGCTTGTGGTTTGATGTCGCGGTAGCCGGTATTGACCCCTTCCAGTTTGGCGCCAGCAACAGAAACTTCGGGCCCTACTTCGGTGCGATCGAACTGGCCGGCGCCGGTGTAACCGGCCCGCAAGGTCTCACCGGCCCCACCGGCTTCGGCTCGACCGGCTCGGCGTTCTTCCTTGGCTACACCGGCTCGACCGCGATGGGCACCGGTGCCTATGGCATCGTGCCGTTCAATATCGAGTTGTTCGATACCGATAACATTGCCGCCACCGGCGGCGCCGCGCGTGTCACGCCAACCAAGTCGGGCTATTGGCAGTTCAACTGGAACGCCCAGGTCTTCAACGTCACGGCAGTTGCCGGCACCAACCTGTGGGCAGCTTCACTGTTTAAGAACGGCGTGCGCTACGCTGATGGATCGCAAGTCACCCTCAGCGGCACTAGTCCCTTGTCGCTGGCTGACAGCGGTGGCGTTGCCGTCTTCATGAACGGCACGACGGACTTTGTTGATGTTCGCGTGCAGCTCAACTCCGGTGCCGGCACGCTGAACAGTAACGTCAACCCGCCATCGACCACGTATCTGACCGGCTTCCTGATCCCCGGCTTCGGGCAGACCGGACCAAGTGGCGCTACGGGGGCAACGGGCGCACTGGGTACCGGTCCGACCGGCGCTACCGGTGCAGCGAGCACCGTCACCGGGCCAACAGGTCCAACAGGTTTGCAGGGTCTCACTGGTCCGACGGGACCTGTCGCGAATGCCGGTGGCACTGGGCAAGGGGCTACAGGTCCAACCGGCTTCCTGTTGCATGGCAATGTCTTGATGAACTGGGGTCCAGGGGTTAACGGTGCCACGGTTGGATTCCCACAAGCCTACACCGACACCGGCCCCGCGGTGGTCATCACCCCGATCGGCGCTACGGCGACAGTGCGCGTGCTGAAAACATCACGGATTGGTTTCCAAGCCTTTCTCAACCCAAGTGGCCAGTTCTACTGGCATGCCATAGGGAGCTAAACATGGCCATCTATCTAGACCGCGTCCAAATCGAAGCCGACGGCTCGACCAGCGTCATTCTCGGTGACCCCAGCGGGATACCGGATCTGACCAACCCGGCCTGGCCGGCGATCATTCTCAACATTCCGGCTGGGACCAACGTTCATACCGCGTACCAGCAGGCGCTCGCCTTCTGTGCCGCGCATGGTGTGCGGGTGATCCCACAGTTCGTGCTGATCAACCCGTCTGGCACCACCGGGACAGTTCTTAGCTAAACCTTAACGCCGGGCGGCGACTATCGCCGCATGACCCAGATGTTCTACGTCCCGCCGCAGCTCACCTTCCAGGCGCCCAGCGTCGGCTGCATCGTGCTGCCGGAGAACCCGATCTGCCCGGAGCACCCGGACGACGACATCGAGCTGTTCCGTCCTAGCACCGGCGACTGCTTCACCAGTAATCTCAGCCCGAGTGATTTCAGCAAAGGTAGTGATCCGACCCTGATTCACGACGAGCACGAGGATGGATTTGAGAGAAGTCCATGCGGCTAGGCGAGTACAACATCTCCACCGGCGACGTCCGGCGCATCCCGGTCGACTATAGTCCGTTCCTTAACCCCGGCGTGATCATCACTTCGGCGACGGTGAGCTGCAACAGCCCGTCGTCGACGGTCTCGTTGCCGGCGTCTTACTTGAGCCCGACGCAGCGGCAGATCTACTTCTACGTGACGTCGACGACGCTGGCTGAGCAATTCACCGTCGTGCTGGTGGTCAACACCAACGACGGCCAGGTGCTCAACGACGTCATTTTCATTAATGTCATCAACCCTGGCTTCGTTCTTTCCAACCCGCCGGCGCAGGTGCTCCAGTTCGGTCCGACGGGTCCCACGGGGGCTGGCGCGTTCACCGGTCCTACGGGTCCGATTGGTACTGGCCCGACTGGCGCGGCGAGCGTTGTGACGGGCCCAACTGGGTCGACAGGCTTCACAGGGCCCACTGGTCTGCAAGGCAGCCAAGGCACGCAAGGCAATACTGGCCCAACTGGTCTCACCGGTCCAACAGGCAACACAGGTCCGACAGGTCTCAACGCGCTGCTGACTTACGTGGCGACAACTGACCCAGGTCCGACCAACGACAGCACCCAGGGTTATTCTGTCGGTAGTATCGGGCTCAATAGCGCCAGCGGCATCACCTTCGTCTGCCGTGACAACACCGCCGGTAACGCAGTGTGGGACCGCAAGGTCCAGCAACAGCTGCCACGGGTTGTCGGCAACTGGTATTGGCCGGACAACGCCGCGACGTGGCAGGGCGTAGCTTCTCTGGTGTCCAATATCGCCGCGCTACATCCAGTTACGTTTGAAGAGCGCTTCACCATCGACCAGCTGGCGGTCGGCGTAATTGCCAACCCGACTGGTGGCACCGGAAGCTGCGCGATCTATGCGTCGAGCGCTACAGGCCCGACCGGCCCCGCGCTGGGAACAACGACCTTCAGCTATGGCGTCACCGGTATGGTCGCCGCCACGCTGACCCCCAATGTGCAGGTTGAACCCGGCGTGGTCTACTGGCTCGGCGTGGTCGCGAGCGTGGCAGCGGGGACGCCCAGTTTTATTGCCGGCAACGTCGCCACGGCACCCACCTCTATTCAAACTAGGCTTGGTACACCGACGCTTTCAAATTTGGGGGCGGGCAACAACACCCTCAGCGGTCTAGCCACGGTTAAACATCAAGTCTCCAATATGGTACCGCCGGCTTGGGGGACGATGGGTCTGACCGGGTCACTCCAGGGTGGTTCGATAACGTTTGTCGGCTTCCACGTCGGGAGTATCCCATGAGCGTTCTTTTCCAGCGTGACGGCTCGATTCAGTTTCAGGCCGAAGATGGTAGTGGTGCGACGCAGACGATCGCGGCCGGCACCCCGGAAGCCACATGGATCCCGCAATACAAGACCTTCCAGGCTGCGCACGCAGCACCGGCCCCGTTGCAGCCGCAGGTCGTCGTACTGCCGCAATCTGATCCTGGCATCCCCAACGCGCTGTACATTGTCAACAACGTTCTGAAAGTGTCGCTGGGCTCCGGCGCGACCGGCGTCGCCGTGGGGCGGTGACATGCTGCTGGGCTCAGTCTCTGACTTTGTCGCCGGCGATGTCCGCCAGTTCGGTATTGACTACAGTCAGTGGCTGACCCAGGGCGAGTATGTCACGTCGGCCACTGTGACCGTGGACCCGGTTGGCAGTGCGACCGTGAGTAATCAACTGTTCAGCCCTGACCAAGATGTGGTGCTATTCAATCTCGGCGGCGCTGTTGCTGGCACGACGTTCACCGTAACCGTCGCCGCTACGACCAACCTCAGTCAGACCCGCAACGACAGCATAGCCTTCACCTGCGTCACGCAGTAGTTAACCGAAGCTTAACGCTTGGCGGCCACCTTGCTCCTGGATACGGAGCATCTCATGTTCACCACTCAATTTGAGCTTGTCCTTGTCGTCGTCGCTTTCCTTCTCGGCACCTTTGTCGGCCCCCTGCTTTGGATCTGGTTCAAGCAATGGTTCTGGGCCGAAGCGACGGCGATCGAAAACAAGCTTACCGGCCATAGCGGGCCGACCGGTCATACGGGGCCGTGATGAATTTCCTCCAGCGCGCGCTGCTGAACTGGCGGACTACCGCGATGGGCGTCGGCAGCATTATGGCGGGCATGGGCGATCTCATCTCCCAACTCGGCGATGGTCATTTGCGGTCTGAGCAGCTTGGGCCGGATATCACCGGCATCCTGCTGGGTCTCGGGTTTCTATTCGCGCGCGACTCCAAGGTCTCCGAAGACCAGCATCACGAGGACAGAACAATGGCGCTGCGGGCTGAAGAGAAAGCCGCGCGCGTCGAGGAAAAGGTAGACGAAAATGCAAGCAAACTACAAGAACTGCATTGACCGGATCATTACCAAGTATGAAGGCGGCTACGGCTGGGACGCGAGAGACCCGGGCGGCCCGACCAAGTACGGCATTACTTGCTTTGACCTCGCCGAGCATCGTCATCAGCGGATGACCTCGATGGCGGCCTGGGCGCCGCTGGTTAAGGCGATGACGCTCCAGGAAGCCGAGGACATTTACGCGACAAAATACGCCCGGCAGTGCCGGTTCAACGATCTCAACTCCGGCTCCGACTGCGTTATTCTCGATTTCGGCATCAACTCCGGCTCCTCGCGCGCGATCAAGTACGCGCAAGCTGTCGTCGGCACCGCGCAAGACGGCATCCTGGGACCGATCACGCTCGCCGCTATCAACAAGATGGACCCCAACCGGTTCATTGACGTCTACTGCGACAAGCGACTGGCCTTCCTGCGTGCGCTCAGCACCTGGCCGACATTCGGCCGTGGCTGGTCCAACCGGGTCGCCGACTTGCGGGCCTATAGTCATAACGTCGCTGGCAAAAAAGCTCAGATCACCATACCGTTGCCGGCGCCGAGTGGTAGGGCCGTGCCGGTACCCTCGTTCTGGCAGCGGTTGAAAGGCATGGTCGTCCGGTGATATTCTTAACGCCGATCCTAAGCTGGCTGGGGAGTTTCCTCGGCGGCCCGTTCATCAAGGCGGCGCTGGCGGCCTATCAGGCGAAGCTGAACAGTGAAAACACCGTTGCCCTTTACTCCGAGCAACTTGCCGCTAAGGCAGTGGACCTGCAAATCCGGGAGACGGAGCTTCAGGATCAGTACCGCATTGCTACGGTTGGCAAATGGTATACCCCGGACAATATCATGGGCTATGCCGTGGCGATATACTTCGCCAAGCTGCTCGTTTACGATAAAGTCCTGGCTATGGGCTCTACCGATCCCCTGGCCGGATGGGCGGCACTCACTGCAAATCTCATTGTCAGTTACTACTTCGCCAAGGTCGGCCTCATGGCCGCGCTGAAAATATGGAAGATGAAATGAAGATATGTGCAGGGTGTGGAACCAAGTATGAGGGCATCGGCTGCCCGAAATGCTATCCGCGCATCTACCCCGTAAAACCTGAGAAGAAATGAAATGACGTGGATGTGGGACCAAATTCGGGCCCTTGAAGATGAGAGAATCTTGGAGACTATCATGAGCAAACTCGGACCCTCGAAAGTTCCCGGCAAGAAGGCCGGCCCCAACGGCAGCTTCCCCATCGGGGATAAGAAACACGCCCGCCTGGCCATCGGCGGCGCCACCCGCAGCCAGCATGCCGGCAATATCTCGGCCTCGACCGCGGCCAAGATCAAAGCCAAGGCGCGCGCCGAGCTTGGCAAGGGTAAATAAACTTCCTCGTGGTACGGTCCTCCCATGTTCGGGTTACTGTTTGACATCTTTGGAGGACTAAGACACATGGCCGCCGACCTCACCCGTCTCAATGCCGCTGTTGCTGCGCTTGACACCAAGGCCGATGCCCTTATCGCCGCGGTGGATAAGCTCAACACTCCGGACACCACCACACAGGCGGCGGTTGATGCTGCTGCGACCTCGGTCGAGGCCGTCAACACCAAGATCGACGCCGAGTTGGCCAAGGTCAACCCGCCGGCTCCGACCAGCTAACAAATGGTTAAGCCAAATGCACTAGCTTCTGGGGTAGTCAGGGCGCAAATGCCCGCTACCCCAGGAGCTTCTAATGCGCAAGTCCGTTCACCCCGTGGACAATCCCGATCTGTCGGAAGTGGCCGTCCCACACGACGAGCCGAACTCACCCTCCGACGCCCCGGTCGCCGCGGCAAATGACGCCCCGGTAAACATCCCGCTTGAAGATCTCACCGTACTCTCCGATGCCGTGCAGGAGTCGATCCTGCTGCGCGCGCGGCTGGCCAATGAGGCCGCCACCGCTCAGGATACCTGGAGCCGGTCGTCGGAGAAGCTCAAAGGTGAGAGTGACCAAGCCCACCAAGACCGCATCAAGCGCGAGTTCGAAGCTGCCGTCTTAGCGGTCCGCCGCCAGGAAGCCGCCCCGCCGCCACCGCCTCAAGTCGTCCCGCCGGCGATCGCCGCGCAGACCCTGAAGGAGATGGAAGCCGGCCGCAAGCAGTCTGAATACTGGAAAGAACAGGCCAAGCTGCGCCCGATGCCGACCGCCAAGGAGATCCAGGCGGCTGGGACCAACACCCCCGTTTTTCGACCAGGTGAGTTCATGCACGAGAAAGGGGATTCAGAGGGCAAGAATAAAGCGACGACCCAGCTGCCCTCGCGGTAAATGAGTGTCAAGAAGCTCGACAAGTTTGGCGGCATGCTGCCGGCCTGGGAAGCCCACCTTATCCCAGACGGCCAGGCCGACAACGCCAGCAACTGCTATCTGTTCTCCGGCGCGCTCAACGGCTGGCGCAAGCCGAAACTGTTGCGTCAGCTGACCAACAGCGCGGCGAAGTTCGCCTATCGCCTGCCGACCATCACCGAGGGCTTGGCACACGCCTATCTGGTCTTTCGCGTGCTGCCCAACGACGGTGACACGGAGACAGTGGGCGACGTGACCTACACTTGGACCAGTAGCATTACGGCGACGACACCGCAGGACTACGTGCTGATCGGCGCCGACGTGCTCTCGGCGGCGCATAATTTCCTTAACGCCCTGACTTTCGACAACGGCGCCGGTACCAACCAAGGCATCGCCTACTCTAATAACACCACTGCGAACCCGCAGATCGCCGCTTTCCATGCGGTGCCGGGCTCCGATAACAGTGTCATCGACAACGCACCGTTCGGCCCGGCGGTCTATGTGATCGCCCCTGACTTTGGTGCGGCGTATAACTCCATCGCCGTCGACTCGTCGTCCGGTCACACCGTGTGGCTCTACGACCTGCTCGATCTGACCCATACCACGACCACATTCACCGGCGGCATCAACCCGAGCTTCGACGCCACCATCACCTCGTCGTCTTTGTTCCTGGAGTTTCTCGACCCCGACACCACGGTGATCAAATCCCAGGTGGTCAACGACCAGTTCAAGCGCTATTACTTTGCGTCGCCCAGCGTGCTGCCTGAATACAATACCACCGCGCGTATCAATGCTGGGCTGCCGCCGTGGGTGCTCGGCATCCCGCCGCCGGCCTGCGCCCCCGGACTCTCGATCTCCGGTGGCGGCAACACCGGCACACTCGGCGCTACCACCACCCGTGGCGGCCAGGTCACTGTCGGCTCCAACTTGATTTATCTGCTGCCGATCACCCCGACTGGCGCCATCCTCGCCAACGACATATCGTTCCTGCCTGGCATCACCAACACCACGGTGAACTGGCAGGGTGTGATCTATGAAGACGTCAGCCAGGGCGTCAATGTTACACCGGTAGCCCCCGGGCAACTGCTGGCGGTCACCCCGGTGTTCACCGGCCTCGCGGCCGGCGTCGCGGCCACGGCGACGTTCACCAACCCGCCTGGCCTGAACCAAGCCGTGTCTTACTGGATCGGCATCTGGGCGGACCAGACGATCAGCGTGGCCAACGATGACGGGCTGCATACCACGTCGGCCTTCGCAGCGACGTTCTCCGCCGGCGCGCCGCTTGAAGCCCCCGGAGTGTTCGCCGCACCCGGCTTCGAGATGTTTCTTGACTACCAGACCAGCGACGTGCTCGAAGCACGGGCGTATCTCTACACTTGGATCTCAGCCTATGGAGAAGAAAGTGCGCCAAGTCCTCCTACTCTCGGTAACGGTTGGAGCAACGGCACTTGGACTGTGGGCCTTTTTAACCCTCCACCCGATGATCTGGGTGGTATCCGCAACCTTGCTGTTCTGCGCCTGTACCGCACTGTATCAGGAACGTCAGGTCTTACGACGTACTACCAAGTAGCCGACATCTCGCTCGGCTCGCTCAACCAAGACGCCATTGACTTTGTTGCCAACGACACCGGTTGTGGGCCGCCGGCGGCCACCTATGTCGACTCCGTCGCCGACAACATCATCGCTACACATACCATCCTGCCATCGACCAACTTCTTCCCGCCGCCGGAAGACTTGCAAGGCTTTGTCATCCTACCCAACGGCTGCGTCGCCGCGTGGAAGAACAACGAAGTCTGGTTCTGTGAGCCGTATTTTCCGCACGCCTGGCCACCCGGTTACACGATCGCCGTCGACTTCCCGATCGTCGGGCTCGGCGTCACCTCAGGCGCGATCGTCGCCTGCACCTCGGCCAGCCCCTATGTGATGAACGGCGTCATTCCTGGGCAGTTCTCGTCCTTCAAATGCACCAAGCCGGAGCCTTGTACCTCACGTGGTTCAATCGTCTCACTGGACAGCGGGGTCTATTACATCTCGCCGAATGGCTTGATCCAGGTGCCCAACACCGGTGCGCTGGAGAATAAAACTCAAGACTGGATCAAGCGGGAGGACTGGAATGCTCTGGTGCCACAGAAGAACACGCGGTCGATCGCGCTGGCCTCGACCTATTTCTGTTGGGGATCTACTTCCGGTACCGGGGCCACAGAGGACACTAGCGTCGCTCAAGTCGGCTTTAACATCGAAGTCGATGCCGACACTTCCTCTTTCACCATCTGGCCCCAGGCTGGTGGTCACCGGCTCGGCATCATGCCAATGACGTCTCCCTATGGCTACGACATCGACAACCTGTTCATCGACCCGTGGACCGGCCAGGGTGTGTTGATCATGAACGGAGCAGAGTATTGGTATGACTTCTCCGACCAGGCGCCAAGCATCCAGCCTTACGACTGGCTCAGCAAAAAGTACCAGGAAGTGGCGAAGAAGAATTACTCAGCGCTGCGGATCTATTTCACCGTGCCGCCAAACACGCCGGCGCAGAACCCAAACCCGAATATTCAGCCGGCTTACGACCCCAGCTGGGACACGTTGCAAGATGGACAGTGGGGTATTGTTAAGGTGTGGGCTGACCCGGACGATGGTACCCACGCGGGAAATATGGTGCTGGTGATGGCTCGCGAGCTGCGCAAGAACGGCCAAGTGATGCGTGTCCCCGACGGCTTCAAGGCGGAGAACTGGCAGATCGAGATCATGGCCCGTGTGGTTATCAGTAACATCCAAGTGGCAACCAGCGTGCAAGAGCTAGGACAGGTCTAAGATGCCCGCGAACACTGGCGTCGCCCCCATCTGTAATGCCAAGGCTGAGGAGCCGAACTTCTTCACCCAGCCGCCACGGATACCGCACTTCGGTATCCCCGCGGCCAACGGTGTCAGCGCTATCCCCGGCATCATCTCGGCGTTGCAACAGTTGCAGAACGCGGTCAATCAGATCACCACCAGTGGGCCACCGCAAAACAACGTCCCGCAGATCCAGCCTGGAGGGGGCCAAGGTGGTCAGCTCGGCGGCACCGACAAACACCAACAGCAGCAACCGGGTGAGTGGGAAGTAACCGCCCGGGCGACACAGAATGTCAAGGTGGTCAACCCTGATGACGACTCGCAATTCGTCATTGTCAAAGAGACCATCAGTATCACTGTCCAGAACTCGACCACCGGTCAGCAGATCGTTCTGAATTTGGTGCAGTAATGCCGGGCTTTGGTGAATTTTTCATCGGTAACAGCGCGCCGATGATCACCCGCATCGGGGTGCCTACTGATTTCAAGGTCGATAAGACTGTTGAAGGCAGCCGCGACGAACTGGCGGCTTCGACCGCGGCGCAACCGATCGCCGACGTATCCTTCGCTACCGTCCTGGGGCTCGGCCAAAAGTGCATTGGTGTCCAGTGGGCCGCCAACGCCCGGTTCGCCATAGTCATGGACCGTGGCGCCGACGGAACCTCGGGTGTCGCCCATATTGATGTGAAGAACTCGAAAGGCGACTTGACCGCGACCGACGATGGCACCGGGGGCTGGGATAATCATTTCGGTGATGGATTTGCTGATCCTGCTTGTGCCGCGTTTGGTATGGTTGGCGCCGACCCCGATGGCACTGGCGGCACTCCATCATTCGTTATTGTCGGCGGCGCTGGCCTCGGTACAGCTGGTACCGGCCTCATCATGCACTCGGCGGACGGCATCAGCTGGACCAACGTGTTCACCCTGCCCAACGATGGCGGACCGTTCGGTGCGGAAGCGGCGCTGGGCGCCAACATGTATATCGTGACCTGGGACGGGACACAGTTCTGGGCTGCGGGTAATAAGTTCGCCAACACCGGCGTCCTCGACCCCAACGCACCATACACCATCGACAATCTCTTCAGCTCGTCGGACGGGATCAGCTGGAGTGCGGCCGGCATTAATGTCGTACCGTTCCCTGAATGGAGCAGCTATGAAGAATCAAGCGGTCTTATTATCCCGCACCTGGACGATCGGGTACCGGGGCGCTTAGCCGACGGTTCGGCCGCTGGATCGCCAAGCGGGTTCTTCGGCGAGAAGAAATCGAAAGACCAGAACGGCGGGACGATAACGACTCTGATTCATCCGACCGGCAAATGCACCATCGAAACATTGTTCGGGGCCTATGATCCCGGGTCCGGCGGCGTCACCCGAACCGGCGGCGGGCAAAAGAGCGGCGCAGTAACAGACCCTAGCTTCTCGGTCGGAGCAGTCAGCCACAGCGCTGGCAGCTGCTGGATGGCCATCGGCACCGACAGCAATTCGGCCGCGGTTACCTTTGATGATGGCGCAACTTGGCACAATGTCACCCTGCCGGCGGGCGACCGTGTGACCGTTGGGGTGATGGGGGCCAAGGGTACGGATATCCCCAACTTCAATCCCAAATAGCCTTTTCTTAACGCTTTCCTAGTAATTCTGCCCAAGGTCCTCAGGGCACGGAAACAATGTCACTCGGCGACGTCTCACGTAATGTAACCATATCGGACTCCGGCGGCTCGCCGGTCTTTCAACAGACCCCGCAGAGCGAGTATCAGCTCCAGCTGGCACAACAGATCGCCAGCAATGGTGACAACCTCTACAACTGGGCCGGTGATCAATACGGCTATGTCCGGGGGCTTGCCGACACAGCAATTCCGCAGTACCTCCAGGGCGCGGCAGCGTCGAAACAGCTCGCCCAGGATCAGCTTCGGCAATACACCCAGATGTATCTGCCGGCACAACGGCAGTTCAATGATCTCGCTAACAGCTACTCCTCGGCGGCACGGCAGCGTTATGCCGCGGGACAGGCGGAAGCCGACGCTACCCAGGCGTCCAACGCCGCTTGGAACAACACCAGGAACGACCTCCAGTCGCACGGCATCGACCCTAGCTCAGGCGAGTATGCCGGTCTCAAGGCAGCGGCTGCGACCGCGGCAGGGGCAGCGGCAGCCGGAGCTGGGACCCAAGCCATCCAAGCCACACAGAACGCCGGCATCGGGCTGCAAGAGCAGAACGTTACCTTCGGCCAGACCATGCCGGCGTCGGCGCTCAACGCCATCAACACACAGTACGGTGGCGAGGCTGGCGCGGTGAACGCCGGCGAGTCAGCAGTCAATACCGGCTCTAACGCCTACAACACCGCGCAGCAGTATTACAACACGGCGATGGGCATCACTAACAATGGTCTGTCGGGGCAGAACACGCAAAGCCACACTACCACGGTGGGCGGCAGCGACCCGCTGACTTACGACGTCCATACCGGTGCGCAGAACCCTGTCGGCGGCCAACTTCCCAGCACAAACGTGGCCGGACTCAATCAGCAGACCGGGATCGGACAGCCTATGGCCCATGGCGGCCTCGTCGAGCCGGAAGGCTATCGCCGCGGCGGCCGTGTCAAGCGGCCACATGTTCCCCAAGGTGGGGGTGGCGGCGCGACTGGTGACCGGGCCCCGCGCTCGTCGATGATCGCTGTCGGCGATGGCACCTATGCGAACGTCGGCCGCAACGGCAGCACCGGTTGGGAACCTTCCGATACAAACAGCCTAGCGCCACATCACTCTGCGCCACAGCCACAGCAACAGCAACAGCAACACAGCGGCGGTGGTCGCAGCCGTGGTGGCGGTGGCGGTGGCGGTGGCGGTGGCGGTGGCGGTGGCGGTGGCGGTGGCGCGCCCAATAGAGGCGACGTTTTACCAGACGCGCCCTCTGCACCACCTCCGACACAGACCTTTGGCGGCGGA
>Ga0207711_10002643_pt1 | contig 15844 bp, 14 predicted proteins | sample KBSS34metaG_FD_184401 | JGI IMG/M metagenome (GOLD analysis project Ga0207711, IMG submission 184401) | Switchgrass rhizosphere microbial communities from Kellogg Biological Station, Michigan, USA - KBS S3-4 metaG (SPAdes) (version 2) | ecosystem: Host-associated > Plants > Roots > Rhizosphere...
CCCGACACGAACAGCGAGAAGCCGAGCCAGGTCTGATATTCGAAGCCGTGTCGCTCGGTCGGGTCGAGCGTGAGCGACACACCGCCGAGCGATGCCGCGATCTCCGCCAATCCGTCGAGCCGGCTCGCGAGTGCGCCGGTGTCGAGCGCGCGCAATCGCGCGAGCGCTGGCGCGAACGGTCCCGCCGCTTCGATCAGCGGCAGATAGGAGGCGTCGATCGCCGCGACTCCGGCGGCATCCTTGGCGTCGAGGCGCTGGCGGAGCGTTTCGAGCCGGTCTGCCGGCATCGTGTCGCCGGCAAGCGCGTCGACGAGGTCGGGCAAGGTAAAGTCGATCGAGAGTCCTTCGACGCCCGCCGCGGCGAGCGCTTCGACGGCGACTCCGACGATCTCGCGCGCGGCCGCGACACTATCGAGCCCGATCAGTTCGCAGCCGATCTGGCGCATCGCCCGTTCGGGGCGGAGCTGCGACGCGCGCAGCTTAAGCACTTGCCCGGCATAGGACAGTCGCACGGGGCGGGGATGATGCGCCATTCGCGTCGCCGCGATCCGGCCGACCTGGGCAGTGATGTCGGGACGGATAATCAAGGTGCGCTGCGAGGCCGGGTCGACGAAGCGCACGGCATCCTGCACGCGCGCCGCCTTCAATCGCGCGGCGAGCGATTCGGCAAACTCGGCGAGCGGCGGATCGACCTGCTCATAGCCGTAGCTCCGCGCGACTGCGAGCACGCGCGCTTCGAGCCGCGCCGCGGCATCGGCGGCGGGCGGGAGGCGATCATGGAACCCTTCGGGCAGCAGGCCGGTCATGGATGCGCCTATGCGGCATCCGTCGCCCCGGCGGAAGCCGGGACGACGGGTGCGAGCGTCAGAACTTGAGCGCCATCGCCGTCTTGACGCCCGGCAACGCCCGGACCTTGGCGATCAGCTCGGCAGTCACCGGCTCGTCGATCGACAGCAGCAGCACCGCCTCGCCGCCCGCCGCGCGGCGGCCGAGGTGGAAGGTGCCGATGTTCACGCCGGCATCGCCGAGCGTCGCGCCGAGCCGGCCGATGAAGCCGGGCGCGTCTTCGTTGACGACATAGAGCATGTCGCCGGCGAGATCGGCTTCGACCTTGATCCCGAACAGCTCGACCAGCCGTGGCCGCGAATTCGAGAACAGCGTGCCGGCGACCGAGCGCTCGCCCGCGTCGGTCTTCACCGAGACGCGGATCAGCGTGTGATAATCGCCTTCGCGCTCGGTGCGCACTTCGCGCACTTCGATGCCACGCTCCTTGGCGAGGAACGGCGCATTGACCATGTTCACCGTGTCCGAATGGACGCGCAGGAAGCCGGCGAGCACTGCCGAGGTAATCGGCTTGGGGTTCACTTCGGTCGCCGCGCCTTCGCTGTGAATCGAGACGCGCGGGACGCCGCCGTGCGCGAGCTGGCCGACGAGGCTGCCGAGCCGCTCGGCGAGTTCCATGTACGGCTTCACCCGCGGCGCTTCCTCGGCGGTCAGCGACGGCATGTTGAGCGCGTTGGTGACGCCGCCGGTGACGAGATAATCGGCCATCTGCTCGGCGACCTGGATCGCGACATTGACCTGCGCCTCGCTGGTGGAGGCGCCGAGGTGCGGCGTCGAGATGAAGTTGGGCGTGCCGAACAGGGGCGATTCCTTCGCCGGCTCGGTCTGGAACACGTCGAGCGCGGCGCCGCCGATGTGCCCCGAATCGAGCAGTTCCTTGAGTGCCGCTTCGTCGATCAGTCCGCCGCGCGCGCAATTGACGATGCGCACGCCCTTCTTGGTCTTGAGCAGATTGTCGCGACTCAGGATGTTGCGCGTCTGGTCGGTGAGCGGCGTGTGCAGCGTGATGAAGTCGGCGCGGTGGAGCAGCTCGTCGAGCTCGACCTTTTCGACGCCGAGTTCGATTGCGCGCTCGGGGGACAGGAAGGGATCATAGGCGATCACCTTCATCTTGAGCCCGATCGCGCGGTCGGCGACGATCGAGCCGATGTTCCCGGCACCGATCAGGCCGAGCGTCTTGGCCGTCATTTCGACACCCATGAAGCGGTTCTTTTCCCATTTGCCGGCCTGAGTCGACTTGTCGGCCTCTGGCAGGTCGCGGGCGAGCGCGAACATCAGCGCGATCGCATGCTCGGCAGTGGTGATCGAGTTGCCGAACGGGGTGTTCATCACCACCACGCCCTTGGCCGAGGCGGCCGGGATGTCGACATTGTCGACGCCGATGCCGGCGCGGCCGACGACCTTCAGCTTGGTCGCCGCGGCGAGGATGTCCTTGGTGACCTTGGTCGAGGAGCGGATCGCGAGACCATCATATTCGCCGATGATCGCCTTGAGCTCGTCGGGAGTCTTGCCAGTGATTTCGTCGACTTCGACGCCGCGCTCGCGGAAGATCTGCGCGGCTTTGGGATCCATTTTGTCGCTGATGAGAACTTTGGGCACGATGAAACCTTTCTGGTATCGTCGTCCCCGCGAATGCGGGGATCCATCTCCTGACGGTTCAGCTTGGAACGTCGCGCCGGAGATGGGCCCCCGCTTTCGCGGGGGTGACGATGATTAGTTGGAAGCCTTGACGGTGGCGTAGGCCCAGTCGAGCCAGGGCCCGAGCGCTTCGATATCGGCGGCGTCGACAGTTGCGCCGCACCAGATGCGCAGGCCCGGCGGGGCGTCGCGATAGCCGGCGACGTCATAGGCCGCGCCTTCCTTCTCGAGCAGCCCGGCGAACTTCTTGATGAAGTCGGCGTCGGCGCCTTCGACGGTGAGGCATACGCTGGTCTTCGAACGCGTACCGCGATCAACCGCGAGATGGCCAAGCCAGTCGCGCTTGGCGACGATCTTGTCGAGCGCCGCGGCATTGGCGTCCGAGCGCGCGATCAGGCCGTTCAGGCCGCCGAGGCCCTTGGCCCATTCGAGCGCGAAAATCGCGTCCTCGACGGCGAGCATCGACGGGGTGTTGATCGTCTCGCCCTTGAAAATGCCTTCGGCCAACTTGCCCTTCGAAACGAGGCGGAACACCTTGGGCAGCGGCCATGCCGGCGTGTAGCTTTCGAGCCGCTCGACCGCGCGCGGGCCGAGGATCAGCACGCCATGGCCGCCCTCGCCGCCGAGGACCTTCTGCCACGAGAAGGTGGCGACATCGATCTTATCCCAGGGAATCTCGTAGGCGAACACCGCGCTGGTCGCGTCGGCGAAGCTGAGGCCGGCGCGATCGTCGGGAATCCATTCGCCATCGGGCACGCGCACGCCCGAAGTGGTGCCGTTCCAGGTGAACAGCACGTCGTTCGTCCAGTCGACGGCGTCGAGATCGGGCAACTGGCCGTAATCGGCGCGCACCACATCGGCCTCGAGCCGGAGCTGCTTGACGACATCGGTGACCCAACCTTCACCGAAGCTTTCCCACGCGAGCGCAGTCACGCCGCGCGCACCGAGCATCGTCCACATCGCCATTTCGAACGCGCCGGTATCCGAACCGGGGACGATGCCGATGTGATGCGTCGCAGGCAGCTGCAGCAGCTCGCGCATCAGGTCGATGCAATATTGCAAGCGGGCCTTGCCGATCTTCGCGCGATGCGAGCGGCCGAGCGATTCGCTGGCGAGCTTCGACGCATCCCAGCCCGGAGGCTTGGCGCAGGGACCCGAGGAGAAAAAGGGGCGAGCCGGCTTGGTGGCGGGCTTGGCAATGGTAACGGCGTCCGCGGACGCGATGGTCTCAGTCATGTAGACTCTCCTTGCAGAGAGCACGCGCGGCGTTGGGACCGCGTGGCCCGCCGGCGGCCGTAACGGCGAAATACCCGCTGTCAAGTCACGGTCGTTACGCAGGGGGCGCCTTAACCAAGTTGAAAACGGCGCCGCGCTAGAGTGAACGGCGATGATCGAGGCTGCGCAAAATCTGTGGAAAAGCGCCGGCTCGCAGCTCGCCGGCACGTTCCTCGCGCCCGGATCAACCTATTCGCTCGCCGCGCTCGCCTGCTCGTTCGCGTTGTTCGTGGCGGTTGCCGTACCGATGAAACGTCGCCGGGCGTTGCGGCACGGCGTGCTGGTGCGCGCATTGTTCCCGCGGCGGCTGCTGCATTCGGTATCGGGACGCGCCGACCTCGCCTGGTTCGTCAGCGGCCTGTTGTTCTCGGGTGTGTCGATCGGCTGGGCGCTGGTCTCGGCCGAGCAGTTGCGCGGCTGGACGCTGGCGTTGCTCGGACCCGCACCGGCACCGTGGCTGCCCGGCTGGGCGAGTGCAGGCTTGGCGACGCTGCTGCTCTTCCTCGCCTATGAATTCGCCTATTGGTTCGACCATATGCTGATGCACCGCGTGCCAGCGCTCTGGGCGTTCCACAAGATCCATCACCAGGCCGAGAGCCTGTCGCTGTTCACCAACGGCCGCGTGCATCCGCTCGAGACGATCGGCTTCTACAATCTCGTCGCGCTATGCATGGGCGTCACCGGCGCTCTGCTCGAGCGCGCGCTCGGCGCCGGCGTGACGCATTGGAATATCGGCGGCACCAATCTGCTGATCCTGTTGTTCGCAGTGTGCGTGACGCATCTCCAGCACAGCCATTTGTGGCTGACGTTCGGCACGCGGCTCGGCCATGTGCTGCTCAGCCCGGCGCACCACCAGATCCACCATTCGACCGACCCGCGCCATTTCAACAGCAACCTCGGGTCGAGCCTGGCGCTGTTCGACTGGCTGTTCGGCACGCTGCAAATGCCCGCGGCGAAGCGGGAGGCGCTGCGCTTCGGCGTCGACGACGGCGCCCTGAAGCCGCACGGTTGGCATGCCGCGCTGCTCGCGCCGTGGACGGGCGCATGGGCGGCAATGCGGCCATCCCCGCTTAAACGGACGCCCGCGATCCGCTAGAGCGGGCCGATGGCTCGACGCGTCCCCGCCCTGCTGCTTGCGCTGACGCTCGCGAGCTGCATCTCGGGAAGCGACCATCGCGTGCCCGCACCGCAGCGGCCGATGAATAGCCCCGCGATCGCACTCGACTTGCCGCCCTCGCGCGAAACGCTGGCGTGCTACGCCGAGCTGACGCGCGACGACGTGCGGTTCAACATGCTGCCCGACCGTGACTATGGTGGTGGCTGCCAGCAGGTCGGCGCGGTGCAGCTGGTCGATTTCGGCATGCCGGTCACCAACCTCAAGGGCATGCGCTGCGGACTGGCGCGGACCTTCGTCGCCTGGATCCGCAACGGCGTCGCGCCCGCCGCACAGGAGCTGCTCGGCAGCGAGCTGGTCAAGGTCGAGAGCTTCGGCACCTATGCCTGCCGCGCAGTGATCGGCGGTGCCGCGGAGCGCGCGGGCAAGGTCTCCGAGCATGCGCTCGCCAATGCCGTCGACGTCGCGGCATTCGTGCTTCGCGACGGGCGGCGCATCAGCATCGAACGCGATTGGCGCAGTCCCGACCCAGGCGTGCGCGCGTTCCTCGATGCAGTCCATCGCTCCGCGTGCCGGCGCTTCGTGACGGTGCTCAGCCCCGACTATAACGCCGCCCACTACAATCATCTTCACCTCGACATGGGACGCGGTTCGCTATGCCGGTGATTTGCGTCGCCGTTGCCGGATGTGAGGACAGGCCCTAAGCCGCGTCGAATGACAGACGACACTCGCGTACCGTCCCGCGTGTTCCGCGGGGCCCGCCAGGAAGCGGAAACGGCGAAAGGCGCGACCGCTTCGCCCCAGACCGTGCATCCCGCCTATCGCCTCGCGTTCCAGGACCTCGATTTCCTGCTGCGCGAGGATCTGCGGCCGGTGCGCTTCCAGCTCGAGCTGCTCAAGCCGCAGCTGATCCTCGACGAGGCGCATATCGCCTCGACGTTCGTGTTCTACGGGTCGGCGCGCATCCCCGAGCCCGAAAAGGCCAAGCTGCTGCTCGAGCTCGCCGAGACCGACCAGGCGAAGCGGATCGCCGAACGGCTGATCGCCAAGTCGAAATATTACGATGTCGCGCGCGAGCTCGCGCAGCTGGTCAGTGCCTTTCCGCAGGACGAGGGCGGCCAGCGCCACTTCGTCGTCTGTTCGGGCGGCGGTCCGTCAATCATGGAAGCCGCCAATCGCGGCGCGGCGGACATGGGTCAGGATTCGATCGCGCTCAACATCGTGCTGCCGCACGAGCAGGCGCCCAACGCCTATGTCACGCCCGGCCTCAGCATGCAGTTCCACTATTTCGCGCTGCGCAAGATGCACTTCCTGTTGCACGCCCGCGCGGTCGCGGTGTTTCCCGGCGGATTCGGCACGTTCGACGAAGCGTTCGAGCTGCTGACGCTGATCCAGACGGGCAAGATCGATCCGATCCCGGTGCTGTTTTTCGGCCCGGATTTCTGGAACCGCGTCGTCAATTTCGAGGCGCTGTGCGACGAAGGCGTGATCGCGCCGCGCGACCTGCACCTGTTCCATTTCGTCGAAACCGCACAGGAAGGCTGGGACATCGTCCGCGAGTTCTGGCGGCACAAGGAAGCCAAGCGGCGCTGAACGAAATCGTCGCCCCAGCGCGTCCGCTGGGGCTATGGCACGGCTTACTTGGCTGTCGCGTTCTCCGCCGTCGCGTTGTCCGCGGGTGCGGTCGCATTGGCATCGGGGCCGGCCGGCGCAGCGGCGGCGGCGGGCGCGGCCGGGAGCGGCAGGTTCGACCCCTGGGTGTTGAGATAGAGGATCACATTGGCGCGCGCCTGCGGGTCCGAGATGCCGGCGAAGGTCATCTTGGTGCCGTTGGCGAACTTGCGCGGGCTGGTCAGCCACGCGTCCATCTTGTCGAAGTCCCATTTGCCGCCGACCGCCTTGAGCGGGTCGGAGAAGGGGAAGCCGCCCTTGCCCTCGGCAACACCCTCGCCGAGCGTGGCGTAGAGGTTCGGTCCGATGCCGTTGGCGCCCCCCTGATTGATCGTGTGGCATGCCATGCACTGCTTGAACACGTCGGCGCCCTTGGCCGCATCGGCCTTGGCAAGGCGCACCGCGATCGGCTCGGCAGCAGCGGCGGCGCCTTCGCCGCCTTCGGCGACGCCTTCAATCGGATAGCCCATCTTCTCGGGGCGCTCCTGCTTGAAGATCATGCCCGACACGATCGAAAGGCCGAGCGCCGCGATGCAGCCTGCCAGCACCCACCCTGCGATCGTATTGAACCGGTCACCCATACCGTCGCTGCCTGCCCCTGAGGAAAAGATGGGCTCCTTTAGGGTCCGCTTTCCGCAGATTCAACCCATGGTTCCCGCAAGTGCGTCTTGGGAATGCGCCTCATGGCGCAGGGCGGTTCCGGGCGTTTCGCAACGGACCCTTGCCCCGTGCGCGGCGCTTGGCCTATCGCGCCAGCCCGATGGAGAATTTCGCCGCCCCCGCGCGCCCGATCGTCGCGCGCATGACCGAAGCCGCTGCCGAGAACCCCGCTGCGGCCGTGGCGTTCCAGGGCGCCCCGGGCGCCAATTCGCATATCGCGGCGCTCGAGGCCTTTCCCGGCTGCCTGCCGCTCCCCTGCTTCGGCTTCGAGGACGCAATCGACGCGGTGCAGATCGGTACGGCGGATTGCGCGATCATCCCGATCGAGAACTCGCTGCACGGCCGCGTCGCCGACATCCATTTCCTGCTGCCCCAATCGGGGCTGGTGATCACCGGCGAACACTTCCTGCCGATCCGCTATGCCTTGATGGGTCTTTCGACGCGCGACGCGGTGAAGGAGGCGATGAGCCATCCGCAGGCGCTCGGCCAGTGCCGACTGTGGCTGCGCGAACATGGCATCAAGCCGGTCGCCTATCCCGATACCGCCGGCGCCGCGGCGATGGCCGCCGAGATCGGCGATCCCGCGGTCGCGGCGCTCGCGCCCGCCAAGGCGGCCGAGATCTATGGCCTGAAGCTGCTCGAGACCGACATCGCCGACGCGCCGCACAATGTGACGCGCTTCGTCGTGCTCGCACGCGAGGCGCCGCCGCTGCACGGCGACGGCCCGTTCATCACCACGTTCATCTTCGAAGTGAAGAACGTGCCCGCCGCGCTGTACAAGGCGCTCGGCGGCTTCGCGACCAACGGGGTCAACATGACCAAGCTCGAAAGCTACCAGCAAGGCGGCAGCTTCGCCGCGACCGAATTCTACGCCGACATCGTCGGCCGACCGGGCGAGGCAAATGTCGACCGCGCGCTCGAAGAACTGGGTTTTCACTCGAAATGGCTGCGCGTGCTCGGCGTCTACCCGCAGGCGCGCGAACGGGGTTAGAAGGTCGAGCGTGCCTGCCGGTGACACGTCACCTGGCAACCGCGATCAGTACATTAGCCCAAAACGGTGAGCACGTGCCGGCTGCCGCCCGCCTTTTTCGCGCTGTACATCATCCCGTCGGCGAGCCTCATCACGTCATTGGCCTGCGTCACGACACCGCCCGGCACATAGACGCTGCCGACGCTGACGTTGATCGGCCAACCATTGGCGAGCCCGGTCGCCGCGACCGCCTGCTGCAGGCGATTGCCGTCCTCGCGCAGCCTGGCCTCGTCGGTATTTTCGGACAGGACGACGAATTCGTCGCCCGACAGGCGGATTACCGTGCTTCCGTCGTGGAGATGCGCGCCGAGTGTGCGCGCGATCTCAAGCAGGCAGCGATCGCCGACGTCGTGGCCGAACCGATCGTTGATCGCCTTGAAACCGTCGAGGTCGAGAAACGCGAAACCCACGCCATTTCCTGATGTGCGGCTGTCGTTCAGCGCCCGCGGCAGGCGTTGCATAAGCCAGCGGCGATTCGGCAACGACGTCAGCGCGTCGGTGAGCACTTCCTCCTCGGCCGCCTTCTGCGCACCGATGTCTTCGATCACCGAGACGAAGAAGTCAGGCGCGCCGAACGGGTCGCGGACCAACGAAACGGTGAGCCGCGCCCAACGGGCGACCGCGTCGGCACCGATATAGCGCTTGTCCATCGTGTAGCTGTCGATGGCGCCGTTCAACAGCGCGGCGACATTGGCGTTGTCCTGCACGATGTCGTCGGCGTGCGTGATGCGCTGATAGGCGCCGCTGAGCAGTGCGGCGCGATCATGCCCGACGATCCAGCAGAATTTGTCGTTGACGGCGAGGAAGCGGCCATCGGCAGCGACATGCGCGATCCCCACGGCAGCGTGGTCGAAGGTCGCGCGGAAGCGGCGATCGAGCTTGGCGTGGCGCTGTTCGTGCTCGCGGCGCACCTGTGCGGCAAGCCCGATCGAAACCGGCCCGGCCAGCAGTTCGGCGACGAGCATGTCGTCGCGGCCGAATGCCTCGGGCTCGGACGACAGAATCTTGAGCACGCCTTTGGCTTCGCCATCCACGGTCAGCGGGACCACCACCATCGAGCGGAGGCCGGTGGCGCGGCAGGCTTCGCGATTGACGCGACCATCGGTTTCGGAATCGGCGCACAGCAAAGTCTGACCCGCGACAATCGCAAGCCCAATGAAGCTTCCCGTCATCGGGATCCGATACCCGAGGTGCGCGCGAGCCTGTCCGCTGCACGCGCGGTAGACCAGATCGTCGCCGTCGACCAACTCGACCACTGCGCCGGTGGCGCTCGGAAGCAATGCGTCGGCATAATCGGCGACGAGCTGCATCACTTTCTCGAAATCGTCACCTGCCGCGATCGTGAGCCGCTGCAGCTCAAGAAAACGCGCGGCGCTTGCGCGCTGCAGCGGCCCGCGCGGCGCGGAAGTCGCTGCGGCTCGCGACGGCAGATAGCGTCGAACGGGGAGCGCGCGCACGCGGAAAGTGGATGAAACAGCGGCAGCCACGATGGTCTCCGAATGTCGGCACCTCCTGCCCCGGAACGGTTAATAATTGCTGGTTACCGTCCTCCGGTTCCACCGTTTTGGAGTGAAATGCCTCTACGGCTACGGGCCGAGGACACGATCGTCAGACGGAGCGATCGATCCGAATTGGCGTCATGCCCCGGCGAGCCATGCCTCGAGCAGGTGGCGCGCGATCGCATAGCGAGTCGGCGCCAGGAATCGCCCAGGAAGATCGTCGAGCGCCGCACGAATCTCGTCGCGCGTCACCCAGATCGCATCCTCGAGTTCGTTGGCGTCCAGGGTGATCGTGTCGCTCTCCGCCTCGCCGATGCAACCGATCATCAGCGACGACGGGAACGGCCACGGCTGGCTCGCGACATAGCGCACTGCGCCCACGCGCACCCCGGCTTCCTCGAGCGTCTCGCGGCGCACGGCTTCCTCGATCGATTCGCCGGGTTCGACAAAGCCTGCAAGCGCCGAATAGCGCCCGGCGGGCCAGCTCGACTGACGCCCGATCAGCGCGCGGCCTTCGAACTCGACGAGCATGATCACGACCGGATCGGTACGCGGGAAATGCTGCGCACCGCACGTCGGACAGCGACGCCCCCAGCCCGCACGAAAAATCTCGGTCGGATGGCCCGACGCCGCACAGAAACGGTGGCGCGCGTGCCAGTCGACCAGCGCGCGCGCCGCGGCATAGATGCTGAGCTGTTCGGGGCGCAGCCGATCGGCGATCGCCAGCACTGCCATCGGCGGCCGCGCTGCGGGCACGAAGTCCGGCAGCGAGGCGACGAAATGCGGCAGTCCCGCATCGAAGCCGAGGAACAGCAGTTCGGCGCCTTCGGGCGCTGCGTCGAGCGGCAGCCAGGTCAGCCCGCCCTGGCCGTCGGGCTCGGGATCGAGCCCGTCGAGCTTGAGCAGCAGCGCGCGCGGATCGCTGCGCGCGGCGGCAAGCGCCTCCGGGTCCTCGCGCAGATGATCGGCGCGATCGAGCGGCGAACCGGTGAATGCGATCAAGGCAGCAGATCCTGTGTGATGGCGGGTATCAGCTCGGTGCGCAGCGGCCAGTGGTTCGCAGGGACATAGTTGACCATGATCGTCCCGCGCAGCCGGCGCACCGGATCGACCCAGCCGAGCGTCGCCGCGGCGCCACCCCAGCCATAGGTGCCTTTGCGCGGGCCATCGAGATAGACCGAACCGCCCGCGCCATATCCCATGCGCCCGCCGAGCCCGCCAATGTCGCCGCCGCCCGCTATTGCCGCGACCCCAACGAAATCGACACCTTCGGGCAGCAGGTTGGACATCATCAGCCGGGCGGTTTCAGGCCGGAGGATTCGGACCCCATCGAGGGTACCTTCGTCCTGCAGCAAATGAAGGAAGCGGTCATAGTCGCGCGCGGACATGACCAGCCCGGCACCGCCATAGGGAAAGGACGGCGGCGCCGCGAACACCGAGGTATTGCCCGGATCGGCGGCGAGCCGCGAGGTTCCGAGGTAGAGATAGTTGGTGGCCAATCGCCCGGTCTCGGACGGAGGAACCGTGAAATAGCTCGAGCGCATGCCGAGCGGATCGAAGATGCGCGCCTGCAGGAAAGCGTCGAATTTCATGCCGCTCGCGACTTCGATCACGCGCCCCATCACGTCGAGCCCGATCGAATAGCTCCATTTCGTGCCCGGATCGGCGATCAGCGGCAGGCTCGCGACGCGATCGGCGAACTCGGCGAGCGTCGCGGGGCGCTTCGGCCGCACGGACAATTCGAGTCCGTGGTTGAACGCCTCGGGCTGGATGCCGAGCCGCTGATATTCCTTGAGCAGCGGGCCGGTGGTGATGATGTCATAGCCAAGCCCCGCAGTGTGCGTGAGCAAATGGCGGATCAGGATCGGCCCCTTGGCCGGCCGGCTTTCCAGGCTGTGCTCGGGATCGACGAGCACGCGCATCGTCTTGAACGCGGGGATGAAGTCCGACACTGGCTGGTCGAGCCGCAGCTTGCCTTCGTCGATCAGGATCATCGCGGCGAGTGCCGTGACTGGCTTGGTCATCGAATAGACGCGCCACAGCGTGTCGGCATCGGCGGCGGGCGCGCCTGGCATGTCCGCGATGCGACCGGCGGCGTGGAATATCGTGGGATTATCACCCTGGCCGAGCGCGACCACGGCACCGGGCACTTTCTTCGCCACGACATAGGCATCGAGCACGGCCTGGACCTGCGACGGCGTCGCGACACGCGTGTCGCGCGGCGGCTGCTGGACCTGCGCCGCCGCACTGCCGGCGAACGCGAGCAGCGCGAGCGCCGCCAATCCCCAAAACTTCATCGCACTCTCCGAAACACCGCGGCCGCCTTGGCGAAGACGGTCGGCAGGCCCGCCGATTCGAGCTGGTCGATCGGCCACCATTCGCCCTCCTGCGCCGGGACTTCGGAACGGGCAAGCGCGAGCTCGAGATTGAAATGGGTGAAGCCGTGCGCGACGGTTTCATCGAGCAATTCCCAGTGCGCGGCGAACGGCGCGCCGGCAGAGTCGCGCGGCACCTGCGTCCAGTCGCTCGACGGCAGCGCGCGCATCCCCCCGAGCAACCCTTTGGCCGGCCGGCGCACCAGCAGCACGCGGCCGCCGCATTCGGCCCAGAATATCGTGCCGTAGCGCTGCGGCTTGGGGCCCTTGCGCGCCTTGCGCGGATAGTCCGCGGGCGACCCCAGGGCATAAGCGGCGCAATGCGCGCTGATCGGGCAACGCCCGCATTTGGGATCGCGCGCGGTGCACACCAGGCTGCCGAGGTCCATCATCGCCTGCGCGAAGTCGCCGGCGCGGAGGTCGGGCGTAATCGTGTCGGCGAGCGCGCGAATCTCTGCCTTGGCTTCGCGCAGATCGGCTTCGACCGCGAACAGACGCGTCACGACGCGTTCGACATTGGCATCGACCACGGTCGCGCGCCGGCCGAACGCGATCGCGGCGATCGCGGCGGCAGTATAGTCGCCGATGCCGGGGAGCGCGCGGAGCGCCCCTTCGCTGTCGGGCAGCCGGCCGCCGTGGTGCGCGACGACAGCCTGGGCGCAGGCCATGAGATTGCGCGCACGGGCATAATAGCCGAGCCCCGCCCATGCCGCCATCAGCTCGGCTTCGTCGGCCGCCGCCAGGCTCGTGAAATCGGGCCAGCGCGCGACGAACTTCTCGAAATAGGGCCGCGCACTCGCGACCTGCGTCTGCTGGAGCATGATTTCGGACAGCCAGACCCGGTACGGGTCCATCGGAGGCGCGCCCGGCGGGGCGCGCCACGGCAGCGTGCGAGCATGAATATCGTACCAGCGCAGCAGTTCGTCGCCGATTCCGGAAGGGGCGACTCCACGGGAGGCGTTGTCGGGCACGGGGCGCCTATGGCATGGGATGATGAAATGACGAAGCGCCGCCCCGCAACCCCAGCCGAATCGCAACGCAGCAACCGCTCGCGTGCGGTTTCCGAGCTGCTTCCCGACGTCGGCCGCGCGGCGTTCCGCAAGTTCGGCTTCGTCCAGCATGCGGTGGTGAGCCGCTGGAGCGAGATCGTCGGCGAGCGCTACGGGCAAGTGTCGATGCCCGAAGCGATTCGCTTTCCGCAAGGCAAGCGCGCCGAGGGCGTGCTTCATTTGCTCGTCGGCGGCGCGCACGCCCCGATGCTGCAGCATATCGCCCCCGAGATCATCGAGCGCGTCAATCGCTTCTTCGGCTATGCCGCGGTCGCGCGCATCGCGATCCGCCAGGGCGAAGTGCGCCGCCGCGCGCCCACCGCACCACCCGTCCCGCCGCCCCAGCCGCTGCCCGACGAACTCGGCGACAGCCTGCGCACGATCGCGGATCCCGAGCTCAAGGCCGTGCTCGAGGCGCTCGCCGCGGGGGTCGCCGCCGGACCAGCGGTCCGCATCGCCAAGATCAGCTAGAAAAATCTCCTGGAAGGATGTCTCGCATGCGTTTCTGGATTGCGCTCGCTCCGCTGATGATCCTCGCGGGCTGCGGCGGCGGCGGAACCGCCAACAACGGTTCGGCGGCGGCAGGCGCGGCAATCGCCAACGTCCCGCCGCCGGCCGGCCAGCAATGGACCGACGTGGTGGCGGCGACCAAGGACGGCTTCCGCATGGGCAACCCCGATGCCCCGATCAAGCTGGTCGAATATGGCTCGCGCACCTGCCCGGTGTGCGGCCAGTTCGGACGCGAAGCCACCAAGCCGCTCGAAGCGCTGGTCAAGACCGGCAAGCTGAGCTGGGAGTTCCGCGAATTCTTCGTCCACGGCCAGCCCGACTTCGCGCCGGCGCTGCTCGGCCGCTGCGGCGGGCCGGGGCCGTTCTTCGGACTGCTCGAACAAATGTACGTCGAACAGGCGCCGTTCGAGGAGAAGATGAGTTCGCCCGAGGGCCAGGCGATCTATCAGCGGATGCAGGGCCAGCAGCCGATTGAAGCCGCCAAGGCGTGGGACGCGCTGATGGGCTATACCGAATTCGTCAAGCAGCGCGGCATCCCGGAGGACAAGGCGCGCGCATGCCTGTCCGATCAGGCCGCGTTCGACCATATGCTCCAGGTGATGACCGACGCGCAGAACAACAAGGGCGTCAACGGCACGCCGACGTTCTTCATCAACGACCGCATCGTCGACGGTGTGAGCAGCTGGTCGGGTCTCGAGCCGGCACTCAAGGCGGCCGGCGCCTGATGCGCTTTGCCTCGCTGCTGCTCGCTGCGCTGGCGCTGTCGGCGACGCCGGCAAGTGCGGCACCGACTCCGACGAAGAAGCCGGTTGCCAAACCAGCTGCCGCCAAGCGTGCGGCACGGCCGGCACGGCCGGCGGCATGGACCAGCATGGTCGTGCGCACCGCGGAAGGGTTTCGAATCGGCAACCCCAACGCCAAGGTGAAGCTGATCGAATACGGCTCGCGCACCTGTCCGGTATGCGGCGCGTTCGGGCGCGAAGCCAGCAAGCCACTGATGGCCTATGTCGCGAGCGGCAAATTGAGCTGGGAATTCCGCGAATTCCTCGTCCACGGCCAGCCCGACATCGCCCCGGCATTGCTCGGACGCTGCTTCGGCACCACCAAATTCTTCCCGATCCTCGAGCGCATGTATCTCGATCAGGATGCGGTCGAGGAAAAGCTCGGCGCGCCCGAAGCGCGCGAACTTGGCGCCAAGATGCAGGCGCAGCCGCCGCTTGCGGTCGCGCAGGCCTGGGCGGACTATCTCGACTATATCCCGTTCATGACGAAGCTGGGCATCGCGCCGGCGCAGTCGCGCGCCTGCCTGACCAATGCCAAGGATCTCGACGCGATCCTGCGGGTGATGGGCGAAGCGCAGGACAAGCTTGGCGTCAACGGTACGCCGAGTTTCTTCATCAACGGAAAGTCCGCCGAGCGCGCCTATAGCTGGGCATCGCTCGAACCGCTGCTTAAGGCGGCGGGCGTATGATTCGGAGGCGCGTTCCAGCGTCTTGCGGTGCCGGCCCGCTCCCCCTCCCGACCACCCAGTCAGGATATACTATGGGTGGTCGGGAGGGGGAGCGGGCCGGCACCGCTTCGAAACGCGCTCTTGCGCGCGTTTCGAAAGAAATAGCCTAGCCGACGATGCGCATCACTCGGCTCCGACTGACCGGCTTCAAGAGCTTCGTCGATCCTGCCGATCTGCGAATCGAACCGGGGCTGACCGGAATCGTCGGACCCAATGGCTGCGGCAAGTCGAACCTGCTCGAGGCGCTGCGCTGGGCGATGGGCGAGAACAGCGCCAAGTCGATGCGCGGCGCCGGCATGGAGGATGTGATCTTCGCCGGCACCGCGACGCGTCCGCAGCGCGAATTCGCCGAAGTCTCGATCCTGACCGAGAATGTCGGCGACGAGAACGAAGTCGAGATCGTCCGCCGGATCGAGCGCGGCGCCGGCTCCGCCTATCGGCTCAACGGCAAGGACGTCCGCGCACGCGACGTCGCGCTGCTGTTTGCCGATTCGGCGACCGGGGCGCATTCGCCGGCGCTGGTGAGCCAGGGGCGGATCGGCGCGATCATATCGGCCAAGCCCGCCGAGCGCCGCGCGATGCTCGAAGAAGCCGCGGGAATCGCCGGGCTGCACGTGCGCCGCAAGGATGCCGAGCAACGGCTGCGCGCGACCGAAGCCAATCTGCAGCG
>Ga0207711_10002644_pt1 | contig 15844 bp, 7 predicted proteins | sample KBSS34metaG_FD_184401 | JGI IMG/M metagenome (GOLD analysis project Ga0207711, IMG submission 184401) | Switchgrass rhizosphere microbial communities from Kellogg Biological Station, Michigan, USA - KBS S3-4 metaG (SPAdes) (version 2) | ecosystem: Host-associated > Plants > Roots > Rhizosphere >...
CAGACCACTCCCGTCATGTCGTCCTACCTGCTGTTCTTCGCGTCCGGAGATTTCGACCGCATCACCAAGATGTCGGCGGGCCGCGAGGTCGGCATCGTGGCGTCCCGAGGCAATGGCGACAAGGCGCGCTATGCGCTCGACGCCGAGGCGCAGATCCTACCATATTACAACGATTATTTCGGCCGCCCCTATGCGCTGCCCAAGCTCGACAACGTCGCCGGACCGGGCCAGTCGGTGTTCTTCGACGCGATGGAGAATTGGGGCGCGATCTTCACGTTCGAAAAGCGCCTTCTGCTCGATCCTGCGATCAGCAGCGAAGCCGACAAACAAGCCATCTTCAGCATCGAAGCCCACGAAATGGCGCATATGTGGTTCGGCGACCTCGTCACCATGGCGTGGTGGGACGACCTTTGGCTGAACGAGGGCTTTGCCAGCTGGATGGCAAACAAGACCACCCAGCATTTCCATCCCGATTGGGGCGGCGACATCGACCAAGTCAGCGATCGTGAGAATGCGATGGGTCTGGACGCCTTTGCGACCACGCACCCCGTGGTTCAACCCATCCGCACCGTCGAGCAGGCCAACCAGGCGTTCGACAGCATCACCTACAAGAAAGGCCAGTCGGTCATCTCGATGCTCGAGGGCTTTGCCGGCAGCGACGTGTGGCGGCAGGGCATTCGCGACTACATGGCCAAACTCGCCTACAAGAACTCGCGGACATCCGACTTGTGGGGTGCGATCGAAGGGGCCGGAGCCAAGGGGCTCATGGCCGTTGCCCGCGACTTCACCACCCAGCCCGGAATCCCGCTCGTCCAGCTCGGCGCTTCGCGCTGCGTCAACGGCCAGACGGTCGTTCCCGCCACGCTCGGACAATTTTCGAACGACCGCCGGCAGCAAGCCGCCGCGAGCCCGCTGACCTGGCACATCCCGATCCGTGCAACTGCCGGCGGCGGTTCGCCAAGCTTGCAGATCACGAACTCGCATTCGGCGACCATCAGCGCGGCCGGCTGCGGAACGCTGTTAATCAACCCTGGCCAGACCGGATATTTCAGGGTGCTCTACACGCCGGAGCAGGCAGAAGCCTTGCGGCGGGCCTTCGGAAGTCTCCAGCCGGTAGACCAGTATGGGATTTTGGCGGATGCCTTCGCGCTTTCCAACGCCGGGTATCAGCCGCTGTCGCGCTCGCTCGACCTGCTGGCTGGGATTCCCGCCGATGCGCACGCGAAGATCGCTGAGCGAGGCATCGGCGACTGGGCCGGCCTGTTCCGCGCGATGGACGGCAACCCAGCGGCTCAGATCGCAATTCGCAATCAGGCTGCGCGATCCTATTGGCCGCGGCTGCAGCGCTTGGGCTTCACTCCCAGCGAAGGAGACTCCCCGCTCGACGCCTTGCTTCGCGCCGAACTGATCGCCGACCTCGGCATGCTCGGCGAGCCGCACGTCGTCGCCGAGGGTCAGCGGCTACTCGTGGAGATGCAACGCGATCCCAAGGCGTTGCCCGGATCCTTGAAGACTGCCTGGCTTGGCGTGATCGCGCAAAACGCCGATGCCAAAACATGGGACGTCCTGCATCGCATGGCGGCCGGGGCGCGGAGCGCAACGGAGCGGTCAATCTATTATGCGCTACTGGCCAGCACGAAGAATGACGCGCTGGCGCGCCAGGCGCTCGATCTCTCGCTCAGCAAGGAGCCTGGCGCGACGGTAAGCTCCGGGATGATCAGCAGCGTGGCGCAGTACCATCCGACCATGGCGCTCGATTTCGTGCTTTCCCACCTCGCTCAGGTCTCGCCGTTGATCGATCTATCATCGAGTTCGCGTTTCGTGGCCGGCCTTGTTCAGGGCAGCAGCGACGCGACTTTGATTCCCAAAATTCGCGCCTACGCCGCAGCACATATCAAGCCGGAAGACCGTCGGCCGATTGAGCGTTCGGCCGCGCGCATCCAATGGAATGCCGATAACCGACCGCGGATCCAGCGCGAGGTCGTCGCCTGGCTCAAAGCGCACCCGATAAACGGCTAGGGCGCGGCAGTCGCCATCGCGACATCGAGCTTGTCCGCGGGGACCAACTCGAGGTTGGGGCGCAGAGCACGCAGCTTGTCGATGAATTTCGCGGTATCCCCGACGATCACCAGGGAAATGCGCTCGGGCTTGAGCAGCCGGGCCATGGTAGCGGTGGCGCGAGCACCCGACGTCCCTTCGATATTGCGGGTATAGGCAAGGGCCACGTCCGGTTCGAGACCGCGAGCGACGAGACTGGCAATCGTGCCGTTGAACCCGGCGCTGGTTTCCAGCTGGCGCTGAAAGCTGCCGATCAGCAGGGTGCGCCGCTGATCCACCAGGCTGTCGTCGAGGGGCTGCGTTGCAAGCCGACCGAACTCGTCGAGAAAGATCTTCGCGACATCCGCCGCGCTCTCGTTCTTGGTCTGCGCGCTGGCGACTAGAGTGCCGTCATCTAAGCGGGATACGAGGCTGCTGTAGGCGCCATAGCTCAATGCGCGCTTGACCCGCACCTCGACAAATAGCCGCCCGGTCGACGAGCCGCCGAGCGCCGAATTCGCCACCGCCGCGTCGTAGTAAACCGGATCGGAACGCTTGAGGCCCCGCGCGAATGCATAGACCGCCGCTTGGCCCGCGCCGGGCAGGTCGACGACCAAAGTCCGGCCCGGAGTTGGTTCGCCAGCCAGGGATTCCGGCAGTCGAGGCGGCGTACCGGCGACTTTCCAATCACCCAGAACCCGCTCGGAAATGTCCTTCGCCGCCGCAGGGTCGATGCCACCGCTGATCACCAGCGTGGTCAGGTCCGGCCGCCACCATTGGCTGCGGAAGTCCAGCAGATCATCCCTGGTCAGTCCCGCGAGGCTGGCGCGCGTGCCGGACTCGACGATCCCGTAGGGGGCGGACCCGTAAGCGACCGGCTGAACGAGCATGCCGGCCAGCGCGCCTGGATCTTTGAGCTCGACCGAAAGCTCATCGAGAGCGCGGTTCCGCTCGCGGGTGAAGTCGGCGTCGGGGAATGATGCATTGCGCAGGATGTCGGCCATGATGTCCGCGGCCGCTGCGAGGTTCGCGGTCGGGGCGGTTACCGAGAGATATGTCCCGTCCAGGTCGACCTGGGTTGCGAAGGACGCGCCGAGCTTTTCAAATTCGGTGGCAATCTGATCAGCGCTGCGCGTCGCGGTTCCCTTGTCGGCGATCTGCGCAGCGAGGCTGGCCCTTCCCGCCTTGGCGCGCGGATCGGTTGCTGCCCCGGCACGCACCAGCGCCGTAATCGAAGCCAGCGGGACTTCGCCTGTTCGAGCCGCAATCACCCGGATCCCGTTCGACAAACGGCTGTCGACAGGCGTGGGAAGCACAACCGGAACCTTCGCGCTTGGCGCAGGCATCGCCTCGCGATCGGCCTCGGCGCGGAGCTCGTTCTCGACGCCGGCCGCCGGTGGCACCGACTTGAATTTTGGCAGTGGAATGGGGTTCGTCCAACTCTTGGGATCGCCGTCGCCCTGAACGTACCGCAATGCCAAAGCATGGCGCGGATCCAGGTAAAGCCCGGCCACGCGCTTGACGTCTGCCGGCGTAACCCGAGTGATCCGGTCGAGGCGCTTGTCGGCGAAATGGGGGTCCCCAGTCCGTACGAGCCGCTCGCCAAGCTCGAACGCCCGATCGGAGAAGGTCTCGCGAGCGCTGAGCGCGGACGCGAGAAGCTCGTTCTTGGCCTCCGTGACTTCATCGGCGCTCGGGCCGGATGAACGAAGCGCGTCAATGACCTTGTCGAGTTCCGGAGCAATGGTCTCGGGCGACTTGCCGCTGGCCGCGAATGCATAGGCCGCGAGATAACTCTCTTCTTCGGTATCGTTCAGGTCCGCTCCGATGCTGCTCGCGAGGCCAGTCTTGACCAGCGCGCTATCGAGCCGGTTGTGCTGACCGCTAGAGAGGATAGCGGTAAGGATCTCGAGCGCGGCCATGTCGGGGTGCGCTTCACCCGGCAGCTGGTAAGCGCGGCCGACGACTGGAAGCGGCACGTTCGGACCAGTCGCCGTCACCAGTCTCGCGGCGATCGGCTTGTCTTTTGCAACGATCGCGAGCGGGATCTTTTTGGGCCTGCTGGGGATCGACCCGAAATACTTGTCGACTAACGCATTGAGCTTCGCCGGATCAAAATTGCCGGCGACGATCAACGTCGCGGTATCGGGACCGTAATAGGCCTCGTGGAAGGCCCGGGCGTCCTCCAGCGTCGCTGAATCCAGGTCCGCGATGCTGCCGATGGTCGGACGCCGATGCGGCACGACGTTGTAGACATTTTCGCCGATCGCGAAGTTGAACAAGCGTCCGTAGGGCGGCGCGAGAACCCGCTGCCGAAGCTCTTCCTTCACGACATTGCGTTCGGTCTCGAACACTTCCTTGTCGATCACTGGCCGGGCCATCCGCTCGGCATGGGTCCACAGCATGCGCTCGAGGTATTCAGCCGGAACCGTCTCGTAATAATTGGTGCGGTCGTACCAGGTCGAGGCGTTGCGCGTGCCGCCCACATCGTCGACCATCTTGTTGATCGCGTTGTACGGCATGTTGACGGTCTTGCGGCTCAGGATGTGCTCGAACAGATGGGCGAATCCGGAGCGCCCGTCGGGATCGTGCTTGGAGCCGACGTCGTACCACATCGAAGTCATGACGTTAGGGGTCTTGGTGTCGCGAATGGCGATTACCCGAAGACCGTTCTTGAGCCTGCGCTCCGTGAATGCGATCGGCGGAACCTTCATGGCCGAGGAGCCCTTATCCGGAACCGCTGTTTGCGCCGTGGCTGGGTCCGCCGCCGAACAAAGCAGTATCGAAAGCAGCATCGCGCCGCCGATCAGTTTTCGCATCGTCGAAGCCCCATTGCAGCCGGAATGCCCTAGACGTCATAGCGGGCCTCGTCTCCGCAATACCGCTTCGACGGATGGACGGCTGCCTCCGACAGGCGAGTCGAGCCCGAAGCTTGATCGAACGCGGAATTTCGCTATAGGCGCCGCTCCGCAGCGGGCTTCGGTCCGGTGCACTCGTCCGAGACAGCTGCCGAGGTTCGCCTCTTAATCTGCAGCCTAGACGGGGACAGGAATCATTCGGCGGGCGTGCCCGCCGTCGTGCGTTGCAATTGCGCAGCGCCAACGATCCCAACCCCACGGACATCATCGCTCACCGCGTCAGCGGCGAGCATTTGTTGAAGCTCGATCGGGCCCGCCCGGTCGAAACTTTGGAGTTGGCATGGATCGTTCGCAAAAAGCCGATCTGGTCGCCGAGCTGAAGAACGTCTTCTCCGAGACGAGCGTGGTGGTGATTACCCGCAACCACGGTCTCTCGGTCGCGCAGTCCACGGACCTGCGTCTGAAGATGCGCGATGCCGGGGCCCAGTATAAAGTTGCGAAGAACCGGCTTGCCCTGATTGCGCTCGAGGACACGCGTTACAAGCCGATCGGCGACCTGTTGAAGGGCCCGACCGCGCTTGCAACGTCGGGAGACCCCGTTGCGGCCGCTAAGGTGGCGGTCGAATTCGCCAAGACGAACGACAAGCTCGAAATCGTCGGCGGAGCAATGGGCGAGACCATCCTCGACGCGAACGGGATCAAGGCGCTTGCGGCACTGCCGTCGCTGAACGAACTGCGCGCGACCATCGTGGGCCTCATTCAGGCGCCCGCGACCAAGATCGCCCGCACGATCAGCGAGCCCGGTGCTCAGCTGGCCCGGATTTTCGCCGCCTATGGGGCCAAGGAAGCCGCCTAGGCGCAATTCTTTTCATCAACGCACGACAACAATCGGGGCCGATGCCCCAAAAAGGAGTATCAAATGGCTGACATCACCAAGCTGGTCGACCAGCTTTCCGAACTGACCGTCCTCGAGGCCGCGGATCTCGCCAAGGCGCTCGAGGAGAAGTGGGGCGTTTCGGCTGCTGCCGCCGTTGCTGCGGCGCCCGCCGCGGCAGCCGCCGCTGGCCCGGCCGCCGAAGAAAAGACCGAGTTCGACGTCATTCTCACCGGCGACGGCGGCAAGAAGATCAACGTGATCAAGGAAGTACGCGCGATCACCGGCCTTGGCCTCGGCGAGGCGAAGGCGCTGGTCGAAGGCGCTCCGAAGGCCGTCAAGGAAGGCGTCAACAAGGACGAGGCCGAGAAGATCAAGAAGCAGATCGAAGATGCCGGGGGCACCGTCGAACTGAAGTAAACTCTTCCAGCTTTTCTCTCTGAATCAGGGCGGCTCCTCAGGGGGCCGCCCTTTTTATGCGTGCGATGGCTCTTCCGTGAAAACATAGACGTGCTGGCCATCGCGTGTCGTCAGCGTGCGTTTGCCATTGCCATCCTTGCCGATGACGAAGTCGATGTCCTGCAATCCGGGCGCGATCGTAACGAGGGACGTCGTCTTGTCGTCGTTCTTCCGGACCGCGACATCGCTCGACCAGGATATGAAGGCGAGATGGACTGCGCTGCCATTGCGGGTCACGGTCACCCGGCCGAGGTCGGGGCTGACATAGGCCAGAGCCAAATCCGCCGCGATCGTCGGCGTCACTGGATTGACGAGCTTGCTGCGCCACTCCGCCTCTTCGGCCCGGATCCTCTTGGCCTGGACCGCGACGTCAGCGACCGCCTCCGGTTTTCCGTCATACAGAAGCTCGAGCAGCCGGCGCATGAAGGCGCGCCGCATCGATGGTCCATTGTCGGCGTTAGTCAGGAGCACCGCTCCGACGCCGGCCGACGGAATTGCATACATGTCGCTGTGATAGCCCTCGAGATCGCCGCCGTGATGAATCACGGGCACGCCCCAGGTGTCGTCTTCCATCAGCCCCATGCCGTACCATTGATCCTCCCCGATCGGCACGCCGCGTTCGCGACGGGCGAGGAGGTTCTTCGCTGACAACATCCGTCGACCGTTTGCCAGACGCCCCTCATTAAGCTCATTCTGAATGTAGAGGATCATGTCATGGGGGCTCGACCAGGCTCCTCCGGCCGGGCGAAACGGAAGAAAAGTATAATTGATGTCCTGGCCCGTCAGCGCGATCTTTCCGTTTATGTCATCGCTGTGCGGGCTGGCGTAATTGCCCTTCGCACCCTCGGTCATCGACAGGGTGCTGTCCTTCATTCCGAGGGGGTCGAAGATCCGCTCCTGAACCGCGCGGTCGAAGGCCGCGCCCAGCTCCATGTCGGGATGAATCATATGCGCGGCGATATAGCCAGCGGCCGAAGCCATCAGGTTATTGTATTGGAATGTCTCGCCGAACCCGCTCGTAGGCTCCGTCCCGGCCAATAGCTTGAATGTGTCGGACGCGGGCCTGTCGCGGGTGGACGTGAACAGCATTTCGAAGTCTTTCCGCGGCAGCCCCGTGCAGGCGCAGACGAGATGCTTGATCAGTACGCTCTTGGTCGTTTCGTCGCTGCCCAGCCGGAACGCGGGATAAACGTCGGTGACTTTCTGGTCCCAGCGCAGCTTGCCCTCGTCGACCAGCGTCGCGAGCAGCAGGGTCGCCATGCTCTTCGTGTTCGACGCGATCATGAACTTGGTGTGCGCGTCGACAGGGGCCGGCTTGCCAAATTCTCTGACGCCCACGCCGCCGTCATAGACGATCTTGCCATGGTCGATCAGCGCCAGGCCGACGCCGGGAACCTGAAGCTGATCCGCGGCGCTGCGCACAAAATCCACGAGTTGAGCGACGCGCGCAGCGTCGAGCGCGTGGGCGGTGCGGCCTGTGAACATCTCCCGCTTGTAACCGGCCGGGCGCATGCTCTGTGCGACAAGGCCGATGGCCGCGGCGCGTTTCTCCCCAGTCGCCTCGCTGCCCTCGAGAATGGCGACGGTCCAGTGATCGCCGAACCGCCGCGGCAGAGCCTGAACCTCCATGTGCTCATTGGGCGAGGTTTCGTAGTCGATGACCTTGATTTCATCCCAGCCGTTGCGAGCCGCGCGATCGGTCACAAGCTTAACAGTCCGCTCACCGGCAGGCCGATATGCTCGCCAAGCGGCAGCGGCAGCCGCTTTGGCGTCGGCGGCCTTTCCCACTTCGACGATCGCGATGCCATAATTGCCCTCGGGTGCCGTCAGTAACGTGACCTGCGGGTGAGGCTGTGACCTGCTCCATGCGGGGGGCATCGTGAACGTCGTCGGTGCGGTGGCGGCGGGCGTGGCCGACGCCGGCGCTTGAAGAGCCGCGTTCAGAGGCACAGCCGTTGTCGCAACCAGCAAACCGAGAACGATCTTCATCATGTTGGATTCCCCCGAAAACACAAAATCAAGCTGCTCGGATTTCTGCCCCAGCGCAACCGCGCCGTTATAATCGGCGCGAAAGCCAAACTACTTTCATTCACGCCATGTACCTCGCTATTGCGTGAAGCAGATCGATGCGCATCGAACGTCCTCTTCTGAAGCTGCCGATACGCTTTTGCGGCGAGACACTCGCCCGCGAGGTGCAGGCGTTGCCGCCAGCGCTGTGGATGGAGCATCCCCAGAAATTCGATGGAAACAACGCGGTCCCGCTGGTCAGCCCCGGCGGCGCGATGACCAACCAGTGGGCGGGGCCGATGGCGCCGACCGAAGCGCTTCATCAATGCCCCTACATCATGCAGATCATGGCTGCGCTGGATTCCACGTGGGGCCGCAGTCGGCTGATGGGCCTGGCCCCCGGGGCCGTAGTCCCGTCTCACGTCGACATCCATTACTACTGGCGGACGCATCTGCGCCTCCACATCCCGATCGTCACGAACCCAGGCGTCGCATTCAAATGCGCTGGAGAGATCGTTCACATGGAGCCGGGCGAATGCTGGATTCTCGATTCATTCTTCCAGCATTCGGTTGAGAATCGTGGCCAGGAAACACGGATACATCTGGTCATGGATACCGTCGGCAGCGCGCGGCTGTGGGACCTTATCGAGGCAGCGGTTCAAGGCGACGCAGCGGAGACGATGCTCGCGCCCGAACCCGGGTCCGTGGAGTCGCTTGATTTTGAACAGATCAACGCGCCGGCGGTCATGTCGCCGTGGGAGATTCGGTCGCACATCGCCTATCTCACAAGCTGGATGGACGATCGGCGACAACTCGACCCGATCGAACGCGTCCTGGATCGCTTCGTGATGGCCTGGGCGGGTACATGGGCTCGATTTGAGACCTCCGACGAAGGTCTGCCGGATTACGAACGGCATTTGGCGGAGGCTCGATCGGCGTTGGCAAAATTGAGCACCGGTCCGATCCTGATGCGCAATTCCTGGGACTTTCAGGACTCGCTGCAACGCTTCGTCTTCGCCAACGCTATCGATCCGGCGAGAGTCGCGGGATCGCAGCCGAGCCCCAGGCAACCTTTGCAGCCCCGCGCGGGCAGATGACCAGAACGGCCTTGCCAGCCGACAATCATCGATCTGGGGACCGGATCGTACGGCCAATCCTGATCGTCAGCACGCCGCGCTCTGGGTCCACCTTGCTCTTCGAGACCCTGGCCCAGGCTCCTGGCCTCTTCACGACCGGCCGCGAGAGTCACATGCGGATCGAACAGGTCGCCGACTTCCATCCGGCACGGCGCGGTTGGAGCTCAAATCGGCTCGACGCCGCCGACGCATCGCCAGCAGCAGTCGAGGACCTGGAACGCAGATTCTACGCCGCCTTGCGCGACCGTGACGGGCGCCCGCCGACGGGCGAGGTTCGATTGCTCGAGAAAACACCGAAGAATGCCCTACGCGTTCCGTTCTTCGATGCCGCCTGGAAGGACAGCCTGTTCGTCTATCTCTATCGGGACCCGCGTCAGACCCTCGCGAGCATGATCGAGGCCTGGCTGTCGGGCCGTTTCGTGACCTATCCCCAACTACCGGGATGGGGCCTTCCCCGCTGGTCTATGTTGCTGGTGCCGGGATGGCCGGATTTGCGGGACCAGCCGCTTCCCGAGATTGCCGCGCGACAGTGGGCGACGACCACCGACATTCTGGTCGGAGACCTGATGCAGATCGGCCCGGCTCGGGTGCTGGCGATCGACTATGAGGATGTCTCGAACGATCCGCAGGCTACGCTGCTGGGCTTGACCAGCCGACTAGGCCTGCAATGGGACGTGCAACTCGGTTCGGCTCTGCCTCTGTCACAATATACGTACGAGCCGCCTTTGCCCGACAAATGGCGGAAATTCGAAGCGGAGATCGAAACGGTCTGGCCTCTAGTCGAAACCGCCGATGCGAAAGCACGAGCACTCTTGAAGGCCGCGGATCGCTAGTCTCCGGCCGTCCTCCGGAAAACTTCCGGCAGCCGGCTTGCGCCGGCCGGAAATAGGATTATATCGACTTCATCCACAAATAGACGGCTCCGCCGCACGGTGACGTGCGCCCGGAGCTTTTCCCGTCCTCTCCGGGACAGGGCCCGAAACGGCGCACGGGCTCCACGCATTGGAGAGGAAGAACGGGAGAAAGCGCTCCACGACACGATCCCGGCAAAGGGAATCCCATCAAAGTAATTCTTTGACGGGAACCCGGGCCGGGAACCATTTGCGGGGCGCCCAGGTGCGTTCCCGCGCAGCGCAGGGAAGCACATGGCCACCAAAGCGATCGACGCACCTCGCCACAAGGGTGCGAACAAGGTCAATCAGCGGCGAATCCGCAAGATTTTCGGAAACATCCACGAGATTTCCGAGATGCCGAACCTGATCGAGGTTCAGCGCGAAAGTTACGAGCAGTTCCTTCGCTCGGATCCCAAGACCGGCTATGTCTCGGGTCTCGAGAAGACCCTGCGCTCGGTCTTTCCGATCGTCGACTTCGCGGCCACGGCGCACCTCGATTTCGATCACTACGAGCTCGAACATCCCAAATACGATACGGACGAGTGCCGCCAGCGCGGACTCACCTATGCCGCGCCGATGCGTGTCACACTGCGCCTCACGACCTTTGAGATCGATCCCGAGACCGAGGCCAAGTCGGTCATCGATATCAAGGAGCAGGACGTATACATGGGCGACATGCCGCTCATGACGATGAACGGCACCTTCATCATTAACGGCACCGAGCGCGTGATCGTCAGCCAGATGCACCGCAGCCCTGGTGTCTTGTTCGACCACGACCGCGGAAAGACCCACGCCAGCGGCAAGTTCCTGTTCGCCGCACGCGTCATTCCCTATCGCGGCAGCTGGCTCGATTTCGAGTTCGACGCCAAGGACATCGTCAACGTTCGCATCGACCGCAAGCGCAAGCTGCCGGTCACGGCGCTGCTTCATGCGCTCGGCATGTCGAGCGAGGAAATTCTCAACACCTTCTACAACCGCGTCATCTACACGCGCGGCAAGAACGGCTGGCAAATTCCCTATTCGTCCGAAGCGTGGCGCGGCCAGAAGCCGATGCACGAAGTGGTCGACGCCGACACGGGCGAGATCGTCTTCAAGTCCGGCGAGAAGATCACTCCGCGGCGCGCAAACCAGGCGGCCAAGGACGGGCTCAAGAGCGTCCTCATCCCGACCGAGGAAATCTTCGGGCGCTATTCGGCCTACGATCTCATCAACGAAAAGACGGGCGAGATCTATATCGAGGCTGGCGACGAAGTAACGCTCGAGAACCTCGCCAAGCTCGACGAGGCCAAGCTCAACAAGCTCGAACTCCTCGACATCGACTACGTCAACACCGGCCCTTGGATTCGCAATACGCTGAAGGCCGACAAGAGCGAGGATGGCGACAGCGCATTGGCCGACATCTACCGCGTGATGCGCCCCGGCGAGCCGCCGACGCGCGAAACCGCGGACGCCCTGTTCTACGGCCTGTTCTTCGATTCTGAGCGCTACGACCTTTCGGCCGTGGGCCGGGTCAAGCTCAACATGCGCCTCGGCCTCGACGTCGAAGACACGGTTACGACGCTTCGCAAGGAGGACATCCTCGCAGTCGTCCAGGAGCTGGTGAACCTCAAGGACGGCAAGGGCGAGATCGACGACATCGACAACCTCGCCAACCGTCGCGTCCGGTCTGTCGGCGAGCTGCTCGAGAACCAGTATCGCGTCGGCCTGCTGCGCATGGAGCGCGCGGTCAAGGAACGCATGAGCAGCGTCGACGTGTCGACGGTCATGCCGAACGACCTGATCAACGCCAAGCCGGCCGTTGCCGCGGTTCGCGAATTCTTCGGCTCCTCGCAGCTGTCGCAGTTCATGGACCAGACCAACCCGCTGAGCGAGGTCACGCACAAGCGGCGTGTCTCGGCCCTCGGCCCGGGCGGCCTCACGCGCGAACGCGCCGGGTTCGAGGTGCGCGACGTGCACCCGACGCACTACGGCCGCATCTGTCCGATCGAGACTCCTGAAGGTCCGAACATCGGCCTCATCAACAGTCTCGCCAGCTTCAGCCGGGTGAACAAGTATGGCTTCATCGAGACGCCGTACCGCAAGGTCGTCGACGGCAAGGTGACGAACGACGTCGTCTATCTATCGGCGATGGAAGAGGCGAAACACACGATCGCTCAGGCCAATGCCGAGCTGACCAAGACCGGCACGTTTGTCGAGGAGATCATCTCGGCCCGCCGCAATGGCGAATTCCTGATCGCGCCGCGCGAGCAGATCACGCTGATGGACGTAAGCCCCAAGCAGCTCGTGTCGGTCGCTGCCTCGCTCATTCCGTTTCTCGAGAACGACGACGCCAACCGTGCGCTGATGGGCTCGAACATGCAGCGCCAGGCGGTGCCGCTGTTGCAGGCCGAGGCGCCGTTGGTCGGCACCGGCATGGAAGAGACGGTCGCGCGCGATTCGGGAGCGGCCATTGCTGCCCGCCGCTCGGGCGTCGTCGACCAGGTCGACGCGGCTCGTATCGTCGTCCGCGCCACCGGCGAGCTCAAGCCCGGCGAATCCGGCGTCGATATCTACACGCTTATGAAATTCCAGCGCTCGAACCAGAACACCTGCATCAACCAGCGTCCGCTGGTGAAGGTCGGTGACCCGGTCGACGCGGGCGAGATCATCGCCGACGGTCCCTCGACCGAATATGGCGAACTCGCGCTCGGCCGGAACGTGCTCGTCGCGTTCATGCCGTGGAACGGATACAATTATGAGGACTCGATCCTGATCTCCGAGCGGATCGTGAAGGACGACGTCTTCACCTCGATCCACATCGAAGAGTTCGAGGTCATGGCCCGCGACACCAAGCTGGGCCCTGAGGACATTACCCGCGACATCCCGAACGTCGGCGAGGAAGCGCTGCGCAACCTCGACGAAGCGGGCATCGTCTACATCGGCGCCGAGGTCGAGCCGGGCGACATTCTGGTCGGCAAGATCACGCCCAAGGGCGAAAGCCCGATGACGCCGGAGGAGAAGCTGCTCCGCGCGATCTTCGGCGAAAAGGCTTCGGACGTGCGCGACACGTCGCTGCGGCTGCCGCCGGGCGTCCAAGGCACGGTTGTCGAGGTGCGCGTGTTCAACCGCCACGGCATCGACATCGACGACCGTACCCGTGCGATCCAGACGGAGGAAAAGGAGCGGCTGAAGAAGGACGCCGACGACGAGCGCGGCATCCTCAACCGCGCAACCTTCTCGCGATTGAAGGGGATGCTGATCGGGCAAGTTGCGACTGCGGCCCCGAAGGGCATCAAGAAGGGCTCGACCCTCGACGATGCGACGATCGAGGGCGCCGAGCGCCACGAATGGTGGAAGATCGCGGTCAAGGACGACAAGCGCCAGGCCAATATCGAGGCGCTGAAGGGGCAGTACGACGAGGCGATCAACGTCATCAACCGGCGTTTCGAGGATCGCGTCGAGAAGCTCGAGCGCGGCGACGAATTGCCGCCGGGCGTGCTCAAGATGGTCAAGGTGTTCGTCGCGGTGAAGCGCAAGCTTCAGCCGGGCGACAAGATGGCCGGCCGCCACGGCAACAAGGGCGTGATCAGCCGCATCCTTCCGATCGAGGACATGCCGTTCCTCGAAGACGGGACGCAGGTCGACATCGTGCTCAATCCGCTGGGCGTGCCTTCGCGCATGAACGTCGGGCAGATCTTCGAAACCCACCTGGGTTGGGCGTCGCGCGGTCTTGGACGGCAGATCCAGGAAATGCTCGACGGCATGCACGAGCGGGGCAAGGACGTTGCCGGAAAGGACGTCAAGGCGATCCGGGCGAAGCTGAAGGACATCTACGGCGACGCCTATGCGAAAGAAATCGACGCACGCGACGACGATGCGCTGATGGATCTCGCCGCGAACCTGACTGCCGGCGTCCCGATGGGCACTCCGGTATTCGACGGCGCCCGCGAGCCGGACGTCAGCGCGATGCTCGAGAAGGCCGGGCTGAACACGTCAGGGCAGGTCGTCCTGTTCGACGGGCGCACCGGCAATCCGTTCGATCGCAAGGTGACGGTGGGCTACATCTACATGCTTAAGCTCCATCACCTCGTGGACGATAAGATCCACGCGCGCTCGATCGGTCCTTACAGCCTGGTCACCCAGCAACCGTTGGGCGGCAAGGCGCAGTTTGGCGGGCAACGCTTCGGCGAAATGGAGGTCTGGGCGCTACAAGCTTACGGCGCGGCGTACACCCTCCAGGAGATGCTGACGGTCAAGTCGGACGACGTGATCGGCCGGACCAAGGTTTACGAGGCGATCGTCAAGGGCGACGACACCTTCGAAGCCGGCATTCCCGAAAGCTTCAACGTACTGGTCAAGGAGATGCGTTCGCTCGGCCTCAACGTCGAGCTGGACAGCGTCGAAGATCCCGACGCCGTGGAGCCAACCGCCCTCGCCGCCGAATAATCACAGGAACCACTGGACCTCTTTTCCAAACGTGGAGAGGTCAGGAGCAAGACATGAACGAACTGACGAATTTCGCGAACCCGATCGCCAAGCCGGAAACCTTCGACGAGATCCGCATCGGGATCGCGTCGCCCGACAAGATCCGCAGCTGGTCATTCGGCGAGATCAAGAAGCCGGAGACGATCAACTACCGTACGTTCAAGCCTGAGCGCGACGGCCTGTTCTGCGCCCGGATCTTTGGTCCGATCAAGGACTACGAGTGCTTGTGCGGCAAGTACAAGCGCATGAAGTACAAGGGAATCGTCTGCGAAAAGTGCGGCGTCGAAGTGACCGTTTCGAAGGTTCGGCGCGAGCGCATGGGCCATATCGAGCTCGCGGCGCCGGTCGCCCACATCTGGTTCCTCAAGAGCCTGCCGAGCCGCATCGGCCTGCTGCTCGACATGCAGCTCAAACAACTCGAGCGCGTACTCTATTTCGAGAGCTACGTGGTGATCGAGCCCGGCCTGACTCCGCTCGAGAAATTTCAGCTGCTGACCGAGGACGAACTCCTCGCCGCGCAGGACGAGTATGGCGAGGATGCCTTCTCCGCCGGGATCGGCGCAGAGGCCGTCAAGCACATGCTGATGGACCTCGACCTCGCCGGCGAGAAGGAGGCGCTGCTCAAGGAGCTCGCCGAAACCAAGTCTGAGCTCAAGCCCAAGAAGATCATCAAGCGCCTGAAGGTCGTCGAAAGCTTCCTCGAATCCGGCAACCGGCCCGAGTGGATGATCCTGGAAGTCGTCCCGGTCATCCCGCCCGAGCTGCGTCCGCTGGTTCCGCTGGACGGCGGCCGCTTCGCGACTTCCGACCTCAACGACCTCTACCGCCGCGTCATCAACCGCAACAACCGCTTGAAGCGGCTGATGGAGCTGCGCGCGCCGGACATCATCGTCCGCAATGAGAAGCGCATGCTTCAGGAGGCCGTCGACGCCTTGTTCGACAACGGCCGTCGCGGCCGGACGATCACCGGCGCCAACAAGCGGCCGCTGAAATCGCTGTCCGACATGCTCAAGGGCAAGCAGGGCCGTTTCCGCCAGAACCTGCTCGGCAAGCGCGTCGACTATTCGGGCCGCTCGGTCATCGTAACGGGCCCGGAGCTGAAGCTCCACCAGTGCG
>Ga0207711_10002648_pt1 | contig 15820 bp, 26 predicted proteins | sample KBSS34metaG_FD_184401 | JGI IMG/M metagenome (GOLD analysis project Ga0207711, IMG submission 184401) | Switchgrass rhizosphere microbial communities from Kellogg Biological Station, Michigan, USA - KBS S3-4 metaG (SPAdes) (version 2) | ecosystem: Host-associated > Plants > Roots > Rhizosphere...
CGGCGCGACCGAGGCGGCGCTGGTGCTCGAGGAGATCGGCCGGAACCTGGCGCCCTCGCCGTTCCTGACGAGCGCGGTGGTGGCAGCACGCGCGATCGAGGGGACCGCGCATGGCGAGCGCTGGTATCCCGGCATCCTGTCGGGTGACGCGGTGCTCGCGCTGGCGGTCGATGAGGGGCCGCACCACGCCCCCGAGCAGACCGCGCTTGCGGCCAAGCGCCAGGGCAACGGCTTCGTCTTGAACGGTCACAAACAGTTCGCGGTCCAGGCGGCGTCGGCGGACATGATTGTTACCGCCGCGCGCACCGGCGGCGCGCCGGGCGAGCGCGACGGGATCACGCTGTTCGCGGTGCCCAAGGACGCGGCGCAGATCGAGAATGTGCACCTGGCCGACAGCTCACGCGCGGGGCGGCTTACGTTCGACCATGTCGAGCTCGACGCCGACGCGGTGATCGGCGCGGTCGATGGCGGCTGGGCGCCGCTCAGCCGCGCACTCGACGCCGGGCGCGCCGGAGCGGCGGCGGAGCTGGTCGGGGTCGCCGCGGGCGCATCGGCGATGACCCTCGATTACCTCAAGCAGCGGCAGCAATTCGGCAAAGCGATCGGCGAATTCCAGGCGCTCCAGCACCGCGCCGCGCACCTCTACGGCGAGATCGAGATTGCCCGGGCGGCAGCGCTCAAGGCGGCGGGCGCGCTCGATTCAGGGGATGAGCGCGCCGAGCTCTGGGTGGCGGTGGCCAAGGCCAAGGCGGCCGAGGTCGCCAATCTCGCGGTCCGCGAAGGCGTCCAGATGCACGGCGGCATCGGCATGACCGACGAACATGACATCGGCCTGTACATGAAGCGCGAGGCGGTGCTCGGCGGGCTGCTCGGCGACCGTTACTACCACCGCAACCGGGTGGCGGAGCTCAGCGGCTATTGATCGCTCAGTTCTTGGCCCGGTAACCGCCGATGATGCCGAGGATGAAGCTGGTCGCGAGCGCGAGCTGAACTTTCCCCTCCGGATCACTCCAGCCGAAGAAGTTCGAGCCCCAGCCAAAGAGCGCGACGAACATGGCAATGGCAATTCCGACAGCCATAACGCGTCCCTTCCCTTCGCCGGAGCGAACGAGCCCGGCATGGGCGAAGGTGCGCCAGTGAAGGTAAACAGAGGGTAAAGCCTTGCCCGAATTTCACCTTGCAGCCATAGGGCCTCGCGTCACCCCAAGGACCGAGGCAGGACCCATGAAAGCGCGCGTTTTCGTCACCTTGAAGCCCGGCGTGCTCGATCCGCAGGGCAAGGCCATCCACCATGCGCTGGCCGGGCTCGGCTTTGCCGGGATCAACGACGTCCGCGCGGGCAAGCTGATCGAGCTCGACCTCGCCGACGGCACCAGCGATGGCGACATCGAGGAGATGTGCCGCAAACTGCTCGCCAACACGGTGATCGAGAATTTCCGGATCGAGCGGCTGGAGAACGCCTGACATGCCACGATTCCCGCATATTTCGCGGGTAATGGGCCGATCAGGAGCAGCGATATGAACAGCGCGGTCATCGTCTTCCCCGGGTCCAATTGCGATCGCGACATCGCCGTCGCGCTAGCGCAGGTTACGGGGCGCAAGCCGGCGATGGTCTGGCACCGCGACGCCGAGCTGCCCGGCGGCGTCGATTTCATCGCGTTGCCCGGCGGCTTTTCCTACGGCGATTACCTGCGTTCGGGCGCGATGGCGGCGCGGTCGCCGATCATGCGCGCGGTCACCGACGCGGCGGCGCGCGGCGTACCCGTGATCGGTATTTGCAACGGCTTCCAGGTGTTGACCGAGGCGGGGCTGCTGCCCGGTGCGCTGATGCGCAACGCGGGGCTGAATTTCGTTTGCCGGCCGGTGCCGCTCAAGATCGAGAACAGCCAGAGCCTGTTTACCGCGCAATATGAAGCGGGCGAGACCGTTACCTTCCCGGTTGCCCACCACGACGGCAATTACCAGGCCGACGCGGCAACGCTCGACCGGATCGAAGGCGAAGGCCGGGTCGCGTTCCGCTATCTCGACGAGGTCAACGGCTCGGCGCGGGGAATTGCGGGGATCCTCAACGATAGCGGCAATGTGCTGGGGCTAATGCCGCATCCCGAACGGGTGGTTGAGCCGGCGCATGGCGGAACCGACGGCCGCCGCTTGTTTGAAGGGCTGCTCGAAACCGTCAGCTAGAATGCCGGACCTTGGACGTGACGTCGGTGCAGCCGCTCGTCGCCGGCGGCGCCATGCACATCAGCACGCGGTCGCGGCCCGGGGTGTCGATCACCCGCACATAATGCTCAAGGGTCATGGGCTCGACGAAAATGACCACCGTCGTCGCATGCGCGGCAGCAGCGGATCCGAAGACCGCAGCGGCAAGTCCGAGCCGGACGAAGATCATGAACAGTCCCCCTTGTTCAATCCCGGCATCGACCCCGCCGATTGAACCGCAAATGAATGCCGCAACGATTGTTCCGCTCGGTCGCGATTGCGGTTAGTCATGCGCCACGCGCGCCCGTAGCTCAGTTGGATAGAGCACGTGCCTTCTAAGCATGAGGTCGCAGGTTCGACTCCTGCCGGGCGCGCCAACATCAAAATGATGTCTCGACGAACCTGCTGGGTCACCTATTGAACGGCCGTCCGGCCGCGGGGGTTCGACTCCTGCCGGGCGCCAATCCGAAACTTCCGTCGACAATGGCGGAACAGTCACAACAGGAGTATTTTGCGTTTATGACTCAGAGACGGGCAGAGCGTCAGAGAGTGATCGTCGACATCTTGCGCGAAGGGCCGGCGCGAACCCAAGAGGAAGTCGCCGCGCATTTGATCGACGCCGGCTACGAAGTCACCCAGGCGACCGTCGCCCGCGACCTCGAACAGGTCGGCGCGGTCAAGGTGAAGCGCGACGGCAAGCTCGGTTACTCGCTCCCCGAGAAGCTCGGCGACCGCAACTGGCCGGCCGACCGCTTGCAGCGAATCTTCGCGGAATGGGTCCAGGGGGTCGAAACGTCGGGCAATCTGGTGGTGGTGCGCACTCCGCCGGGATCGGCCCATCTCGTTGCGCTCGCCGTCGACCAGGCCAAGCTTCCCGAAGTCGTCGGGACGATTGCAGGCGACGATGCCCTGTTCGTCGCCGTGCGCAGCAGCCTGCCCGCGGAGCCGCTGGCGCAGCGGCTGCGCGACCTGATGAAGTAACTAGCGAACCAGCTTTCCCGGATTCATGATGCCGAGCGGATCGAGCGCATGCTTGATCGCGTGCAGCGCATGAATCCGGCCGGGCGGAGCAAGCCGTTCCAGTTCGTCGATCTTGAGCTGGCCGATGCCATGTTCGGCCGAGATCGAGCCACCCGCCGCGGTCACCAGATCGTCGACCATCCGGGTAATCGCAACGCCATCGCGATCGTACCAGTCGGGGCCGGACGCCTCCCCGGCGCGGACGTGGAAGTGGACGTTGCCGTCGCCGAGGTGCCCGAAGGCGCTGACCTGCGTTCCCGGAAACGACCGCTCGACCTCTGCTGCCGCCTCATCGATGAACAGCGGCATGTCGCCGACCGGGACCGAGATGTCGTGGGCCAGGGTCGGACCTTCGACGCGCTCGGCCTCCGAGATTGAATCGCGGATGTGCCAGAAGGCGTCGGCCTGACCCTCGTTGGCGGCAATCACGGCATCGCGGATCAGGCGCTGGTTAAGCGCCGCGGCCAGCAACTGTTCGATCTCGGCATTGAGGTCGCGAGCCGCGTCGCTCGTCGTCGCTTCGATCAGCACGTGCCACGCATGATTGCCGGTGAGCGGGTTCCGGGTGTCGGGAATATGCTTGAGGACAAGGTCGAGCGAACTTGCCGGGATGAGTTCAAACCCTTCAACGCTGGCCGTGTGCGCCTCAAGGAAACGCAGCAATTCGAGCGCTCGGGTCGGGCTGTCGACGCCGGTCCAGGCGACGACCCGCGAAAGGATCGCGGGAACGAGCAGAAGGGCGGCGGCGGTGACAATACCGAGCGTGCCTTCGGCGCCGATCAGCAACTGGTCGAGGCTGTAGCCGCGATTGTCCTTCTTCAGCCCCGACAGGCCGTTGTGGACCGACCCGTCGGGCAGCACTGCCTCCACCCCCGCGACCAGCGCCCGCATCGTCCCGAACCTCAGCACCTGGGTTCCCCCGGCGTTGGTCGAGGTCAGTCCGCCGATGGTGCAGCTGCCGCGCGACCCGAGGGTGAGCGGGAAGCGCATGCCGACCCGATGGGCGTGCTCGTGTAGGTCGGCGAGGATGACGCCGGCCTCGGCCACCGCGAGCCGGTACTCGGCCCTGATCGACCGGACCTGCTTCATTCGCCGCATGGAAAGGAGCACCGCCGAGGCGTCAGCGGGCGGCGTTGCGCCACCCGCCATCCCGGTGTTCCCGCCCTGTGGGACCAGCGGCACTTGATGCTCGGCCGCGAGCTTGACGATTGAAACCACCTCGGCAGTCGAGGCCGGTGCCAGGATTGCGCGCGACGCGCCGTGGACCCGGCCGCGCCAGTCGGTCACCCACGGTTCGACGTCCTTGGGATCGACGATCACCACTTTGGGACCGAGGAGTTCCCCGGCCGCGGAAATGAATTCGGCGACGCGATCGGTCATGCGCGCGCAATAGCGTGCTTGGCATCGCCGCGCACTCCCGCCAAAGCCATGACGATGGACAAGCCCACGATCACCCTAATCGTTGCGCGTGCGCAGAACGGCGTCATCGGCCGCGACGGCACATTGCCGTGGCATATCCCGGCCGACCTCAAGCATTTCAAGACGCTGACCATGGGCAGCGTCATGATCATGGGCCGCCCAACCTTCGACAGCCTGCCGGGGCTGCTTCCGGGGCGGCGGCACATCGTGTTGACCCGCGACATGGCGTGGCACGCCGAGGGGGTGGAAATCGCCCATACCGTCGAGGAGGCCGTCGCGCTCGCCGGGAACGAGCGCATATCCGTCATCGGCGGCGCGCATGTCTTTGCCCAGTTCCTCACGCTCGCCGACCGGATCGAACTGACCGACGTGCTCGAAGACGTCGTCGGCGACACCGTCATGCCCGATCCTCGCCTGTCCGGCGACTGGCACGAGGTCGCGGCCGAGGACCATCCGGCGGAAGGCGGAGGCCCGCACTTCCGCTTCGTCACCCTCGAGCGCGCCTAGCGGCGGCCGCCACCGGCGGCGGCGAATTTGCGGTAGTTCTTGATCGTGTCCGACAACATCTTGTCGACCATCGGCGCCATCTTGTCGGCGCCGCCATTGGCGAAGCCCGACGCCCGGTAATTGAGGGTCAGCTTCGAGCCTCCGGCAATCCGTTCGACGCGGATGACCATCACCCCGGTTGCCGCCTCGTAAAGCAGCGGCCCGAGCGCCCCGGTCATGATCAGGGATTCACCCGGCGTGACCGACGTCACGTGCAAATGCTCGATCCCGCCGCCCTTGGGGAAGCGTTCGCACAGGCAACCGCCGGGACGCGGATCTAGCGACAGATTGGCGGAATCGCCGGAATAAGTGTGGTCCTTGATCCACCAGCCGGAGACGCGGGTGAACGCGGCCAGCGCTTCGGCCGGCGGCACGACGAGCGTAACCGTCTCCGTGACTTCAAACCCATGGTTTTCGGAATGAACCACATCGGCGCTCGCGGGCGCGGTCACAATCAGCAGGGCAGCAGCAGCGATAGACTTCATTGGACCTTCCCCCTGGAGGGAGGATGGCAAGTCTAGGCCGCGCCGTCCAGAATCGCGTCGATCTGCGCCGCGACGTCCTCGACGCTGGCCATGCCATCGACCCGGCGGACCAGCCCGCGCTCATCGTAATAAGGCAAGATCGGCGCGGTCTTCGCGCGGTACTCGGCCATCCGCGTGCGCACCGTCTGTTCGTTGTCGTCGGGGCGGCGCTTGAACTCGGTCGACCCGCACAGGTCGCACACCCCCGGCGTCGCCGGCTGCTTGAACTGGTCATGGTAAGGCGCGCCGCAATTGGCGCAGGTGAAGCGCCCGACGATCCGGCGGACCAACTCGTCCTCATCGACGACCAGCTCGATCACGTAATCGAGATGCCGGCCGCGCTCGGCGAGCAGGATCTCGAGCGCTGCCGCCTGATGCTTGGTCCGTGGGAATCCGTCGAAGATCGCGCCTTGCTCGGTCGAGGCGTCGAGCCGCTCGCCGATGAGGGCGCTGACGATCGCGTCGCTAACCAGCTCGCCGCGGGCCATCACTTCCTTGGCCTTGAGGCCCACCGGCGTTCCCGCCGCGACCGCCTGGCGGAGCATGTCACCGGTCGAGAGCTGAACCATGCCGCGCGTCGCCTGCAGGCGAGTGGCCTGGGTGCCCTTGCCCGCCCCGGGTGGTCCCAAGAGAATGATGTTGAACATAACCGACGCTCCCCTGCCCGCGGACCGCTTAGCGCCGGCGCGTCGTCTTGAGCTTCGCCTTCTTGATCAAGTCGCCATATTGGTGAGCGATCAAGTGGCTCTGGATCTGGCTGACGGTGTCCATGGTCACATTGACCACGATCAGCAGGCTGGTGCCGCCGAGACGGAAGTTAAGCCCCGCCTGGGCCGACAGGATTTCCGGGATGAGGCAGATGACGACGAGATACGTCGCGCCGACGACCGTGATGCGGTTGAGCAAATAGTCGAAATATTCCTCGGTCGCCTTGCCCGGACGAATGCCGGGGATGAAGCCGCCATGGCGCTTCAAATTCTCGGCCGTTTCCTCGCTGTTGAACTGCACGGACGTGTAGAAAAAGCAGAAGAAAGCGATGCCCAGCCCGTAGAGCAGGAGGTAGGCCGGAGAGCCGTGCTGCAGATAGGTGCTGATGGTGATCAGCCAGTCGCTCGTGCCGCTGTCCGAGGTGGCCCCGCGACCGGCCCATTGCAGCACGGTCAGCGGCATCAGCAAGAGCGACGAGGCGAAGATCGGCGGGATAACGCCAGCGGTGTTGATCTTGATCGGCAGGTGCGAGCGCTCCTGCTGCATCCCGCGCGCCGTCTGTCGCTTGGGATATTGGATCAGCACGCGGCGCTGGGCGCGCTCCATGAAGCAGATGCCGAGGATCAGCGCGGCGCCGAGAACGATAACGCCGACGACGATCATCGGATTGAGCGTTCCCGTGCGGCTGCCCTCGAGCAGCTGGCCGATCGCCTGCGGCAGGCGCGCGACGATACCGGCCATGATGATCAGCGACACGCCGTTGCCGATGCCGCGGCTGGTGATCTGCTCGCCGATCCACATCAGGAACAGGGTACCGCCGACGAGGCTGACGGTGCCGGCGATCTCGAACAGCAGGCCCGGCTGGACGACCGCCGAAATGCCCTGCGTCACCGACTGCGATTCGAGGCCGCGGACGGCAAGGTAGCCCTGGACGAGGGTGATCATCAGGGTCAGGTAACGGGTGTACTGGTTGAGCTTTTTGCGCCCGGTCTCACCCTCTTTGCGGAGCGCTTGCCAGGGCCCGTAGAGCGTCGCGCCAAGCTGCACGACGATCGACGCCGTAATGTACGGCATGACCCCCAGCGCAACGATGCTGAAGCGCGACAGGGCGCCGCCAGAGAAGGTGTTGAAGACATCGAGGATGCCGCCGCTCTGCGTGTCGTAGAGCGCGGACATCGCCACCGGGTCAATGCCCGGAACGGGAACGAACGACAGCAGGCGGAACAGGATCAACGCGCCGAGCGTGAACCACAGCCGCTTCTTGAGCTCGGTCGCCTTGGCGAAATTCGCAAGGCTGATGCTGGAGGCGAGTTGTTCGGCTGCGGATGCCATATTATTCGAATTCCCCTAGGCTCTGAGCGTCATATAGGCCGCGTTCTCGTCATTGCGAGCGCAGCGAAGCAATCCCGTCGAGATTGTCGCCTGCGCTGGTCGCAATGAAGCCTACGCGCCGGCCTTGGCCGCGCTCTTCGCTGCCTTGTCAGCCAGGCGAACTTCGCGAGCCTTGCCCTTCTTCGCCTTGGCCAGCTCCGCCGAATCCTTGCGCTCGATCAGTTCGATCGAACCGCCGGCTTTCTCGACCGCCTCGCGCGCGCCCTTCGACACGCCGGCAACCTTGAGCGCCAGCTTAGCCTTGAGCTCGCCCTTGCCCAGCAGGCGGACGCCGTCCTTGCCGCCGCGAGCGAGGCCCGCAGCCTTGAGCGCGTCATGGTCGAGCGTGGCCTTGATATCGAGCTTGCCGGCATCGATCGCCTTTTGCACGGCGCCGATGTTCACTTCGGCATAATCGCGCGCGAAGATGTTGTTGAAGCCGCGCTTCGGCATCCGCATGTGGAGCGGCATCTGGCCGCCCTCGAAGCCGGCGATCGACACGCCCGAGCGCGACTTGGCGCCCTTCTGGCCACGCCCGGCGGTCTTGCCGAGCCCCGAGCCGATGCCGCGGCCGACGCGGACGCGGCTCTTGCGCGCGCCTTTATTGTCTCTGAGTTCGTTGAGTTTCATGTCGTGCACTCGCTTTCGCTGTGGTCGCGCAGGCCCCGCGAGGGGCAGGTTGAAAGAAAAGTCAGGCGGCCTCTTCGACCTTCAACAGGTGATGGACCTTGCGGATCTGGCCACGCACCTCGGGAGTCTCATCGACCTCCACGGTGCGGCCCATCTTGTTGAGGCCGAGGCCGACGAGCGTCGCCCGCTGCGTCTTGTCGCGGCGGATCGGCGATCCGGTCTGGGTAATCTTGATCTTGGCCATGATGCTTACTCCACCACCGCTTCTGCCTGCGCTTCGGCTTCGGCAGCGCTGGCGCCACCCCGGCCGAGCAGGTCGGCGACCTTCTTGCCGCGGCGCTGAGACACCGAACGCGGGCTTGTCTGTTCCTTGAGCGCCTCGAACGTCGCCCGGATCATGTTGTAGGGATTGGACGTGCCGACCGACTTGGTGACAACGTCGGCAACGCCGAGGCTCTCGAACACGGCGCGCATCGGACCACCGGCGATGATGCCGGTGCCCGACGGAGCCGAACGAACCGTCACGCGGCCCGCGCCGAAATGGCCCTGGCCGTCGTGATGCAGCGTGCGGCCGTCACGCAGCGGAACGCGAACCATCGCCTTCTTCGCCGCCGCGGTCGCCTTGCTGATCGCCTCGGGCACTTCGCGCGCCTTGCCATGGCCGAAACCGGCGCGGCCCTTGCCGTCGCCGACCACCACCAGGGCCGCGAAACCGAAGCGCTTGCCGCCCTTGACGGTCTTGGACACGCGATTGATGTGAACGAGCTTCTCGATCAACTCCTCGACACCGTCATCGTCGCCGCCACGGCCACCACGACGATCGTCGCGCCGGCCACGGCCACCGCCACGGTCACCGCCGCCGCGCCCACGGCCACCGCCACCACGCGGTCCGCGCGGGCCACGGGCCTGGCGTTCCTCGGGCTGAGCCTGCGGCTCGTCGGCCGGAGCCGACGCGGCTTCGGCCTGAACCGGAGCATCGGCGGGTGCCGGAGCAGCCTCGGCCGGTGTCGGAGCAGCCTCGGCCGGTGCCTCGGTCGTAGCTTCGTTCGTCTGGTTTTCTTCTTGCATTCTAGAACTCCAGTCCGCCTTCGCGGGCAGCGTCGGCGAGGGCCTTCACTCGGCCATGGAACAGGAAGCCGCCACGATCGAACACGACCTGCGACACGCCAGCCTTCTTGGCGCGCTCGGCGAGCGACTTGCCAACCGCGGCAGCGCTATCCCGGGTCGCGCCGGTCTTGACCTTGAGATCCTTGTCGAGGGTCGAGGCCGCGGCAATCGTCTTGCCGGCGGCGTCATCGATGACCTGGGCATAGATGTGGCGGCCCGAACGGTGAACCGACAGACGCGGCTTACCGGCGGAACGAGCGCGAAGCGCCGTGCGGACACGGCGGCGGCGGCGATCGAAGAGTGACAATCTGGCCATGGCTTACTTCTTCTTGCCTTCTTTGCGGAAGATATACTCGCCGCGATACTTGATGCCCTTGCCCTTGTACGGCTCGGGCTTGCGCCAGCGACGGATTTCGGCCGCGACCTGGCCGACCTTCTGCTTGTCGATGCCGCTGATCTCGACCGTATTCTGGTCGGGAGTCTTGACTTCGACCCCTTCCGGAACCGGAAAGTTCACGTCGTGGCTGTAGCCGAGCTGCAACCGGAGGTTGCGGCCCTGGGCCTGCGCACGATAGCCGACGCCGGTAATTTCGAGCACCTTGGTGAACCCGTCGGTGACCCCGGTGACGAGGTTCTGGACGAGCGTGCGCTGCATGCCCCAGAACGCCCGCGCCGCCTTGGTTTCGTTGGCCGGCTGGATGCTAATGTCCTCATCCGACAGGTCGTAGCGGATCTCATCGCGCATCTGCAGCTGCAGCGTGCCCTTGGGACCCTTGACCGACAGGACCTGCCCTTCGGTGGACGCGCTGACGCCCGAAGGCAGCGCCACTGGTCGTTTGCCAATGCGGGACATCAGAACACCTCCGCGAGCACTTCGCCGCCGACATTCGCTTCGCGCGCTTCGGCATCCGACAGCACGCCGCGCGGGGTCGACACGATAATCGTGCCGAGGCCGTTGCGGATGCGCGGAAGCTCACGCGCCGCGGAATAAACGCGACGGCCCGGCTTGGACACACGGGCCAGATGCTGGATCGCCGGCTGGCCCTCGAAATACTTAAGTTCGATGCGCAGGCCCTTCTGGCCAGCGAGTTCTTCCTCGGCGTAGCCGCGGATATAGCCCTCGCGCTGAAGCACATCGAGCACCCGCACGCGCAGGTTCGACGCCGGAGTCAAAATCGAATCCTTGCGTGCCTGCTGGCCGTTACGGATGCGGGTGAGCATATCACCCAGAGGATCGGTCATCGCCATCCTATTCCCTTACCAGCTCGACTTCGTGACACCGGGAATGAGGCCCTTGTTGGCCAATTCCCGGAGCATGATCCGCGACAAGCGGAACTTGCGATAATATGCGCGCGAACGACCCGTCAGCTCGCACCGGTTGCGAACCCGCGTGGGGTTACCGTTGCGAGGCACTTCGGCCAGCTTGAGCCGCGCGATGAGGCGCTCGGTCTCGTCCCTGGACTCGTCGTCCGCGATCGCCTTCAGCTTCGCGTATTTCGCCGCGTGCTTCAGGACGAGCTTCTTGCGCCGCTCGTTCTTGTTGATCGAACTCAGTTTCGCCATGACTTAAGTTCTTCTCCTAACGGGGAAGCCGCTCACGCGGCCTCCCGCTGCTCCTCTGCCGGGAAGGGGAAGTTGAACAGGCGCAGCAGTTCGCGCGCCTCTTCATCCGTCTTCGCGGTTGTGGTGATGATGACGTCCATGCCCCGGACCTTGTCGATTTGGTCGTAGTTGATCTCGGGGAAAATGATCTGTTCCTTGAGTCCCAGCGCATAGTTGCCGCGGCCGTCGAACGAGCGCGGGTTGAGCCCACGAAAGTCGCGGACGCGGGGCAGTGCGACCGTCACGAGACGATCGAGGAACTCGTACATGCGTTCACGCCGTAGCGTGACCTTGCAGCCGATCGGCATGCCTTCGCGCAGCTTGAACTGAGCAATCGACTTCTTCGCTTTGGTGATCACCGGCTTTTGCCCGGAAATCTGCTGCATTTCGGTCGCTGCCGTCTCGACGCGCTTCTTGTCCTGGGTCGCCTCGCCGACGCCCATGTTGATCACGATCTTCTCGAGACGCGGGACCTGAAGCTTGTTCTTGTAGCCAAACTTCTCGGTCATCGCCGCGACGATGCGATCATCATATTCCTTGCGCAGGCGCGCCTGGTAGCCCGCCGGCAGCTTGGCCGGTTTGGCAGCCGTCTTCTTGGGCTGCGGCACGGCGGCCTCTTCGACCTTGGGCAAGGCCTCGAGTGCCTCGGCTTCGGCCTTTTCAGCTTCGCCAACGCGCTCAACCTCCGCGACCTGTTCGGTCTCAGGCTGCTCTTGCGCCTCGTCGATCTTCTTTTCCTTGTCAGCCATGGATCAGTTCCCCGGACTTGGTGGCCACGCGGACCTTCTTGCCATCGCGCTGCTCGAAGCGGACCCGCGTCGGCGCACCCGTCTTGGGGTCGGCAATCGCGACCTTCGAGATGTGCAGCGGCGCTTCCTTGCGATCGATCCCGCCTTGCGGGTTGGTCTGGCTCGGCTTGCGGTGACGCGCGTGAACATTCACGCCCGACACGATCACCTTGCCGTCCTTCGGCATTGCCTTGACGACTTCACCGGTGCGTCCCTTGTCCTTGCCGGACAGGACCACGACCTTGTCGCCCTTCTTGATCTTTTGCGCGGCCATTACAGCACCTCCGGCGCAAGGCTGATGATCTTCATGTGCTTGCGGGCACGAAGTTCACGCACCACCGGGCCAAAAATACGGGTGCCGATCGGCTCCTCGTTCTTGTTGACCAGGACGGCGGCGTTGGAATCGAAGCGGATCACCGAACCGTCGGGACGGCGGATGTCCTTGGCGGTGCGAACGATCACCGCACGGTGAACGTCGCCCTTCTTCACGCGGCCGCGCGGCGCCGCTTCCTTGACGGAAACGACGATGATGTCACCGACGCCCGCCGTGCGGCGCTTCGACCCGCCCAGCACCTTGATGCACTGGACGCGCTTCGCTCCGCTGTTGTCAGCGACATCCAAATTGGACTGCATCTGGATCATTGTTCGACCCTTATCCTCTCAAAATCTTCTCAGGCGTCCGCTTCGACGGCGTCTTCGGCTTTCGCCTTCTTCGCCGCTTTGGCTGCCTTTGCCGGCTTCTCGGCCTTCGTCTCTTCAACCGCCGTCGGCGCTTCGGCCTCGGGCGACAGCGCGGTCGGCTCCGAAATCTCGATCGCCGCCGTCTTGGCGACGCCGATGCGATCGAGCACCGTCCACGTCTTCAGCTTCGAAATCGGCTTGCATTCTTCAATGCGCACCTGCTCGCCCGCCTTGAAGGCATTGCCTTCGTCGTGGGCGTGATACTTCTTCGAACGCTTGATGATCTTGCCGTACAGCGGGTGCTTGACCCGCCGTTCGACGCTGACCACCACGGTCTTGTCACCCTTGTCGGACACCACGGTGCCGGTGAGGACGCGCTTAGGCATTCTCTACTCTCCTCAACCCTGCGCCGAGGCGCGGGTGCGCTGGCTCTGAAGCGTCTTGATGCGAGCGATGGTGCGACGCACCACGCGAACCCGCGACGGCTTCTCCAGCTGGTTGGTTGCGGACTGGAAGCGCAGGTTGAACTGCTCGCGCTTCAGCTCGAGCAACTGCTGCTGCAGCTGATCGTCGGTCTTGACCTTGAGATCGTCGGTCGCGGCCATCTTACTTTTCCTCCTCGGCCAGGCTCTCGCCCAGGCGGGCGACGACCTTGACCTTGATCGGCAGCTTCTCGGCTGCACGCTCAAACGCCGTCTTGGCGAGCGCGCCGGACACGCCGTCGAGCTCGAACAAAATGCGGCCCGGCTTGACGCGGGCGACCCAGAATTCAGGCGAGCCCTTGCCCGAGCCCATGCGAACTTCGGCGGGCTTCGAGCTTACTGGAACGTCCGGGAACACGCGGATCCACAAGCGACCGGCGCGCTTGATGTGACGCGTGATCGCGCGGCGCGCGGCCTCGATCTGGCGCGCGGTGATCCGCTCCGGCTCCATGGCCTTGAGGCCGAAGGCGCCAAAGTTGAGCTCGGTCCCGCCCTTGGCGTTGCCATGGATGCGGCCCTTGAAGGCTTTGCGGAACTTGGTGCGCTTGGGTTGCAGCATGATCTAAACTCTCTCGCTTACCGGTTGCGCTCTTCGCGCGCCGGGCGGACTCCGGAGGTTTGGGCCTCCATCATCAAGCGGTCCTGCGCGAGCGGGTCATGGCCGAGAATCTCGCCCTTGAAGACCCACACCTTCACGCCGCAGACGCCGTACGCAGTGTGCGCTTCGGCCTCGGCGTAATCGACATTGCCGCGCAGCGTGTGCAGCGGCACACGGCCCTCGCGGTACCATTCGGTCCGCGCGATTTCGGCCCCGCCGAGACGGCCCGCGCAGGTGATCCGGATGCCCTCGGCACCGAGGCGCAGCGCGGACTGGACGGCGCGCTTCATCGCGCGGCGGAATGCAATCCGGCGCTCGAGCTGGTCGGCGACACCCTGGGCGACGAGCTTCGCGTCGATTTCCGGCTTGCGGATCTCGACGATGTTGAGGCTCACCTCGCTCGAGGTCATCTTCTGCAGCTCGCGCTTCAGCTTCTCGATGTCCGAGCCCTTCTTGCCGATGATCACACCGGGGCGCGCGGCATAGATGCTGATCCGGCAGATCTTCGCCGGACGCTCGATCACCACCTTCGAGATCGCCGCCTGCGGCAGCTTGTCGACGATGTACTTGCGGATCTTGAGGTCCTCGAGCAGCAGCCGCCCGTAATCATGGCCTTCCGCGAACCAGCGGCTGTCCCACGTACGGTTGATCTGCAGCCGAAGCCCGATCGGTGACGATTTCTGACCCATTAGGCTTCTTCCTGCTCGCGCACGACGACGCGGATCTGGCTGAACGGCTTGACGATCCGGCTCGAGCGACCACGCGCACGGGTCGCGAAGCGCTTCATCGAGATCGACTTTCCAACACTCGCCTCGGTGATGACCAGGGCATCGACGTCGAGGTTGTGGTTGTTCTCCGCATTGGCGACCGCCGACGCGAGCACCTTACGAACGTCCTCGGCCATCGCCTTGGGCGAGAACTTGAGGATGTTCAGCGCTTCCTCGACCTTGCGGCCACGAATGAGCTGCGCAACCAGGTTGAGCTTGCGCGCCGACCCACGAATCGTGTTGCCGATCGCGAGCGCTTCCTTGTCGCCGACTTTGCGCGGTGCTGCTTGCTTGCCCATCAGCGCTTGCCCTTCTTGTCGGAGGCATGGCCATGGAACGTGCGCGTCGGTGCGAACTCGCCGAGCTTCATGCCGACCATGTCTTCATTGACCGACACCGGCACGAACTTGCGGCCGTTGTAGACATTGAAGGTCAGGCCGACGAATTGCGGCAGGATCGTCGAACGCCGCGACCAGGTCTTGATCGGCGAGCGCTTGCTTGCGTCCTGCGCAGCTTCCGCTTTCTTCAGCAGCGAAAGCTCGACGAACGGACCTTTCCAGACGGAACGGGCCATCGATTAACCCTTCTTCTTCGCGTGACGCGACCGGATGATAAGCTTGTCGGTCGCTTTGTTGTGACGGGTGCGAGCACCCTTGGTCGGCTTGCCCCAGGGGGTAACCGGATGACGGCCGCCCGAGGTGCGGCCTTCGCCGCCGCCGTGCGGGTGGTCGACCGGGTTCTTGGCGACGCCGCGGGTCAGCGGACGCCGGCCCATCCAGCGGACGCGGCCGGCCTTGGCCAGCGTCTGGTTCGCGTTGTCGGGGTTCGACACCGCGCCCACGGTCGCCATGCAATCCGAGCGGATGTAGCGCTGTTCGCCCGAATTCAGGCGGACGATCACCATCCCGCGGTCGCGGCCGACGACCTGGACATAAGTGCCGGCGGCGCGAGCGATCTGGCCGCCCTTGCCGGGCTTCATCTCGACATTGTGAACGATGGTGCCGACCGGCATCTGGCCGATTTCCATCGCGTTGCCGGGCTTCACGTCGACCTTCTTGCCGGCGATGATCTTGTCGCCTGGCGCGAGGCGCTGCGGGGCGAGGATATAGGCCTGCTCGCCGCCCTCATAGCTGACCAGCGCGATGAACGCCGACCGGTTGGGATCATATTCGATCCGCTCGACGGTCGCGACCACGTCCCAGGTGCGGCGCTTGAAGTCGATGATGCGATACTTCTGCTTGTGACCGCCGGCGATGCCGCGCGAGGTCACATGGCCCTTGTTGTTGCGGCCACCGGTCTTGCGCTTGCCTTCGGTCAGCGCCTTGACGGGCTTGCCCTTCCACAGCGACGATTTGTCGACCAGGATCAGGCCGCG
>Ga0207711_10002649_pt1 | contig 15818 bp, 10 predicted proteins | sample KBSS34metaG_FD_184401 | JGI IMG/M metagenome (GOLD analysis project Ga0207711, IMG submission 184401) | Switchgrass rhizosphere microbial communities from Kellogg Biological Station, Michigan, USA - KBS S3-4 metaG (SPAdes) (version 2) | ecosystem: Host-associated > Plants > Roots > Rhizosphere...
TTTTTCGGTGAATCCGAGCCAACTAGTGATCTGGCGCGCGTTTGCGATGACGTTGCCGTGCGTGAGCAGGCAGCCCTTGGGTTTGCCGGTAGTGCCGGAGGTGTAGATGATTATCGCCTCGTGATCGAGATCGATTTCCGCCGCTGGTCCAGGCTCAGGCGAGAATTCGCGGGTGGCTTCCGACTCGTTGTCAAAGCGAATGATGGTTGGCAGATCGTTCTGAATCGACTCAATCACCGGCAGAAATTCTGAGTTAACCAGCAACGCTTTGGCTTCTGAGTTGGAGATGACGTAAGCGATCTCCTGCGACTTGAGCAGTGAATTGATTGGACCGGCAAGCGCACCCAATTGCCAGCACGCGAAGTAAGCGATCACGTATTCCACGCTATTCGGAAGTAGCAGGCTGACGACGTCGCCCTTCCGCACACCGTTCGCGGCGAGCATGTTTGCGGTACGTATGACGGTGGCTTCGAATTCTTTGTAAGTGAATTGGCGTTTGTCTGCTTCCGAGAAGAGGAAGGGTTTATCCGGCGCAGCGTTTACGCGCTCTTTCAGGAGTTCAGGGATGCTTCGCAGTTCGACGGTCATGCTCGTCCTTATAGCATGAGTTCTCCCGCAAAGGCGCAAAGACGCAAAGGAGGAACGCAAATCTTTCTTTGCGCCTTTGCGCCTTTGCGGGATATATTCCAGCAACTTCTATGAATACATATCGCAATTTTATCGGCGGCAAATGGATCGAATCCGCCTCCACACGCACCGCGCAAAACATTAACCCGGCGAACACGGACGACGTCCTCGGCACGATTCGCCAGGCTACTCGCGAAGAAGCACGTTCGGCTGTCGAGGCTGCCGCCGGCGCCTTTCGGAGCTGGCGCGCTACGCCCGCTCCTGTTCGCGGCCGCATCGTCGGAAAAGCGGCGCGGTTACTTGAGGAAAACAAAGAAGAGCTGGCACAACTGCTCACGCACGAAGAGGGCAAGACGATTGCCGAATCACGCGGTGAGCTGCAACGCTCGATCAACGTCGCGGAGTTCTGTGCGGGCGAGTCGCGACGCATGACAGGCGAGACGATTCCTTCCGAGTTGCCATTGAACTTTGCTTACACGATCAAGCAGCCGCTCGGCGTGGTCGCATGCGTCACGCCCTGGAATTTTCCGGTTGCCATTCCGGTCTGGAAGATCGCGCCCGCCCTCGTTGCCGGCAACACGGTTGTTTTCAAACCGGCTTCGATCACGCCTGCCACTGCCGTTCGCATTACTGAGATGTTCGAAGCCGCGGGAATTCCGGCGGGCGTGCTGAACCTTGTGCTCGGCTCCGGCTCCGAAGCTGGCGACGAGATCATCAATCATCCAGCCGTCAAAGCCATCTCGTTCACCGGGTCGAACGGTGTCGGGATTCGACTCTACGAACAGGCTTCACGTCGTGGTGCGAAAGTGCAGTGTGAGATGGGCGGTAAGAATCCAGTCGTGATTCTCGAAGATGCGGACATGGATCTCGCTGTTGAATCGACCGCGCAAGGCGCGTTTGGATCTTCAGGGCAACGATGCACAGCGACGAGTCGCGCAGTGGTGGTGGGCCAGATCGCGGACGAGTTTGTCGAACGTATCGTTAAGCGGGCGGAATCGATGCGGATCGGCGCCGGATCGGATCCGCAAACTGAGATGGGGCCGACTGTCGATGAGAGTCAGTTCAATACCGTGCTCAAATATATCGACATCGGACGTGAGGATGGCGCGACACTCGCCTGCGGTGGCGCGCGCGCAACTGGGCCGGGGCTCGATAAAGGTTACTTCGTGCGTCCGACTGTCTTCGATCGCGTCACGCCCGACATGCGGATTGCGCGCGAAGAGATCTTTGGACCAGTGCTGTCAGTGCTGCGTGTGAAAGATTTCGAAACGGCGATGGAAGTGGCAAACGACTGCGAGTACGGTTTGTCGTCGTCGATCTTCAGTAACGATGCCGCGCGTATCTTCCGTTTTGTCGATGACATCGAAACGGGCATGACTCATATCAACTCGCCCACCACGGGCGGTGAAGCTCACATTCCCTTTGGCGGCTCGAAGGGCACAGGCATCGGCGATCGCGAACAAGGTTCCACCGCGCTCGATTTCTATACCGAATTGAAAGTGGTCTATGTCGACTACACCGGCCGCAAGCGTGAAGGAAATCTCTATTAACGAGCTTTTAGCAACTGTATTGGTGATCCTGTTGGGATGTTTTGTGACTGCCTCGGCGCAGTCGAATCGCAGTGTTTATACATCTCTCGGAGAAAAACAGTGTCGCACGCTCAAGTCTGCTGAAGCAGGTGATGACGGTTTCGAAGCGCGCTGTCCCGGGACTGGCGGTTACAAACTGATACTCTCGGAAGGAGACCTGCGCCAGAACATCACAGTCATCACACCCAAAGGCGCGGAGCATTCACTCGAACTCTGGAGTGTGGTAAGCAGCGGGTTTTCGAGCGTTGGTCCAAAAGTCGAATGGCGACTCGCGACACGCAATGGAAAAGCAGTGCCGGTGGCAATGATTATTCGCTACAACGCGAACGAAGATCCTGAGGTCCCAAACAAATTAATGTCTTACCTCGCGGTCGCGAAGATCACCGCTACCGAGATCTGTGTCACTGAAAAAATTTCGCCAGGCCTAAAAGCCAACGAAGACGCGCGTCGCGCCGCCGACGCCGCCACCAGCAAACCTTGTTTGAAGCAGCGCGATTGAATCTGTGTAATCTGTGGATAAAACGATGAAAACTCTTATCAAGAACGGCCGTGTTGTGACCGCGGTCGATGATTACAAAGCGGACATTCTGATCGAAGACGAGCGCGTCTCCGTTATCGGCGCGAACCTGCAAATGGAGGTGGACCAGACCATAGACGCGGCCGGAAAACTCGTAATTCCCGGTGGCATCGATCCACACACGCACATGGAACTGCCCTTCGGCGGCACCGAGTCGTCCGACGACTTTCGCACCGGCACGATCGCAGCGGCGCACGGTGGCACCACGAGCATCATCGACTTTGCAGTGCAGTACAAAGGCCAGTCGCTGATCGAAGGTATCGATAACTGGCACAAGAAAGCCGAAGGCAAAACAGCTATCGATTACGGCTTTCACCTGATCACTACCGAACTCGAAGACAAACAAATCGAAGAGCTCTACACCGCGATGGACGAAGGCGTGACCAGCTTCAAAATGTTCATGGCCTATCCGGGCGTGTTTCTCGTCGATGATGCGACTATTTTTCGCGCGATGTCCGCGGCGGGCCAACGCGGTGGTCTCATCTGTATGCACGCTGAAAACGGCATCGTCATCAACGAGATCATCAAACGCGCACTCGAGCAGGGCCGGACCGCGCCGAAGTATCACGCCCTCACGCGACCAACCGTTGCCGAAGCAGAGGGCGTTCATCGCGCCATCGCGATTGCGGAGATGGCCGAGTCGCCCGTGTACATCGTTCACTTGTCGTGTGCCGACGCGCTCAACCAGGTGCGACAGGCGCGCGATCGCGGCATTCCCGCCTTCGCTGAAACGTGTCCGCAGTATCTCTTCCTTTCCCTCGACAACTACGACGAGCCCGGTTTCAACGGCGCCAAGTACGTCATGACGCCGCCGCTGCGCGACAAATCAAACCAGGCTGAACTCTGGAAAGGTTTGAAGATGGACGACCTGCAAGTGATCTCGACCGATCACTGCCCGTTCTGTATGAAGGAGCAGAAAGAGCTCGGACTTAATGATTTCACGAAGATCCCGAACGGCGCGCCCGGCGTCGAGAATCGCGTGCCGCTGATCTACAACGGCGGCGTGGTTGAAAATCGCATTAGCCTGAATCGTTTTGTCGAGTTGACCTCGACGGCGGCCGCGAAGATGTTTGGATTGTTTCCAAAGAAGGGCACGATTGCGATCGGATCGGATGCGGACATCGTGCTCTTCGATCCGGACAAGGAACAGACGCTGAGCGTAAAAACACAGCACATGAACTGCGACTACAATGCGTACGAGGGTAAGAAGATCAAAGGCGTGGTTGAGACTGTGCTCTCGCGCGGCAAGGTCGTGATCGATAAAGGAGAGTTCAAAGGGAAAGCGGGTGATGGGCAATTCCTGAAGCGCGGCACATGCGTAAATATTTAGCCACGGATTTACGCAAATAAACGCGGATAAGCAGTAAACATTAAAATCTGATCCGCGTTCACTCGTGTTAATCCGTGGCTAAGATCCTATGACCGAAACCATTCAACATCCCGACGGACGTGTCGAGCTGAAACCGGAAGCGCTCGAAGAGATCAGTCACAGCTCACTTTACAATGACGATCTCGCACCGGTTCCCATCTCGCGACGCAATTGGACCACCTACAACTACGCCGCGCTCTGGATCAGCATGGCGCACTGCATTCCGACGTACATGTTGTCGTCAGGATTGATCAGCGCCGGCATGAACTGGTGGCAGGCGCTGTTCACGATTCTGCTCGGCAACACGATCGTGCTGGTACCGATCCTGCTCAACTCACATCCGGGCACGAAGTACGGCATTCCCTTTCCCGTTTTTGCGCGCGCCGCTTACGGCACACTCGGTTCAAACGTGCCCGCACTGATGCGCGCGATCGTCGCCTGCGGGTGGTTTGGTATTCAGGCGTGGATCGGCGGCGAGGCATTAAATACTTTCTTCAAGGCCATTATTCCGGGATGGCAGACGCTGCTCGGTGGTCCAATCGGCGGTCACACGCCGACCGAATGGTTGTCGTTCCTGCTGTTCTGGAGTTTCAACATCTACATCATTTATCGCGGCATGGACCTGCTCAGGAAAGTCGAAAACTGGGCCGCGCCTTTCGTCCTGATCATGACCGCGCTGTTGCTCGGGTGGGCGTTGTGGCGCGCAAATGGCATCGGTTACCTGCTCAATCAACAAGGAAAGTTTCATACGTTCGGCGAGTTCTGGCCCGTCTTTATTCCATCACTCACCGGCATGATCGGATTTTGGGCGACGCTCTCGCTCAACATGCCCGACTTCACGCGCTTCGGTAAGAGCCAGCGCGATCAGGTCGTGGGCCAAGTGGTGGCGCTGCCCAGCACGATGACAATCTTTGCGGCGATGGGCGTGATGATCACGTCGGCCGCAGTGGTTATCTATCCGCACATGAAACCCGAAGAGCTCTGGGATCCGATGAAACTTGTCGGACAGTTTCAGAGTGTGGTGGTGATCGCTATCTCGATGTTTACGGTGGTGGTCGCTACACTTGCAGTCAACATCGCAGCCAATGTTGTTTCGCCCGCCAACGACTTCGCCAACGCGTTTCCGAAGTGGATCTCGTTTCGCACCGGCGGACTTATCACCGGCATCGTCGGCATCCTCATGCAACCCTGGCGACTGCTCGCCGATCCTTCGGGTTACATCTTCGCGTGGCTGGTTGGTTACTCGGGCGGTCTCGGTTCAATCGCCGGAGTCCTGATCGCTGACTACTGGTTCGTACGCAAGAAGCGCCTCAAGCTCGGCGACCTCTATCGCCGCGAAGGAGCTTACACCTACAACGGCGGTTGGAACTGGCGCGCAGTTATCGCGACTCTGATTGGCTGTGGACTCGCGTGGATCGGCCTCGTCGTGCACAGTCTGCGGCCGCTCTACGACTACGCCTGGTTCGTCGGTTTCGGCGCCGCTGCCCTCACCTACCTGCTGCTCATGAGAACAAGCGCTAGATAAGCGATGACGCTAAATGCTATAAGAGATCTATCTTTGAGTGACGAGGATTAACCATGCCACGCACAGTTAAATGCGCACTTATCCAATGTGCAAACGCCGCCGCTACCGATCTACCCATCGAGGAAATCAAGCGGCTCAATATCGAGAAGCACCTGACCTATATCGAACAAGCCGCGCAGCAAGGCGTGCAGATCATCTGCATGCAGGAGATCTTCACGACTCCTTACTTCTGCGCCGAACAACAGACGCGCTGGTATGAAGCGGTCGAACGTATTCCCGATGGTCCAACCGTGAGGTTGATGCAGGAAGTCGCGAAAGCACACGGGATGGTCATCGTCGTGCCGATCTATGAAGAAGAACTGACCGGCATCTACTACAACACCGCCGCGGTGATCGATGCGGACGGCAAGTATCTCGGCAAGTATCGTAAGAACCACATACCACACGTGAATCCGGGTTTCTGGGAGAAGTTTTACTTCCGGCCCGGCAATCTCGGGTATCCATGTTTCGACACTGCCTTCGCGCGCATCGGCGTCTACATCTGTTACGACCGCCACTTCCCTGAAGGCGCGCGCGCACTCGGGTTGAACGGCGCGGAGATCGTTTTCAATCCCTCGGCGACTGTGGCGGGGCTGTCGGAATATTTGTGGCGACTCGAACAACCGGCACACGCGGTTGCGAATGGTTATTTCATCGGCGCCATCAATCGCGTCGGTCACGAACAACCGTGGGACATCGGCGAGTTTTATGGACAGAGTTACTTCTGCGATCCGCGCGGACAGTTTGTCGCGGAAGCGCCGCGCGACAAGGACGCCCTTGTCGTAGCCGATCTCGATCTGGACAAGATTCGCGAAGTGCGAAACACGTGGCAATTCTTCCGCGACCGCCGGCCGGATACGTACGGCGCCCTCGTTGCCGACTAAGTTCATCCACAGATTACACAGATTTTTTTATTCAATCTGTGTAATCTGTGGATAAGGAGTTAGCCTATGGATTTATCTATAACCGTTAACGGCATGAAGTTTCCGAACCCGTTCGTCCTCGGCTCGGGACCGCCGGGAACTAACGCTCGTGTGCTCGCGAAGTCGTTCGACGCGGGCTGGGGCGGCGCTGTTGCGAAGACGGTCAGCCTCGAGTCTGCGAAGGTCGTGAACGTCGTGCCGCGTTACGGAAAACTGCGTTCGCGATCGACCGGCGAAGTTATCGGGTTTGAGAATATCGAACTGATCTCGGATCGACCGATCGATGTCTGGCTCGACGAGTTTCGCCAGGTCAAAAAAGAGTATCCCAACAACATCCTCATCGCGTCGATCATGGAGGAGTACGAGAAGAGCCGCTGGCAGGAACTGACGCGCATGGTCCAGGACACCGGCGTCGATGGTTTTGAGCTCAACTTCTCGTGTCCGCACGGCATGACCGAACGCAAGATGGGATCGGAGATGGGCGAGCATCCGGACCTCACGGAGGAAGTGACGAGCTGGGTTACTGAAGTCGCGACGATTCCGGTATGGGCCAAGATGACGCCCAACATCACCAACATTCGCGAGCCTGCCCAGGCTGCGATCGCCGGCGGGGCGAAGGGAATCTCGGCTATCAACACGATCCTCTCTGTGATCGGCGTCGATCTCGATACGTTGCGTCCGATGCCGACAGTTGAAGGTTACTGTGTTCCGGGTGGTTACTCCGCGCAGGCTGTCAGGCCGATTGCTTTGCGAATGGTTAGTCAACTGGCGCTCGCGATTCCGGATGATGTGTCAATTAGTGGTATTGGCGGTATTGAGAACTCTCACGACGCGCTCGAATTCATGTTGCTGGGCGCCTCGACCGTTCAGATCTGCACTGGCGTGATGTTGCAGGGCGTGAAGATGGTCGACGAGTTGAAGGAAGGCGTCGAGAAGTTCATGACTGACAAAGGCTTCGACTCCGTCCAGGAGATCGTCGGCAAGAGTCTTCCCTACTTCTCAACCCACATGGACCTGGTCCAAAAGATGAAAGCCGCCAAGCGCTCGAAAGCCGGCGAAGCGAGCCGTGATAACGAGTGGGCACAAAAAGACATCACCGAAAAAACCGCTGAACTCACTTCAAACTAAGACAATATTTCACGCAAAGGCGCAAAGCCGAGCCGCAAAGACGCAAAGACAGAATTCATGCTTTCTTCTTAGCGTCTTTGCGGCTCGGCTTTGCGCCTTTGCGTGAAACCAATCACTCGAATTCGGCAATCACGGGGGCGTGATCGGAAGGTTTTTCCCAGGTGCGTGGCTCCATGTCGATCCAACTGCGGACGCTGCGCGACAGCAACGATTCGGTAATCCAGATGTGATCGATGCGCAGCCCGAGATTACGACGAAACGCCCCCGCGCGATAATCCCACCACGTGAAATGTCCGCCCGCCTCTTCATGCAAACGAAACGCATCCGTGAAACCAAAATCCTTTATGTGCTGTAACGCGGCGTGCTCCGGTTCACTGAACATGATGCGCCCTTGCCACAATCGCACGTCGTGTACGTCACGATCTTCGGGCGCAACGTTGAAGTCACCGCAAAGCAACACCGGCGTCTTCGGATCGTAGTTCGCATCAAAGAACTCTCGCAGCCGCTGCATCCACGCGAGTTTAAACTCAAACTTCTCCGAACCTACCGCCTGTCCATTTGGAATGTAGACGTTGATGATGTTGATGCCGTTGACGGTGGACGTGATTAAACGCGACTGCGCGCTTTCATCATCGCCTGGATAACCGCGGTGCTTCGTGTCGCACGTCTCACGCGTGAGAATCGCGACGCCGTTGTACGTTTGCTGTCCGAAGAGTTGGCATTGATAACCACGCTCCTGAAAAAGCAGTGTGGGGAACTTGTCGTCAGTACACTTTGTTTCCTGCATGCAAAGAACGTCGGGTTTCACTGCGTCGAGCCAGCGGATGACGTTCGGCATTCGTACGAGGATTGAGTTTACGTTCCAGGTTGCGATTAACATGCTGCCATCAATAGTCCGCCAATGATTGCGCCGCGTCGTGCGATGTCGTCGGCCTCGATGTGTTCGTGAGCAGCGTGTGCGCCATCGCCGCTGATGCCGAGTCCATCGAGCACCGGTATTCCCATCGCGGCGATAAAGTTTCCGTCGGACGCGCCGCCGACTTGCGCTTCACCCAGTTGGAAATCGATTTCAGCCGCTATCGCGCGCGCCTTTTCGAACAGTTCGATAACAGCGGCGGTGCGCTCCATCGGCGGTCGATTGATGCCGCCGGAAACGAACACTTTCGTGCGCTCGTCGATCGGTTTGAGGTTCGAAAGGATGCGCTCGATCTCCTGCAACTCGGCGGCGGTTGAAAAACGAACGTCAATTTCACCCTCGGCTTCAGCCGCGACTACATTCGATCTCGTCCCACCATGGAACACGCCGACGTTCAGAGTGATTCCCGACCCGGACAGGTTGAGCGCGTGAAGTTGTGCCGTCTGTCGCGCTAATTCGAGAATCGCGCTCGCGCCTTTCTCCGGTTCGAGACCAGCGTGCGCAGCCTTTCCTTCAACTTTGATCGCGAAAATTCCGGTGCCTTTGCGGCCTGTCTTTACGCGTCCGCCTGATGCAGGCGGTTCCATCACTAACGCACAACGCGTTTCCTGCGATCGTGCTAAACGTTCGAGTAACGACCAGCCGCTCAAACTCCCAACTTCTTCGTCACAAGTCAACACCAATGTCACGCCCAATGCCGGCGCCACATTCAATTCGGATAAAGCACGCAGCACTTCTATCGCGAGCGCGCAGTTTGCCTTCATATCGAAAATGCCTGGTCCATAAATCCTGCCCGCCTCGCGACGCCACGGACGTTCAGCTATCGAACCACGCTCGTGAACGGTGTCCGTATGGCCCACCAGAAGGATCTGTCCCGCGTTGTTCTGTTTATGAAAGGCTTTGATTACGAGATTCTGACCGAAGTCCGGCGCGTCTACACGCTCGATCTCATCGACGCAGTTGAGCTGGTTCGCATTCTGGACCAACACATCCGCTACAGCCCGGCTTCCCTGCTCGTCACCGGACGGCGACTCGGTCTCAACGAGGGACTGAATAAGTGCCTCGATCTCCGGCTGCCTCGCCTGCAAAGCGGTAAAGATCTGACGTGCGACTGAACTCATTTGATGATCTCTTTGCGTGCGGTCAACGCTTCTATCCGTGGCAAGTTGACTGCGAATCCTATCCCCGGCGAATCAGGCGGCGTGATCGTGCCGCGCGGATTTACCGTGACTGGCGGATCGATGATGTCTTCTTCCCAGTAACGCGCGCTGGCCGAGACGTCACCCGGCAAAGTGAAATTAGCAAGCGTCGACATCGCGATGTTGTGTGCCCGTCCGATTCCCGACTCGAGCATGCCGCCGCACCAGATCGGAATCTCATTGTCGCACGTGACAGCCTCGACTCGTTTCGCTTCTGAGTGACCACCGACGCGCCCGAGCTTGACGTTGATTATCTTGCACGATCCAAGCGAGATCGCATGTGCGGCGTCTTCAGCCGACTGAATCGACTCGTCCAAACAAACCGGAGTTTGAATCTGTCGTTGCAGTGTCGCGTGATCGAAGATGTCGTCGTGAGCCAGCGGCTGCTCCAGCATCATGAGATTAAACTGGTCCAGTTGCTTAAACAACGGCACGTCAGCGAGTTTGTAAGCTGAGTTCGCATCGCCCATCAAGCGGATGTCGGGAAACTCTTTACGCACACGTTCGATGATCTTCAGATCCCAGCCGGGTTTGATTTTGATCTTGATGCGCTGGTAACCCGCGTCAACCTCTTTGCGAATCTTCTCGAGCAGGATTTCGGGAGTGTCCTGTATGCCGATCGACACGCCGCAAGCGAGCTCGCTACGCACGCCACCGAGATGTTTCCACATGGCACGCCCGGCACGTTTTGCTTCGAGATCCCAGCACGCAGTTTCGATCGTGGCTTTGGCCATGCGATGACCGCGCAGACGCTTCATCAAAGCAAATGCATGCGCCGCGCTCTCAACCTTATTGCCGATGACCATCGGCGCGAGAAATTCGGTGAGCGTTGACCAGGCTGTTTCGGTCCACTCGTAGCTATAAAACGGTCCCTCACCCGCCGTGCATTCTCCCCAACCCTCGGCCCCTTCGGAATCGATGACGCGCGCGAGGACAATGCGTCGCTCAGTGGTGCGACCGAAACTTGTTTCGAAAAAGTGAACGAGAGGCAGGCGGATTTCGCGCAGTTCAATCGACTCGATAAGCAAAGTAAGAAGGTGTTCCTCCGTGAGACGCATTATGCATGTCTGTACGCGGAGTTAACAACTCGTATCCACAGATTACACAGAATGATTATAGAATCTGTGTAATCTGTGGATAACCAGTTCGACCAGGCGTCGCTGTAACTTGACCCGACCATACGAACCTGATAAAAGGCAACCACATTTAACCTGCCGGCCTCATATATCCTCCGGTATTCCTCTCAAACTGTGTGCAGAGTTGGTAAATTTCTAAGTATTTCTAAGTAAAGGAAGATTGTATGCGTCTGATTAGCCCCTTTCACCCGACACGGTCAAATCGTGTGTTCGCAGCGTTTGCATTAGTCATACTCGCCGTTTTCAGCTTCATGATCTTTTTGAGTTTTTCGTCTCGCGTGCAGGCGATTTCCACGAACGTCGTTATCAGTGAGTTTCGCGTTCGCGGGCCGAATGGAGGAAACGACGAATTCGTTGAACTGTACAATCTTTCCGGAGCTCCAGTTGCGATTGGCGGTTGGAACGTCAGGGGTTCGAATAATGCTGCGGGAGTATCAATCAGGGCGACGATAACCGCCGGTACTACCCTTCAACCTGGATGCCACTACTTACTGACCAACGCCGCCGCAGGCGGTTACAGCGGCGCCGTTGCGGGGAATCAAACATATACAGTTGGCATTACAGATGATGGCGGCATTGCCCTGACTCTGCCTGACGGCACCATCGTGGACGCGGTCGGCATGAGCACCGGCTCGGCCTACAAAGAAGGTACGGTACTGCCCAGTCTGGGTGCGACTACTGCGAGCAATTTGAATCGAGGTTACGAGCGCAAACCGGGCGGCGCCGCAGGAAGCGGCACTGACACTGATAACAACCTGAACGATTTCCAACTCATCACACCGAGCGATCCGCAGAACTCAAGCGGTTGCGTGGCACCGAGTCCGACGCCAACCCCGACTCCGACACCAACCCCAACTGCAACGCCTACACCCACACCGACGCCAACGCCGAGTCCGACACCAATTCCGGGATCGGTCGTGATCAGCCAGGTGTACGGTGGTGGCGGCAACGCCGGCGCGACGCTGAAGAACGACTTTGTTGAGATAATCAATCACTCCGCGGCGCCAATTGATCTAACCGGTTGGTCCGTGCAAATCGCTTCGGCAGGCCAGGCAAATTGGCAAAGGACGAACCTTACCAATTTTGTTCTTCAACCAGGACAGTATTACCTCGTACAGCAGTCGCAAGGCGCGGGAGGCACCGACAATCTGCCAACGCCCGACGCAATAGGCGGCGGCCTGGTTAGCTCAACATCCGGGAAGATTGCGCTCGTCAGTAACCAAACTACGTTGACCGCCAACTGTCCCGTCGGCGGCGGAATTATCGACTTCGTGGGTTATGGCACGGAAACCTGCTCTGAAGGCTCACCGGCCTCCGTACTAACAAACACGACCGCTAACCTGCGGAAGAATAACGGCTGCTTCGATTCTGACAACAATTCGATCGACTTCGCGACCGGAGCACCGAACCCGCGCAACAGCTCATCGCCAACAAACAGTTGCACAGGCCTCTTCGCAATTGGCTCCGCTCAACCGAGTACCGTGCAAACGGGAAACAGTACCACTCTGACTGTGACTGTTTCTCCGGCTCAAAATCCAACGAGTACAGGAATAAATGTCTCGGCTGACCTGTCTTCAATTGGCGGATCGCCGGCACAGGCTTTCACGGGTGTGGGAAACACGTTTACGTTCGTCGCGACTGTTCCCGTCAATAACACGCCAGGGCCAAAGAGTCTGCCGGTGACAGTTACAGATGCTCAGGCTCGCAGCGCGAACGCTACGATCTTTCTCACCGTGCAAGAGCCACACGTCACCATCAGTCAACTTTACGGTGGCGGCGGCAATGCTAACGCAACCTTCACAAATGATTTCGTCGAACTCTTCAACCCGACTGGCCACACTGTCGATTTAACCGGTTGGTCATTGCAGTATACGTCCGCAGCGGGCGACAGTTGGGATTTCACCTCGCAGCCCATCGGCGGCTTCATCGAGCCTGGTCAATACTACTTAATCGCACTTGCGGGTGGCGCGACGGGAGCGCCGCTGCCGGCCGCAAACATCAATGGCGACATCAATATGAGCGCCACGACCGGTAAGGTGGCGCTGGTAAATAACTTTGATCCACTCGAGGGCACATGCCCACTTGGTGACGTCAACATCGTAGATTTTGTCGGCTACGGCACAGGCGCCACTTGTGCGGAGACGGCAAATGCACCGGCGCCCAGCAACACTTCCGCGATCTTCAGAAAGACCGGCGGCGCCACCGATAACGACAACAATCTGGACGACTTCGTTACGGCCACTCCAAATCCACGGCGCACAGCACCGATCGTAGAGATTGGTCCAGCCGTATTTCGTACCGATCCTCGCAAAAACGGCATCAACGCGCCGCGCGATGCGAGTATCACTATCAACTTTACCGAACCAGTCAACGTAGATAGCTCATTCTTCAATATCAACTGCGCCGTTACGGGGCTTCACAATGACGCTACCGTTGCCGGCGCTGATAAGGTTTACGTCATCACGCCCAACGTGAACTTCCAGGCGGGCGAGCAGTGTACCTTCACGATCTTCAAAGATCAGATTCACGATCAGGACACAGATGACAGTGGTCCAAACGATGACACTCTCATCGCAGACTACGTAGCGACGTTCACAGTCGCGACCGGCACTGCGCCGCCATATCCGCCGAGCGTTCACCTGACATTTGGTAATCCAAACGGCGCGACTGCAGACATCAATCAACCCAACAACTACCTGATGGAGAAACCGGAGTTTACAGTCTCCTATAACAGAGATAAGGGTGGTCCAAACTGGGTTAGCTGGCATCTCTCCGATGAATGGATCGGTACGTTAGCGCGTGTCGATACCTTCAGACCCGATCCGGCTGTGTTGCCTACGTGGTATCGCGTGCAGGCAACCGATTTCTCCAACAGCGGTTTCGATCGCGGTCACATGACACCGAACGCCGATCGCGACAAGGAGACTTCGATCCCGATCAACCAGGCGACGTTCCTGATGTCGAACATGGTGGCCCAGTCGCCCGACAACAATCAGGGACCGTGGGCGGCTCTGGAAAACTTCCTGCGCACACTCACACCGGCAAACGAGCTCTACATAGTTGCTGGTCCAAACGGAGTGGGCGGCACCGGCAGCAATGGTGGTGTGTCGACTACAATCGCTAACGGTCACGTAACCGTGCCGTCGTCCACCTGGAAAGTCGTGCTCGTGATTCCGAAAGGTGATAACGACATCTCGCGCGTCACCGCGGCCACCAGGACCATCGCAGTGAACATGCCAAACATTCAGGGCATCAGAAACGATGATTGGCACAACTACCTGACGACGGTCGATGCGGTCGAAGCGCTCACGGGCTATGACTTCTTCGCCAACGTGCCCGACGCGGTCGAGAACGCGATCGAGGCGGGTATCGATGGAAACAATCCTCCGGGGACGGAAGGCCAGGCGGTAACAACTTCGGAAGACACGTCGAAGTCGATCACGCTCACCGCAGTCAGTCCGATTCCGAGTGCTTCGTTCACTTTCACGATTATCACTCCGCCTGCTCATGGTCAGTTGACGGGCTCCGGAGCGAATCGAACGTATCAACCCGATCCTGACTTCAACGGTAGCGATACCTTCACGTTCAAGGCCAACGACGGATCGCGAGACTCGAATACGTCGACCGTAACCATCACGACCACTGAAGCGAATGATGCGCCGGTCGCTACTGATGACACAGCGAACACCAATGAGGATGAGAACGTCGAGATTACGGCGTCGACCCTGACAAGCAATGACAGTGCTGGGCCGGCGAATGAGAATGTTCAGGTGCTGATAGTTACGAGCGTGTCTGCAACTGCCGCTACACACGGAACAGTCTCGCTCTCGAGCGGAACCATCACTTACTCGCCGGATCAGAACTACAACGGCTCGGCAAGCTTTACGTATGAGGTCTGCGATAACGGGACCACTGACGGTGCGGCTGATTCCAGGTGTACGACCGGAACGGTGAACGTCACGGTCAGTCCTGTTAACGATGCGCCAACGCTGAACGCGATTGCGAATCAGACGGTCAACGTCGGCAACACGTTGAGCTTTACTGCGGTTGGATCCGACATCGATCTGCCGCCTCAAACACTGACGTATAGTTTGGCTGGAAGTGTTCCGCTCGGAGCTGCTATCAATCCTTCGACCGGTGCTTTCAGTTGGACTCCGACAGCGGCACAGGGCGGTCACATCTACACTCTGACCGTGCGAGTCACGGACAACGGCAGTCCCAACCTGTACGCGGAACAGCAGTTCACTGTTGGTGTGGCCTACACGTGGTCCAACCTGCTGGCCCCAGTACAAGCCGGTGGAACCTATAAGGCCGGACGCACATTGCCGATCAAGTTCCAGTTGACAGGCGCGAGCGCCGGTGTAACTGATGCAGAGATCCACCTGCTGGTCTATCAGGTGAACAACAACGTCATCGGAGATCCGGTTGATGTTGACTCGCCAGGTGCGGCGTTCACAGGCAATCTCTTCCGTTATGAGAACGGATACTACGTGTTCAATCTAAGCACGCAAGGGATGTCAGCCGGTACTTACCAGTTGCAGATCGATATGGGCGACGGTGTAGTTCGAGCCGTCAACATCTCGCTAAAGTAGAAGAAATATTTTCTCGCGCAAAGGCGCAAAGACGCAAAGAAAGCTGCTTAGAAACGCGGCAGCGCTTTGCGTCTTTGCGTCTTTGCGCCTTTGCGCGAGAGTTTTTTTCCGCAAAAAGACCGATCCCACCCTGCCTATGTGACCGATCAAAGTCACGTTGACCAGAATCCTGTCATTTGCGGAAAAACGCCGTTTTTC
>Ga0207711_10002655_pt1 | contig 15808 bp, 15 predicted proteins | sample KBSS34metaG_FD_184401 | JGI IMG/M metagenome (GOLD analysis project Ga0207711, IMG submission 184401) | Switchgrass rhizosphere microbial communities from Kellogg Biological Station, Michigan, USA - KBS S3-4 metaG (SPAdes) (version 2) | ecosystem: Host-associated > Plants > Roots > Rhizosphere...
CATCCCGACAGACGACATCGATCGAGCAATGAGCGGCAACATCTGCCGCTGCGCGACATACAACCGTATTCGCGCGGCGATCCATGACGCTGCGGGCTCGTCGTCTTCCCCGGCGAACCCAGCATGAGCTGGCGACATGGGTTTCGCTCAGCGACGCCAGCTCGACGTCGGCGGCGTATTGGCTGCCTGCCGCTTCTGGCGATCATCGTCGCCGTCATCGTTCTTGTCGCGGCAATTGCCCTGCGCCCCCGCGCCCTCCCGCAGCCCCAATCCATTGCTGCCGCGCCGCCCAAGAGCGAAGTGACACATCTGCGACCGGTTGCGTCGTTCGCGTCAATCGGCGACCCACAAGCCCGCTCGCTCGCGCTATTCGCGGAAGCCGGGCGCGTGATCCAGCATCCACGCTGCATGAATTGCCACCCACGCAATGATAGGCCCACGCAGACGGACGCGATGCGGCCGCATGTCCCGTGGGTATCGCGCGGCCCTGACGACGCTGGCGAACCGACACTGCGCTGCTCGACCTGTCATCACGCCGCAAACTTTGATGCATCCGGCGTTCCGGGCAATCCGAAATGGAAGCTCGCGCCGATCGAAATGGCCTGGCAGGGCAAGTCACTGGGCGAGATCTGCCGCCAGATGCTCGATCCAGCGCGCTCGCACATGGATCGGGCCGCACTGCTCCACCACACGTCTGAGGACGAGCTCGTCGGCTGGGCATGGCATCCCGGCGGCAAGCGCGTTCCCGCACCGGGCACGCAGGCGGAGTTCGGCGCATTCATCAAGGCCTGGCTCGAATCCGGCGCGAGGTGTCCCGCATGAAGTCTCCAACTGAAAGTCCGGATTCGGCGCAGCCGGCGAGGCGCCGCTTCCGCATGACCCGTCGCCGAATGATCCTGGGCGGATCGCTTATCGGCGGCGCGCTTGTGGTAGGCTACACCGCGACCCACCCGATGGAGGTGGGCGGCGCGATCCTGAGTGGCGGCGGCGCCGATCCCGAGCCGAGCGCCTTTGGTTCGTATATCCGCATCGCCCCGGATGGCGCCGTCACTATCGTGAACCGCCAGCAGGAACTCGGCCAGGGCATCCATGCCGGTCTTGCCGCCATCGTCGCCGAGGAACTGGACGCCGATTGGGACCGGGTGAAGGTCATCGATTCCCGCAGCAATTTTCGCGCCTACGGCCCGCAGGGCTCGGTCGGATCGCGCTCGATCTCGTCCAACTGGGATCTGATGCGCAATGCCGGAGCGGCTGCGCGCGCGATGTTCGTCGATGCGGCCGCGCTGCGCTGGAGTGTCCCCCGGCGTCTCATCGAGGTGCGCGACGGTGTCGTCTCGCATCCGGGTTCGGACCGCTCCGCCACTTTCGCGGAGTTGCTCGCCGACGCATCCCGACAGACACCGCCGCAGCAACCGACGCTCAAGCAGCCGAAGGACTATCGCTTGATCGGCACGGATCGGGTGCGGCGCAAGGACAGCGTCCCCAAGAGCACCGGCGCGCAGGTCTATACGCAGGACGTCCGGCGGCCTGACATGCTCGTCGCCATGGTCGCGCACAGCCCGCGGTTCGGTGGCAAGCTGGCCCGCTTCGACCCATCCGACGCCCGCAAGGTGCAAGGCGTGGTCGACGTCTTCGCGATCGAGACCGGCGTTGCGGTGGTGGCGCAGAACAGCTTCGCGGCGCGAAAGGGCCGTGAGGCGCTGCGCGTCGAGTGGGACGACACAGAGGCGGAGAAGCGCTCGACGCCCGATCTGGTCCGCTATTATCACGACCTGGCAGCAGGCCGCGGTGATGTGAACCCCAGCGATTTCGCCATGAAGGGCGACAAGCCCGAAGCGCCGTTCAGCGGCAACGTCGTCGAATTTGCGTTCGACTTTCCTTATTTGGCGCATGCGCCGATGGAGACGCTCGACTGCGTCGCAAGGGTCGACGGCTGGGATGTGTCGATTACCTCCGGCGCGCACCTGCCCATTGTTGATCAGGTCCAGGCAGCCTTGACCGCGCGCACCGTCCCGGGTCGCGTCGATCTGGAGGTGATCCCTGCGGGCGGTTCGTTCGGGCGGCGCGGCGTCATGAGCGCCGACTATGTCGTCGAGTGCGTGCGGATCGCGAAACGGACGAACGGACGGCCGGTCAAGATGATCTGGACGCGCGAGGACGAGATGAGGGCCGGCTACTTCCGGCCGATGTCCCATCACCGCCTTTGGGTCCAGATGGGCCGCGACGGCTTCCCGCAACGCTGGCGCATCCACAGTGCCTGTCAGCCGCTTGTTCCCGTCGGTCCGAATAGTCAGGCGGTCGAGGGTATCGAGGGTTCGCCATATTTCTCCACGGCATCAACCGTGGACGGCAAGGTCTTCAGCCCCTCCTTCGCCGTGCCGCCGTCCTTCTGGCGATCGGTCGGCCATTCCCATACCGCGTTCGTGATGGAGCATATCATCGACCAGCTCGCGCGACGGGTGGGCCGGGATCCTGCAGCCTATCGCCGGACATTTTACGAAAAGGGACACGACAAGCGGCGATTGCTGTTGCTGGACGAGCTATGCCGCCGCTCAGACTGGGGCAAATCGATCGAAGCCGGCTGGGCGCGTGGTCTTGCGATCCATGAAACATACGGGACCTTGGTCGGCCAGGTTGCGGAGGTACGGCTGGATCAGGGCAGGCCGATCGTTCGCCGCGTCATTGCGGTAGTCGACTGCGGTATCGCCGTTTCGCCCGACCAGATCGCCGCGCAGATGGAAGGCGGCGTCGGCTTCGGCCTTTCTGCCGCGCTGTTCGGTGCAATGACGCTCAAGGACGGCGTTGTCCAGGAAACGAACTTCGACACCTACCCGGTCCTGCGTATGAACGAGATGCCGGCAGTCGAGACGCACATCATCGCGTCCTCGAACCGTCCTACCGGTATGGGGGAACCCGGCGTCCCGCCGATCGCGCCGGCCGTCGCGAACGCTCTCCTGGCGCTGACGGGCAACCCGACGCGAAGCCTACCTCTCATACAGGGAAGCACTTCGAGCAGCGTGCCGGCGAAGCCTGCCTGATCGTTCGACGATCCCGACGGCTCGCGCCGCGATCGTGCCGTCCAACCCACCTGCTACGCTCCCACTCGTGATCCCAACCGTGCGAGGCAGCGGCGAGACATCCCGGTGCCCATCACCCGGCCTGCATGCGGCGACCAACATACTCGCTGTAGAGGCGTTGCTGGTTCATGACGTCCCGCTTCGGAGCGACGCCAAACATTCGGGAATATTCGCGGCTGAACTGGGACGCGCTTTCATAGCCCACCTGATAGGCCGCCTGGGCGACATTCGTATTTTCCGTCACCATGAGGCGCCGCGCCTCGAGAAGGCGCAACTGCTTCTGAAACTGCAGCGGCGTCATCGACGTCATCGCCTTGAAGTGCTGATGAAATGACGAGAGGCTCATGCGCGCGGCCTCGGCCAGCTGCTCCGAACGCAGCGTTCGCGCAACGTTTTCGTGCAGGAGGTGGAGGGCTTTGGCGATTCGCGCCGCGTTCGATTCGGGTTCGACCAACTTGCGGAGCTCGCCACCGTTCGGACCGCTCAAGAGCCAGTAGCAGATTTCGCGCATGACGGACGGAAAGAGGATCGGGATCGCCGCTGGTGTATCGCACATCCGCAAAAGGCGGAGGAGACATTCGGCCAGAGGATCATCGACCTGCCGCACGAACAGGCATGGCCCGGAACTCGCAGGGGGCGCGGGCGGCGCTTCGAGTTGCTCGAGCACGTCGCGGATCATCGCCACGTCCAGCTCAAGCGTAAGTCCGGTATAGGGCGCATCCGGACTTGCCTCGACGATATGCCCCGTCGCCGGCAACGTCATGCCGACGGCCAGACACTGCCCCGCGCCATATCGAAGCGTGTCCTCTCCGAGGATGATTTCCTTTGCACCCTGGAGCACGACGCAAAGCGACGGCTTATAGACCTGCCGCATCCGCATTCTCTGCTTGAACGACCTGACGATATTGAAGCTGCCGATCGGCGTGGGGAATACACCCTGCCCCCCGCCCTGGGCTTCGATATGGGTTGCGACTGCCCTGAACAGCGTTGGCGGCACATGTACCTCCGGAGCATTGCGAGGCCAGTGCAGTACCCGACCCTCTACTGGCAGCGTATCGCCGCCTGCAGAATTGGGCAAGTTTTTTGAGGCTTCCGGCATTCTGTTCATCGAACACTCCATCTAGCTTGAGGATGCGAACCAAGAGAGGAGCAGGTCGAACATGACAGAAACCATCGCGCAGTCAATAGATTTAAAGGGCCGCTCACCGCCAGCTTTATCATATCGCAAGAATGAGCACGTGCGGGGCTGGCGCATGGTGGCGATCTTCGTGACGCTGCTTCTCATCAATGTCTTTTCTCAAATTGACAGAATACTTCCATTTATCCTTGCCGAGTCGATCAAGGCGGACTTGGTTCTTAGCGATACGCAAATGGGCTTGCTTACTGGCCTCGCCTTCGCAGTCTGTTATTCGCTGCTCTCATTGCCTCTCGCCCGGGCCTCGGATCGCGGATCCCCGCGCCTCGTCCTGGTTTCGTGCATTCTGCTCTGGAGCGTGATGACGACCCTCGGGGGCTTCGCCGCAAGCTTTATGCTGCTGGCGTTCACGCGTTTCGGCGTCGCGATCGGCGAAGCGGGCGCGGTGCCTGCAGGCCATGCGCTGATCGCTCGCAAGATCCGGCCCGAGCGTCGCGGCCTGGCGATCGGGCTGTTCGCCATGGGCGTTCCGCTCGGCACCATGGTCGGCTTCGCCGCCGGAGGCGCTATCGGCGACACCCTGGGATGGCGGACCGCCATGGTCGGCGCCGGCGCTGTCGGGGTGTTGATCGCTCTGTTGAGCTTAATTGTCCCAGGACCGACGCCGACGCTGAAGCGCACAGCCGCCAACAGCGAACCGTTCGTGGAATCCAGTCGCCGGCTTCTGGCGTCCCCGGCATTTCGCTGGCTGTTCATCGCTGCGATCTTTCTCGGCTTCGCCGGAGCCCCCTTCTACGCCTTCGCCGCCCCCTTCCTCATCCGCACATACGGCTTCAGCGCCAGCGAGGTGGGAATGGCTTTCGGTCTCTTGCAGGGCCTGATGGGCATCATCGGCACACTGCTCGGCGGGCGCTGGTTCGACCGCGCGGTGAGCTTAGGCACGGGCGGAATGCTCCGACCGCCAGCGACCCTCTTCCTGATCGCGAGTGCGACCACGACCGCTGCCTTGTTCGCGCCGATCGGATGGTTGTCGATCGCCCTGCTGGTGCCGGGGATGCTATCCTTCTCGTTCATGCAGCCATGGGCGTTCGGCGCAGCCCATCTCGTGGCTGGCGAAGGCAAGCAGGCGCAGGCCTCCAGCCTCGTGATGATAGGGTCGGGCCTTCTTGGGCCAGCGCTTGGGCCCGTCATCGTCGGCATGGTCAGCGACGCAGCGACAATTGCGCACGTGCCCAATGGCCTCGCCCTGGGACTGTTGATCGTGCCGATTGCGAGCATCCTGACAGGCATCGCCTTGCTGATCGCAAGTGGGCGCATCCCCGCTTCGCTGGGCCAACGGTGACGCGCGGCCGGACCGGACATCCGGATAAACCGGCTAAGAGCCAGACACCGGTAGCGCCCCCACTGACATGTGCACTCCCCTCTCACCCTACGGAAACATACGATGAAGTATAAAACACTTGGCAACACCGGCCTGTTCGTCTCCGAGCTCTGCCTTGGAACCATGACGTTCGGAGGCCAGGGCGTCTGGGCGAACATGGGCAATGTTCAGCAGGACGATGCGCAGGCCCTGATCGCTCGCGCGCTCGATCACGGCATCAATTTTATCGATACCGCTGACATCTATTCGAACGGGGCGTCCGAGCAGATTGTCGGCCAGTCGCTGAAGAACCTGGGCGTCCGGCGTGAGGATGTGGTGATCGCGACGAAGGTATGTGGTCCTGTCGGGCCAGGTCCAAACGACCATGGCAATTCGCGCGGGCACATCCTCGACAGTGTCAAAGCGAGCCTGAAGCGCCTTCAGATCGATCACATCGACCTCTACCAGCTCCACAATATCGACACAGTGACCCCGATTGAGGAAAGCCTCGCGGCCCTCGATACGCTCGTGCGGCAGGGGCTGGTTCGCTATATCGGCGTCTCAAATTGGTCGGCCTGGCAGATCGCCCGCGCGCTGGGGCACAGCGAACGCCTGAACCTCGCCAAGATCGTGAGCACGCAGAGCTACTACACGCTTGCCGGCCGCGACCTTGAACGTGAAATCGTGCCGCTCGTCAGGCACGAGAAGCTCGGGCTGCTGGTGTGGAGCCCGCTCGCCGGCGGACTGCTCAGCGGAAAGTTTGGCCGCGACAAGCAACCCGAAGAGGGCAGCCGGCGCACGACCTTCGACTTCCCGCCCGTGGCCCGGGCCCGTGCTTATGAGGTGATCGACGCGATGGAGACGATCGCCACCGACAAGGGCGTCAGCGTTGCGCAGATCGCGCTCGCCTGGCTCCTGCATCAGCTCCACGTCACCAGCGTGATCGTCGGAGCCAAGCGCGTCGCGCAACTCGACGAGAATGTCGGCGCGACCGAGGTACAGCTGAGCGCGGGCGAGATCGCGAGACTGAACGAAGTCAGCGAAATCACCAAGGAATATCCAGCCTGGATGCAGCGCGTGCGCGAGGTTGCACCGAAGCCGCCGCTGAGCGTCTTGCCTGCGACCCCGGCCTAGAACCCGAATCTGGGAATCCCCTCTCCCATCGATCCGAAGAGAGATCGCCGGACACCCGACCGGCGATCTCCACGGCGACCGGGGCCGCGACCCGGTGAAACGGTGCCTCACATTCTCAGGCGTTGAAGCCGGCGTCCACGTTGAGGATTGCGCCGGTAATGAGATTTGCAGCGGGACCAGCGAGAAATGCGACGGCGCTCGCGATCTCACGGGGTTGGCCAAATCGACCAAGCGACGTGAGACTGCGTTGATAGTCGGCATTTTCGCCATTGGCCGGGTTCATGTCCGTGTCGGTCGATCCTGGCAGGACGAGATTCACGGTAATGCCTTGAGGGCCAAGTTCGCGCGAAAGACCCCGTGTGAACGACAGAAGCGCCGATTTTGACATGGCGTAGGCCGTTACCCCGGGGAATGGAACACGCTCGGCCAGTGAGGAGCCGATGGAGATGATGCGGCCGCCGGACGTCAGGTGGGGGATCGTTGCCTGGGCGAACAGAACGGGCGCTCGAACATTGACGTCGAGCATGGCCTGCAAATCGGCGAGTGACAGATCCGCCGTCATTCCAGCCGTTCCGATGCCCGCGCTGTTGACGAGGATATCGAGCCCCCCGAGCGTATCGACCGTCTCTGCGACGGCACGGCGAATGGCTTCCGGGTCGGCGCTATCGGCCTGAATTGCGATCCCCCGCCGACCTTGCGCCTCGATCGACTGGACCACCGCCGCCGCTCGTTCCGCAGAGCGGTTGAAAGTGAAGGCAACGTCGGCTCCGTTCTCGGCGAGCGCAATCGCAATCGCGGCTCCTATTCCCCGCGAGCCGCCGTTCACCAAAGCGCGCTTCCCTAGCAAATCCATGATCGGTCTTTTATACAGTGATCGCTGTATAATTTGGTAGGTTCATTGCCGTACGCGGTCAACTGGTTTATGCAGCGGTCGATGCACAAAGATGTCCCAGCACCCTCGCCCTGTCCGACGCCGACACGCCCCGCGCGCGGACGGCCGAGGGAATTCGATCGCGAGAAAGCTTTAGCCGCTGCGATGCGGCTTTTTTGGATCCGGGGGTACGAGGCGTCAGGGATCGCCGATCTGACCGAGGCGATGGGCATCGGGACCAAGAGCCTTTACGCGGCCTTTGGCTCGAAGGACGCACTCTACGCCGAAGCCCTCAAATATTACTACACCACCTATGAGGGGCTGGTCTGGACCCGTTTCCGAAAGGCGGTAACCGCGAAAGAGGCGGCCATGGCGTTTCTCCAGGACTCAGCCGTCGCCATGACTGGCGGTGACTGCGATCTACCGCATGGTTGCATGGCGACGCTCGCCACGGTGGGCAGCGACGGGCACCCCGAACTCGGCGAACTCATGCGGGCCACGCGCGCGGGAGGTTTTGATATCCTCAAGGCGCGTTTCGACAAGGCGAAAGGCCACGGGGACCTTCCGGCTGCAGCGGACACGACCACGCTCGCGCGATTGGTGCAGACGGTGCAAAGCGGCATGGCGATCCGCGCCCGCGATGGAGCCGATCGCGCCGAGCTCAAAGCTGTCGCCGAATTGGCATTAACTGGCTGGGACCACATCGCGACGGGCCGTCGATAATAGCAGCCGGGTCTACCCGTGCCAGGTGCGGCCAACACATGGACGGCGGCAGCAAGGGCTGTCTTCTATCTTTTTCTGGCAAATCCTCCTCGACGCCTTGGGCGGCCTCCAGATTGGACGTCCGGCCACCCCAGGAGGTCGCCAACCTCGTTTTCTACGACGCTTTGAATCGCGCTGCCGCGATCCAGAGCGCTGAGTTCATCGTCGGCGCCGGCATCGTTCCAACCGTCTGAGGTAATCGCCGTAACGTTTGCAGACGTCGGGAAGCGACGGGTCTCGTCAACCGTTCCATCCGTCTCGACTTGACAACATGTTTGATAGCAAACATCTATGTTAGATGGCTAACAAAAAGACGATTCGCGAGGATGCCGAAGTCGGTGCGTGGGCCAAGCGATGCTTCTTCGCCGGACGTGCGCTGATGGAAGAAACTCTGCGCCCGCACGACCTTGGGTCGACCCAATGGTATATTCTGCACCAACTCGCACAGGTCGGTCCGACGATGCAGCGCGAGCTCCCCCCGCTGCTCCAGATCGAGCGTGCGACGGTCAGCATCATCGTCTCGGCGCTGGTGCGAAAAGGACTGGTGGAACAGGTCCCGAGCGAACTCGATCAGCGCCAGAACCTGCTCCGTCTGACTACTGCAGGGACAAGGCTGTGGGGTGAACTGCCCGACCTGACCTTCATCCATGACGAGGCATTCAGCGGCCTGTCCGCCGCCGACCTCGAAACGACAGCGCGGGTGCTGAGAGCAGCGACCCAACGTCTCACTCAACGTTTGAAAGGAAAGAAGGCATGACGATCCTGGTGACCGGTGCAACCGGACTGGTGGGTCAACGCCTGGTGCCGCGTCTCCTCGAGGCCGGAGAGGACTGCCGCATCCTGGTTCGACCGAGCAAAACAGCGCCTGCCGGCGTGCAGTCCGTGGAAGGCGATCTCTTCGATGCTGTATCGCTGGCGAATGCGGTCACCAGCGTTTCCGCAATCGTGCATCTCGCAGCGGTGTTCCGCACGCAGGACACCGACCTGATCTGGAAGAGCAACCTGGAGGGCACGCGCAGCCTTATCGCCGCCGTGAAGACCAATGCCCCCCATGCGCGCTTCGTGATGGCGAGCACGTCCAACGTCTACAACAAGAATAGCCCGCAGCCGGGTCGCGAAACGGACGCAGTCGAGCCGGCCGAGGCCTATCCTGCCAGCAAGATCGCCGCCGAGAAGGTGCTGCGCGAAAGTGGCCTGAACTGGGCCGTCTTTCGGTTTCCATTCGTCTATGGTGACGGCGATGGTCACCTGGAAATGTTGCCGAAGCATCTCAGCGCCTTCGGGTTTCATCCCGCGAACCGGATGAGCACGATTCACCACCGCGATATCGCGACCGCAATGAAGCTGGCACTGGCTGGGACGTTCGATGGCCGCATCGTCAACATAGCCGATGAAGCGCCGACGACGATCTACGAACTTGTCAAGCTGGTCGGCTCCACCATGGCCCCGTCCTCGGAACCGATGCAGAACCCGTGGCACCTTCATGTGGACAGTTCGCTTGCACGAAGCCTCGGCTTCCGACCGACCGTGAGGACAGTCTATCAGGCTGAGCAGGAAGGAATCCTCTGAGACTGGGGCGCGAAAGGCTTGCGACAGCGCCGGCGACGGCAAGCGGAGTTGAAATTGGCTCCGGCGACCGTTGCAAGGTCCCGATCGAGGGAACTATGGCAATGGCGCAGCAGATCACCGTCGCGGCGTAGAGCGCTATCCGGTTCTGCAAAAACAATGGGGACATGGCAGTCTCCGGAGGCATTTTTGATAACCTTTGATGGACCTACCTCATTGCCACTTCCATGGGCGACCGCTGAGTCTCCATCTGGATATCAGCGCTCACCTAAGGGTGTCGACTTGATGATGCGAGCTAAGCTTTAGCTGCAGCTTTCAGCCCAGCTTCGCGATCGCGGCCGTCGCCAGCTCCGCGACAATTGCGGGTTTTGGCCGGTCAGATCCGGATGAGCTTATGGCCCCGTCAGACGGGCCCGCCAGCTTCGCCGATCACTGTCCGCCACGCATTTCCCAAAGCTCCTTTAGATCGATGTGATTGACGACCGTGGTAGCCTAGGGAACGGTTACGGACCGACGTCCGCCATCGCCATTTCGATTTCAGGTTGCTCGGCTGGCGGCCGCCCCATTCGCAGAGCCGAACGAACTCCGGCTTCCACGATCAAGGAGGTTGCCGACGCGCACTTTCGCCGCCGTGCCTTCACCTCCGCTATGCACCTATTCTGCACCTAGCCTAATCAAGCGCTCGGGACCCAATCAAACGGCTCAGCCATAAGTAATTGATTTTCAACTTCAAGCGGCTCATCGCAGCAATCGGCCGCTTTGTAGACAAACCACTTTTTGAGGCTCATTCCACAATCCTCCCGCTTACTGCGGCGCAGAGATGTTTCACGAGCTCAGCGCGAGCCTCCGAGCGGCTTGTTTCGGGGGCCCCCGTTGAGAGGCGTTCAAAGCGCTAGCATCTCGTTCGAACGTGCATAGCGCTTTCGGCAAATTTGGCAGTGTGGATTTTTTGACGCGCCACCTCGCCAAACGATCCTTCCGTGAGGCAACCTTAAAGAGTGAAATGGTCGAAGCTATGTTCAACGGAATCAATTTTTGTTGCACAACATTGCTATGGCCCAGAATAGCGGAGAACGCCGCGTCGCGAGCGGAAAGACCTAGGACAGGAATAGGTCGGGCAAGCGCAGCTCGAGCACCGGCCGCTTTACAGCGGTGCAAGACACGCAGGTGGAGGCCGTGATGGCGGCCGCTCAACGCTCGGGCCTTCTGCATGAGAAGAGTGGTAGGATTGGCGGACGTGTCAGCCCGGCCCTTGTGGGAAAGGCGAAGGCCCGAACCGGCATCCAGACCGACACCGATCTGATCGAGTTTGCCCTCGCGAACATCGCGCTTGAGGACAAGTTCGCCGAGACGTTCAAGGCGACGCGCGGAACGGCAGACCCGGATCTGAAGCTCGGCTTTTAGGGTGGCGGGTTTCGACGTTTCCGGAGCGATACGCTGGGCACGCTTCGATCCTCGCCGCGCCCTTGCGCGCCGGCCCGACGCCTCGCTGCCGTTCGCCAATGAGGCTGAGATAGGCGGTCAACCCCTACTACTCGACACCTGTGTCTACATCGATCAAATGCAGGGTCGCGCTCCAAACCTGGTTGAGCAGCTTGTTCAAGGACGCCTGGTCAACCATTCGACCGTCGCAATACAGGAACTTATGCACACCGTGGGCGTGCTTGATCCTGCGGACAACCGAACGGCGCGTGTGGTGAAGACGATCCGCGCAGAGATTGAGGCAATGCCCGATCACCGCACATTCACTCCCGATGCGGATGTGCTCGGTCGTGCAGCGCTTCTGGCAGGCATGCTCTCGCGCTTGCAGGGCTATGCTCGTGATGCGTCCCTCAAAGCGTTTCAAGATTGCGTTCTCTATCTTCAAGCGCAGAAGCTTGGCTTCACCGCTCTGACCGGTAATATCGGGGACTTCGATCTGATGATGCAGCTCGTGCCTACCGGGCGAGTTCTGTTCTTCTACAGGGCCGGTGGCTAAATTCGCCCTCTCTCGAATTCTGGATTGCAGCCGCTCCTTTAATAGAAAGCCGACTTTACCTTCGTCCCTTCGTCAGGCGTGAGAGCCAATGTGGCTAAATTGGCCACTTCTCTCGTTGACGGCCCATGTATCTTGCACGATTTTCAATACATGAGCCGGTCGTGGCGGACGACGACTGCTTGAGGAGTATGAGATGACCCTAACGCAGAAAGAGTCGGCATCAAATCCATCCTATGCGTGGGAAGCTGAATTTATCTCTGGAGGCACAGGCGAGCAAGAGCGTTGCAACGCAAGCGTTAGCGAGGCTCCGCTCGGCCCACCGTTGGGTCTCTCTCGCACACACCCGAAGCGCTCGCAGGGGCTCTGCGGGATTATGCGACTATGACGTCTAACCTTCCTGGCAGCAGTGAGCTCGCCCTCGAAGGCCTTCATGCCGACGTCGGAACCAAGCCGATCGATCCCGATTGCCTGCGCCGGTGCCTGATTGATTCCATGGGCTCATTGCCAGAAGAGATTCTGAGAGTCCTATTTCTCGACAGCGCACACCGTCTGATTGCCGACGAACAGTTGCAGCAAGGTTCGGCCCGAAAAATCAATTTTCGTCCCCGCACTATCTTCCTCCGCGCCATGGAGCATGGTGCGGCGGGGCTGATCATAGTCCATAATCACCCGAGCGGTAATCCCCAGCCGAGCGTAACCGACCTTGCTGTCACGCGCGAACTTTCCGACATAGGCCGCACGCTCGATATAGAGGTCATCGATCACATTGTAGTTACGTCGATGCATGCCCGCAGCGTGACTGACCCGGGGATAGATAATCGTCTAGGGCAGCATACGCGAGATTACGTTCTGCGCGACAGAGGAAATGATTTCTCGGGGAGGCGTCTGGATGAGCCTTGCCGGTCTCTTGATCGCGCGCGCATAGTTTACCGCCAGCGCAAGCTACGCCGCGACCTGATCGGATCGACGGAGTTGTTTGGCGAACCGGCTTGGGACATGCTGATCGAACTGTTCATTCACGAGGGCGAAGGCAAGAAGCTCTCCACAACCGCGTTGTGCCACGGCTCCTGTATTCCTCCAAGCAGCGCCTTGCGATTGATCAACAAGCTTTGCGTCGCACAGCTTGTGGTACGCGTCGCCGACCCTTGCGATGGGCGTCGGCACTTTGTCGAGCTAGCACCCACGACCGCCCAGCGGCTGCATAGCTACTTCAATGCGGAAAACTGGTAAGGCCGACAGATGGTTGCGGGAGTGACGATGAAGAGCGAGGAATCCCTTCAGCAAAGCTCGAAGCATTGATCGAAGAGGCTGCGGTCGGACCTTGCCATGGTGCGCAATCCAATAAGTCGGCAAACATTGTCCAACAACGCAGCGAAAAAGGAGGAGACCCGTCCCCGCGATCGAACTGAGGGCGACCCAGTCCTTATGCGACTGCGTCCAACGTAGCACAATGGCGAGGTAGACATGCATGGCGCGGCCAATGATCGAGAGGAACGAGCGAGAAAGTATAGCCAGCAGACCCTTCAAGCAACCAAGTAGTGGCCAATCAGAATGGGACTAGAACCGCTTCAGCAGGTTCAGACTCACCGACCGTCCGAGAGGATCAAGATACGCGGCCTGTAAGCCGTTGGGGGTTACTCCCCGCCGATCAACGACCTGCGGGCGAGCGTTTCCGATATTCCGGACACTCAGTTCCACGGTGGCTTTGCTCGCCCAACTTACTTTGGGAAAAGCGGTCTCAAGATCTGCAAACAGGGAGACATTCGCCGTCCCAAGGGGTTTGAAACGCAGGTCTGCGGACGGCTCTTCACTTCGGAAGCGACTGCCCGAACGCCAGGATGATTGCACGAGAAAGCCGAGACCGCGGTGGAAAAGCCCGACGTCGGCGTCCATCTGCCATCGTGGTCGGCCACCGGTTGCCGATATGCTGTCGCCATGCAAAAGATCGAGTTCAGGTGCCCCAGGCGTCAATAACAAACGATTTGCGATACGCAGCGTCGATGTCAGTGAAGCGGTTAGATTTGGCCGCTGCACTGTCGCTTCTTCTTTTCCTTCGACCGGCTTCGAACCGACGGGACCAGCATAGGAGACGGTCCCCTTCAACGTCTCTTGCAACTCGCGTGCAACATTCGTTGCTCGGAAGTCGACGCTCGTTAACCTGCCTAGTTCGTTTCTCCTGAAGCGGTCGGGAAACGCAAGCTCAACTGCCGGGTTGAGCGTTGACAAAACGATCGTCGGATCGTTGATGCGTGCTTGAGCATATGACAAGCTCAATGTGAGAGGGCTGTCTTTCAGCGGCTGCAGGTTTGCGGTCATCGATAATGTCCGCCGTCTTTCCGGTAAGAGATCGAGGTTGCCTCCCGAAGTCGCGGTCACCAGCACATTCTCGCCTTTCACGAGGTCAAAAAAGGGGACGTTGGGGGTGGTCACGCTCGAAGCGGCCTGCTGGTCCAGAGGGGGTGTCGCGTCCGCGTGTCTGACCGATACGAGAAGTTGCACCCCTCGTAGCGGCGTCCAGATAATGCCATATCGGGACGTATAGAGCGGGTTGAACCGTGACACGGCTGTCACGCCCCCCGAGAGTTCCGCCGTCAGACTGCCAAGGAACGGGAGAACATTCTCGCGATATGAGGCAATGGGGATCGTGATGTTCACCTCGCCCCCACCCAGGCGTCGGCTGAAACTCGCATCTGTCTCCGGAAAAAGGCTCGAGCGGTTTTTGATGTGCGTCTGCTGACCTCGGATCGTGGCCGCGACCAACATGGGGCCAGCGGGAAGCGTAGCAGGACTGCCGTCGAGTTGTAATTGCGCCTGGGTTTCGCTCAAGGTCGAGCGCGTATTATCGACGATACGCGGGCCAAAATCCTCGAGACTTAGGGGGGAGAACGGATCCCGGCCTGTGGCAACCGCAGCTTGCACTGGCGATATGTCGTACCCAAGGTCGCTGCGCGTCACATTGCGCTTGTGATCATGGATCAGCCTGAGGGTCCAGTTCCACCGTTGAACGTTGCCGGTCAATCCAGCCGCAGCATGGAACGACTGCGTTGATGCCGTCTGAATGAGCGGTCCTGCATCGACAAGATAGCGATTGACTAGCACGTCGGTGTCGAAGGGCAAGACCGACGCGTCTGGCGGCACTATTACGCTCGCATTGCCGAGCCCCTGCAGCGCCCGGCTGCGTTGTGATTGAAAGGAAAGGCTGAACGCTCCTGTGACGTCGGTCGCGATGGGCTGACTATAGAAGCTCGAAAGCTTCAGCGTCCGTTGTCGTCCTTGCAAGCTTCGGAACGGACCGACATCTGTGATACTGGGCTGGCCTGCTGTGGCCAAATAGTTTGAGAGGCTACCGCGCGCGTCAGGGCGCACAGGGACCGCCGCGATCGTCACGGGTCTTCCGGCGAGGGTCGAAAGCCGCGGGTCGATTTCGCCGCCGTCGATACCTGTGATGTTGCCGATCGCGTCAAAAGGAACGCTGGTGTCAGGCGCGATGGATCGTCGATCCTGTCGCAGCTCGCTCTGCGCACTGAAGCTCGCGGTCAATGTCAAGCGGCGCTTGTCTCTGATACGGGTCACGATTGCTTTACCGCCGTTCGTGCCACCCCCACCCTCGGTCGTTCTCAAGGTCTCGGTTTGCGCCTCGAAACCTCGATAGCGCGCTTTGGTGGCGAGGTTCATCACAGGCTGTGTCGGCGGGTAGCCGATCCGAGCGGCCGCTTCCGGCGGAAGGATGTCGAGCGTCTCTATCGCATCCAGTGGAAGTGACTGAACTTCTTCGTCATCAAGTGCGCGCCTCCCATCGAGCGCGAATACGGGAGCTGCGGGCCGGATGCGCAGGAGGTCGCGCGTCTCGCGCCGCGTCGCATGCGTCGCCGCTTCCTGCGCCATCGGGTGCCCGACGTACGTGACGGGAATCCCCGCGTCTTCG